>Ga0075158_10003470_pt1 | contig 11090 bp, 18 predicted proteins | sample JI91814BDNA_FD_70968 | JGI IMG/M metagenome (GOLD analysis project Ga0075158, IMG submission 70968) | Wastewater effluent complex algal communities from Wisconsin, to seasonally profile nutrient transformation and Carbon sequestration -... | ecosystem: Engineered > WWTP > Effluent > Algae... | reverse complement strand
CCCAAACCCCAAACCCCAAACCCCAAACCCCAAACCCCAAACCCCAAACCCCTTATCAGATAAAAAATGGATGGATTTATTAAATAAAATTTATTATTCTCTCAATTTATAATACAACATATATGGATCTGATGTAACTACCTATTCAAGAGATGAATTTGAAACGCTGGAGTCGCTTATATAAAACCACTTTCCATTTTTCTTCACATAACTCACGTAATGTCCACCTCCAAGACTACCACTATGATGAGTTGTTGCGTACAATTCATAAATTGTTTTCTTACTAGCAGTTTGATCTTATAAAGTGAATCATGTTAGATCGAGTACTTCATCGATTCTTATTTTCTTGGAAGATTTTTTAAAGAAAGAAAATGAGGATTATTTGAATCTCTTCAAAGTGATCACCAAAAGTTTCGATGCTTTGTATATAAAGTTTTATTTTATTCCGTAATTAGAATTTTCTTTGCATTTTTCACATTTAAAGGAATGAACTGATTTTGAATACACATTGATATCAAAATTTTCATCAAGCAAAGTCTCCATTTCACTTTCGTTTGGTTTATCATCGTCCAAATTCATAAACAATTTATCTTTATTTTTGTCAAATCCCGAATCTATTACGTTTTAATGATCAGAAATTTCTTGATTTTTTATCATCAAATATCATCCATTTTCTTTAATCAATTTTTCATATTCCTTTTTTATGACCTCTTTTTCTCTACACATATCATTATCCTTGTACATATCAAGTAAAATCATTGAGTTTTTTTCAAAAAAATATTCTGTCAAAGAACAGGTCATGCACTTTGTTTTGTATACATAATAACCTAAAAATGGATAGTTAGGACTCACTTTATATTTTTTCAATTCCAACTCGAAAATATCCATCAAATTTATAAAACATTCATTTGAATCCTATTGATTGTAAAATCCATACATTTTATTTTTCATCTATAATTTTTTTAAAATATTCATGGGATTTGCATATTGTCCGTTTGTTTCATCATATAAATTTAGTATTCATGCAGCTAAAGTATCATTATCCAATAAAACTGGATTGTTTCATATAAAATTTAGAAAATGTGTGGAATTAAAGATTGGTTACATAACTGAGTTAAAAAAACAGGTGTTTCCTAAATTTTTCAAACCAAATATTTTTTCTTTCATTTACTCTTTCTAATTTTCATTTTAATTAATGATATTTATCGAATTCATTTCGGTTTTCTAACTATTTTAAGTATAAGGATTAATTCAATCGAATTCTACTCTTAAGAGTTAAAAGTTTTCCTCGAATCTTTAGAAAAGTTTAGTCTCATTAAATTGTAAATTCAAATCAAGCATCTCGTTAAAACTCATATCACATTTATTACACCAAAGAATTTTTTGATCATAATTATAACATAAAAAGTGATTTGTATTTTGCATATGTTTTTGAAAACATTAATTCAATGAATAACGAGAACAAGCCATTAATCCACACTCCAAGCAATACCAAAGACTTTGCTATTCTTTTTCTAAAATTTCATGTCTTTATGAACAAAATCTTTGGGTACATTGAGGTCTTTTTTTTAACTATTCGTAAAGTTCTTTTGAAAGATGATTGCAAAATGGAACCTCTATTTGCATATTATATTTTAATTAATTGAATGATGTAAATTAATATGATAAGGTCTTTTAATGATTAATTTAATTTAACATTATGGACTATGTTCTCCAAGATTCTAAAATCAAAAAACAAATTCAAATTGTTTCAAAAGTACTACAAGATGTTTATATTCCCTTGGAAAAAGAAAATTTTGAAGTCTAAAATTTGCTGACAAAATATAACTAATCATTGGAAAGCTCAATAAAATAGGTTGTAGGTTCTCAATCCATAGAAATCCCTCCAGAATTCGATTCTTCAGAAAAACTTCCTATTCAAAGAAATTTAGCTGAACTTTTTTGATAATATGTTTAAAAGTGGGCAGATAATATTAAATTCATCATAGATCAAGAATTAAAGAAAAAACCAGATGATAAAGTATCTTTATCAACAATTGAATATTGGAGATCTTGAGCGGCAATTTTAAACATGTTGAGTTAAGAACTATCTAAATAAGAGATCACAATGATAGTCGATTAATTATGTACCTGTAAGGATGAGGATTTCATGAATCTGACTCAACATACACTAGATAGATTTGAAAATTAAAAAAAAGAACTTATCAAACTAAATGGTGAAGCCAAAGACAATGTGAAATTTTTAAATACAATGGAAAGATAATTCAAAAATTTACAAAGCAATGATCTAAACACTATAGAAAAGACTATTCCCTCATTATTAAATGGACTCAAACTGGTTTATATAATTTCCCGCCATTTTAAATCAGATGAAAGAATAGTTTCACTTTTGATAACGATATCAAATGAAATATGTAATAAGGTTGAAAAGATTTTATGTAAAGAAAAAATATTCAAATACCCAGAAGAAATTAATGAAGAAACTTATCTAGATGAAGTTGAAAAATTGATTATATAAGGCAAAAACATTTTGATGAAATGGAAAACTAAATTTGAAAAAACCAAGGAAAAATTGGAAGAAGAAGGAGGAGATAGATGGGACTTCGATCAAAAACCAATCAAAGAAAGACCAGAACATATGATTAAAGTATTGGACAAATTAAAAGACATTGTGGATGAATTGAAGAAATTTATGGTTTTACTTGGGCCAAAACTTAAAGCAGTTACTGGTAACATAGACAACATAGATGAATTATTAAAGAGTGTCAAGAAGTTGAACTAAATTTTTTTAGATGTAAATTTTTCATTATATGACAAGCAAAATTGGCAACAACTTAAAAATAAGTTCGAAGAATATAAATAGGCCACAAAAGATATTTCTGACAAAACGGTAAAAATGATTGAGAGTACTTTTAATAACTTGTGATCCTCTGAAAGTGCCTTTGAATTATTGTAGAAATTCAAAAATTTAAAATCATTGGATCACATCGCCGAACAACTTTAAAAAAGATATACTAATGTCATCAAAACTTATTAAAAAGAACTTAATGTAAATAAAGAAATATTTGAAAAAGATTAACAAAATAAAGATTTTTCAAAATGAAAACCACCAGTTGCAGGAGCAATATGTTGGAAAAGAGCAATATATCATTGAATTAAAACTCCTATAATAAAATTCATAAAAAAATCTGAATAATGGAATCCTGAAGAATTAGCAGTTGCAAAAGAGTCTTATAAAAAATTTGCAAAATAGCTCGAATAATTTGAAAACGATTAACTAAACTTATGGTTAAAGAATGTTAATGAAAAGGCTATATCTTATTTGAAAAAAAGCATTTTGACATGTGTAAAAAAAAACCATTATTAAGTGAATTTTTCAGAAGATTTCCAAATGTTAATAAATGAAGCTAAACATCTTGATAAAATGGGTTATGTTTTACCGAAAACTATTTTAAATATTGCCCTCTAAGAAAAAGAGTATTATAAGTCTGTTGACAGAGTTAAAAAAATGTTAGGGGATTACAACTAGATTTATGAAAGTCTCACAGATATAGAATAAAATTTGTTTCAACAATAATTAAAAAATTTAGATGATTCTTTAAATCCAGTTATAAATTCATTCAATTTAAATTCATTAGGAATTAGTGATTTTATAAATTCTTACCGAGAGGAATTAAAAAAATTCAATGAATTAAAAAATAAAGTTGATGAGAAAAAAAAAATGATTGAAGATATCATAGGTAAAATTGAGTAGACTAAATTGATATCAGAATCCTAAATCATCCAAATAATTGAAAACCAAGAGAAGGAAGAATATTTTTAACTTTAGAATTTTTATGCAACTTTTGAAAATAATATTACATCATAAGTAAATTAGCTCTCAGAAAAGTACAAAAAAATAGGAGAAACCATGTTGACTTAAATTGAATAGGTAATTTATAAAAAATCAACAGGTAATTGTCCTGCAATGAAATATTATTATCATTATTGGGAAACTAGAATTTATAATGCATTAGTTAAAATGTTCATTAGAGGTTTACTAACCTTCAAAGGCTTAATAAATAGACCTGCACAATAATCTTTTCCTCTCTTTAAAGTATCGACTGAATTTCATTACATGAAAGTAATTACGATACCACATCAAAATGAAATATGAGTTACTATTAATAATCTGGTGAAAAGTCTTAAAGATTCAGCATCTAATTTTGTGAGATGGAAACAAGGGACCTGTATTTGTTATGATCAAGATACTGATAATATTAGTCCTGAAGACATGAGCAATTATACTTTTTTGAGAGATATTAATGAAAATCAAACGATCAAATTGATTTCGGTTGAATTATCAGAGTTGAAGAAGTAATCATTTGCAAGGTTAGAAAAATATAAATCAGTATGGGAAGAAGAAAAACTAAGTTCAGATAATTATGCCAATTTCAAAAACATTATTTGGAATCAAAAAAATAAATTTAAAATTGATAAAATTTTAGAGAAAAATCCGACATCAGAAAATTTTGAATTTTTCTTGGATTATTTTTACGGATTCCTTAATGAGTTTAGAGAATAAGAAAATGAAATTAATGCAGGATTCATTTGAATAGATTTTCAAAATGTTAAAGAAGCATATATTTAATAATGTCAAGATGTTCTTTAGAGAATCGGAGATTAATTTTAAAAATAAGTTATCAAAAATACTGATTAGATTTTTTAGAAAATTTTAAAATATGATAATTTGATAGAACAAGAAGCTGATACCTTATAAGAGCTAAAAGATTATCTCAATATAATTTAGGAAATTAAATCATCAACAATGGAGGTGGAATTTTAAATAATGGAAGTTGAAGAAAAGTATAGAATTTTTATGAAATATGAATTAAAATATTCAGAAGAAAATTATGAGAAAATGAAAAACCTGAATGAATTATGGAACAAGCTTTTGATTAAAACAAAATTAATGGATGAAAGTTTGAAAGAAAAAAAGTTAACATTCGCGAACCAAACGAGAGTATAGGTTGAAGATCTATAATCTTAAATCAAACTACTGCATAAAAATTACTTCTCTAAAGGGCCTTCATCTGAACGAATCTCTTTGAAGGAAGGTTTTTAGTTACTATAAAAATTTAAATAAGAAATTGATAATTTAAACACAACTAAAACAGAGTTGGTAATCAGTGAGAAATTATTTAATTTAGAAATCTCTTCTTTTCCATTGCTGAACGAAGTCGAGGAAGATATAAAGAAAATATGAATCGTATATGATTTATATTACGAGCTATAGAACTAAATTGATGAGTGGAGCAAAATTTTATGGGTGAAATTTGATTATTAAATCCTTGAGGCTGGAAAAAAATCCTTTTAATAATAAATGAGAAAAATTGATTGCAAAAATGTTGATTTGATGAAAAAATTAAAAGATAATTTCGAAAATTTCTTTTCCTTAAATTTGATAATAGAAAAATTAAAAGCTAATCCAAATTTTAAAGAGACACATTGGATGAGATTGTTGAATGACATTAAATCAAATGTAGTGAAATTTGATTTAAAGTTTCTGACTTTACAGCAAGTATTTGATTTAAATTTATAGAATTTTGTAGAAGAAGTGGATGAGATTGTGACTATAGCAGCTTAAGAAAGCAATAATGAAAGTTAAATATGAGCTATAGAAAAATTTTGGAAAGAGACTAGTTTCGAAATTTCAGAATATAAAAAAGGAACCGAAAAAAAAGGTTATTTGGTTAAAGTGGATGAAGCCATTTTTTTATCTTTAAATGATCATTTAGTCACTCTTTAAAATATGGATGGTAATAAATATGCAATATTTCTTAGAGGGACAATTAAAGAATGGGTAAATAACTTAAATAAAATCCAAGAAACTTTGGAAATTTGGATCGAGGTGTAATGAAAATGGATGTATTTGGAAGGAATTTATATTGGAAACGAAGATATATCTTAGTAATTGAGAAAAGAAGCACAGAATTTTATGTCTTATCACAAAACTTTCCGAAAAATAAATGATCAAGTTTCCAAAAACACTAATATTTATGCAAATTGCGTTATGATTGAATCAAATTTAGTTCAATTGAAATAGTTGGCAATTAATTTTGATAAATCTCAAAAATCGCTTTCCAATTATCTTAATTAAAAAAAAATCAGTTTTCCAAGATTTTATTTCATATCTGATGATGACTTACTTTCTATTTTGGGATCTTCTGATTTATAATCGATCACTTAACATTTATTGAAATTGTATGATAATTGTAAATAATTCAAAACATTTAATGAAAAAACTATCACCGGAATGATATCAGAGGAAGGAGAAGAATATAATTTTGTTAATTAAATCAAAGTCGATAAGGCGGTTGAATAATGGATGGATGATGTAGACAAATAAGCTCAATCTACACTTTAAAAATTAACAAAAGCAGGTGTGTTTTATTATGGAAAAATGGAAAAAGAAAAATGGTTATAGAGTTAGTTAGGAATGATTGTAATTGTTGGTAGTTAGATTTGGTGGACATGGAGGGTAGAAGATGTTTTTTGAAAAGTGAAAGAAGGGGATAAATATGCAATGAAAAAAGAAAGCCATAGATAAACAGAATAACTAAATCAATTAATTGAAATGGTAAGACAAAATTTAGAAGAAAAAGATCCAACTGGTAAAATAAGAAAAAAAATAAACACCTTAATTATTATTGAGGTCCATCAAAGAGATATTGTGGATAGATTTGTTCGAGATTCAATTTTGGATGCTAGGGAATTCGAATGGGAAAGTTAACTTAGATTTTATTGGTCCCAAAAAACAAATGATATTCAAATAAAACAATGTACTGGTTAATTTTCATACGGATATGAATATTAAGGACTTTCAAGTAGATTAGTAATTACTCCACTTACTGATAGATGTGTTATGACTTTAACTACTGCATTAAGTTTCCATTTAGGAGGGGCCCCAGCAGGACCAGCTGGAACAGGTAAAACGGAAACTTGTAAAGATCTTGCTAAAAGTTTGGCAAGAAGATGCGTTGTTACTAATTGTGGAGAAAACTTTGATAGTTTAGCTATGGGAAATTGTTTTTCAGGATTATGTTCATCTGGTTTCTGGGGATGCTTTGATGAATTCAACAGAATTTGACCTGATGTTCTCAGTGTTGTTTCTGCCTAAATTAAAGGAATTTAAAATTCCTTAATCCAAAAAAAGAAAACAGTTAATATATTGAATTATGATATAAATATCCAATCGACAGTTGGAATATTTGTGACAATGAATCCTGGATATGAAGGTAGATCTGAATTGCCTGATAATTTAAAAGCATTATTTAGACCTGTTGTTATGGTTGTTCCTGATAAAAATATTATTTGTGAAAATATGTTAATGTCTGAAGGATTTATTGATGCTAGAAAATTAGCGAAAAAAATGACAGTGCTTTATAAATTGAGTGAAGAATAATTAAGCAAACAATATCACTATGATTTTGGATTGAGAGCTTTAAAATCTGTTTTGGTTATGGCAGGGGCATTAAAAAGAGGTTCACCGAATATTTAAGAGGACAAAGTTTTAATGAGAGCTTTAAGAGACATGAATATGCCTAAATTTGTTGGAGAAGATATCAATTTGTTTATGGGATTAATAAACGATTTATTTCCCGATTTACAAATTGAACCAGTAACTCATAAATCATTGTGAAATCAAATTGTTTAGAATTTCTAATTACAAGGATTGGAAGTTATTGAAAATCAAATCAGTAAAATTATTCAACTTCATGAAACGATGAATACTAGACATACTACAATGGTTGTTGGTCCAACTGGTGCAGGTAAAACGACGATTATCGAAGAATTAAAAAGGGCCCAAGAAAATAATGGTGCAAACAAAGTAAATATTTTCATGCTGAATCCAAAAGCTTAAAATTTTACTGAATTGTATGGAACAATTGATATTCAAACGAGAGAATGGACAGATGGAGTTCTCAGTCACATATTTAAAACAGCTAACGAAGAATCAAAGAAAAAGGAATTAAGGTGGATACTTTTTGATGGTGATGTTGATGCTGTATGGGTGGAAAACATGAATTCCGTCATGGATGATAATAAAATACTCACCTTATAAAATGGAGATCGAATTAGATTGCTTGAAAGTTGTAAATTACTTTTTGAAGTTTATAATTTGGAATTTGCTTCTCCAGCAACAATTTCAAGATGTGGGATGGTTTATTTAGATTAAAAAACAGTAAGTCCATAAGCTTTTTTCAAAAAGTGGTCAAAAAAATTTTCAGAAGTTATACTAGATACAGAAGAAAAATTGAGTGATTATTTTGACGAAATATTTGACATGATAGTTTAACCTCTTATTGATTTGTTGTTTGAAGGAAAATTACCAAATGGAGAATTGACAAATCCTTTCAAATAAATAATTCAAAGGTCACCTTTGAATTTGGTTTAACAATTGACCAATTATCTTTAATTTTCTATGCCCTCAGAATACTCTTAATTAGATTCGAGTAAAGTTTAATATTTTTTTGTTTTTGCCACCGCTTGGTCATTAGGAACTGTTATAGATGACGCAGATAAAGAAAGATTTAATAAGGTTTTGACAGATTTATGCACAATAGAGGTCAGTTCAGTTTATACACAATTTTATGATGTAAATTAATGGAGTCCTGTTGGATGGGAAACTCTTTTGAATCATTAATATTTGATTCCTAAAAACAGTCCTCATAGTAAAATTCTAGTGCCAACTACAGATACAGTTAAATATAAATATATATTAAACAAGTTTTTGGAAAATGATTCCCCGATAATATTAACAGGAGAACAAGGAACTGCCAAGACCGTAATAATAAAAAACTATTTAAGTGATTTAAATATAGATCAGAATGTTGTTTTGAATATGAATTTTTCGTTCAAAACAAACTCATTGGAAGTTCAACGAAATATAGAAATATATTATGATAAAAGAAGACCTGGTCTTTACTCTCCTAAAGGTAACAAAAAATTAGTTTTATTTATAGATGAAATGCATATGCCATAAAAAGACAAGTATGATACTTAAGAACCGATAGAACTATTGAAATTCTTAATTGATAAGGGTTATATGTATGAGAGAGGAGGAAATTTAGAAAAACGATAATTCATCAATTTTAAAATTTGCGGTGCACTTCTTCCACCAGGAAGTGGTTATAATTCTTTAAACCCTAGATTTTTAAGTTTATTTAATATAGTGTAAATCAATTCACCTTCTGAGAAAAACATTGAAAAAATTTTCAATACAATTTTCCTTCATAACTTAAACGATTTTACTCCTGATATTAAAGAATTAGCCATGAAAATTACTAATGGTACCATATAGCTTTATAAATTGATAAACGAAAAACTGTTGAGAACTCCAATCAAATTCCATTATGTTTTTAATCTAAGAGATTTATCGAAAATTTTTGAAGGTATGTCATTTGTAAACTAAACAAATTTTAATACTCAAAGTTAATTTCTTCGATTTTGGAGAAATGAATGTAAAAGAGTTTTCGCAGATAAATTAATTACTGAGGCTGAATAAAATTTGGTTGAAAATTTATTATAAGATATTTTGTAAGAATTTGCCAAAAAAGAATCAGAAAATGTTATGAAAAATCCTTTGATCATATGTGATCTTATGAAAGCAGAACCTTTAGATCCTTCAGCGAATGATCCTAAGTTATATGAAGAACTGGAATCTTTTGAAAGTTTACAAGAAAAATTAAATGATTTATTGGATTAATATAACTCAGAAAACCCTGGAAGTGAAATGAATTTGATCATGTTTTTAGATGCAATCAAACATTTACTAAGATTGAAGAGAATAATGAATTTGCCAAGAGGACATGCAATGTTGGTCGGTTATGGGGGAAGTGGAAAGAAATCATTAGTCAAATTGTGTTCTTTTATTTCTCAATATGATTTATTTTAAATATAGTTGAAGAGAAACTATAAACTGAATAATTTCAAAGAAGACTTATTGATTTTGATGAAAGATGTTTTATTATAATAAAAAGATGGTCGTTAAAAGGATGTAATATTCATGTTAACTGATTCTGAAATAGTAGAGGAGATATTTTTGGAATAAATAAACACTATATTAACTGTCGGAATAATTAATAATCTATTCGAAGATGCAGTGAAAAATGAAATCCGAAATAATTTGAGAGTAGAATGTAAAGCAAATGGAAGAGGTGAATCGGCAGAAGAAATTTGGGAATATTACGGAGATTTAATTCAAAAACATCTCCATATAGTTCTTTGTTTTTCACCAGCAGGAACATCACTGAGAGTGAGATGTTGAAATTTCCCAGGATTAGTATCTTCAACTAACATTGATTGGTTTTTCACTTGGCCTGAAGAAGCTCTAAAAAGTGTGGCAATAAACTATGTTGAAAATTTCAATATTCAGATGGAAGAGACCGCCAAACAATCGATAATAAATCATTTCGTACACGTTCATTCATAAATTCCTATTAAAAGTGAAGAATTAAAAAAGAAAACTGGAAGAGTTAATTATTCAACTCCAAAGAATTATTTGGATTTTCTTGATAATTTCAAAAAAATTTATGATGAAAGTAATGTTTAAAACAAATAAAATACTGAGAGATTTACTAAAGGATTGGAAAAATTAGCTGAAGGAGCTCAAAAAATTTTTGAATTAAAAAAAATAATAGATTAAGAAAAAATCAAAGTGGAGAGAGAGAAAGAAGAAGTCGAAGAATTATTGACCATTATTACTAATAAATCTTAAATTGTCGCTGAGAAACAAAAAATTGCCTAGGAAAAATCAATCAGTTTGGAAATAGAAAATCAGTAAATTAAAGAAAACAAAACAAAGGCAGATGAAATTTTATCAGAAAAACTACCAAAATTAAAAGAGGCTAGAGAAAAGGTTTCAGATATACAAAAAGGTGAGTTAGATTATATAAGAAGTTTTAACAGTCCTCCAAATTTAATCAAAATAACAGTCAATTGTCTTTAAATTTTAAAAGTAAATAACAATGCAAATGAAAACGATGGTTGGAATGGTGCCAAAGCCATGCTTTCAGATATGAATCTTATTAATCAATTAATTGAATTTT
>Ga0075158_10003464_pt1 | contig 11096 bp, 11 predicted proteins | sample JI91814BDNA_FD_70968 | JGI IMG/M metagenome (GOLD analysis project Ga0075158, IMG submission 70968) | Wastewater effluent complex algal communities from Wisconsin, to seasonally profile nutrient transformation and Carbon sequestration -... | ecosystem: Engineered > WWTP > Effluent > Algae... | reverse complement strand
ACTCCAGCATCCTTGGCAGCGCTTCGGACAGCCGCGTGCTTCCCGTGGAGGAAAGGATCTCCTGCACCGGCAGCAGGAACTTCAGGTTGCCGTCCTCCAGGTAGGCCACGCGATCGGCGAGCGATTCCACCTCCTCCATCAGGTGCGAGGTGATGAGCACCGTGCCTCCGGCATCGCGCACGGCGGCCGCACGCTGCAACACGCGCTGGGAGGAGACCGGGTCCAGTCCTGCCGTGGGTTCGTCCATCACCAAAATGTTGGGCCTCGAGCGCAGTGCCAGCACCGCGCTCACTTTTTGCTTGGTGCCACCGCTGAGGGTGGAGAGCCGCTTGTCCAGCTGGGCGCTCAGACCCAGTTCCTCCACCAGGCTGTCCTCCACCTCGTCAGCACGCAGCTCGCGGATGTCGGCCATCATCTCCAACAACTGGCCGATGGTGAGCGTGGCCGGGAACTGCGAGATCTGCGGCATGTAGCCGATGGCCTTGCGATAAGCGGGATCGCTGCCGATCACCTGGCCGTTCACCGTGATGTGTCCTTCCGTGGGACTCACCAGACCGAGCAGGCTCTTGATCAGGGTGGTCTTGCCGCTGGCGTTGGGACCGATCAGCATCACCACCTCTCCGGCATGGAACGCGCAATCCACCTTGCGCAAGGCCCACAGCTTGCCGTAGCGCTTGCCCACACCGTGGTAAGTAATGCGTGCTTCAGCCATGATCGTAGTAGCGACCTCCAAGGGGGAAGATGAATGGATGCACCAGAACCACGGAATGCTCTGATGTTCTCCATTTTTCATTCAGCCCCATCCCAGCTGGAATGAAAAATGATGAATGAAAAATGACGAATGCTGAATGAGGGAAAAGCCTCTTGTTCGCCACGGCGACCGCTCGGTTCTTTCGCACCGGTGGTCGCATCAGGGGACGGTCGTCCTTCATGCTCTCAGGCGTCAGCGAGGGGATCAAACGCTCGGCTCGGTCCAGCAGCGAGACGAAGAGGCTGCGCGAGAACACCATGGCGTAGGGCTGCATCTCCACCAGCAGGGTGAAGAAGCCCAGCGGGCGGTGCGGTACATCGCCATGACCGTCGCGATCCAGGTCATAGCCCGCGTAGCGGTCCCAGTAGTTGCCGTTCATGGTGTTGGGGATCAGCGACCCGTTGGTGCTCACGTCGAAGGTATTGCCTGCGAAGGTGTTGCCCCGGAAGTCGCAGTCGATGGCATTGGCGAAGAGCCGAAGGGCCCATCCGTTCAGCCGGAACTCATTGTCGCGCACGTTGATCCGGTTGCAACCGTCGATCATGATCCCCGTGGTGTTGTCCTGGAACGTATTGCCGATGATCTCGCCATCGTTGATCTCCTTCAACAGCAGCCCATACGCGCTGGCACCACGATTGGCCAGGAAGTGGTTGCGGCGCATGGCGATCTCCTTGCTGAACATCACGGCCACGCCGGCCCCGTTGTCCTCGAAATGGTTGTCCTCGTACGCATCACGGTGACTGAACATGAAGTGCAGCCCGTAGCGCAGATTGTGCAAGGAGGTATTGCCGATGATGTGCGAGTCCGTCACGAACTCGAAGTAGATGCCGTCGCGGTGGTTCTCGATCCGGTTGTTGCGGATGGTGGCATTGCTGCATTTCCACAGGTGGATGCCATTGGCCATGAAGTCCTCCGCACCCGGCTCTCCCAGCACAGTATTGCCTTGGACCCGCGCATCCTTGACACCGCTGAGGTAGATCGCGAAGAAGCACTTGTCCAAGAAATTGTCTTCGATCACCACGCCACGGCATTCGTTCACCTTGATGCCCGACATGTCGTCCAGATTACTCCGGCGGGAGCCACGGATGGTGAAGCCCTTTACCGTCACATGATCGGCAGTGATCAGCAACGCGTCATCCTCCCCACCGCCGTCGATCACTGCATCGGCGCCGCCCAGCAGTACCAGCGGTCGGTCCACCCGGATGCTGCCTTCGCTCACAGTGCCTTCCACCAGCACGGTATCGCCCGCAGCAGTTCCGTTGATCACGGTCTGCAGCGAAGCACCGGCACCGCTGCGATACCTCCACGTTCGGGCACCCACATGCGTTACGCTCAGGCAGGCCAGTAGGAGGATCAACAGTTCCCTCATCCCCTGTCCATCACTCGGCCAGCAGTTGGCGCACGGCGTTCCAATCCATTGCTTCTGCGTCGCCTTGTGCGGCGGCGGTATTCCGCGCTTGTTCCCCGGCAAAGGCGGCCACATCACCCCGCATCGGACTGCGGAAGGAAGGGCCATGGAGGTACAGCGCCGTGGTGGCATCGATCAAGGTGCCGGGAGCGGAGTGGTCGCACACGTACCAAGCGGATACCTGGCCTTCCGCCACCGTACCCTTGGCCACGAAGTGCACCATGCAGGACACATCATCGAACACGTACTGGCGGCCCTTTTCGGTCACCAGCGCGGCGCCGTACTGGCGGTCCACCACGTTCATGCGGCAGTGGGCACACTCCGCCTTCCCGAATTCAATGGTCGGTTCCGCTGGTGTGCAGGACAGCAGCGTAAGGGCTATGAACAGGATGAAGGAACTCATGCGCATCATGCAGTTATGGGCTTGGCCGGTCTCTTCCGACGAAGTTCAAGGAAATACACACCGGCCAGCAGGGCCATCACACCGAAAAGGATCCAGCCGCCGGTATCGGGCGTGGACCAGGCATCGAAGTTCAGCAGTTGCTTATGGCCGATCAACGGGGGCTGGTAGGCCTGGCCCTCCACCTTGATCGCTGCGCGCGGATCCAGGTCGTGGCCATAGCTGTAGCCCCATTTGTACATGTCATACAGCGCCCACAGCCCGAAGAGCGTGAGGGTGATGAGGCCCGCGAAGAGCCCCTGACGCTTGCCCCAAATGGCGGCGAGCACACCGAAGACAGCCAAGGCGATCAGCACCTTGGGCAGATACTCGAACTCGGGGAACATCTCGTCATGGATGGTGCCCATGCCGATATAGTGGTTCAGGCCGTTGATCTTCTCCACATCACCGGCGAAGTGGTCGGCATAGATCTGGATGAACAGGCCTTCCGGATACTGAGGTGCGGCAAGATCAATGCGCCAGATGGGGACGAACAGGAGCACCAGCAGCGACAGTGCGGCCAGGGCGATCATCACACGGGAGATGGGCTTCATGGGCAATTGATCAATAAGATGAGGCCTTTCAGGACCACGGCCCCGGCATGTACCGGGGCCGTGGTCACTGTCAGGTGGTGAGGAACCTTCCTACAGTTCCGCGTCCACGGAAACGGTCAATGCGGTCAGTGGTACTGTACTGTTGGCCGGTGATACCCGCACATAGCCCTGCATCTCCTGGTGGAGGGCAGAGCAGAAGTCCGTGCAATACATCGGTGTCACGCCCACACGGGTGGGTACCCATTTCAATGTCTGCGTCTCCCCGGGCATCAGCAGCAACTCGGCGTTGGCAGCACCCTTGATCGCGAAGCCATGCGGTACATCCCAGTCCTGCTCCAGGTTGGTCACGTGGAAGTACACCTCATCACCCAGCTTCACACCCTCGATATTGTCCGGTGCGAAGTGCGAGCGGATGGTGGTCATCCACACATGCACCTCCTTGCCGCGACGCTCGATCTTGGTCTCCTTCTCACCCTTGGCCACGAAGGGGTGCTCGTTCTCCTCGATCTTGAAGAACTTCACCTCACGCGGCTTCACCAGTTCGGCAGGGATGGACTGTGCATAGTGCGGCTCGCCCGTGGTGGGGAAGTCCAGCAGCAGTTCCATCTTATCGCCGTCGATGCTGTAAAGCTGTGCGCTCTGGGTCAGCTCGGGGCCGGTGGGCAGGTAACGGTCCTTGGTGATCTTGTTGTAGGCGATCACGTATTTGCCCCAGGGCTTCTTGCTGTCGCCACCGGGAACGCTCAGGTGACCGATGCTGTAGTAGGTGGGCACGCGGTCCAGCACCTCCAGTTTCTCCACGTTCCACTTCACGATCTCGCTGCTCACGAAGAAGCTGGTGTAGGCATTGCCGTTGTCATCGAACTCGGTGTGCAAGGGCCCGAGACCGGGCTTCTTCACCTCACCGTGGATCACGCTCTCATACTTCAGCACGGGGATGCCGGCGAAGTCTCCTTCCAGATCGTTGGCCGCAATGGCCTTCTGCATCTTCTCGAAGCTGAACACCGGGATCAGCGCGGCCAGCTTGCCGCTACCCACGATGTATTTGCCCGTGGGGTCCACATCGCATCCGTGCGGGCTCTTGGGGCAGGGCATGAAGTACAACAGTCCGGGGTGGTCCTTGGGGTCCAGCTGCAGCACGTCCTCGTAAACGGTGGTCTCCGTGCTGTGCGTCTTGTGGTTCCACCAGTTGCTGTGGTGCTTGCCGGGCACACGCTTGCCCTTGCCTTCCTTGGCCAGCTGTTCGGCCAGCTTCCAGTTCACGGCCATGATGAAGTCCTTGTCGCGCTGGCTGGCATTCACCTCCAGGAGGCTGTAGGCCTGCTCGGTGTTGTAGCAGCTGAAGAAGAACCAGCCCTCGCTGGGTCCTTTACCGGCGTGGCTCAGGTCGAAGTTCACACCAGGGGTCATGATCTGGAAGGCGATGCTCATCTTCCCGGTCTCCGGTTCGGGGTGGATGAAGCTCACGTTGCCCTTGAAGTTCTCCTTGTAGGTCTTGATGGGCACATCGCGTGCCGCATCGTCACCCATGGGTACACTGAAGCGCGTGCCGGCCACCACGTACTCACTGTTGCCCGTGATGAAGGGCGAGCTGTGGTTGCCTGCGCTGTTCGGGATCTCGATGATGCTGCCCGTACGGAAGGTGCCCAGGTCGATCAGCGCGATGCGCGGCGTGTTGTTGCCGTTGATGAAACACCACTTGCCGTCGGGAACACCGTCGGTCTGCGACAGTTCCGAATGGTGGCTGTCGTCCCAGGGAATGAATCCATGGCTGGTGGTGAGCATGCCCTTGGTCTCCTCGCTGTAGCCGTAGCCGCTCTCGGGATCGACGCTGAACACGGGGATCTCGCGCAGCAGACGCCCGCTGGGGATGCCGTACACGGCCATCTGTCCGCTGAAGCCTCCGCTTACGAAGTTGTAGAACTCATCATACTTGCCGGGGGCAACATACACCTTGGAGGCGGCATCGCCGGTCACCACGCTCTTGGTGGTTCCTGACGGACGGCAGCCAGGAAGGCTGTTCATCAGCAGGAACGCTCCTGCGATGACACCCAAGCTGGTGCCGGTAACGATAAGTGGACGTTTCATTGGTTGGGTTTTGGGTGATAGGCGTTATCGTGGATCAGAGCGTGCGCATGAATTCCAGCACTTCGCGGCCTTCCTCCTTGCTCAGGCCCTGGTTGGGCATGCGAACGAGACACTCTTCCAGGCCTTTCTGGGCCTCGGGGTCGGTCTCCAGCATCACATCGATGTTCAGCATCATATTCATGATCCATTCGGGCTTGCGGCGCTCGGTCACGCCCTTCCAGCCGGGTCCCACCACGCGGTTCGGGCCGGTGCTGTGGCAGGCCTGGCACTTCACGTCATAAGTGGCTCTTCCTTTCTCCACCATGCTCTTGTCGATGTCACCAAGTGTGATATCGGCGGGTGTGATCAGGTTCGCGGTCGAAGCCTGGTCCGACGGTTGTTCCGTGGAAGGAGGCCCACCTATGGCACCTGGAGGGCCATTCTTGGTGTCCGGTCCTCCTCCACATCGTATGAAAGCCACCGCCAGGACTCCTAGGGTCAAGCGGTTCACAAGGTGTTTCGTTCTCATGGGTGCAGTGCGTCGTTGGATTGCTTCGCGGTCAAATATTGTCGGATAAAAAGATCCGAATACTGATGCAGGTCATCTTTCGTCGAGCTTCCTACACACTAAGTTGGCACCTTCGCCCAGCTCACCTTCGTTCCATGCGCACTCCTCGTTCCTGGTTCCGACTGGCCATGGTCAACTTCCTGGCCGCAGCCATTCTTGGTCTGGTCCTTCGCTTGATTTATCTGGTGGAGATCCCCTTCGTTCAGTTCAGACCTTTCTTGCACGCGCACTCCCACGTGGCATTGCTGGGTTGGCTTTTCATCGCTGTGGTCGTGGCCATTTGGGATGATGGTGGAGGCGGTCGTCTGGATGTCCTGTTCCGCCAACTGCTGTTCGGCCTTCAACTTGCAGTGGTCATGATGTTGTTCGCCTTTCCCCTACAAGGCTATGGTCCCATATCGATCGCCGCGTCCATGGTGCATATGTTGTTGGCGTTCGCCATACTGTACAGGTTGTGGCAGAAGGCAAGCGATTGGCCAGCCAAGGGAAGTCGCGGATTAGTGCGATGGGCGATCACCTTCTTCTGCTTGTCCAACCTGGGGGTGATGGCCATCCCTATCATCATTTCAGCGGGTCTTCAAGCGAACGAGATCTACTATTGGTCGGTCCAGTTCTTCCTTCACTTCCAATTCAACGGTTGGTTCTGGTTCGCGGCCATGACCCTGGGGGCCAGGTGGGCCGAACGCAGAGGTGTCCGTTTGGATATTGACGGACTGACAATGGGGCTCTGGGTTGTTTCTGCCACGCTCACCTTCGCATTGGCGATCGCATGGAGCGAACCGCGTCCTATGGTCTTTGCAACGGTGGCGCTTGCGGTGGCCCTGCAGGTATGGGCGGCATTGCGGACCCTGCGTCTCCTGCGCCGGTCGAAGGCATATTCCCATACCGGAGTGCCCCGTTCAGTTCAAGTGTTCATCGGTGTTGCCTTCGTGAGCATGGCTCTCAAGGTTCTCGTTCAAGCGCTGGTCGCGGTCCCTCAAGTTGCCGTGATGGCCTTGACCATCCGTCACTTCGTCATGGGTTTCATCCATTTGAACACGCTGGGTACCATGACCATGTTGGTCTTTGCCTATGCCTTGGTGCAAGGCTGGCTCGACCATTCCCGTGTTCCAACGAAGATCGGATCAGGGTTACTGGTGATCGGTATCGTGCTCTCCGAGCTAATGTTGTTCCTTCAAGGTTCGTTCTTCTGGTCGGGTTGGGGTATGATACCAGGGCATTACCTTCATCTCGTGATCGCATCCGGGTTCATACCCATCGGAATTCTGTTCCTATTGTATGCGACCCTTTCGCCCCAACCACCCCGTGACGCGTCGCACATGGTCGGTGGTCAGCTACCTTAGACCCAGAATAAGAAGATGTTCTCCAAGGCGTGTGAATATGCGATACGTGCGACGTTGTACATCGCCGGTGCAACAGCGAATGATCAGCGTGTCACCGTCAAGGACATTGCTTCAGAAGTGAATGCACCGGAGGCATTCACCGCCAAGATCCTCCAGAAGCTGGTGCGTGATGGTCATATCGCATCGCTGAAAGGTCCAGGGGGTGGGTTCTCATTGACCGAAGCAAGGGCAAGGAAACTCCACCTCGATCGGATCGTGATGTCCATTGATGGCGATGGTGTCTATACAGGATGCGCCCTGGGACTTTCGCATTGTTCAGACAAGCGCCCCTGCCCTCTTCACGAGCAGTTCAAGGAGGTCAGGAGCCGACTTCGAGATCTCCTTGAGAAGACCTCGGTTCATGAACTTTCGACCGGTCTGGGAGTAAGGATGAATACATTCTCATTGAAGGGATGACATGCGATCCACGGTTGCGGAGATGGATCCCCTAGGACCAGAGCGGTCCTTGTCCACTATGATACGGACCCATTGTAGTCCGGAATGGCGGGAGATGATCAGGCAATACTGTGTCACGATCGATCTGGAGAAAGGAGAGGCGCTTTTTCGAGAGGGTGACACCGCGGAGCATCTGTTCATCGTCAAGCGTGGGAAGATCAAAGTGTTCACCACTTTCAAGACGGGAACGCTTCGGATCCTCCGGTTCGCTGCCGATGGTCAGGTCGTTGGGCATAGAGGGCTGGGTGGTGATGGGACGTTCACCGCCTCGGCCACCGCGTTGGTCCCATCCACGGTTGACCGTTTGCCGATGAAGGTGTTCTTGAATACCCTGAAGTCCAATCCAGCTTTCAGTTTCCATCTCATGTTGTTCTTGGCAGAGGAATTGCGTCGTAGCGAGGAGTTCACGAAAGCGGCCGCTCAGCAGTCGGTCGCACAGCGAGTTGCCAAAGCGATCATATCCACCTACCGGTGTTTCGGCTTTGATCGCGATGATGATTCGTTGCTCGCTTTCACCCCTTCGCGTCAGGAGCTGGCTGATCACGCAGGTACCACCTACGAGAGTACCATTCGGGCATTGGGTGAACTGCAACGGTCGGGATGCATCCGAACGGTAGGGAAGGACATCCGTATCGTTGACGTTACGGCACTCACCTCATTCACCCGGTGAAGTGGTCGATCATCGCAGTGCCAAGGGAAGGTCCTCCAGTTCCCCACGTGCGTTCGGCCGTTGAATAAAGGTTTGGTGTTGCTATGCATCGCTCTCCGGGCTATGGTTTCTTGGCGCGAAGAGAAGGAGTTACGCACATGTGATGATCATCACGGATATCCCCCAGCCGGGCCGGGTAGTTTTGACATGGACCAATTCCAAGAACGCCATGAGTACCGCGATGAACTTCCCCCGTACTGTTCTGGTCACTGCTATCATCGCTGCCGCGTTGAGCGGGTGTAGCAAGGAGGAGAGCTCCGGTCCTACGCCCAAGGTCAGCCTGACCGCCTCGGAACAGGACATGCTCCTGTTCATGCTTGAAGAGGAGAGGCTCGCCCGCGACACGTATATCGCACTGGATGCCCTTTGGGCGGCACCGCAGTTCACCAACATCACCAGCAGCGAGCAGTCGCACATGGACAAGATCGCCACACTGCTCGTCAAGTATGGTGTCGCCCATACCGTTCTTCCTGCGGGGACCTTTGCACATCCTGAGCTACAGGCGCTTTATGATCGGTTCATGATCGATGGTGCACTGAGCGAAGCGAACGCATTGCAAATTGGCGCCACCATCGAGGACCTGGACATCGTGGACCTCCAACAGCGTATGGATGCCACGTCGAACGTGGATATCGACGCTGCATTCGCCAAACTGCAATGTGGTTCACGCAACCACCTGCGCTCCTTTGTGGGCGCCATCATCGCCAGCGGTGGCACCTATACCCCGCAGTTCATGGACCAGGCCAGCTACGATGCGATCCTGGCCGCGGAGAACGAGGGTTGTGGCGGTAATTGAACATACTACTGAACGGGACGGTGTTCCGGTTGAAGAACCAGCGTTGGACCGACACGTAGGTCCGTTATGTTGCACATCTGCCCGTGCAAGGTCACCGTTGGAACGGTGACCCTGCACGGGTTCTTCTTGGTGCCCCCCCACGCTCTCCAGCAACCCTTACGGGGAGCACCGGAACTCACAACAGCTGTTAAGCCGCACTGCGCGCGGCAACGTCCCGGCACGGGGCCACGTCTTGTTGGTGTGATCCCACAAAGCCATGATCTCCTTCTTCCGACGCATCCATCCTGATACCCTGGTATACGGGCTGTTCGTGCTGCTCATCGCTTTCGCGGTAGTGGCGTTCAACAACCCTCGCTAGGGACTTGCTCGTCCCGGTGCATGATGCCGCTCGTGTTCCGCTCCGGTATTCATGGCCAGGACGGCGCAGCGCCCGACCGTTCAGCGGACTTGTTCCCGCGCCCGGTCCGCATAGAACCCACCTTCCCTGACGATCCGAGCGAACGCTTCCTGTGCTTCCGTCCGGCGCTCCATGCGCTGCAAGGTGAGCGCTGCATACCAATCGGCCTCTTCTTCGAACGCGGTGGAGGGGTTCGTGGCAGCGCGTTGCAGGAGCTGCAGTGCACGTGGGTAGAGGCCCAGGTTGTAGCAGCAAAGGCCCGCGTAGAACTGAGCGTTCACATCGTTGGGATACTGACCCAACAGGAATTGTAGTTCGGTGAGCGCCGCCTTGTGATCGCCGGCTACAAAGCGCTCCAGCGCGGCATCCACGAACGGGATGTACGCTTGCATGCGTGGAGGCTCGCTCTGTTGGGACTGTCCATTGCGGTCGGCATAACGAGCGTCCAAACCACCGGGTTGCAACGCCACCTCCACGGAGCGGGTGTAGAGGGCTGCGGGGTGAACGAGTTTCAGGTCGTGCAGGTAGAGCAGTGGAGGAGCGGGGCGTGCAGTGCGAACGGGTGTGTTGCCCGGTATGCTGCCCAGGGTGGCCGTATCAGGGAGCCGCTCCTGCAAGCGTTCGGGTGCAGGCTCGCGCGCGATCGCAGGTGCCGTGGCGATGCTGGGGCGCTCATCGTGGCGATGACCGATCTGCTCGGCCACCGGAAGTTCACGCGCGGCGGCGATGGCCACGGCAGGAAGCGGTGCGAGCTCTGCGCTGTCCACGGTGACGACCGGTACTTCGTTGTGTTCGGAGGAGATCGGTGCAGGTGAGGATCCGCCGTCGTAGCGTGTGTTGGTCCACAGCCAAGCGGAGACCACCACCACCACGATGCCGACGCCCATTCCCCAGCGCACGCCTCCTGCACCTGCTCCTGGACGATGGCCCTCCAGTCGATCCAACCGGTCCAAGGCATTCGCCTCCTGAAGCCCTTCCATCGCTTCACGCAGCAAGGGGTCGGCCTCCAACGCACGTTCCACGACGTGCTGCTCGGCCGGTGCCAAGCGACCCTGCGCATAGGCCCGTAACTGGTCCATGCCAGGGGCCGTGTTCGCGAAGGGATGGTTCGTGTCGAGGCTCATGGGTTCATCCGGTCTTGCGCATGCGTTCCAACAGAAGCTTCAGGTTGCGGCGCCCGTTCTGCAGGTGGCTGCGGACCTGCTCGGTGCTGAAGCCGGTACGTTCTGCGCATTGGTGGTAGGTGTGGCGTTCCAGGTAGAACAGGCGGATGCAGGTGTGCTGCGCTTCGTTCAAGTGTGTGATGGCCTCTTCCAATTGTTGCAGGCTGCTCTCCAGCAACACCGCATCATCATCCACTTCCACCTCCAGCTGCTCGGGCACGGTGCTTTGGATCCGGTGGTCGCTGCGCAACAGCATCAGGCAGCGGTTGCGCATCACCGTATGCACCCACGGGCGGAATCGCTCCACCGGCTTCTTGCCGAGCAGCTCGGGCAGTGCGGTGAAGAGTTCCACCACCATGTCCTTGCTGCGGTCCGGGTCCTTCAGGTACTTCATGCCCACGCCGTA
>Ga0075158_10003461_pt1 | contig 11100 bp, 9 predicted proteins | sample JI91814BDNA_FD_70968 | JGI IMG/M metagenome (GOLD analysis project Ga0075158, IMG submission 70968) | Wastewater effluent complex algal communities from Wisconsin, to seasonally profile nutrient transformation and Carbon sequestration -... | ecosystem: Engineered > WWTP > Effluent > Algae... | reverse complement strand
CACAACTGTCGGATTGGCCGAGCAGGCGGCCCCTGCTCGGTAACCCACGAGTGTTTGTGAGTGAGGCCCCGGCCCGCAACCGACTCAACCATCCTGAGCGGTCACTCCATACGGTCTAAGTGCGAACGGCGGGCCGCCCGGGGTCGAGAACCGCAGCCGAAACCGCCGGCGGCCAGACCCGCAGCCGCCGGGAACCACCCCCACCGCGCGAGCGTCGAAGGGCGTATGACGCGCCTCCTGCTTCCCGTCGCCCTGGTCGCCACCCTCGCGCTCAGCGCGTGCGGCACCGAATCCGCCGGGTCCGGGGCCGGCTCGACCGCGAGCACGACCACGGGCAACGCCAACCCGACGGGCGGCACCGGTTCGCCCAGCACGAGCGCCACCACCAACCCGCTCCCACCCCTGCGTGCCGCCCTCGCCACGGTGCTCGATGCCCCCGGAAAGGGCCCTCAACTCTGCCTGGGCGGCGTGCTCACCTCCCTCCCACCCCAGTGCGGCGGCCCGGTCATCGACAACTGGGACTGGGCCAAGGCCCCCAAGCACGATTCCGCGAACGGCGTGCGGTGGGGCCAGTACGCCGTCATCGGGACGTATGACGCGGCCGCCTCAACCTTCCACCTCACCAAGCCGGTCACCACCATCGAGGACTACACCGGCCCACGGCCTCGTGACCCGCTCACCGGGCAGGGCCCGACCACCCCCTGTCCCGCCCCCGCAGGCGGCTGGAAGGTGCTCGACCCGGCCAAGACCACCCAGGAGGCCGAAGATGCGACCCTTGCGGCCGCGGCCGCGCTCTCGACGTATGCCGGCGCATGGCTCGACCAGTCCATCAACCCGGCTGATCCCGCGAAGGAGCCGGAGAAGATGAACGATCCGGCGAAGCTGATCCTCAACGTCAAGGTGATCGAGGATGCGGCGGCGGCGGAGAGGACGATGCGCGCGACCTGGGGCGGGATGCTCTGCGTCTCCCAGGGCGGGCATACCGAGGCGGAGTTGCTGGCCATTCAGGAGGAGTTGTCGACAAACACGATCCCTGGATTGCTCGGGAGCGGGGTGGACACCCAGCTCAGCGTGGTCGAACTACAGGTGATCGACGACCTCGACGGCCTGTTGCAGGCTGGGATGGACAAGAAGTACGGCCCCGGCGTTGTGTCAGTGACGTCGGCCCTGTTGCCCTACGCGGACTGACGGGTCGACGCGCCGCAGCCGCGAACCACGTGAGTCCGGTCACGGATCCGCCTCATCGACGCCCAAACCCTTGCGCCCCAGGCCAACCCGGGTAACACTAGACTCAACGCGCTAAGCAAGCGCTTAGTCAGCCATACCCATCGGAGCAAAGGGGCGCGTCATGGGCCACTACAAAGCCAACCTGCGAGACATCGAGTTCAACCTCTTCGAGGTCTTCGACCGCCAGGCCCTCTTGGGCAGCGCCCCCTACGACGACTTCGACGAGGCCACGGCCCGCGAGATGCTCAAGCACGTCAAGGAGCTGGCCGAGGGCGACCTGGCCGAGAGCTTCGTCGACGGGGACCGCAACCCGCCGAAGTACGACCCGGTCACCCAAGAGATCACCATGCCGGCGAGTTTCAAGAAGTCCTACAAGGCTTTTCAGGACTCCGGCTTCTGGAACGTCCAACTCCAGCACGAACTCGGCGGCACCCCCTGCCCGCCGTCGCTGAAGTGGGCCATCAATGAGATGATCCTCGGCGCCAACCCAGCCATCGCCATGTTCGGCGCCACCTACAGCTTCGCCGAGTTGCTCTACACCCTGGGCACGCCGGAGCAGAAGAAGCTGGCCAAGTGGATCGTGGAGAAGGGCTGGCTCTGCACGATGGTGCTGACCGAGCCGGACGCGGGCTCCGACGTCGGCGCCGGCCGCACCAAGGCCGTCCAACTCGATGACGGCACGTGGAGCATCACCGGCGTCAAGCGCTTCATCACCAGCGCCGAAGCCGACATGACCGACAACGTCGTCCATTTCGTCCTGGCCCGGCCTGAGGGTGCGGCCGAGGGCACCAAGGGCCTCTCCCTCTTCATTCTCAGCAAGTTCCACGTCGACCTCGAGACCGGTGAACTCGGCGCCCGCAACGGCGTCATGGTCACCAATGTCGAGAAGAAGATGGGCCTGAAGGTCTCCACCACGTGCGAGTTGACCTTCGGCGACGGCATACCGGCTACCGGGACGCTCTTCGGCGACGTGCACGACGGCATCGCGCAGATGTTCCACGTCATTGAGAACGCGCGCATGCTGGTGGGCACCAAGGCCATCGCCACCTTGTCTGCCGGCTACCTCAATGCGCTCGACTACGCCAAGCAGCGCGTCCAGGGCTCCGACCTCACCCGCGCCGCCGACAAGTCAGCACCGCGGGTGACCATCACCCACCACCCCGACGTGCGACGCTCCCTGATGCTGCAGAAGGCGTATGCCGAGGGGTTGCGCGCGCTCGTCCTGTTCACCGCCACCCAGCAGGACGTCGCCGACCAGCACTACCTGGAGAGCGGCAATGAGGCCGTCGCCAAGGGCAGTGCCGCCGACCTCGCCGCGCGGACGAACGACCTGCTGCTGCCGCTGGTCAAGGGCCTCGGGTCCGAGCGGGCCTGGGTCCTCCTCGGCACCGAATCGCTGCAGACGCTCGGCGGATCGGGCTACCTGCAGGACTACCCGATCGAGCAGTATGTCCGCGACGCCAAGATCGACACTCTCTACGAGGGCACAACCGCGATCCAGGGCCTGGACTTCTTCTTCCGCAAGATCATCCGCGACAAGGCCCAGGCGCTGACCGCGCTCTCGATGCAGATCACTGAGTTCGCCAAGGACACCGGGCAGCAGCAGGGGGTCCTCGACCGCGACCGCGAGATGCTCGGCAAGGCCGTCGAGGACGTTCAAGGCATCCTCGGTGCCATGGTGACCCCGCTGATGGCGTCGGACCCGCGGATGGGCGGGGACCCGGCCAACCTCTACAAGGTGGGCCAGAACACCTCACGCCTGCTGCTCGCCGCCGGAGACCTGATCGTCGGCTGGCTGCTCCTGCGCCAGGCCGCAGTCGCCCAGGACGCCCTCGACGCCGGTGCAACTGGACCGGACAAGGACTTCTACACCGGCAAGGTCGCCGCGGCCCAGTTCTACACCCGCAATGTGCTGCCGAAGCTAGCCGCCGAGCGCGCCATCGCCGAGTCGACCGACAACGCCCTGATGGAGGTCCCGGAGGCCGCCTTCTGACGTCGAGTGGCCGGTTCAGCCCCGTCGAGAGGCCGCCTGGGCGGCCTCTCGACGGGGCTGAACCGGCCTCTCGACGGGGCTGAACCGGCCACTCGACGGGGCTGGGCCGGGGTGGGGGTCAGGGTTGCGGGCGCCGCAGGAGGGCGGCCAGGGCCACGAAGGGGCGGCGGGGCGCCTCGGTCACGCGCACATCGGTCAGACCCAGCTCCGCGCGAAGCACCCCCGAAAGGGTCGTCGCGATGGTGAGCCCGGCCGCGGGACACCCTGCGCAGGCGCCAGCGAGCTCGAGGTCGGCGATGCCGTCGCGCACCGCCAGGACGCGGACCTGGCCGCCGTGCGCCCGGATCGTCAGGCCCGCCGGCCCGGCCAACAACGCCTCGACCTCGGCGACCGTGGCCCCACCCGCCGTCGCGCCCCCTGGCCGCCCGGCCGCGGGATCGGTGACCCACTCCAGGGGCGCCTCCAGGGCCGTATGCAGTGCCGTCCGCACCCGTGGCCCGCTCGCCTGCCACGACGCCCCGGCCGGCAGTGTCACCACCACCGAATCCGGCTCCACCACCACCTTGGCGAGCGCCCCGGCAGCGAGGAGATCACCCAAGTCCCCGGGGGCCGAGACGAGCTGTCCCTCGGCCGGCATCCGATCGGTGACCACCTGCCAGCGCAGGCTTGCCTCGTCCTCAGGCACGGCCTCGGGGTGCAACGGGATCATCGCTCAACCCTCCGGCAGGCCCGGCAACCCGTCACCCCAGCGCCCCCACGACGGTGCGCGCCAGGAAAGCCATCAGCCACGCCAGCGTGAACATATAGCCGAAGCCGATCAGCGGCCAGCGCCAGCTTCCTGACTCGCGACGAAGCACACCGATCGTCGAAATGCACTGCAGCGCATAGACAAAGAAGATCAGCAGGGCCGCAATGGTTTCGCGGGTGAAGAGCAACTGACCGGCCCGCGACCCCTCCTCCACCCGCATCCGCGACAACTCGGTGCGCGGCGATTCCGGGTTGGTCGCGGCGCCCACCTGACCCATCGTGGCCACGAATACCTCGCGCGCGGCGAGCGAGGAGAGCACGCCGACATTGATCCGCCAGTCGAAGCCGAGCGGCGCGAAGACCGGGCTCACGGCCCGGCCCACGTCCGCAGCCAGGCTGTGGTCGATGACATAGGCCGCGACCGCCCGTTCGTCGCCGGGGTCCACGCCCGCCTGCTGGAGTTCGGCGCTCCCGCGTACCGGCAGGTTGAGGAACAGGAAGAGCACGATTGTGGCGGCCAGGATGATGTGGGTGACCTTGCGCAGGAAGGATTTGCAGGCGTCCCAGACCGCGAAGACGACACCCCGCAGCCGCGGCACCCGATAGGGCGGCAGCTCCATATAGAAGGGCAGGGCCTGACCGGTCCGCCCGCCCACCTTCTTAAAGAGCGCGGCCGTCAGGAGGGCTGAGACCGCACCGAGCAGGTAGAGCCCAAAGAGCACGCTCCCCTGCGCGCCGAAGGGCCCGACCCGCGCCGACGCGGGCACGAACATCGAGACCAGCAGCACGAAGACCGGCAGCCGAGCAGAGCAGGTCATCAGCGGCGCGGCCATCATCGTCGCCAGCCGGTCACGCGCCGACGGCAGCGTGCGCGTCGCCATGATCCCGGGGATGGCACACGCCACCGACGAAAGCAGCGAGACGAATGCCCGCCCCTCGAGCCCAAAACGCGACATGAAGCGGTCCATGATGAACGCCGCCCGCGACATATAGCCGACGCCCTCGAGCAGCGAGATCATCAAGAACAACAGGGCGATCTGCGGCAGGAAGACGATCACGCCGCCGACACCACCGATGAGCGCGGTCCCGACGAAGTCGGCCAGCCAACCGCCCGGCAGGTGGTGCGCCGCCAGATCGCCCAACCAGCCGAAGCCGCGCTCGATCAGCCCCTGTAGCGGCGCCGCGAGCGTGAAGATCACCTGGAAGAAGGCGAACATCACCGCGAGGAAGATCGCGCCCCCCGCGACGGGGTGGAGCAGGACCGCGTCCAGCCGGCGCGTCCGCTCGTCCGCTCCCGCGGGCACGTATGCCGCGGCGGCCAGCACCGAGTCCGCCCACGCCGCCGCTTCGGCCGGGTCGGTGGGCGGGGCGAGGGCGGGGCGGGGCCAGTGGCGGATGTGGTGGGCCAGGGCTTGCAGCTGCGAGACACCGGCGGGATCGCCGGCGGTGACGACGACGACCTGTAGGCCGAGCGCCCGGGCGAGCGCCTCCTGGTCCAGGTGACCCCCGCGAGCGGTGAGTTCGTCGGCGAAGGTGAGGACCACGCATACGGGCAGGTCGCTGAGCAGGGCCTGCGCGAGCAGGCCGAGCGAGCGTCGCAACGTGGTCGCATCGAGCAGCACCAGCAGCCCGTCCGGCGTCGACGCCGGGTCGGTCGCGGTGTCCAGCGTGTCGATGACGACCTGCTCGTCGAGGCTGATCGGGTCGAGGCTGTAGGTGCCCGGCAGATCCTCGATGACGACATCGAGATCGTCGATCCGGGCACGGCCTGCATAGCGGGCGACCGTGACACCGGGATAGTTGCCGGTCTTGCCGCGCATCCCCGTCAAGGCGTTGAAGAGCGTGGTTTTGCCTGCGTTCGGGCTGCCGATCAGTGCCAGTCGCAGGCCCGTCAGGGCCGGCGCGCCGCCTGCGTGGTCGTGGTGTCCGGACATCCCCGGTCAGTTCACCGAATCCACGATGATCTGTCGTGCCTCGCCAAGCCGCAACGCGACCTCGTAGTTGGCGACCCGAACGATGACCGGGCCGCCGAGGGGCGCCTTACGCAGCACCTCGATCGACGCGCCCGGCACCAGGCCCAGGTCGACCAGCCGGCGGCCCACCTCGGGGGCAATGGCCGCGCCGAGCCCGGCGACCCGCACGCCCGCTTCGGCGACAGCGACGGTCGCGAGGGTCCGTCCGGGGTGCGCCGCATAGAGAACCGGGCGCGAACCCAGCCGCTGCGAGAGCACCGACACCACGACCTCCAGGGGGAACGGATCGTTCTTAGGTTACCCTCACCAGACCGACCGGATCGGGTTCCGTCACCGGGAACGACGAACGGCAGGCCGGGGTCAGGGCGCTTGCGTCAGCGAGGTGAAGATGCTGGGCGCGCCCCCAAAGGGCCACCACACCGGCAGGCCGGGCTGCAGCACCATCCAGGTCACCAGGAAGGCGGTCGCCGCGATCGCGAGCCCCGCGACCACCTGGGCACCGACCTGATTGGGAGCGAGCCCGCGCGCCAGGCTGCGCGAGCCGCGCCGCAGCCCCGAGCCGCCCGGCCCCCACCAGGCCATCATGATCGCCAGCGCCATACCGACGCCGAGCGCGATGGCGTGGGTGATGCGCACGGGAAGGGCGGCACCGGAAAGGTTGACGCCCAGCAGCGTGGCGAAGATGCCGGCCAGCCCGACCGATGCCGGTATGAGTGCCCCGGCGAGCGCCGCGATCACGCCCGTTACCAGGTGCATCGGGCTCGCCAGCACAGCCATGGCCAGATCGCTCGAGCGGGCCCCCTTGGTGTAGCGGCGCAGCACGAGCGAGGTCACGCTGCGATCGGCGGTGCGCGCAACGACCGACCACAGCAGGCCCGCGATGACCGCGAAGGCGGGATAGGCCGTGGCCGTCGCCACCAGCGCGGAGGCGACGGCGATCAGCACGCCGCGCCGGGCCGCGCGCCCGATCCGCGGGTCGGTGGCCATCGGTGCCCGCGGTGGGGGCGGGGTGGCCGCTCCGGCCGCGCCCCGATAGGACCAGTCGCCGTCGTCGTCACCCGGCTCCTGCGACCACGACGGGTCGTGGCTCCATTCCGGCTCTTGCGTCCACGACGGGGGCGGTGCAACCGCCGGGCGAGCCGGCGAAGCCGGCCGCGGCGTGACGTACTGCGGTGGGCGCGGCTCGCCGGTCGCCCGTCCCGAGGTGCGGCCGGACGGGGCTGCGGGATCGGCATACGGGGGTGCCGGGGCGACCCCGGACCGGCCGGGCGCCGGTGCGACCACGGGTCGCCCAGGTCCGGAAGTCCCCGGGGCCGGGGCCACAGGTGGGAGCACCGCGGTCGCTGGCGCTGCTAGCACATCGGTCTCGGGAACCGAGCGACGAGGCGCCGTGCGCAGCACATCGGTGACGGCGCCGCCGGCGGCATAGGTCTCGAGGGCGCGGATGACCTCGGCGTCGGTCGGGCGGTCTTGCGGATAGGGCGAGAGCGCGGCGTCGAGCAGCGGCACGAGAGCGGGATCGACCCCGCTGAGGTCCGCGTCGCCGCGCACCACGCGGGACAAGACCGACTCCATGGTTCCCTTACCGAAAGGCGGGCGACCCGAGGCGGCGAAGCCCAAGGTCACCGCCCAGCCCCACCAGTCGGTGGACTCCGTGACTTCGGCGCCCTCGACGATCTCGGGTGAGAGATACCCGGGCGTGCCCATCACCAGGCCGGTCCGGGTCAGGCGGACGTCATCGGCGGCGTGGGCGATCCCGAAGTCGATCAGGATCGGCTCGCCGTCGAGTATCAACACATTGCCGGGCTTGACGTCGCGGTGGATGACACCGGCCTCGTGGATGCCGTGCAGGGCCGCGGCCAGACCGCGCCCGAGTTGCAGCAACGCCGGCCCGCGCATGGGGCCGTGCTCCTCGATCACCCGATCCAACGGCGGCCCGGCGATATAGCGGGTGACGATATAGGGCAGCGGGCCCTCGACGTCCTGGTCGATGATCGGCGCGACATTGGGGTGCCGAACCCGGCTGAGCGTCTCGACCTCGCGGGCCAAGCGCCCGCGAGCGGCCGGATCGGCGGCCACGTGCGGGCGGAGGACCTTGATCGCGACGGCCTTACCCGATCGGTCGAGCGCGAGGTGAACCACACCCATACCGCCCTCGCCGAGCTGCTGCACGAGGCGATAGCCGCCGATGCTGGTGAACTCCGGCAGGTCGGGTTCGGGCCCCTGCCCCAGCACCTCGGTCTGCATGCCTTAACCGTAAGCGATGACCAGCCGAGCCGACTCGCGGCACGGATCGGGTGGGCTACTGCTGGATGTAGGCCTCGAGCTGGTCGCGCTCGGCCTGCAGGGACTGGATGCGGTTCTTGACGACATCGCCGATGCTGACGATTGCCTGCAGATGACCGTCCACGACCACCGGGACGTGACGGATGCGATGCTCGGTCATCGTCGACTCGAGCTCGTCAAGCTCGGAGTCGGGCGCACAGGTGCGCACCTCGGCGGTCATGATGCCCGAGACCGGGCCCTCGATGATCGCCGGCCCGCTCGTATGGAGGTGGCGCACGACATCGCGCTCGCTGACGATCCCGTCGACGGAACTCCCGTCACCGCTGACCACCACCGCGCCGATGCGGTGCTCCGCGAGGAGGGCGAGGAGTTCGCCCACCGTCGCGTCCGGTCCGATGGTGACCACCGTTCCGCCGACGTCCTTGTGGCGGACCACCTCACTGATCTTCATAGGCTCACAACGTAGTCGTCCGCCCCTCCCCACGCTAGGCGTACCGGCCGCTCAATCGGGCCGCACCGAAGTAATCCCACTGTGCGAGACACCCATAGAGTGGAAGCGGACCCGACTTTGACGAAGGTGCTCGATGACCCCCGACCAGACCGCCGATCGCCCCGGCTCCACCCACCGCTTCGACCTGGTGGTCGCAGCCAATCGCCTTCCCGTCGACCGGGTCGAGGCACCCGATGGGAGCACCTCCTGGCAACGCAGCCCGGGCGGGCTGGTCACGGCCATGGAGTCGGTGATGCAAGGCCGCGACGGGGTCTGGATCGGCTGGTCCGGCGAGGCCGGCGACGCCCCGGAGCCCTTCGACGACTCCGGCATCAGACTGCATCCGGTCGCCTTGTCGGCGCAGGAGATCCAGCACTACTACGAGGGCTTCAGCAATGACACCCTCTGGCCGATCTATCACGACGTGATCGTGCCGGCGCACTTCCACCGCACGTGGTGGGCCGCATACGAGCGGGTCAATCGGCGCTTCGCCGAGGTGATCGCCGAACTCGCCGCCCCGGGAGCGACCGTGTGGATCCACGACTACCAGCTCCAGCTGTCCCCGGCGTATGTCCGTGACCTGCGCCCCGATGTGCGGATTGGCTGGTTCGACCACATCCCCTTCCCCCCGGTCGAACTCTTCGCCCAACTGCCGTGGCGACGGCCGATCCTTCAGGGCCTGTTGGGCGCCGACTTCCTCGGCTTCCAGCGAAAGGCCGATGCGGACAACTTCGTGCGGGCTTGCCGCCGGCTGCTGGACCTGCCCACTCGTAGCGGCCAGGTCACGGTGGGCATCGGCGATAGCGAGCGCCTGGTGCGGGCGGCGGCCGTGCCGATCTCCATCGATGTCGCTTCGCTGGCCGATCTGGCACGCACTCCGGCCGTCCAGGCCCGGGCACGCGAGATCCGCGATTCGCTCGGCAATCCGGAGACTCTCCTGCTCGGGGTCGACCGGCTCGATTACACCAAGGGCATTCGCCATCGCCTCAAGGCGGTGGAGGAGCTGCTGCGGGAGGGGCGGCTGGCCAACCCGGGGACCGTTTTCGTCCAGGTGGCGACACCAAGCCGTGAGCGGGTCGAGGCCTACCGTCAGTTGCGTACCGAGATCGAGCGGACCGTCGGCCGCATCAATGGCGAGTTCGCCTCCATCGGGTCGGTCGTCGTCCAATACCTCCACCAGTCCTACGGCCGGGCCGAGATGGCGGCGCTCTATCTGGCCGCCGACGTCATGCTCGTCACGCCGCTGCGCGACGGGATGAACCTCGTCGCCAAGGAATATGTCACCGCACGCGTCGACGACGGTGGGGCGCTGGTCCTCTCGGAGTTCACCGGGGCGTGGCACGAACTCCGCACCGCCTATGTCACCAACCCCCACGACATCGACGGGTTGAAGGATGTCATCGTGGCGGCTATCAGCGATTCGCGGCAGGTGCGTCGCCGCCGGATGCGGGCGATGCGCAAGCGGGTAGCCGATCACGATGTCAATGCGTGGGCGGGCCGGTTCCTCGATCTCCTAGCACGGGATTCGGGACCAGCCGACGGGTCGCGATCCGGGGGGAGTACGACGTCATGACGTCCGAGCCGGGCCTGCGTGCTGCCCTCGAGCTCGTCGCCCGCTCCCCCGCGCTGCTGGTGGCCAGCGACTTCGACGGCGTGCTCGCCCCCCTCGTCGATGACCCGATGACCTCCCGGGCGTTGCCGGGGACGCTCGACGATCTCTGCGCGCTCGCCGCGCTTCCCAGCACGTATGCCGCTCTCGTCTCCGGCCGCGACCTCGCCACCTTGGCGCAGCTGACCGGTCAGGGCGCCGACTCCCCGCTGACCCTGATCGGCGGCCATGGCGCGCAGAGCACGCGCGCCGATATCGGGATAACGCTCTCGGAAACCGAGCAGGCCAGCCTGGATGCTGTGAACGTCGCGCTGCACGCGGCCCTCGGGGGCGTGCCCGGGGCGCGACTGGAGTTGAAGCCCACGGCGACCGTGCTGCATACGCGCACGGCAACGCCACCCGACGCCGCCGAGGCGGGCCGGCGCGCCGCCGAGGTGCTGGCCGAGCACCCGGAACTGACCGTGCTGCGTGGGAAGGATGTCGTCGAGGTCACCCCGCTGGTGGTCGACAAAGGCAGCGCCCTGGCCGCCCTCGCGCGCGCACTCGACGTCGATGCGGTCGTTTATTTCGGGGATGACGTCACCGACGAGAACGTCTTCATCCGGCTGAGCCCGGCCGACCTCGGGATCAAGGTGGGCCTAGGAGCGACGCACGCCGCGCACCGCGTCGCCGGGCCGCCCGACGTGGCGGCCGCGCTGACGGCCCTGCGGCTCGCGCGCCAGCTGCGCGACGCAGGAGCGTAGGACGTCGTGGGGTTGTGGAATCGGGGTCCCCG
>Ga0075158_10003459_pt1 | contig 11101 bp, 8 predicted proteins | sample JI91814BDNA_FD_70968 | JGI IMG/M metagenome (GOLD analysis project Ga0075158, IMG submission 70968) | Wastewater effluent complex algal communities from Wisconsin, to seasonally profile nutrient transformation and Carbon sequestration -... | ecosystem: Engineered > WWTP > Effluent > Algae... | reverse complement strand
GACGGCAACCAGTCCAACGACGACGCCTGCACCAACGTGTGCAAGCAGGCCACCTGCGGCGACGGCTTCAAGCAGCCCGGCGAGGAGTGCGACGCCGGCGCGAACAACAGCAACACCGGCACCTGCACGCTGTCCTGCAAGCTGCCGAAGTGCGGCGATCAGTTCATCCAGCCGAGCGCCGGGGAGCAATGCGACGACGGCAACCTGTCCAACACCGACGCGTGCCTCAGCACCTGCAAGACCGCCAAGTGCGGCGACACCTTCATCCAGGCCGGGGTCGAGCAGTGCGACGACGGCAACATGTCGAACCTCGACAGCTGCACCAATGTCTGCAAGACCGCCGCGTGCGGCGACACCTTCATCCAGCCGCCCGAGACCTGCGACGACGGCAACCTGGTCAACACCGACACGTGCACGAACGCCTGCAAGCCGGCCGCCTGCGGCGACGGCATCGTGCAGGCGGGCGTCGAGCAGTGCGACGACGCCAACATGGTGAACACCGACGCGTGCCTCAACACCTGCAAGACCGCCAAGTGCGGCGACGGCGTGGTCCAGGCCGGCGCCGAGCAGTGCGACGACGCCAACGTCAACAACAACGACGGCTGCTCGTCGCTGTGCTTGATCGAGTTCACGCCGCCGATGAAGTGCAAGACCGGCAACGACGTCAACACCAACGCCCCGTGGGTGGTGTGCAGCGCCGACGCCAACAGCGCGTGGATCTCGGCCAACACCGGCGGCACCTACTCGGCGCTGCAGATCTGCAAGTCGCTCGGCTACAACCAGCTGGGCCAGTTCGGCGGGACCTGCGGCAACGTCTGCGGCTACTGCCAGGGCGCGACCAGCTGCAACGCTCCGGGCAACAAGACCTTCGACGGCGCCGGCGCCTGCGGCAACGATATGAACGGCCCCAAGCTCTGCGTCACGGTGATGTGGAACTGCCTCAAGTGAGGCACGGAAGTCCGCGCCCGCCACGCGCGGGCCGCAGACCTCCCTGACCTGCGCGGCGCCTCCACGCCGAGCGGGCGCCGCTGCGCTGCAGCGGCGCCTCTCTCGTGTGGACGCCAGTCTGACCGTCCCTGGCTGCGGTAGACTGCGCGGCGTGTCGCCGCTCCACGCCGCTGTCGTCGCCTGCGCCGGTCTGGCCGCCCTGTGTTGGCTGCTCTCGCTGCTGACCCGCGAGTACTCGTGGGTCGATCGGGTGTGGTCGCTCGCTCCGATCGGTTATGTCGCGTGGTTCGCGGCCCAGACCGACCCCGCAGATCCCCGGCTCATGTTGATGGCGGGCCTGGTCGCGCTGTGGGGCGTCCGCCTGACCTTCAACTTCGCGCGCAAGGGCGGGTACCGCCGCGGCGGCGAGGACTACCGCTGGTCCGTGCTGCGCGGGATGATGCCGCCGCCGCTGTTCCAGGCGTTTAATTTGGTGTTCATCGCCGCCTACCAGAACGCGCTGCTGCTGCTGATCTCGCTGCCGGCCTGGGCCGCGCTGCGCGAGCCGCCGACGCCGCTCGGGGCGCTCGACGGCGCGGCGACGGCGGCGTTCCTGCTGCTGCTGGTCGGCGAGACCGTCGCGGATCAGCAGCAGTGGGCGTTCCAGCTGGCCAAGCGGCGGCGCGACGGCGCGGGCCCCGGGTTCGTGACGACCGGGCTGTTCCGCTGGTCGCGCCACCCGAACTTCTTCTGCGAGCAGGGCATGTGGTGGTGCTTTTATCTGTTCTCGGTCGCGGCCGGCGCGGACTGGATCAATCCAACAATCGTGGGTCCGGTGCTGCTGACGCTGCTGTTCCTCGGCTCGACCACGTTCACCGAGAGCATCTCGGCGGCGCGTTACCCCGCGTACCGCGACTACCAGCGCCAGACCTCGCGGCTGATCCCGTGGTGGCCGGCGGCTCCCCGCGAAGCGAGCCGTTGACCTGCGACGGTCACTCCCTCGCGGTCGGGTGGGGCTTGCACGGGATCACCGTCGACTCGCCGAGGTCGTGGGCGAGGCGCTCGCGCAGGTACCGGTCCGGGTGGGCCCGCACGACCGCGATCGCCGCCTGCGCGAGCTCCGGGTCGTCGGCCCGGACCGCGGCGATGTGGTGGACGAGGGCGCGGCGCACGTCGAGATTTTCGTTGCGGAGCAGGCGTGCGCGCGCGGCACGGCCCAGTAGAGCGCGCCACCGACGCCCGCCTTCTCCGCGTCCCCGCCCCGGACGGCGATGTCGATGAGCTCGGCGACGACCCGGCGCCGCCCGTGGATCAGCACGCACGGGAACACGAAGTGCTTATTAAACGAGGGGTTTCGTGTATGGACCCCGGCGAGCAGGTGCGTCGCCGTCGAAGCACGCGCCCAGGCGGGCCTAACTGCACGAGGATGGCCGCGACGCCGGGAGGCCGACGCGCAGCGAGTAGCCCTCGAGCGTTGGGCATCGGCGCGGAGCGTCGAGCTGGTCGGGGTGTTCGAGGACCGCGGGGTCTCCGCTTTGCCCGCGACGTCATCCTCGCCGCGCAGCTCGAGCGCCTGCTGCGGGGACAACGTGAACATAGGTCGCGGACCGCGGCGGGGTCGCTTAGGTGTTTTGGGTGGATTTGCCAAACCACCTCCACGAGGTGGCTTGGCCGATGGTATCGGTGCATGTCGCTGAGGAAGCAAGCGGCGATCGAGGCCCGGCGACGTTGCGGACTTGCAGCGTGGCCGCGGCCCACGAGCAAGGTCCGCCCGTCGTCGTCGTCGACGGCGCCGAGCTCCGCGGTGGTGGCAGGGTCCAGGCCATGTCGCCAGTGACGTCGACGCAGCGCATGCAAGCCGGAGCGCGAAGTGCACCCCCTGCACCCGCGCTCCGATCCCCGACGCGGCGCGCGGGCCGTCAGGCAGGCGCGGGGTCGCTGGCATGCCGATTGCTTGAGGGCAGGACGCTCGCACTCGCGTGCCGACTCAGGAGTTCGTCATGACATTGCATCGTCGCGGTCGGATCGGCTCCGTGAAACAGATCGGCCTGCAACTGGGCATCCTCGCGGGTCTCGTGGCCGCCACGCTCGGCCCGCACACGCGGGAGTCCGGCGCCGCTCCGCCGCAGAATTGCAGCAATGCCGAGAGCATGTGCTCGTTCAGGCGGCCGATGTTTCTCATCGTCCTCGATTACTCCACCTCGATGAACAAGGCGTTCGCCGAGGAGACGCGCTGGGCGGCCGCGGTCGCCGCCATCAAGACCATGATCGACGCCGACAACGGTTTCCTGGTCACGAACTTCATGCTCGGCCTGCTGCGTTTTGGTCACGATCCGGAGCCCCAGTCGCCGGGGACGCTCATCGTCGGGGATCCATCGGGGCTCGTCGACGGTCAGGCGCTCGACGTGGCCCTGTACGGCGAGGACCCAGACCACACGTGGAACGCCTGCGACGCCGGCGATCTCATCAAGGCCGCGCTCGACGGCTTGCCCCCGCCGAAGAACGGGCAGCCGACCGGCATCGGCACGTGGACCAAGGGCGCCCTCGACTTCGCCAGTGCCCACCTCGACCAGGCCGCGGCCGACCACCCCGAGGACCAGAGCATGCGCCGTGCCGCCCTGCTCGTGCTCACCGACGGCGAGTGGACCAACGCCACCGGCACGATGCCGCTGACGCCCGCGAGCGAGAACCCCGCGATTACGGCCGCCGAGCTGTGGACCGGCGCGCAGGTCCCGACCCACGTGGTCGCCATCGGCGAGGCGGCGGGCAAGCAGTTCGCCGATGAGCTCGCCGCCGCGGGGGGGACCGGGGCGGCGCTCGACGCGATGAACCCGCAGGCGCTGATCGACGCCCTCGAGCAGGTCGTCCAGAGCCTGGAGGACGAGATCGTCAAGCCGAGCTGTGTCCCGAGCATGCCGCGGATCATGGTCCTCCTCGACGCGTCGTCCTCGATGCTCAACATCATGGGCGGCATGCTGCACGCCGGCCCGGGACAGGGCGGCTGGGATATCGCGCGCGAGGTGATCGCGGGCTCGGATTCATTGTTCGACCTGCCCGTCCCCATGGGCGAGGTGCAGGACCTGACCCACATCGGCCTCGCGGTGTTCGGCCACAACCAGCCCGCCGAGGAGGAGCTGTCGGTCCAGTACGCTCCATGCAACAAGGACAACTTCGCCTGGGCCCTCGATCCGGTGAACTCGTGCATCGCGCCCGGATGCACCGATCCCTACGCGAAGCCGCCGATCACCTGGACGTTCCAGGACGGCTCGCAGATCCCGCCCTTCTTCGAAGCACCGACCCGATCGCACATGCCCCGGTGCGACTTCTGGGCCCCGAACCCGCTCGCGTGCGTCGGCTCGGGGACATACACCCACCTGGGCCTGAACCTCGTGCGCAGCAACATCACCGCGTACAAGGCGGAGTGCGCCAAGCCGAACGCCGCCTATCCGTGCGATGAGGCCACCCTGTTCCTCAACATCCTGATCACTGATGGTCAGTACAATTCGACCGACACCCAGGTCGTCGACCCATTGAAGGCGATGTACGCGGATGGCGTCACGACCTACGTGATCGGCTTCGGTGATGCGGTCGATTCGCAGATGGCGATCGCCAAGCTCGACCTGCTGGCCCACGCCGGCTCGGGCGACACCCTCGAGTACTTCGACGCCAACAGCCAGGCCCAGCTCGAAGCGGCGCTCGCCGACATCCTCGGGTCGATCATGTTCGACCCGTGCTGCGACCTGGACTCCTGCGACCTCGGACCGCCTCCCGGCGAGCCCGAGCCAGATCCGCTCCCGCCCGAACCCGATGCGACGACGAGCACCACGAGCGACGGCACCACCGGCGGCACCACCGGCGGCACCAGCACGGGCACGACCGCGGGCGCCACGACCGATGTCCCGACCACGACCGGTGAAGCGTCGACGGACGGCATGGACACGTCCGGATCGAGCACCGGGACGTCCGGCGATTCCACCGGTCTATCGACTCCCACCACGACGGGCCCGGAGCCGGAGGACACGGGCACGACCGGCGCGACGATGGTCTCCGACACGGACGACGGCTGCGGCTGCACGCTGTCGGGCACCGGCGCGCCGATCCGCGGGCTGCTCGGCGTACTTCTCACATTCGTCCTCGGCGGCGGGATCCGCTCGCGGCGCCGCGCCGGCACGCGCGTGTGATCGCCGAGGTCCTGCGAGCGCTCCTCCGGGGGCCGCGATAGCGACGGGACGGCGATCCGACGGAGTTCGGCAATTCGACCACGACCTTCGTCGGACCTCCCCGCGTTCGACAGGCGCTAACGCTCGACGATCGGTGGTGAACGAGACGACCGCGAACCCGGTCCCGCCGTCGACCGCCGCGAAGTCGGTGACGAGCCCGCTCCACTGGCTCAGCACCAGCCCGAGCGCGGCCGCGAAGGTCTCGACCTCGGCGTCGCTGGCCATGAGCCGGGTCTGCAGCGAGGGGTTGGTGGTCAGCGCGAACCCGCCGGGCGTCGTCTTCGTGTCGAGCATGCGCTCGGTCAACCCGACCGCCGCGACGATGCCCGGCAGCGCCTCGTCGCGCGTGCGCGGAGCTTGGTCGGCGGGGTCACGGCCGCATCCTCGCACGATCGCGGGGCGGTCAGCGGCGCTCGCCGAGGGCCGCGAGGGCCGCGCGGAGGCCGTCGGCGAGGCTGGCGTACGCGGCGGCGCCGAGCGTGGGGTGGCCGGCGTCGGTCATCTCGGCGGCGACCTGGGGGCTGACGCCGGTGACGAGGCAGCGGGCGCCGACCATCTCGACGGCGCGGATCATGGTGCGCAGGCGTTCGGTGACGACGAGGTCGACGGTGGTGAGGCCGGTGAGGTCGAGGATGGCGAAGCGGGCGCGTCGCTCGGTGAGGGCGTGGAGCAGCGACTCGGTGAGGTTGGCCAGCGAGGTCTCGCCGAGGTCGCCGACGATCGGGACCGCCAGCACCTGCCGGGAGATCTGGAGGACCGGGGCGGAGAGCCGCTGGATCTGCTGCTGCTGGTCCTGGATCGTCTCGAGCTGCTCGCGCAGCTGCGCGTTGCTCTGCTCGAGCATCGCGGCGCGCTCGGCCGCGAGGTGGCTGTCGTGGACTCGCTCCTTGGCCGCCTGGTTCGCGAGCATCTGGGCCGCCGTGCGCGCGAACCCGCGGGCCAGCGCGACGTGGCGCGGCGAGAAGAACGCCGGCTCGGCGTGCACGCCGACCAGCACGGCCGACCGCCACGCCGTGACCAGCGGCATGCACAGCGCCGAGCGCACGCCCGCGAGCGCCGCCAGCGGGGCGAGCTCGTCGCTGCGGCGGACGTCGTAGACGGCCACCGGCTGGCCCGCGAGCACGCGCCCGAGCAGCGGACCCGGCGGCCAGCGCAGGCGGGTCAGCTGCTCGCTGGTCGACGCGGCCGCGACGTACGCGTCGTCGTCGCCGCGGGCCAGCACGACGCCGCTCTGGTAGTGCAGCAGCGGCTGCAGGCCGGACAGCAGCGCCTCGTCGGTCGCGGCGAGGTTCGGGGCCTCGGCGACGCAGCGGATGCCGGCGAGCAGCGCCTCGGCCTCGTCGCGCCGGGTTCGCTCGGCGGACAGGGCCTGCTCGAGGCGGTTGACCGACTCGCGCAGCCCCTCTTCACGGACGGACCGGACGGACATCACGGTCAGCTCCGCGCGAACACGGTGACGGAGATCATCAGGTTGCCGTGGCGGTTCTCGCCGCCGACGAAGCAGCCCTGCTCGCCGAAGGTGAAGCAGCCGAGGAACGGCGCGTCGCCGAGGCTCGCGGCGAGGCCGGCGACGACCTGCGAGATCTGGTCGCGGACGGTCAGCATGCAGCCGGCGCAGAAGATCACCAGAGCGCCGGCGGCGTCGCGGGGCGACAGCTGGGCCAGCGACAGCGCGTCCTCGGCGACGCGGCCAGCGCGGGCCAGCAGGGCGTCGGTCGAGCCTTGCATGAGCACGAGCTCGTCGCCCTCGGCGACGTCGGCGAACAGGTGCAGGCCGCCGTCGGCGCGGACCGACTCGGGGTGGGCGAGGCGGTAGTAGGCGACGCCGCCGACCTCGCCGACGCGGCGGCCGATCGGGTGCAGCGAGGTCGTCGCCAGCACGCTGCCGCCGGCCGGCATCGCGTGGGCGATCGCCCCGCCCGACCACTCGTCGTAGACGGCCGCGGCGGGTTTGCCGTCGATCTCGAGGATCGTCCGTCGCTCGGCGCGGGTGACCGTACCGGTCCGCTCGGTCGGCGAGTAGCCGCTCTGGAACGCCGAGGTCACCGACGTCGACGGGTACAGCGCGGTCACCACGATCGCGTCGGTGTGGCGCTCGGCGTGCGTGAACTGGTACCACCCGCCGGCGACCGCGTCGTCGGCCGTGCTGCCGCCGACGACCGGGACCTCGCGCCCGATGACCGCCTCGATCCCGGCGATGCACGCCTCTTCGCGGCCCGGCGCGCTCGTCACCCACACCAGCGTCGGGACCTCGCCCTGGCGGCCGGCCGCGTCGATCGCCCGCTGCAGGGCCGCACCGGCGGCCGCGGCCGCGTCCTCGCCGAGCGGCGCGAGGCCGACGCCGAAGCTGCCGTGCTCGTCGCGCAGGCCGAACAGGCCGAGCCCGGTGGCCCCGTGCACGCCCGCCTGCGTCATCACGCCGAGGCACGAGCTGCCGCCGTGGATCGCCCGCACGCCGGTGGCTGCGGCGGCCCGCTGCAGCGCCGCTGCGTCGTGGTGCACGGCGCTCTGGACCAGCAGCCAGTCGGGCGGACCGCCGAGGTCGCGCACGAGCGCGGCGTAGGCGTCGGCGACGGCGCGGGAGGTCTCGGGTTCGATGCTGTGGGCAGTGGCCGCGCGCATGACCGCGACGCTATCAGAATGGCCGCCGCCGCAATGGTGTCCGCCCCACTCGGGTTGCGCTCGCAAATGCGGGCGTGTGGCTCGCAGGCTCGGTCCATCGGCTGGCGCCGGAACGCTGGACACGGCCCGCGCTCGCCCAGGAACGCCGCTCCGCCGCGGATCTGGATCCGCGGTGACGCGGCGAACCTCCGCGTGAGTCCACACGACGAGCGGGGTGGCTGGCGCACGCGAGGCCGCGCTCGCGCGTCGGTGCGGCGATCGTCGGAGCGGGCCCACGCGGTACGCTCGCGCGATGCAGGAGCGGTGCAGCGAATACACCGACCCGACCGGCGCGCAGGGCTACGTGGTGGTACCCGGTCGGCACCAGCGAGATGACACCCATCACTGCATCGAAGGCCATCGCGGCCAGCGCACATTTGTCCGCGACGTCATGCTTAGTTTCCACCAACGCCCGGATGGACGACCGATCCTACGGCACGATATTCGTATTGCATGACTCAGCGAGAGGGTCAAGATCCAAAAAATGATCACTCGCGCCGATATCGACCGTGCTGAGGATCGTGCTCAGGCGGCTGATTCTCAGTGGATGGGCGTCGGCGTGCGCGCGTCGATCGCCTCGGTTCGATCGATTACGACGAACGACAGCCTCCTGCCGGCGACCTCCAGATCGCTCGCCAGGGTGATGACGTCGCCGTAGACGATCGCCTCGTGGGTGGCGTCGAGCAGGTCCTGCGACGTCAGCGTGGGATCGAGGGTGACGACGACCCGCCGGTCGCCGTCACCCGACTTCTGAAATACGAAGTAGGGGACCGCTTCCGTGATAGCCCTCGCATTGGCCACATCTTCGTCGTGCTCACTCATCGTCGGTGTCTCCCAACATCTACGCGTACGCGGGGACACCTCGCATCAATTGGATCGCGGCGAAAGAACCACGCATGCGGGCGCTTCTCGGCCCGGTTGCCCTGACGTTACGCCACCGAGGAGGCGTACCCATATGTCAGGGCGAATTAAACGCGGGGCTTGAAGCGCCGGCGCGTCGTGCTGCTCGCGGGGAGTGTTGATTGGAGATCACGACGGGAATGTGGGGCGGGTCCCGAGGACAGGCCGGTGATCGAGCGGCTTGCGGATGCAGGCCGGAGTTGTTGCCTTCAAGGCGAGGCCGGGGCGGCGTCGGATCACTGAAGGAAAATTAGGTGAGGCCGCTTATAGGTATTTCAGGTTGGCGGCAGAGGAGCAGCGGATTGGTAAGCGGCGGGATCGGGTGGACAACGTCAGATGTGGCGATCCGAGCACCGGCGATCCGAGCACCGGCGACACGACCACCGGCGACCCGCTCTCCGCCGACCTCGACCTCGTCTGCTACAAGAACCCGCCGAGCCGCGGCGCCTTCGAGTTGCCGTGATGCTCCAGTCGCGTGATATGCTGCGGGTCGCAATGATCCGGTCCTCGACGGCGCACAATTGCATCGGCCTCGTTTGGCTCGCGCTGGCGCTCGTCGGGTGTACGCAACCACCACGCGATCCGCCCGCGCGACCGGAGGTCGCCGCCCCGCCCGCCGCCCCGCCCGCCGCGCCCGCCGTCGCGCCTGCGACCGATCCCGCGGCCGCGACGGATCGCTGCCGGCCGCCGATGCCGGACCCGGCGCCCGGGGGACTGGGCGCCGGCCCGGCCTACGTGCTCGTCGATCGCGTCGGCGTGCTGCGCATCGACGACGGCAAGTCCGTCGTGGTGCTCCCGATCGCGGTGGATAGCAGCGCGTGGGACACGGAGATGGTGGTAGGGTCGACCGGTGAGCTGTGGCTGAGCGACTGGCAGGGCGTGCGCGTGCTCGACCTCGCCGGCAAGCTGCGCAGCGTGCGGAAGGTGAAAGAGGGCCCGCTCTACGAGCACCTGGTGGTCCGCTCGCCCACGGACGTCTGGGCGGTGACCAGCGACATCGAGTGGGAGATCGTGCATTACGACGGCAAGCGCTGGAAGTCGGTCCGCCGGCGCGGCCAATTCCCCGGCAGGTTCGACGACAACAAATTCGAGGCACTCGCCGTCACCGGCGAGGCGGTGTGGGTGTCGGCGTGGAACGGCCTGTGGCGCGGCATCGGCACGGCCTGGCAGAAGATCGAGGTGCCCGCCGCCGTGGCCGACACGGCGCCCAATCTATGGACATACCGCGACCGCGTGATCGTCGGCGACCACAACGAACAGTTCCAGCGCGAGGGCGACGAATGGCGCAATGTCGTGTGGCCGCCGTTCGATGATCTGCGGGTGCGCGTCGGCGAGGTCGGACTGGTGGCCGGGCCGAATCACGGTCGGCCGACCGTGTGGATCGCCGCGATCGACGGGCGCGGCTGCACCGCGACCAGCGAGAAGCTCCAGGGCAGCGCGGTCGGCGAGGTCGTCGTCGATCAGGCCGGTCGCGTGTGGGCGGCCACCGACCATGCGCTGGCGGTGCTCGACCGCGACGGCCGGATCCTCCGCGAGTGGACCTCGGGCACGCTCGAGGGCCTCACGAGCAAGGTGGTCAGCATCGCGGTGGTCGGGCAGGGGCCGGCGTCGCTGCCCGCCGTGAAGCTGGGCCGGACGTGGGAGATCGTCGGCCGCATGACGATCTACAAGAACAGCAAGCCGCTCGTGAACGCCGCGCTCGAGCTGTGCTCGACGCCGACCCCGTACGGCGCGGAGTGCCCCGTGGGCGCGTTCGTGCGAAAGGCCACCACCGGGGCCGACGGTTCCTACCGCTTCTTCAACGTGCCCGAGGGCGACCTCTGGATCCGCGTGCAACCGCCCGCCGGCCTCGCGGACTGCGAGAGCCCGTTCACGGTGATGGGTGCGTCGGTCTCACCCGCGCGCAATTGTCGGCCGGCGAAGGACGGAGCGCTTCGTTGCGACATCGGCGTGTCGGAGCAGTGCCTCCCGTTCGAGATGCCGCCGGGCGGGTGACATCCGGTATGGTGATCGTGCGATGGACCCCACGTAGCTCTCTTCGGACTCGGCGAACCGACGCGGAGAATGGGTGACTGGCGGGACAGCTGGGCGGAGCGGGACCGCCCCGACAGTCGTCACGCCGCGTCGTTCACACCGCGGTCAATGCACGCAGCGCGTCGCCGTACGCCCTGACCGTCCGTCAAGGCGGCCGACCCGTCGCCGATCAACGGCCGGCGCGCGAGGTCCACCTGGCGAACGTCGACGAGTGCGCGGGCACTTCACCCCGGCCGAGCGACGCCTGGCCCCTGGCACCCGCACGGACGCCGCCGCTGCGACCGCGGTTTTCGCGGTATGAGCGACCGGCATGCTCCCGCCCGGCCGCCACGCCGTCCTCCGCGCTCTCGCCGACAGCC
>Ga0075158_10003457_pt1 | contig 11105 bp, 12 predicted proteins | sample JI91814BDNA_FD_70968 | JGI IMG/M metagenome (GOLD analysis project Ga0075158, IMG submission 70968) | Wastewater effluent complex algal communities from Wisconsin, to seasonally profile nutrient transformation and Carbon sequestration -... | ecosystem: Engineered > WWTP > Effluent > Algae... | reverse complement strand
CGAAGATCAGCTTCTTGTGCAGCTCGACGTTGCCGCGCTTGATCGCCACCAGCGCCCCGCACAGGAAGACGAACGCGAGCGCGTTCAGCAGCGCGTCGACGTGGACCAGCACCTGGAAGTCGAACTGGGCGAGCATGGGTTCCTCAGACCGCGTCGCGCGCGCTGCGGCGCGTGACCACGAACGTGCCGAGCGCGAACGTCGCGACGGCGAACAGCACCGTGCCGAGCAGGCAGACGGCGAACGACGGGATGCCGGGCACCGGGGCCAGCAGCGCGTGGCGCAGGGCGCCGACGCCGTAGGTCATCGGGTTGACGTGGCGCACCCAGGCGAGCAGCCAGTGCGAGTCCTGCATCGGGAAGAACGCGCCCGACAGCAGCAGCATCGGCATCAGGAACAGCATCATGATGCCGTGGTAGCCGGCGGTGCTGTCCATCACCCAGGCGAGCGAGAAGCCGAGCCCCGTCACCGCGACCGCCAGCAGTGCCAGCACGCCGAGGCCACCGAACACGGCGTCCAGCGCCAGCGGCACGCCAGCGAGCGGCGCCATCAGCAGGAACACCACCGCGAGGCCGAGCCCGAGCGACGCGCCGCCGAGGATCTTGCCGAGCGCGATCGCGCTGCGCGGCACCGGCGAGACCAGCACGCCCTGCAGGAACCCTTCCTTGCGGTCCTCGATCACGGTGATCGTCGAGAAGATCGCCGTGAACAGCGTGATCATCGCCAGCGTGCCGACGAAGAAGTACTGGCCGTAGTCCTGCCCGCCGGGCTTGAACGAGCCGTGCAAGGCGCCGCTGAACAGCAGCCAGAAGATCACCGGCTGCAGCAGCGAGCCGGTGAGACGCGAACGGTCGCGCAGGAAGCGCACGATCTCGCGATGCCAGAGGGCGAGCACGGCCTTCACGACTTCCTCCGCCGGCCCTTCTTGGGAGCCGCTTCCGGTTCGGTGACGACGAAGCGCTTGCCGGTGCGCAGGAGGAACACGTCCTGCAACGACGGGTGCGCCAGCGACAACCGCAGCACGCGCGGGCCGAAGCGCTTCACGATCGCGGGCACCAGTTCGTGCACGCGTTCGCCGTCGATGCGCAGGGTCGTGTCGAGCACCCGTGCCGTGACGCCCAGCTCGCGCTGCAGCTCGCCGGCGAGCCCGGCGGCGTCGGCGACCTCGAGCTCGAGCACCTGGCCACCGACTTCGCGCATCAGGGCCGCGGGCGCACCGGCGGCGACCACCTTGCCCTGGTCGAGCAGCGTCAACCGGTCGGCCTCGGCCGCTTCGTCCATCAGGTGCGTGGTGAACACCACCGTCAGGCCCGGCATGCCGCGCAGCACCGCCCACATGGCGCGACGCGCGGCGGGATCGAGCCCGGTGCTCGCTTCGTCGAGCAACACCAGCTCCGGCTGGCCGAGCAGGCACTTGGCGATCTCGACGCGCCGACGCAGGCCGCCGGACAGTTCGCCGACCAGGTCGCCGGCGCGATCGCGCAGGTCCGCGGCCGCGAGCATCGCGTCGATGCGCGCGCGCAGCACGGCCCCGCCGAGCCCGAGCAGCAGACCGCCGTAGTGCAGGTTCTCGCGCACGGTCAGCTTCTTGTCGACCGCGGGCGACTGGAACACCACGCCGAGCTTGCGCCGGATCGCCGCCGCGTCGCGCGCGAGGTCGAGGCCGAGCATCAGCACGCGCCCCTGCTGCAGCGGCACCAGCGTCGACAGCAGCTTGAACAGCGTCGACTTGCCGGAACCGTTCGGGCCGAGGAAGCCGTGGTTCTCGCCGCGAGCGATCGAGAACGACACGGCGTCGAGTGCGCGACGCTCGCCGTAGGCGAACGTGAGCCCGTCGGCGGCGATCGCCGCACCTGCCGCGGCCGGGGCCGGATCGGTGGTCCGGTTCACGTGCGCCACCCGACCATCGCGACGAACAGCAGGGGCAGGTAGACGATCGACACCAGGAAGGTCATGCGCATCGCTTCGTCGCGGCGCGTCAGCGCGGCGAACACGGTCGGCACCAGGAACAGCACGTTGAGACAGAGCGCCGCCGCCGCGTAGGGCGGGTCGACCATCCGGGTGAAGTACGGCACGAACGACGCGATCGCGAGGCCCGCCATGTAGAGCAGCATCGTGATCGCCGTCCGATGCCCCGTCGGATCGAGCGTCGGCAGCATGCGCATGCCGGCGCGCGCGTAGTCCTCACGGTAGCGCCACGCGATCGCCAGGAAGTGCGGGATCTGCCAACAGAACAGGATCGCGAACAACACCAACTGCGGCATCGCCAGCTGGCCCACGACCGCCGCGTGGCCGACCACCGGCGGCAGGCCCCCCGGGATCGCGCCGACCAGCGTGTTGAGCGGTGTCCGCACCTTCATCGGCGTGTAGACCAGCACATAGCTGAGCACGATCAGGGCGCACAGGGCGGCCGCGGTCCAGTTCCACGTGCCGACCAGCCGGGCGCCGTCGCCGCCGAGCGGGGCGGCGCCGACCAGCACCAGCAGCACGCCCAGCACCGACGCCGTGAGCCCGAAGCCGAGCACTTCGCGCGGCGACAGCCGACCGCTCGGCAACGGCCGGTTCTGCGTGCGCAGCATCAGCGGGTCCAGATCGCGTTCGCGGTACATGTTCAGTGCCGCGGAGCCGATCGCCGCCAGGAACGTGCCCAACGTCGTCGTCACCAGCAGGTCGAACGGCGGGTGCGGGTTGTGCCGACGCGACGGCCAGGCCATGTAGGCACCGGCGACCACCGCGAACACCGCGAGCCCGGACAGGCGCGGCTTGCCGAGCTCCCAGTAGGCGCGCAGCTTGCCGGTGGCCGGACCTGGGACACGACTCATGCCGTCCGGCCCTCGACCGCCCGACGCGACGACCGTGTCGCGTCGAACACGTGCGCCGCGAGCGTCGCCAGCAGCACCGTCAACGCCGCCCCGATCACGACGTGCATCGACACCGTGAACGCCGTGCCGAGGTTCTCGACGTTCGTCGCCACCTTGCCCTTCGGGTTGCGCACCGCGAGCACCACGAAGCCGAGCGCGATCTGCGTCATCAGCAGCACGACGATCCAGCGCGACAGCGTGCGGATGCCCGGTGCCGCCGAGAGCTTGCCGACGGCGATCGCGGTGGCGATGGTCGCCACGAAGAACACCACCAGCGAGTGCCCGGCGTGCGTCCAGATGGCGTGGCCGCTGTTGGTGTGCCGACCGATCGCACCGAGCACGGTCTGCACGACCGTCAGCACGACGGCGACGACCGCGATGCTGCGGCCGGTGCCGGGCGCCACCTCGGGGACCGGCTGCATCGTGCGATGGCGCTCGGTCAGCTGGTAGGCGAGCCACGCGAAGGTCGCGAAGACCAGCTGCGCCAGCGTGCCGTGCGTGATCGAGAACAGCGCCGGGGTGTTCTTCAGCACGCCGAAGCCACCGACGAGCCCTTGCAGGAGGATCAGGCTGCCGCCGATCCAGGCGGTCGCGTGGGTGCGCGCCGGCACGCGCCGGCCGAAGCCGAACTGCAGCCACAGGGCGAGGGCGAGCGCCAACAGCCCGGTCGCCGCCGCCGCCAGCCGGTGGAAGTGCTCGAAGAAGCCGGGCAGCGTCGTGTAGCTCGACTCCGGCATCACCTGGCCGTCGGACAACGGCCAGTCGGCGTAGGCCATGCCCGAGCCGGTGCTCGTGGTCAGCGCACCCTTCAGCACGGTCGCCGACATCGCGACGAGCACGCCGATCGCCAGTCGGAACGGCCCGCGCAGCGACGAAGCGGCGGGCGATGGCGAAGCGGTCGTCGAGGTCATGGCCGGGGGAACCCCGGAGAATGCCCCCTCGACCGCCGATTTTCAGCAGCGCTGCGGCCGCCGGCTCCGTGCATCCGGAGCCAGCACCGCGGCGAACGGGCGCGCTTCAGCGCGACATGTTCACGGCGCGGCGCGTCTTGTCGGCGTCGAACGCCTCCCACATCGGCCGCTCGCTGTCCTTCAGCGTGCGCGCGTCGACGGTGCGATCGATGGCTTCCGACGGTGCGGTGCGGGCGGTGGCCAGCAGGCGCTCGACCTCGAGGTCCTGGCCCTTCGCCATCTGCGCCGCCGACTCCAGGTAGCTGATCGCGGCCTGGGCCTCGCCCATGCGCAACAGGCAGATGCCGAGGTTGCGGTGCGCGGCGCGCGTCGCGTGCGGCGGCACGCCCTCGCCCGGCGCCAGCGACAGCTCGGCGATCGCCCGCTGCCAGAGCCGCTGCTCCATCAGCTTCTCGCCGCGGTAGAGGTGCGTGAGCAGCGCCGTGTCGAGCTGTTCCGCCAACGGCTCGAAGTCCGTGACCTCGATCCAGGGAGCGTCCTGGAAGGTGTTGCGGATCACGCCCGTGACCTGCATCCGTTGGTAGAGGCGCAGCTCGTAGAGCTTCTCGAGCGACGGGTGCGACTTGCTCAGGAAGAGCATGCCGAACACGTCGTTGTAGGACTTCTCCTGCCAGATCGGCTGCTCGTCCGCCCAGACGTAGAAGTTGGCGAAGTCGGTCGGCGTGAACTTCGTGAAGAAGGGATTCGCGATCTTGCCGAGCGATGCGAATTGGACGGTGAAGCTGACCTTGACGTTCTTGAACGCCTCGGCGTCCTGACGCACCTGCGTCAAGGTGGTCTTCACCGCCGTGCCGAACTCGCGGTCCTGGGCAGGAAGTGCTCCGACACCGAGCAGAAACGAAACGAGCAACGCAGTTCTCATGGCTGTTCCGGAAGGAAGTTGGTCCTCTTGGTCCGCGGTCACTCGGTGATCCGCTCCATCAACTTGCGCAGAGCCTGGTCCATCAACTCGTCCGGAACGTCGTCGCCCGACATCGCCAGTTCGCGCAGTCGCCGGATGCGCTCGGCCTTGGTGAGGCTGCCATCCATGAGTTCGGCGACGATGCGATCGACGGATTCGGACGTGAGTTTCGGCACGATGCTGGACCCAGGTGCAAGTTGACGCCGCCCGGAGAACCGGGAGACGCGCTCCGCTATCGGCGCACGACCCGCCCGTGCTTGACCTGGATCCGCCGGAGCTCCCGCCGGGCCGTTCCGGAGCTCGCGCACAGCGCCGCCGATCGCCCCACGGCGCCGCCGGAACCCGGTCGCGCTCGAGTCGGCTGCGCCGACCGGCCGAACTGGTGCATCACGCAACACCACCGTCTCCGACTGCCGATGAACTCGACGCTCCGCCGCGGCACTGCCGCATCGTTCGCCACCACGCTCGCCTTCGCCGGCGCCGCCGACCTGCTGCCCGCCCAGAACGTGCTGCTGCACGAGATCCGCGCCGACGCCGGCGGGCGATGGATCGAGCTGCACAATCGTGGGGCTGCACCAGCGGACCTGTCGACCTGGACGCTATTCCATGCGTCGCTGACACCGAACATGCCGCAGACGTACTGGTGGCCGTTCCCCACCGGCACCGTGCTGCAGCCCGGCGGCTACCTGCGCGTGCACTGGTTCCAGGCGGCTCCCGGCACGCCGCAACCGGCGGGCGAACTGTGGACCGGCGCCACGCCGTGGGACTTCCTGTGGGGCCTCGGCGGCGAGACGCTGCGCGGCGAACGTGGCGCCATCGGCCTGCTGCGCTCGCAGAACAGCGCGCTGATGAGCTCGTCGAGCGTGGTCGAGGACTGGGTGGTCTGGGGCCAGACCGGGTTCTCGCGCGAGTTCATGGCGACCGGCGCCGGCGTCTGGAGCCAGGGCCACCACCTGCCCGCGATCCCGGTCGGCGAGAGCCTGGCCCGCAACCCGGCGCTGGTCGACCAGGTCGCCGACGCGGACCTCGCGTGGTTCGTCGACGCGACGCCGACGCCGCTGGCGAGCAACCGGACCGGCGCTGTCGTCGAGGCCTACGGCACCCCGTGCATGCTGCCGGGCCATCACCTGATCGGCCAACCCTTGCTGCGAGCGACCTCGGAGCCGCTGCGCGGCAACGCCGCGTTCGCGCTGACCGTCGACAGCACGCTGGGGCTGTACGGCGAGTTCGTCGCGATCGGCTTCGCCCCGGGCCAGGGTTTCGCGGGCATGCCGACGATCCTGCCGCCCTATCCCGGTCCCGCCTGTGCGGAGGCGATCGACGTGACCCAGCTGGTGACGATCGTGATGGTCCCCGCCCAGATCCTGACGACGCCGATCCCGGTGTCGCTGGTCGGGCTGCCGCCGGCCGTGGTCGGCCTCGAACTGCACGCCCAAGCGCTGGTGCTCGACCTCGTCGTCGGTGCGAACCCGCCCTACCAGGGCCTGACCAACGCGCTGCGGCTCGTGATCGGCGAGTGACGGGCGCGCGGCGACCGGTCAGGCATCGTCGTGTCCGTCGCGGTCGCCGCGCTCGTCGCCAGCACGCAGGCCGTCGTCGCGGTCGGCAGTCTCGCCGCGCTCCTTCGCCCAGCGACGGTGCAACCGTTCGGGCGCTTCGCCCTTGCGCCACATCATCGCGATCGCCGTCGAGCCCCACTCGCGCAGGTCGAGATCGACGTCGTCGTCGAAGTCGTCCTCGTCGAGCACGCCGGCTTCGAAGTGGAACAGCACGCAGCCGCCGCGCGCGACCCGGTCGAGCAGCTTGCGGGCCCGCGCCATCGACTTGACCGGATCCTCGGCCACCAGCGCGTAGGGCGGATCGAGGAACACCACGTCGGGCGCGACCTCACGGTCGGTCGACGCGTCGGCGTCCTCTTCGTGCCCTTCGGCGCCGAACACCGCCGGCGTCATCGGCGGCGGGTCCCAGGCGTCGACCCGCTGCACCACGGCGCGCTCGACGGCTTCGGTGCCGAGCATCTGCAGGTTGCCCTTCAGCACGTCGACGGCGCGGCCGTTCTTCTCGGCGAACAGCACCCGGGCCGCCCCGCGCGACAGCGCCTCGATGCCCGAAGCCCCCGTGCCGGCGAACAGATCCCAGACGACGGCGCCTTGGATCCGGTCCTGCAGGATGTTGAACAACGACTCGCGGACCTGACCCAGCAGGGGGCGCGTGCCGAGGCCTCGCACCGCCCGCAGGACCCGGCCCCGGTAGTCACCGCCGATGATCTTCAAGCTCATGAACGCCACCGCATGGTCGCCGAAGGGCCAGCACAGCGCAACGCACGTTCGGCTTCGCTGGCTCGGCAGGTTCGCCGCCACGGGGTATGGTCCTCGCCCCCGATGTCCCCGTCGCCCGACACCTTCGGCCGCCCGCTCCGCAACCTGCGGCTGTCGGTGACCGACCGCTGCAACCTGCGCTGCCAGTACTGCATGCCGGAGGACGACTACGTCTGGCTGCCGAAGGAGTCGGTGCTGCGCTTCGAGGAGCTGGTCCGCCTGGTCGACGTGTTCGTGTCGCTCGGTGTCGACAAGGTGCGGCTCACCGGCGGCGAACCGCTGCTGCGCGCCGACCTGTCGGTGCTGGTGAAGATGCTGGCGGCGCGGCCGGCGATCACCGACCTGGCGATGACCAGCAACGGTGTGCTGCTGCGTGAGCACGCCGCGGCGCTGCGCGCGGCCGGTCTGCACCGCTTGACCGTCAGCCTCGACACCCTCGACCCCGCGACGTTCCGCATGCTGTCGCGGCGCGACGACCTCGGCCGTGTGCTCGACGGCATCACTGCGGCCCGCAGTGCCGGCTTCCCCGAGCTGAAGCTCGACACGGTGGTGATCGCCGGCGTCAACGACGGCGAGCTGCCGGCCCTGCTCGACTTCGCGCGCGGCCACGGCGCCGAGCTGCGCTTCATCGAGTACATGGACGTCGGTGGCGCCACGCACTGGCGGCCCGAACGTGTGGTGGCGCGCACGACGATGCTCGAACGGATCGCCGCGGCGTTCGGCCCGGTCGAGGCGCTGCCGCGCACCGGCAGTGCGCCCGCGGACCGCTTCCGGCTCGGCGACGGCACCACGTTCGGCGTCATCAGCTCGGTGACGCAGCCGTTCTGCAGCAGCTGCGACCGCGCGCGCCTCACCGCCGACGGCATGTTCTACACGTGCCTCTACGCCCCGACCGGCACCGACCTGCGAGCCCCCCTGCGCTCTGGTGACGACGACGCGGCGCTGCGGGCTCGCCTGCACGCGGTGTGGTCGGCACGCGCCGACCGTGGCGCCGAGGAGCGCGTGGCCATGCGCGATCGCCAGCCGCTTGCAGAGGTCACGGCCCTGCGCCAGGACCCGCATCTCGAGATGCACACGCGCGGCGGCTGAGTTCGCCCGAACGCGCTCACACGCCGGCTTCGCTGGCGCGCCGACGCAGCCGTTCGGCCTGCACGTGGCACGCCATCACGACGACGACGATCGACGCCGCCGGGAAGAACCAGACGTGCCAGTGGCCGAGCACGACCTGCTGGTTGCCCTGGCGCAGCATCGCCCCCCACGACGCCAGCGACTCGCGCGCACCGATGCCGAGGAACGACAACGTCGACTCGGCGACGACCGCCGCAGCGGCGCAGAACGCGGCGGTGACGCCGACCTGGCTCTTCACCTGCGGCAGCAGATGGTGCGTCAGGATGCGCCACTCGGACACGCCGAGGCTGCGCGCGACCAGCACGTAGTCGCGTTCGCGCAGGCTCAGCACCGCCCCGCGCACGATGCGCGCGAAGCTGGTCCAGAACATCGCCGCCATCACCAGCACGAGCCAGATCCGTCCGTCGCCGAGGAACGCCGCCGCGAACATCAGGAACAGCAGCGTCGGGAAGCACAGGAACAGTTCGATCGTGCGCTGCACCAGCACTTCGACGAGGCCGCGCCGGTAGCCGGCCCAGGCCCCGAGCAGCGTGCCGACCACCATGCCGAGCAGCACCGCCGGCAGCACCAGTTCGACCAGCGCCGCCGCTCCGTGCACGACGCGCGCCAGCACGTCGCGGCCGGTGTCGTCGTTGCCGAACGGGTGCGCGAGGCACGGTCCGAGCCGGTCGCGCGAAGGGTCCACCTCGTCGGGGCCGTAGGGCCACGGCGGCATCCATGCGAAGTCCGGCCCGTCGACCGGCAATCGGGCCCACCACTGCTTCCACGACAGGTCGTGCGGCCCGACCGGCGGCTCGCCGACCAGGTCGGCGAAGGCGGGGAACGACCAGACACCGTCGACCTTCGCGACCAGCGGCACGTCGTTGGCGAGCACCGGCGCGAACAGCCCGGCCAGCATCGCCACCACCAGGAACCACGACGACACGCAGCGCCACCAGGCATCGTCCGCCATGGTCTGGCGCACCATCAGCGCCGGGCTCTCGCCGACCGCCGCTTCGCGGCCGGACGCGGCAGAAGGCGTCCCGGGCGTTCCGTCGAGGGTGCTCACGGCGACAACCGGACCCGCGCGTCGACCGCGCGATGCAGGAGATCGGAGGCGATCAGGGCGAGCAGCGTGACCACCGAGCCGATCACCACGAGCGCCATCAGCATCGGCTGGTCCTGCTCCATCACCGCGCGGTAGGCGAGGTGACCGAACCCGTCGAGCGAGAACATCTGTTCGACGACGATCGAGCCGCCGACCAGCATCGGCAGCAGGCTGCCGGCGAGGGTCGCGACCGGCGCGCAACCGTGGCGCAGCGCCCGCCAGACGACGACGTCCCGTTCGACGCCCAGCGCCCGCAGGTTCTGCACGAACGGCGCGCGCATCACCGTGGCGACCGAGTCGCGCACGAAGCGGGCCACCATCACCAGCGGCCCGATCGCCATCACCGTCACCGGCAGCACCAGGTGCCAGGCGAAGTCGAACACCTGCCACGGCAGCGTCCAGTGCTCGGCACCGGGCGAACGCAGCCCGCTGGCCGGCAGGATCGGCAACCACAGCACCGCGAGCCCGAGCGTCAGCAGGGTCGCGAGCAGGAACTCCGGGATGCCGGCGCCGAACAGCAGCAGCACCGACGCCCAGCGGTCGCCGCCGCGGCCGGCTCGCAGCCCGAGCCAGGCGCCGAGCGCCGTGCCGCCGACCACCGACAGCAGCAGCGCCAGCGTACCGAGCCACATCGTCACCGGCAGCGCCTGGCCGAGCCGTCGCCACAGCGCCCCGTGGTCGCCCTCGGGCCCGGCGAAACGAAGCTGCACGGCGTTCTCGAGCCACGCGACGTAGCGTTGCAACAACGGGCGCTGCTCGAGCGTCACGGGGTCGACCATGCCGTACTGCACGCGCAGCCGCAGCAGGGAATGGGCCCGCGAATGCGCCCATTCGCCGCCCTCCTGGACGGCCGCCCGTTCGAGCTGCAGATCGGCGCGATCGACCGGCGCCCGGTCGAGCACGACGAACGTGACGAAGGTGATGCCGAGCAGCGTCACCACTAGCCACAGCAGGCGGATCAGCAGCCAGCGTCGCACGGTTCAGGACCCCAGGATCACCGCGAGGATCGCCGCGCGCGTGTCGAGCCAGTCGGCGTGCGGATCCGAGCCCCGCTCGTACTCGAGGGTCAGGATCGGGACGCCCAACGTGTTGCCGACCCACGAGCCGAGCGAACCTGGCGTCGGCGGAATGTGGCGCGAGTCCTTCACGCGATAGCCGGAGTGCCGCGAGAACTCCTGCGCCAGCTCGAGCCCGGGACCGTCGAAGTTGATGAAGTGGTCGCCGCGCCAGGCGTGCGCCACGATCACCAGGTGCGGCTGCTCGCGCACGATCAACTCGTGCAGCGCGCGCGCCTCCGGCTGGTCGAGCGGTTCCTGGCCGAATTGCTTGCTGGCGAGGAAGTTCCTGGCCGGGTGGTTGCGATTGAGGTCGACGCCGTTGCGGTTGCCGCGGGTGCCGTGGTGGGAACCGTCGGGGTTGGCGTCCTCGAGGATCGTCAGCGTCACCAGCGCGTCGGCGCCCGGCACGTCGAGGAACGCGTACGGCAGTTCCTCGGTCGCGATGCGGCCTTCGCGCTCGTCGCCATGGATGCCACCGACCCACAGCACGCGCCGCGCGCCCTGACCGACCCGCGCGATCCGCAGCGGCCGGCCCTCGACGCTCGCGCCGATGGTCTGCCAGTTCGCGTGCCAGCGCACCGCGGTGGCGTCGGCCGGCTGCCTTGCCTCGGCGGAACGATGCAGCGGGTGGAAGTTCACGCACCCGGCCAGAGCGAACGACAGCGCCAAGGACCAACGCATCCGTCCGAAGATAGCGGGGCGGCCCGGCACCGCCATGCGGAGATCGCCGCCCCGTGCGGCCGCTCGGCGCCCGGCCCTCACAAGCCGAATCGGCACGGATCG
>Ga0075158_10003456_pt1 | contig 11105 bp, 4 predicted proteins | sample JI91814BDNA_FD_70968 | JGI IMG/M metagenome (GOLD analysis project Ga0075158, IMG submission 70968) | Wastewater effluent complex algal communities from Wisconsin, to seasonally profile nutrient transformation and Carbon sequestration -... | ecosystem: Engineered > WWTP > Effluent > Algae... | reverse complement strand
GGCCTCGACAGCGGCACGGAGGCGATCAAGTGCGACGGACACTTCCTGGTCAGAGGCTGCGCGCAGGATGATCACGAACTCCTCGCCGCCGAAACGGAACAACCGATCCTGGTGGCGGAAGCTTTCCTGCATGATCCGTGCAAGCAGCAGCAGCACCTCATCGCCATAGAGGTGTCCGAACTGGTCGTTGACCCGTTTGAAGTGATCCACGTCCACCACTGCCAGCCAGTACCTGCCATCGTCATTCTGGCGTCGGCGATGGGGCGGGGTGGTGTCCCTGACCAGGCCTGACTCGCCGGGCGTGAGTCCATGGAGGATCTTGCCCAGATTTTCGTCGAAGGTCTTGCGGTTGAGCAGCCCGGTGAGCGTGTCCCGCTCACTGTAGTCGAGCAGACTGAGGTAATTGCGGTAGAGGCCCAGGAAGCCCTCGGCAGTGCCCAGGTCTTCAGGGGAGAGTGGCGTGCTGCAGACGACTTCGAGCACGCCCAGCACGCGCCGGTCGACGTTGATCGGGAAACAGTGCACGTATTCACCCCGATCGTTGTCGTGACGTCGGACGATCTGGGTCTGTTCCACACAGGCCACCATCTCCGGGCGCTCGGCGAGTGGCAGGGCTTCACCGCCCTCATCGAACTCCGATTGCACGTAGCGCACACCGTCCTGGCCCACATGGGTGACACGGGCGAGGAAGTTGTCGACGCCATGCTGGCTGACCTTGTACAGGTTCACCTCCCGCGCCTTCACCAGTTCGAACAGGGCTGACGCGACACCCAGCTCCAGCAGGGTGCGATCCCGGTGCTGGGTGATGGATTCGACATGCTTGAGAACGTGGATCATGGGCCCGGTGGAAGGCTTGCAACTCTTAATTCTATCTCACGATCCTGGAGTTTTTCATGTGATTGATGACTTTGGATCGGTAGTCCGTCACGTCGTGTGCCGTGCTGTCTCACCCTTCCCGGGATCCTTCAGGCCGTCATTCGGCCATGCGTATAATCGAATGGTCTTCCAGTTGCTCCGCCCCTTCCCTTGAACTACGACACCTTTACCAACCTCCTCTTTTCGCGCGTCCGCCGGGCCGATGTCACCTTGGCCATCGTGGTCATCAATGGGGTCGTGTTTGCTCTGCTTGCGGCGATTTCCCGGAATCCGATGCAGTTTCCGTCTGAGTTGCTGATTCAGGCTGGGGGCAACTTTGCGCCGTTGGTCCAGAAGGGGGAGCTCTGGCGACTGCTGTCTGCCCTGTTCCTGCATGGAGGGCTGCTCCACGTGGGGCTCAACATGCTGGCCCTCTACCAGGCAGGTCAGGTCGTCGAGCGCCTGTTTGGGCGGGCAGGATTCATCGTTATCTATATCGGCGCCGGGTTGCTCGGCAATCTGGCCAGCCTGTGGTGGAAGCAGGGGGGTGTCAGTGTAGGGGCGTCAGGGGCGATCTTCGGAGTGTATGGGGCGCTGCTGGCCTATCTGCTTTTGCAGCGCGGGTCGGTGCCCGGCGAGGTCTTCCGGGAGATGCGTTCGGGCACCCTGGGCTTCATCGGTTACTCCCTCTTTGCCGGCTTTTCCCTGCAGGGTATCGACAATGCAGCCCACCTTGGCGGGCTGGCGGGGGGCTTGCTGCTTGGCCTTGCGTTCGCCGAGCCCATCGTATCCCCACGGCCGGTCCTGTGGCTGACCCGCCGGGCCCTGGGGGGCATGCTGGCTGTTGCGGCCATCGGTCTCGTCCTGTGGCAGCAGACCCCTGAAGTGATTCGTCGTTACGAGGTCGATTCGGCTTATCAGCAGACGCTCCAGCACTTCGCCCTTGAAGAGCAGGATCTGTTGCGTGAGCAGGCTGCCCTGATGGAGGCCCTGCGCCAGCGTCGCATCACCGAGGCCGCAGCGCTCGATGTGCTGGAGCGCGACTTCATTCTGCGCTGGGAGCGGCAGGTCAACCAGCTCTCGTGGACCGAGGCACCAGCCGCCAGCGACTGGCAGCGTCGTGAATTGATCAATTACGCAAGCACTCGGCGGGATGCCCTGAAGGCTCTGGCCCAGGCTTTCGAAACCCGGCAAACGGTGTGGGTGGAGCGCTCCAGGGCGCTCCAGGTGCAGGCCGACAACATCCTGCTCCAGATGCGGTTGCGCAAGTCGGTGGAGGCGGGGGCTCGCTGAGCGACGCTCCGGCCCGAGTGCGTCATGGATTTCTTCCAGCAGATCCTCCTCATCCTGCTCCTGGTGGGCATCAGCGCCTTCTTCTCGATTGCCGAGATTTCGGTTGCAGCGTCGCGCAAATCCCGGTTGGCGGTGCTGGCTGAGAACGGCAGCGAGGGGGCCGCCCGGGTGCTGGCCCTGCAGGCCCGCCCGGGGCCCTTCTTCACCCTGGTGCAGATCGGTCTCAATGCGGTGGCGATCATGGGCGGCATTGTTGGCGAGGGGGCATTCTCCCCGTGGCTGACGGGCATGCTGGCGCCGCTGGTGCCGGCCGCCTACCTGGACACGCTGGCCTTTGCCCTGTCCTTCATGGCGGTCACGTCCCTGTTCATCCTGTTTGCCGACCTGATGCCAAAGCGCTTGGGCATGGCCTCACCCGAGCGCATGGCGATGGCCGTGGCGGCGCCCATGAGCGTCCTGATCCGCTGGTTGCGCCCCTTGCTGTGGCTTTACAACGAAGCGGCGGACTTGCTGTTCCGCCTTCTGGGGGTGGCGACCACCCGCAATGACACCGTGACGCCTGATGAGATCATCGCCGTGGTCGAGGCCGGCGCCCAGGCCGGCCTGCTCGCCGAGCAGGGGCACGCCCTGATCGAGAACGTGTTTGGCCTGGAGGCACGCAGCGCGCCGTCGGCCATGACGACCCGCGACAGCGTGGTGTTCTTCACCCTGCAGGAGAGCGAGGAGAGCATCCGCCAGAAGATTGCCGGGCGGCCCTTCAACCGCTTTCCGGTGTGCGACGGCGGCATCGACACCGTGGTGGGCTACGTGGACGCCAAGGACCTGCTCAACCGGGTGCTGGCGGGCCAGTCCCTGTCCATGAAGGCCGACGCTCCGATCAATCCCCTGCTGGCCCTGCCCGACACCCTGACCCTGTCCGAGGTGCTTGAGCGTTTTCGCGAGGCCCGCGAGGATTTCGCGGTGATCATCAACGAGTACGCCCTGGTGGTGGGCGTGATCACCCTCAACGAGATCTTCCGGGCCCTGGTCGGCGACGACGTGGAGCAGGTCCAGGAAGAGCAGATCGTGCGCCGGGACGATAGCTCCTGGCTGGTGGATGGCGCCACCGCCGTGGCCGACGTGATGCGCGTGCTGGATATCGACGATGTCGACGGCAACGAGCACTACGAGACCATCGCCGGCTTCATGATGTACCACCTGCGCAAGATCCCCCGCCGCACCGACCGGGTGGATTTTGGCGGCTACCGTTTCGAGGTCATCGACGTGGACAATCACCGCATCGACCAGTTGCTGGTGAGCCGGCTGGGCCCTGCTGCCGGAGAAATCTCCGTCGAAGGGTGAAACCGGTGCGGGCTGGCGGGTAAAATCCCGGGATGTCCGAATCCCACGCCCCCCGCTACATCCACCTACGTCTCCATACCGAGTACTCGATCTCCGACGGGATCGTGCAGGTGGATTCTGCCATTGCCCGCGCTGCTGCTGACGGCATGCCGGCCCTTGGCATCTCCGATCTCGCCAACCTGTTCGGGATGGTCAAGTTTTACAAGGGTGCCCGCGGCAAGGGCATCAAGCCGATCATCGGCGCCGACTGCTGGATCACCAACGAGATCGAACGCGACAAGCCGACCCGGATCCTGCTGATCTGCCGGAACCGCAAGGGTTACGGCCAGCTGTGCGAGATCCTCACCCGGGCCTTCATCGAGAACAAATACCGGGGGCGGGCCGAACTGCGTCGTGAATGGCTGGATGCGGGTAGCGCCAGTGACCTCCTGTGCCTGTCCGGCGCCCGGGATGGCGATATCGGCCACGCTCTTGCCAACGGCAACCTTGGCCTGGCTGAGAAGCTTGCTGCCGACTGGGCGGCGCGCTTTCCCGGCAGCTTCTATGTGGAGATCCAGCGGGCGGGGCATCCGGGCACCGAAACCTACATCCGTGATGCCCTGCAGATCGTTTCGCGGCTTGACCTGCCAGTGGTGGCGACCCACCCCATCCAGTTCACCCGGCCCGAAGACTTCAAGGCCCACGAGGCCCGCGTGTGCATTGCTCAGGGCAATGTGCTGGCGGACAAGCGCCGCCCGAAGGAGTTTACCCCCGAGCAGTACTTCAAGACCCAGGACGAGATGTGCGCGCTGTTTGCCGACATCCCCGAGGCGCTGGAGAACAGCGTCGAGATTGCCCGGCGCTGCTCCCTCACCGTGCAGCTGGGCAAGAACTTCCTGCCCCAGTTTCCGACGCCTGAGGGCATGACCCTTGACGATTTCCTGGTGGCGGAGGCCCGTTCCGGCCTCGAGGTGCGTCTCAAGGAGCTCTTTCCCAACGAGGTGGAGCGGGAGCAGAAGCGCGAAGAGTACGAAGCGCGGCTCAAGTTCGAGACCGACACCATCATCCAGATGGGCTTCCCGGGCTACTTCCTGATCGTGGCCGACTTCATCAACTGGGCCAAGCACAACGGGGTGCCGGTGGGCCCGGGGCGGGGGTCCGGTGCCGGCTCGCTGGTGGCCTTCAGCCTGCGCATCACCGACATCGATCCGCTGGCCTACGCCCTGCTGTTCGAGCGCTTCCTCAACCCGGAGCGGGTGTCCATGCCCGACTTCGACATCGACTTCTGTCAGGACAACCGCTACAAGGTCATCGAGTACGTGCGCGCCCACTACGGGGCCGATGCGGTGAGCCAGATCGCCACCTTCGGCACCATGGCCTCGAAGGCGGTGGTGCGCGACGTGGGCCGGGTGCTGGATCTGCCCTACGGCCTGTGCGATCGCCTGTCCAAGCTGATTCCGGTGGTGCAGAACAAGCCCCTGTCCCTGGCCGAGGCCCGGGAGCAGGAGCCGCAGATCAACGAGCTGATGGCCGACGGAAACGACGGTGAATCGGTCCAGGAGCTGTGGAGCCTGGCCGAGCCCCTCGAGGGCCTCACCCGTGGTGTCGGCATGCACGCCGGGGGCGTACTCATCGCGCCGGGCAAGCTCACCGATTTCTGCCCGCTTTACATCGCCGACGGTGACGACGCCACGCCGGTGTCCCAGTTCGACAAGGACGACGTGGAGGCGGTGGGGCTGGTCAAGTTCGACTTCCTCGGCCTGCGCAACCTCACCATCATCGAGCTGGCCCTCGAGTACGTAAAGCGCCTCACCGGCGTGCGGCCGGATCTGATGAGCCTGGGCTTCGAAGACCAGGCGGCCTACCAGATCCTCCGCGAAGCCAACACCACGGCGATCTTCCAGGTGGAATCGGACGGCATGAAGAAGCTTCTCAAGAAGCTCGCCCCCGACCGTTTCGAAGACATCATCGCCGTGCTGGCCCTCTACCGTCCGGGCCCGCTGGGTTCGGGCATGGTGGACGACTTCATCCTGCGCAAGAAGGGCCAGCAGGCCATCGACTACTTCCATCCCGATCTCACCGCCTGCCTGTCGCCCACCTACGGGGTGATCGTGTACCAGGAACAGGTGATGCAGATCTCCCAGATCATCGGGGGCTACACCCTGGGCGGTGCCGACATGCTGCGCCGGGCGATGGGCAAGAAGAAGGCCGACGAGATGGCCAAGCACCGGGAGACCATCGCCGACGGTGCGCGTCAGAAGGGCTATGACCCGGCGCTGGCCGAGCAGCTCTTCGACCTGATGACCAAGTTTGCCGAGTACGGCTTCAACAAGTCGCACACGGCGGCCTACGCGGTGGTCACCTATCACACAGCCTGGTTGAAGGCCTACCACTGCTCGGCCTTCATGGCAGCCACCATGTCTTCGGACCTGGACAACACCGACACGATCAAGATCTTCTACGAAGACACGATCGCCAACCGCATCGTGGTGTTGCCGCCGGACGTGAACCAGTCCGACTACCGTTTTGTGCCCACCGACGCCAAGACGATCCGCTACGGCCTTGGTGCCGTGAAGGGTGTGGGCGAGCCGGCGGTGCGGGCCATCCTGGCCGCCCGGGAGTCCGGACCCTTCAAGGATCTCTTCGATTTCTGCTGCCGGGTGGACAAGCGCATGGCCAACCGGCGGGTCATCGAGGCCCTGGTGCGTGCCGGCGCCTTCGACACCCTCGACCCGGTGCAGCCAGCCGACCGTCACAAGCTGCTGGCCAGCGTCGGCATCGCCATGGAGGCGGCCGAACAGATTGCCGCTAATGCCCTGCAGGGCGGCCTGTTCGACATCCCCGGCGAGGCTGCCGCGCCGATGGTCGACTATGTGAAGGTGCGCCCCTGGGGCGAGCGGGAGAAGCTCAAGGAGGAGAAGCTGGCCATCGGCTTCTTCCTTTCCGGCCATCCCTTCAATGCCTTCAAGGAAGAGGTGCGGCGCTTCGTGCGGCGCCCCTTGGCCCAGGTTGAACCGTCCCGGGATCTCATCACCATGGCCGGCGTGGTCATGGAAGTGCGCGCCAAGATGACGGCCCGGGGCAAGATCGCCTTTGTGCTGCTGGACGACGGCACCACCCCGCGGGAGGTGTCGGTGTTCTCCGAGGTCTTCGACAACAATCGCCAGCGCATCGTGGTGGATGAAGTGCTGATCGTTGAGGCCAAGGTGAGCAATGACGAGTTTTCCGGTGGTTATCGCATCGTCGCCGACAAGCTGATGACGCTTGGCGAGGCGCGTGGTCGCTACGCCCGGGCCCTGCAGCTCAGGCTTAACGGCGAGGTTGGCGAAGCGGGTGGAGCTGTTGCGGCAGCCGAGCGCCTGCAAAGCGTGCTGGCCCCGTTTCGCGACGGGGAGTGCCCGATTCGCGTGCGTTACCGCAACGGGGTGGCCGAAGGCGATCTGCCCTTCGGCGCCGCCTGGCGGGTTCGCCCCGACGATAGCCTGCTGGAGAGCCTGCGCGAGTGGCTGCCCGCCGACGCGGTCGAGATCATTTACTCTTGATCTGTACCGAGCCGGCCGGACTCAGTCTGAAATGATCAGGCTGCCCGGCAGCACGCCAATGCGCAGGAGGTCATTGAGCGCCTCGGCAGGCAGCGGTGGGCTGAAGACGAAGCCCTGGGCTGCGGAGCAGCCCTCGGCGCGCAGGATGTCGAGCTGCTCGGGCGTCTCTGTACCTTCGGCGATCACCTCCAGACGCAGGCTGCGCCCAAGCTGGATCACTGCCCGCACGATGGCGGCATCGTCTGGATCGTCAATCAGATCACGCACGAAGCTCTGATCGATCTTGAGGCAGTCCACTGGAAAGCGCTTCAGGTAGGCCAGGCTCGAATAGCCGGTACCGAAATCATCAATGGACATGCGCACGCCAAGGGCCTTGAGCCCGGCGAGGGTGCGTTCCACTTCCGGGCCTGACTGCATCAGCAGGGATTCGGTGAGTTCCAGCTCCAGCAACTGGGGTGCCAGCCCGCTGGCGTCCAGGGCCTCGCGCACGGTGGTCACCATGTCGGCGCGGCGAAATTGCAGGGCCGAAATGTTGACTGCTACCGGGATCGGGGCAAAGCCCTGTTTTTGCCATTGCATAGCCTGCTGGCAGGCTTGGTGGAGCACCCAGCGGCCGATTGGAACGATGAGCCCGCACTCCTCGGCGAGGGGAATGAAGCACCCGGGCGACACTCCCCCCAGGGATCCATTGAACCAGCGCAACAAGGCTTCCACCCCGATGATACGGCCGCTGGCCAGGTTAACCTGGGGCTGGTAATAGAGGCTGAATTCCTGCTGCTCGAGGGCCTGACGCAGTGCGTTTTCCATGTGCAGGCGCTCAAGGGCATTGACGTTCATCACCTCGTCGAAGAAGCGGTAGGTGTTCCGCCCGCACTCCTTGGCGTGATACATGGCGGTATCGGCATTCTTCATCAGGCTGTCGGCGCAGGTCCCGTCTTCGGGGTAGAGGGCGATGCCGATGGAGAAGGAGGTGGCCAGCAACTGGCCGTCGATATCGAAGGGTGGGTGCAGTTGGTCCAGTATCTTTTCGGCCACCCGGGCTGCGTCGTCGGGCCCGTCCACGTCGGTAAGGACGATCAGGAACTCGTCGCCGCCCTGGCGGCTGATGGTGTCGGTATCCCGCGTGCACGCCGACAGGCGTAGGGCCACGCCCTGCAGCAGGCGGTCGCCGATCATGTGGCCGAGGGAGTCGTTGATGGTCTTGAAGCGGTCCAGGTCGAGAAACAGCAGGGCGATCCGGCTGTTGTGCCGTACCGCACCAGCGAGGGCCTGATCGAGGCGGTCCTGGAGCAGAGTGCGGTTGGGCAGCCCGGTAAGGGGGTCGTGTTGGGCCAGATAGGCAATGCGCGCTTCCGAGGCTTTGCGCTCGGTGATGTCAGAGAACACGGCGACGTAGTGGGTGATGCGCTCCTGCTTGTCGCGCACCACGCTGATGGACAGGGCGGACGGGTAGAACGTGCCGTTCTTGCGCCGGTCATAAACCTCGCCCTGCCAGAAACCGTTTTCCTGGATGTCGCGCCACATGGCTGCGTAGAAACCGTGGTCGTGGTGGCCGGACTGGAGCATGCGCGGTGTTTTGCCAATGGCATCCTCGGCGCTGTAGCCGGTGACTTCGCTGAACGCGCGGTTGACCGACAGGATGCGCTCTTGCGCATCGGTGACAATGATCGCCTCGACGCTGTTGCGGAACACGGTCAGAGCGAGGCGCAGCTGTTCTTCGTCCTCCCGGCGGGCCGTGATGTCGGCGATGGTCGTGACCACCCCGCAGGGAGTGGTGGCGTCATCGTCGAAGAGTGGAGTCGAGTTGGTCCACAGCCAGCGGCGCCGTCCGTCCCGGTGGTCGAGCCCGAGCACGCCCGCCCGGGGTTGGCCGGTAGTCACAGCCTGCATGGCCGGGATCTGCCGGGGCGGGATCGGCTCACCATCCTCGTTGAGGTAGGTGAGCAGCCCTCCGTGTACGTCCCAGCCCTGCATCTCGTCTGCACTGAGGCCGAGGATCTGCTCGGCACTGCTGTTGTGCAGTAGCAGCATTCCCTGGGCATCGCGCATGACCACGCCCTCACCCATGGAGGCGAGCAGCGTGCTCAGGCGGTTCTCCCGCTCGCGCAGCTCGGCTTCGGTGTTGCGGCGGTCGGTGATGTCGAGGCAGGAGCCGATGTAGCCGGCAAACTCACCGGCCTTGTCGTACAGGGGGCGGCCCGTGTCGATGATCCAGCGGTATTGCCCGTCGCGGCGGCGCAGGCGGTACTCCATCTCGAAAGGGGTGCGTACCGCAAAGTGCTCCAGATAGGTGCTGACGCAGCGGTCGAAATCCTCGGGGTGAATGCCGTTCGTCCAGCCGTCGCCCATCTCCTGGTGCAGGCTGCGGCCCGTGAAGTCGAGCCAGGTCTGGTTGAAGTAGCTGCACTTGGCGTCGATGCCTGCGCGCCAGATCAGGGTGGGAAAGCGCTCGAACAGGGACAGGGGAAAGTCCCAGACGTCATGGCCTTCAGGGTGGGTGGGTTCGGGCACGGCGTGGTTTGGGTCGCAGGTTTGGGGAGACACCAAAGAATGCCTACATTCTAGCCCCATTGGGGCCGTGCCCCGGCGGGCCGTATTGTCGATGGCTTCGTCTTGCAGGGTCTTCAGGTGCTGGAAGCCGGGTTGGCCGAGGCCTCAGAGGTTGTCTTCGTCCATGAATCTCGGTAGCAGATCGCGGGAGCGGGCCAGGGCGCCGTAGATGTCCCCGCAGATGTTGTTGACGCCCACTTCGTCCTCGAAGCCGGACCGGTGGATCAGGGATGCGGGTTGGTCGTTGAGGCTGCACAGGATCAGGGCGCAGCCCTTCTTGTGCATGTTCTTGCACAGGCTCTCCAGACCCTCAAGGCCGGTGGTGTCCAGGTTGACCAGGTGATGCATGTCGAGGATCACCACCTCCGGGTGGCGCTGGGCCGGGTCGAGGAGGGTCTCGAGCTTGTGGATGGCGCCGAAGAACAGGGTGCCGTAGAGCGAATAGGCGACCACCCGGGGCGAGCCGTCGGGGTAGAGGAAGCCGGGCATCATCGACAGCTCGGTCAGGGGCAGGCGCTCGACCCGGGTCAGGTCGGACATGCGGTAGATGAAGAACAGGCTGGCCAGCACCATGCCCAGCTCGACCGCCAGGGTCAGGTCGAAGAAGACCGTGACAAAGAAGGTGCTCAGCAGGGTGGTGCGGTAATTCACCGAGAAGCGCTTGAGGCCACGGAACTCGTGCCACTCGCCCATGTTGATGGCGACCACAACGACGATGGCCGACAGGGTGGCCAGGGGAATGTGCTTGGCGAAGGGGGCAAAGACCAGCACCACGGCCAGCAGGACCACCGAGTGCACGATGCCGGCCACCGGGCTGCGACCGCCGGTGCGCACGTTGGTGGCGGTGCGGGCGATGGCGCCGGTGGCCGCAAAGCCGCCAAACAGGGGCGCGGCCAGGTTGGCCAGGCCCTGGGCGATGAGTTCCTGGTTGGGATCGTGGCGGTCCTCGATGGCGGCGTCGGCGACCCGTGCCGACAGCAGGGACTCGATGGCGCCGAGGAGGGCGATGGTGAGGGCTGGCGAGATCAGCTTGCCGAGGGTCTCCAGGGACAGCTGGGGCAGCGCAAAGGCAGGCAGATCCTGGGGGATGCCGTTGAAGCGCGTGCCGATGGTCTCCACGGGCAGTTGCAGCAGGGCGTTGGCGGCGGTGGCGAGAATCAGCACGCCCAGGGGGCCGGGCAGCCGGCTCAGGGGTTTGAAGCGTTGGGCCAGCCGGTTCCACGACAGCAGCACGATGATGGAGGTGACCGACAGGGCCACAGTGGGGAGGTCGATGGTGTCCAGGTGGGTGAAGAGGGCCTTCACCTTGCCGAAGAACTCGCCGGGCAGGTGGTCGATCTGCAGGCCCAGGAAGTCCTTGATCTGGGCAAGGAAGATGACCACCGCGATGCCATTGGTGAAGCCGATTACCACCGTCTTGGGGATGAAGCGGATCAGGTTGCCGAGGCGAAACACGCCCATGGCGACCAGCATGGCGCCGGCCAGCATGGTGGCCACCAGCAGGTTCTGCACGCCGTATTCGACGACGATGCCGTAGATGATGGG
>Ga0075158_10003455_pt1 | contig 11110 bp, 3 predicted proteins | sample JI91814BDNA_FD_70968 | JGI IMG/M metagenome (GOLD analysis project Ga0075158, IMG submission 70968) | Wastewater effluent complex algal communities from Wisconsin, to seasonally profile nutrient transformation and Carbon sequestration -... | ecosystem: Engineered > WWTP > Effluent > Algae... | reverse complement strand
ACGAGGTAGCTGGCGAGCACGCGCTCGCCCCACACGCGGTCGAAGTAGATGTAGACGCGGTCGTCGCGGAGCTCGAGGTAGGAGGCGTCGGAGCCGCCCCAGCGCAGCATGTCGGCGAACGGGTGGGCGTTCGAGATCTCCGGGGCGCGGGCGACGGTCCACAGGTCGGTCTGGATCGGCTCGAAGCCGGCGGGCAGGCGGTCGGTGAGGGCGAGGTAGTTCATCTCGCCGGAGTCGAGGTCGCCGACCGGGAGGGTGGCGAGCAGGGCGACCCGCAGGACCTGGCCGGGCTTGACGTTGGCGAGGTCGATCGCCTCGCCGCGGGCGTCGGTGATGATGCGGTAGACGCTCGGGCCGGTCGCGGCGGTCGTGGCGGTCAGGCCCTTCGCGTCGGACAGCTCGCGCTTCCAGCGGCCGCGCACGATGAAGGCGAGGGCGGCCTTCGAGTCGCTGCGCAGGGTGAGGGTCTTGTCGGCGCCGCGCAGGTCGGCGAGCGGGATGTGGAACTCCTGGCTGCCGACGCCGAGGTCGCTCGACGGAGCGAGGGCGGTGCCGCCGAGGCTGACGGTGAACGCGGCGCCGTCGCTCGGCTGGCCGCGCAATTGTTCGGCGACGGCGAGCAGCGAGAAGGCGGTCGACTGGGTGGTGTAGTCGTCGGTCGACGCGGCGAGCGACTGGACGATCTTCGTCTGCAGGACGGAGCCCGCGCGCAGGCGGCCGAGGGCGATCGCCGCCTGGGCGCGCGTGCGGGTGTCCGAGCCGTAGTAGTAGAAGTCGCCGCGGTCGGAGCTGGTGAGGTTGCCCTTGTCGTCGAACTTGGCCTCGACTTCGTCGAGCAGCTGCTTGACGCGGTCCTCCTGGCCGGGGATCGCGCTGAGGGCGATCGCCAGGCTGGCCTTGCCGAAGGTGCCCTGGCTGCTCGCGCGGTCGAACAGCGCGTCGGCGGCGCTCGGCTGCAGCGAGCCGAGCTCGCTCAGCGTCTGGGCGATCGCGGCCTGGACCTCGCCCTCGATGCCGTCGCTCAGCAGGCGCTCCTGCAGGTAGTCCTCGATCGTCTTGAGCAGGCCGTCGGGGAGCTTAATTCCGGCCTGTTTGGCGGCGACCACGGCGCGCGCGGCGTAGGCGGTGCCGTAGACGTTCGGGGTGTTGTCGCCGGGCCAGTAGCCGAGGCCGCCGCTGCTGGTGCGCATGGTCGCGAGGCGCTGGAGGCCGGAGACGATGCGCTTGTCGAGCTCGGCCTGGGTCATGCCGGTGAAGCCGATGCGCGGGAGGATGTCCTTGGCGGCCAGCAGCGGGAGGGTGCCCGAGGTGGTCTGCTCGACGCAGCCGTGCGGGTAGTCGAGGAGGAACTGCATGCGCGCGCCGAGCTCGGGCCACAGGTGCTGGCCGACCTGTACGGTGACGAAGTCCTCGTCGCCGCGGCCGACGAGCGTGGTCTGCGGGACCTTGAGCTCGACCCGCTGCTCGCCGACGAACGCGCCGTGGATGTGCGGGTGCTCGGGGAGGCCGGCGACGTCGACGGGGATCGTCTGCTGCACGGAGTCGCGGACCTTGTCGCTGCCGTCGCGCACGGCGAAGTCGAAGCGGAGGTCGCCGGGGGTCTGGGCGGTCAGCGGGAAGCCGACGCGCTGGTGGCCCTGGGCGGCGATGACGACCTGCTGGTCGGTGCCGTTCATCGACACCTTGGCGGACAGCGGGGCGTCGGTGTTGTTGTGGACCATCGCGGCGGCCTCGAACTGGTCGCCGACGGCGGCGAAGCGCGGGACGACGGGGACCATCATCACGGGGCGGCGCACGGTGAAGTCGCTCTCGGCGGCGGCGCCCTTGCCGGACTTGTCGATGACGACGGCCATCATGCGAAAGCGCGTGAGGTTGTCGGGCAGGGTGAAGTTGGTGGTGGCGCGGCCGTTGCTGTCGGTGCGCAGGTCGGGCTTCCAGTAGGCGGTCTGGACGAAGTTCTTCCGGGTGTTCGAGGTGGTCGCGGTGCCGTCGCCCGCGCCGTCGCCCGCGGTCTGGGCGTGGTCGAGCAGGGCGGCGAGGTTGTCGCGCGAGTCGGACACGTCGAAGCGCAGCGGCTGACCGGGGCGCAGCGCGGTGGAGGGATCCGCGGCGTGGAAGTTGGTCATGCGCAGGATGCCCTCGTCGACGACCGCGAGGGCGATCTCGGCGCCGGCGACCGGCTGGCCCTTGTCCTTGACGTCGATCGTGATCGACACCGGCTCGCGCGGCTCGTAGGCGGGCTTGTCGCTCGAGACGGCGGCGGTGAGCTTGACGTCGTCGAGGGCGACGGGGATGCGCATCGCGCCGATCTTCCAGTCGGTGCGCTCGTCGCCCGCGCCGATCGGCAGGAGCGTGACGGTCGCGTGCACGTAGGGCGCGTGGCCGGCGAGGATCGGGACCTCGAAGACCTTGGCGGGGCCGTCGAGGCGGAGGGTCTGGTGGCTGAGCAGGCCGCCCTGCTCGAGCGTGAACAGCACGGTCGCGGCCGGGAACGGGTTCTGGATCATCAGCTTCGCGGTCTCGCCGGGGACGTAGCGGGCCTTGTCGGCGATGATGTCGAGGGTGCGTCCGCGGGTCGGCACGGCCTTGCGGTCGTCGTCGTTGTAGATGCTGCTCCACGCCCACATCGAGGTGACGCCGCCGGGCTTGCCGTCGACCTCGGCGATGACCTCGTAGGAGCCGTTCTCCGGCGGGGTCAGCTCGCAGCTGACGGCCGTGCGCGCGCTGGTGGCGGTGCAGCTGCCGACCTCCTTGACGACCCGCTGCCACTGCATGTCGTAGCCGCCGCGCTTGCGGGGTTTGCGGCTGTAGGTCCAGTCGACGAGCTTGAGGCGGGCGGTGACGCTGGCGCCCTCGATCGGCTTGCCCTCCTTGTCGATGACGCCGAGCTGCACGGGCACCGCGGCGCCGACGTCGCCCCACGGGCGGTCGATCTTCACGCCGACGTAGCGCGGGGTCGGGTGGACGACCACGCTGCCGCGGCCGGCGATGTGGCGGAACGAGCTGTCGGCGACGTCGGCCTCGAAGGTGAACTCCTGCGGGCCGACGGCGTCGCCGAGGTCGAGCTTCTGGGTGACGGCGAGCGTGCCGTCGGGGCCGAGCACGCCCTCGCCGGCGCGCGACCAGTCGTCGCCGTCGCCCTCGCCGTCCTCGTCCTCGTCGTCCCACCAGCTGTAGCGGTCGTCGTAGAAGTGGAAGCCGGCGTCGGTGAACGGGCCGGACGGGAGCTTAGCGGGCTCGCGGGTGAGGGTCCACTGCACGGCGGCCTTGTCCATCGCGGCGCCGAACAGGTACTTGCCGAGGATGTTGGCGCGCAGGGTGGTGCCGGCGAGGCTGGCGTCGACGTCGACGGTGAAGCGCGGGGGCTCGAACTCGGCGACCTGGATGACGCTGTCGTCGAGGACCTTCTCGGGGTCGGCGGCCTCGGAGACCTCGATGCGGTGGCGGCCGACGCGGCCCTCGGCGGGGATGTCGTACTCGGCGGCGACGCTGCCCATGTCGTCGGTGACGAGGGCGAGGTCGGCGAGCTGGTCGTCGGTCGGTCCGAGCACGCGCACGCGCACCGGCGTGGCGGCGAGCGGGGCGATCTGCTCGCCGAGCTTGCGGCGCACGCTGGCTTTAATAAAGACCTTCGAGCCGGGGCGGTAGATGCCGCGGTCGGTGATCACCATGGCCCGGCGGTCGCCGAGCAGCGGGGCGTCGGACGCGGAGATGTCGGGGAACAGGCGGGCGTCGCGGGTGCTCGAGCGCAGCGGCACGGTCAGGGACGTCTTGCCGTCCTCGACCAGCAGCAGGCCGGCGTCGATCTGGCCGAGGCCGACGGGGATCACCGCGAAGCCGGTCGCGTCGGTGGTGCGGCCGTCGACCGGCTTGCCGCCGACCGAGAACGTGGCCCCGGGGACAGGTTCACCGGTCGCCAGGCGGGCGACGTGCACGAGGGTCGCCTCGGGCGTGACGTGCGTGTGCACGGCGAGCGCCTTGTCGTCGCCGGGGGTGACGAGGGCCATCGGGCTGCGCGAGGCCGACATCCACGACGGGTAGGTGACGGGGCGCGCGTCGAAGGCGGAGGTCTCGAGGTCGACCGTGACGATGTAGTTCTTGCCGGGGGCGAGCTTGCCGAGCAGGTCGACCTTGGTCGACACGAACTCGTTGCGCTTCGGCTCGGGGTTGAATCCGAGGGTGACCGCGGGCTCGTCGCCGGGGAGGTCGTGCTCCTGGACGCGGGTGCGGGCCTTCTTGAGGGCGTCGGCGTCGTCCGGCACGAGCCAGGCGCGCAGCTTGCCGGCGGACACGTTGCGGCTGGTGATGGTGAAGCTGCGCGAGGCGGCGCCGTCGAGGATGAGCACGCCCTCGGGCATCGAGACGCTGGACGGGAGCGACGCGGTCCGCACGATCATCGAGGTCGCGGGCAGGGTGTTGCCGAACTTGTCGGTGAGGTCGGGCAGCTGGATCGTGTACTCGGTCGAGGGCTCGAACGCGCCGGAGATGTTGATGCGGCCGCCGCCGTCCCAGGCGTCGTTGACCCACACGTTCATGTTGGCGAGCGTCGGCGAGACGGAGATCGCGGTCTTGGCGGCCTTCTGATCGAGCGTGAGGCGGTTCGAGTACTCGAGGGTGACCTCGCGGCCGTCGGTCGCTAGCACGCCGCCCTGGTAGTCGCACAGGCTGCGGTCGTAGCCGTAGCCGCAGCCGACCTTGTTCTGGACGAGCGGACCGGCGATCGAGAACTGGCGGCGGATGTCGCTCTCGTCGGCGTCGCTCGGGGTCTCGATGCCGAGCAGGATCTCGACGTTCTCGGGCAGCGGGGACTTCGGGCGGACCTCGATGATCTGGCCGGCCTTGAGCGAGTGGCCCTGGATCCGGCCGCTGGTCGCGTTGGCGAGGCGGAACGGGATCTTCTCGCCGGTGCTGTGCATCGTCAGCGAGATCATGTCCTGGACCTGCTTCGGCTTGACCGGCTGGTCGAACACGATCGAGAGCTTGCCGGTCCTGCCGAGCTTGCTGCCCGAGTAGGGGAACACCTCGACGACGCCGGGGTCACCGGGCTCGGGGATGTAGCTGAGGACCTTGCCGGCCATCTCGATGCGCGGCTCGGCGGTGAACTTGGCGGACCACGGCGCGAGCGCCTCGCCCTGCGAGCTCTGCAGGTCGGCGAGGGTGACCGTGTACTCCTGCTCGGGGTCGAACGGCTTGTCGGCGATGAACCGCAGCTCGTTGATCCCGCTGAACTCGGCCTTGCCGGCGACCGCGGGCTCGATCTTCAGCTGACCCGGCAGGGCCGCCACGGGCTTGCCGTTCTTTATCGGCTTCGGCAGCGTGATCGGCTTGTTGAACCGCACGCTCACCGTCTGGCCGTAGACGTTGAAGCTGTCGGCGCCCTCCTCGAGCGTCGGCGACTCGACGCGAAAGCCGTTGTTCGGGTCGGTCTTGTCGTTGGCCTCGGCCTTGGCGAGCGCGGGCCGCTGCTTGCGGTCGTCGTTCGGCGGCGGGAACACGAGGGTGGTCTGCACGTCGGGGACGGTGCGCGCGAGCAGGTCGGCGGCGCCGCCGTCCGCGTCGGTCACCTCGATCGGCTGCTGAGGGACGGGCTGACAGGCGAGGAGCGCGAGCAGCAGCGGCGAGGCGATGGAGATGATGCGAGGGCGACGGCTGGGTGAGACCATGACGGGCGCCAATTGTGCAAGACGGGGCGCTGCGCCGAAAGCCGAGGAGTTTCGCGGATCTGCGTGCATTTCCGCGAGCGGGGGGCGGGCGGTGCTGCGGGCGGTAGCATGGATGTCACGATTCATAGCGATGGTCCGCGGGCACCCGCGGTGCGATCGATAGTTTACACCGGAAATGTCACGGATAGTTACTTCGCCACGATGAATGCGGGTGGGCTATGCCGGAGCCATGCATCCGCGCGCGGCTGTTTTCTTGGTCTCGATGGTGTCACTGGCCTGCGGCGACAAGGCGGGTGACACGACGGAAGCGGCGACGACGTCGGCAGGCACGGGTGCGGGTTCGACGACGACGACGACGATGTCGCCGACGAGCTCGGCGGGATCTTCGAGCGAGGGGATGACGGGCGCGACGCCGACGACGAGCGGCGAGGAGGACGTGCCGGGGCTCGAGATGCTGCCGCGGTTCGTCGGGCTGTGGAGCGGGCCGGCCACGATGACGCCGCTCGGGACGTTCCCCATCATGAACATGGACGTGCGCGCGGCGTCGGGGCATGTGCTGTTCTCGCGGGTCGACCTCGACGAGGACAACAGCCTGCGCTTCGGATTCGCGGTCGAGGCGCCCGACGGGGTGCCGACGCTGGTGTACCGCAACGGCGGGTACTTCGTCGGGCTGCTGCGCGACTCGCGGGCGGTGCTGGTCGAGGAGACGGACAGCTCGTGGCGGTTCTGCTCGACGCTGCCGGCCGGCTGCGACTACATCGAGGCCACGTTCACGCTGAGCGGCGAGACGGACCTGGTGTTCGACGCGAAGGTGAAGGGCCAGCAGCACGTGTACTGGGAGGCGAAGCGCAAGGAGGAGCGCGCGCTGCCGGAGCCGTTCCCGGTCGACACGACGCCGCTGGCCAGCGACGCGCCGTTCCCGGACATGCCGACGCTGACGATCGACGTCGGCTGGACGGAGCCGCTGATGGACGACGGCGAGGTGTGGGTCATCCTCAGCACGACCGACTGCGACACCCAGCTGACCTGCACGGTGAGCCGGTCGCTGCGCAAGGCGGTGCTGATGGACGATACCAAGGCGACGCTGACGATCGAGCAGATCCACGCGGGGGACTACAAGCTGAACGCGATCCTCGATCGCAACGGCAACTTCGCGACCACGCAGTACCCGGACAGCGGCGACGGGATCGGTCAGCTCAACAAGGCGATCACGGTCGAGGCTTCGGGCGAGACGGCGGTCAAGACGACGATCCTGATCACGCTGTGATCACGTGATCACTTGGTGTCGTCGTCGTCGTCGAGGATGTTGAGCTCGCCGCCGGCGGGGATCGGGCGGCGCAGGTCGACGGGCGAGCCGCGGCCGATCGGCGGGGAGAGCACGCTGGTCAGCGGGGCGGTCGGCAGCGGGCCGGCGAAGCTGTCGAGCGTGACCGGCTGCTTGGTCGGGCGCCGACCGACCAGGAAGTAGGTGCACAGGGCGCCCTTGCCTTTGACGTGGATGATGCCGCGGCGCTGGAACGCGTACTTGTGGCGCAGGCGCTTGTAGGTCGCCTCGGTGACCTGCACGGCGTTGGCGATGCCGTGCGACTCCATGCGGCTGGCGATGTTGACGGTGTCGCCCCACAGGTCGTACGCGAACTTCTTGGTGCCGATGATGCCGGCGGTGACCGGGCCGCAGTTCATGCCGATGCGGATGCGGACGCCGCGGTTGCGGCGGGCGTTGAACCGCTCGATGACGGCGAGCATGTCGAGCGCCATCTCGGCCATCGCCTCGGCGTGGTCGGGCCTGGGCATCGGCAGGCCGCTGGCGGCCATGTACTCGTCGCCGATGGTCTTGATCTTCTCGAGGCCGTGCTTCTCGGCGAGCTGGTCGAACATCGAGAAGATCTTGTTGAGCATCGCGACCAGCTCGGCGGGCGGGAGCTGCTCGGACATGCGGGTGAAGCCGACGAGGTCGGCGAACAGGACGGTCACGTCGGGGAACACGTCGGCGATCGTTCGCTGGCCCTCCTTGAGCCGCTCGGCGATCGGGCGCGGGAGGATGTTGAGGAGCAGCTGCTCGCTGCGCTCCTGCTCGCTGCGCAGCTTCTTGATGTAGGCGCGCTCGCGGTCCCGCAGGCGCTTCTTCTCGAGGCAGGCGCCGATGCGGGCGCGCAGCACGGTCGGGTTGAACGGCTTGGCGAGGTAGTCCTCGGCGCCGAGCTCGATCGACTTGACGATGGTGTCGAGCTGGTCGAGCGCGGAGATCATGATGACCGGGAGGCCGCGCAGCTTGTCGTCGGCGTGCAGGTGCTCGAGCACCTGGTAGCCGTCCATCTCGGGCATCATGACGTCGAGGAGGACGAGGTCGAAGTCCTGCTCGCGCAGCATCTCGAGCGCGCGGCGGCCGTTCTCCGCCATGTGCACGGTGTGGCCCTGGCGCTGCAGGCGGCGTGAGAGCATGTTGCGGTTCGACTCGTTGTCGTCGACGACGAGGATCTTGCCGGTGTCGGTGAGGGCGGTGACCGCCTTCGGCTTGGCGGCGGCGCCCTGCGCGGGCACCAGCATGACCGGCGCCGGGGCGGGCGAGTCGCGGTTGATGATGAGGGCGCGGCTGACGGCGCCGCTCGAGACGATCTGGTCGAGCCGCTTGACGGCCTCGAGGATCCGCTCGATGTCGGCGAGGGCGTCCTGCTGGCCGCGCTGGGTCGCCATGTGGATGACGCGCTCGACGTGGCTGAGGAGGTGGCTGAGCGGGAACAGGAGGTCGCGGTTGAGCCGCTCCTGGCTGGGGCGCGCGGCGTGCGGGTCGAGGATCTCGTCGATCAGCGCGAGCAGCTGCTGGGCGTCCTTGAGGATCTGCGCGATGTTCCCGAGGATGAACTCGTTGTTCGAGGCCTCGGCGTCCTCGATCAGCATCTCGCTGTAGCCGATGATCTGGTTGAACGGCGTGCGCAGGTCGTGGCGCAGCTGGGCGGCCGAGGTCCGCTTCGCCGGGGCCTTGGGCGCGTCGGGCTCGGGCAGCTGCCGCGCGGGCACCTGCAGGATCATCGAGACCTCGGTGCTGACGAACTGGAGGACGCGCGGCTGCTCGTGGTCGTCCTCGAAGTCGACGTCGACGGTGCCGTCCTCGACCTCGGGGCCCTGGCTGCTGGGCTCGCCGGGATCGTCGGTGTCGATCGTCATGTCGGCGAAGTCGTCTTGCGCCGGCTCCGCGGGGTCCTCGTGGAAGATCTGGACGTCCTCGTCGTCGACGAAGGTGTCGGCGAGCACGTCGTCGTCGTCCACGGGCTCACCGGGTGCACGACGCTTTGGATCGTTGTCTCGCATTCGGTGGAACGGCGGCCCTGGGCGAACGTTGGTGCCTATCGGGCATCGTACCGGCCGATGGTACTGCGATACCCGTGAGAGCGGTCACGATGCTGCGCTGACCGGAGCACCATGCTCGCCGTCTGCCGCGACGAGGACAACTGCAACTCGCCGCGTGCGTCGATCGTGTCGAGCGGGATCGCCCGCGGGCAGGCGTCCGGGCGGTGGCGCGCGTCTTGCCGCGAGGCCGCCCACAGCCGGTCTCCGGGGGCGTTTCACGGGGATTGCACGGGTCGCCGAGGCGTCGGACCGGCGTTCAAGGCGGCGGGGGAGCGATCCCCCAGGGTTCAAAACACCTCGGCGATCATGCAGCGGAGGCTGCCGCCGGCTTTCTCGAACTCGTCGACGTCGACGGCGTGGAGACGAAATCCCCAGCTCTCGAGGGCGGCCCGCGAGCCCGAACGCAGGCCGGCGAAGGCGGTCTGACTGAGCATGACGTCACGGTCCGTGACGGCGAGACAATTGCCGGCGAACGCGGCCTTCTCGGCGGCGTCGAGCGCGAGCGTGCGACCGGGGTACGCGGCGGCGATCGCCTCGGGGACGTCGGGGTCGATGAACGCGTCGGGGTCGATGACGCAGGCGCGACCGGCGAGCACCGAGAGCACGACGTTGGTGTGGTACTCGCCGGGCCGCAGGGCGAAGCGGAAGGTCAGGCGCAGGCCGAACGCGTCGTGCATGGCGGCGCAGCCGGCCTCGTCGGCGCGCTGCGAGAGGCCGCAGTAGCCGATGCCGCGGCCGCGGTCGATCACCAGAGGGCCGGTCAGCTCGGCGACGCAGTCCTGCGCCGAGAGGTCGACGAGCGCGCGGCCGAGGGTCTCCGTGAACAGCTGGCGAATGTCGTCGCGGGCGGCCTCGGCCCGGCGCACCGGGTGGCGCATCGAGCCGACGATGAACTTGCCCGGGACCGTGGCGAACGCGTTGTTGGGGAACACGCCGTCGTCGAGGCCGTCGCGCCCGGGCAGCACGATGACCGGCAGGCCGATCGCGCCGAGCGCCTCGACGAGCGCGTGGTGCTGCCGCATCGCCCGCGCCGGGTCGATCGGCGCGGTCTTCATGTACTGGTTGTCGACCGGCTGCTCGCTGAGGCGAAAGCCGACCGGGCTGACGAGCAGCGCGGCGGCCATGGTCGCCGGCATGTCCGGACGGGCAGGCACCTGCGCGAGCGCCTGGGTGAACTGCTGAGGGGTGGTGACGATCACGACTGGCGGACTTTCGCATCGCCGGTCCGGCGAGTCGAGCGCCGTGTGAAGCGAAGTGGTTGCGTGCGTGAGCTCAGGTGGCGCCGAGTCGGGCGAGGAAGGCCTCGGCCATCGTCTGCACGTCCTGGCCGCTGAGGCGCTCGGCGGTGTCGATGTTGTAGTGCTTGATGTCGGCGTCGGGCAATTCCTCGAGGAAGCGGCTCGGCTTGCGCGGGACGGCGGCGCCGCGCTCGAGGCGGGTCGCGGCGCGCATGAGGTAGAGGCTGTCGCGGGCGCGGGTGATGCCGACGTAGAAGAGTCGCCGCTCCTCCTCGATGTCGCCGGCGATCGCGTCGGAGATCCGCGGGGCCGAGACGCGCTTGTGCGGCATGGTGCCCTCCTCGCAGCCGAGGATGTACACGACGGGCCACTCGAGGCCCTTGGCGCTGTGCAGGGTGGCGAGGGTGATCTTGCCGTGGCCAGAGTCCTCGTCGTCGTCCTTGCTGTCCTGGTTCATGGCCTGGAAGAAGTCGTTCCAGCGCGGGCGGCCGTCTCTGGCGCGCTCCTCGAAGCGGCCGAGGCCGGTGAACAGCGCCTCGACGCCGTCCCAGCGGGCGGCGGCGGCCTCGGCGGAGCCGGTCTCCTTGACGACGTGGTTGCGGTCGAGGCCGGCGGCGTCGAGCATGCCGCGCAGGGCCACGAGGACTTTGCCGGTCGCGTAGTACTGGTTCTGCGCGCGGCGCACGAGCGTCGAGAAGCCGTTGAGGGCGGTGACGATGCGGGACTGCAGCTCGGGGATCTCGTTGTTGCGGTGGACCGCCTCCATCAGGGAGAGGCCGTGGCGCTTGGCGAAGTCGGTGAGGTGCTCGAGCGACTTGAGGCCGACGCCGCGCGACGGCACGTCGAGCGCGCGGCGGACGG
>Ga0075158_10003454_pt1 | contig 11110 bp, 10 predicted proteins | sample JI91814BDNA_FD_70968 | JGI IMG/M metagenome (GOLD analysis project Ga0075158, IMG submission 70968) | Wastewater effluent complex algal communities from Wisconsin, to seasonally profile nutrient transformation and Carbon sequestration -... | ecosystem: Engineered > WWTP > Effluent > Algae... | reverse complement strand
CTCGACAACCACGGCCCGATGCACTGGCGCGGCGACCGCAACGGCGAGGGCCAGGGCGTCAACGTCCAGCCGAACGGCGGGGCGTTCAGCGAGGTCGCCGCGTTCAACGCCTTCAACGTCGCGTTCGCCGGGCTGCTGGGGCGCAGCGAGCCGCTGACCGCCCAGCAGATGCAGGCGTTCACCGACTTCCAGCTGCAGGTGATGTACCCGCCGAACCCGATCCGCCGGCTCGACAACACGTTGACGGCGCGCCAGCAGGCGGGCAAGGACTTCTTCATGAACGTCGAGTCGTTCGCGCTCGGCGAGATCTTCAGGTGCGTCGGCTGCCACGCGACCGACCGGACCGCCAACGCCGCTTACAACGTGGCCCACCCCGGGTTCTTCGGCTCCGACGGGCGCGTGGTCACCGGCGAGTTCTCGCAGACGTTCAAGATCCCCCACCTGCGCAACGCGTACACCAAGGTCGGCACGTTCGGGTTCGGCGACGACGACTTCTTCTTCAACTCGCCGGGCCTGCCGCACTACGACCCGTCGTTCCAGGGCGACCAGATCCGGTCGTTCGGGTTCACCCACGACGGCTCGAAGGACACGCCGATGCGGTTCTTCAACGCGTTCGTGGCGACCCCCGACACCCCGAACGGGTTCACCACCTTCGACCAGCAGAAGCAGGTCGCCGAGTTCATCTACGCGTTCGACAGCAACCTCCGGCCGATCGTCGGCCAGCAGGTCACGCTGACCAGCTCGAACAACGCGCTGGTCGGCCCGCGCATCGACCTCATGCGCCAGCGCGACGACGCCGGCGAGTGCGAGCTGATCGCCAAGGCCGAGATCTCTGGCAAGGAGGTCGGCTACCTGCGCCTCGCCAACGGCACGTACACCACCAGCCACACCGCGACCCCGGCGCTGACCGACGCCCAGCTGCGCCAGGTCCCCCAGAGCTCCGGCAAGCCGGTGACCTACACCTGCGTGCCGCCGGGCTCCGGCTTCCGCCTCGGCGTCGACCGCGACGGCGACGGCTTCCGCGACGGCAACGAGCGCGCGGCCGGCAGCGACCCGGCCGACCCGAACGACACGCCGTGACATCCACACCGGTCGCAGCGGGGCCGCCGGAAGGCGGCTCCGCTGCTACCCCGCCGCGACGATCCGCAGCTTGCGCAGCCCCAGCGCGCGGGCCAGCCCGGCCTGCAGCGTGCCGAGCGTGGTCAGCCCGGACAGGTCGACCCCCAGCTCGACGATCGTCTGGGCGACCGTCGGCGACAGCCCGACGAGGATCAGCCGGGCCCCGAGCAGCCGCACCGCCGCCGACGTGCGCACGATGTGGTGCGCCGCCTCGGCGTCGAACACCGGCACCCCCGAGACGTCGAGGATCACCACCTGCGCGCGCGCCTCGGTGATCCCCGCGAGCAGCTTCTCGGTCAGCAGCTGGGCGCGTGCGCTGTCGAACATCCCGACCAGCGGGACCACGAGGATCCCGTCGTACACCGGCGCGATCGGGGTCGACGCGTGGCGGATCAGGTCGAGCAGCCGCGTCTTCTCCTCGTACGCCGCCGTCAGCTCCGACAGCTGGTGCTCGAGCTGGCGGATCTCGAGCTTCGCCGCCTGCTCCTGGAACACCCGCTCGCGCTCCACCACGAACCTCTGGGCGACCAGCAGCCCCATCTGGAACGTCCACTCGTCGGCCCGCACGCGCGTGTCCTCGGCCAGCCCGGACCCGTGCAGCGCCGTCGTGATCGCCTGCCGCGTCGCCGTCGCCAGCAGCTTGAGGTCGGCGAACGTGACGCCGTGCGGCACGTACTCCACGACGAGGTGGTTGAGCACCTCGCGCAGCCCGGCGTGATCGCCGGCGGTAAGGTCGCGACGCAGCGCCGCGACCACCCGCGTCGCGATCTGCCGGGCCGCCGCCTCGCCCAGGGTCCGGTACACGCTGCCCGTGCGGCCGTGCAGGCGCCGCGCGACGTCATCGGCGAGCGCCGCCCCGACGCCGTCGAACCACGAGGACAGGGCTTCGCGCATGCCGTCCACCTTACCAGCTCACGCGATAAACACAGGATGCCGCGCCGTCATCCATGCAACCGCCCGGGGCGTGCTCGACCAGCGCGTGGGCCCCGAAGCGCGAGCAGCAGCCCTGCATGATGCCGATGTTGAGGGCGCACGGGCCCCAGGTGCTCCACTCGAGCACGGCGCTGCACTCGTCCTCGAACTCGCAGGTGATGTCGCCGGTGTCGGGGCCGCGGGCGTTGAGCTTGTAGGCCGCGTCGAGGCTCTGCAGGACGCTGCGCACGTCGTCGATGCCGGGCGGGAACGGGGCCGTCTCGATCATCCGCTTGCCGACCGCGATCACCGCGCCGCGCCCGATCTGCTCGTTGATCGCGTAGTAGATGGGGATCGCCCAGACCGCGTCGTACCAACGGTTCGGGTCGATGCTCTCGACCCCGAAGTCCCTCAGGATCTTCTGCACGAGCGACTGGGACTGTGCGAGGCCCAGCAGGAACGAGTTGAGGGCCGCACCATTGTACTGGCCGCCGAGCTCCGACTTGGGCAAATTCATGGTCAGCCAGTGTAGGGCGCCGACGTCGAGGGTGTCCAGGCGCCGCAGCGCGCGGCGGTGCCCCGCGGCTCGCCACGCGCGCGTGGGCTCGCGACACCACACGCTCGCGCCACGCGATGAACTTGGTTCTGCGAGGCCGCGGCCGCGAGCGCGCCGCTGTCCCGACGTCCGTCATGGTGGCCTCGATCACGAGGCCGACGCGGACGCCCACGCCGCACACACACCGTGCACGCCTCACACACCTCGCGACGCCGACCAGGCGACCTGTCCCTCGGACCATGGCCTCGCGGACAGTCGGAGCGGTCGACCATCCGCACGCACGCACAGCGCCGCGCTGCTCCGACCCCGACGCCATCACCGTGATCACACACCGAATCGACCCCCCCTCATGCGGCTCGGACGACGTCCGCGACGTCGAGGCTCGCGCGCCCGGGCCCTCGCGCGGCCGCGGCCCAGGCCGCGGCCGACCCTGGACGCGTGACCAGTCACGCCGAACGGGCGGATCTGACCCCTGGACTCGCGGCGTGGTCTGGCCGACACTCCTCCCGCCTGCGAGGCCGCTTCAAGGTCCGGGCGAGCCAGCGCGCTCAAGGAGGAACACCATGGGTCTACTTTCCAAACTGACTGGCAAGGTCACGCCACAGAAGAAGCCGGCGGACGACGCCCTGCTGCTGCACGCGATGCTGCTGATGTGCGGCGCGGACGGCAACTTCGACGATCAGGAGATCCCCACCGTCGAGGCCTACTTCAACAGCATCCCCGAGTTCGAGGGCAAGGACTTCGGCAGCGTCTACACCGAGGCCGCCAAGATCCTCAAGCGCTACCCCAGCCTCAAGGACTCGGTCAAGGCGCTCGGCGAGCTGTCGACCCAGACCGTCAAGAACAAGTGCTACCTGCTCGCCGCCGACATCGCGATGGCGAGCGGCGACGTCGACGAGAACGAGGACGCCATGCTCGAGGCGATGCAGCGCATCCTGCACGTCGAGGACGCGCTGGCCACCAAGATCCTCGAGGTGCTCACGCTCAAGTACGCCCGCGCATAGCCGGTCCGTACGCCTGCACCCGCGGCGACGCCCGGGTGCATTGTTTTGTGTCAGTCATCGGAGGCAGGTCCCATGCGCATCGACCCCTTGCACTTCCAGGTCCGGCGCGAGCAGCAGCTCCGCACCGAACTGTCCGAGGACTTCGGCGTCCGCAAGGCCCTCGCCAAGCTCCGCGAGGCCCGCGGCGGCAAGGGCTACGGCTACCGCCGCGGCCTGCTCAGCTCGACCCTGCGGTTGACCCGCTCGATGTCGCCGGAGATCGCCGACACCGTCGCCGCCTGCAAGTCGCTGCTCGGCTACGAGGCCCCCGTCGAGGTCTACGTGACCCCGCAGCACGAGTTCAACGCGAGCTGCTACCGCGAGGTCCGCGGCCCGACCGTGCTCACCCTGTCGAGCCGCCTGCTCGAGGCGTTCACCCCGGCCGAGCTGCGGTTCGTCATCGGCCACGAGCTCGGCCACGCCGCGTTCGACCACTACGGCCTGCCCATGCCGGTCACCGCGATGATCGAGGAGCTCGGCATCCCGTTCGTGTCGCGCCAGGTCTCGCTCAAGCTGTACGCGTGGTGCCGCAGCGCCGAGCTGTCCGCCGACCGCATCGGCCTGCTGTGCGCCCAGGACCCGCAGGCGGCCGCCAGCGGCTTCTTCAAGCTGGCCAGCGGCATGGCCAGCCCGCGCGTCGTGCCCGACCTCGCCACGTTCGCCCGCCAGGTCGAGAGCCTCGCCAGCGCCCCCGAGGCCCGCGAGAAGGAGTACGACGAGGACACCCTCGACTGCTTCAGCACCCACCCGTACAACCCGGTCCGCGTGCGCGCGGTCTGGGCGTTCAGCCGCTCCGTCCCGTTCCTCAACGCCATCGGTCGCTCGAGCCTCGACGCGTGGTCGCTCGACGAGGTCGAGCAGATCGTCGACCGCGACATGCAGCTGATGGAGCCGACCTACCTGCAGGAGAAGAGCGAGCACTCCGACACCCTGCGCCGCCTGCTGTACACCGCGGGCATCGCCGTCGCCGCGGCCTCCGGCGGCGTCGAGCACAGCGAGCTCGAGGCCATCGGCCGGCTGCTCGGCGCCGACCACGGCGACGACACCGTCGACGTCGCCAAGGTCCTCGGCGACCTCCCGGGCCGCATCCGCGACGCCCTCATCGTCCCCCTCGCCCAGCGCGCCCAGCTCGTCCAGCACCTCACCATCGTCGCCGCAGCCGACGGTCAGGTCAGCCCCGAGGAGCTCCACGTAATGGAGGACATCGCCCGCCAGCTCGAGGTCGGCGCCGGCGTGGTCCACCAGACCATCCGCGGGGCCATGCACCCCATCGACTGAGCCGGGCTCTTTGCGCGGACTGCACAGCGCGGGCGTGCGGCGTTCTCGGCGGACGACGGGGGGCCACCGGCTGTGGGTCCCTCACGACGGCGGCATCCCCGGGGCACGTGCTCGCCGCCTCGGTCCGCGCAAAGACCTCGACTGCGGCTCGTTGCACAACGGGTAGCATCACCGAGCCTATCGCCTAATTGCGGCTGCGCGCGAGCCCCGGGGCCCCTCCGCCTGTGTCCCTCGCCGGTGGCCCCTCGTCGCCCGGGCGGCACTGTCGGCGCCTCGCTCGTCCACAGGCGGGGATGCTGTCCCGAAGGACGGCCACGGCGCGGTAGACCCGCCGCATCATCACATCGACCTCCTCGTGGACCGGCCGCACTGACACAGCCACAGCCCGGCAGCGCGGATCCGACCTCACCCCGTCTTGTCTGGAGCGACAAATTTTGCGACACATGGAATGCGTATGCTTCGTAAAACTAGCCTCGGGATGCTCCTTGCGGTGGCCGTATTCTCATGCAGCGGCAAGGAACGGAGGCTCGCCGAGCAGGACGCCGCGTCCCTGGATGGCCAGACCTTACGGTCGAGCGACTTCACACCCGAGATCCAAAAGGCGAGCGAACTGCACGTACAGGAGCTTATCACGGCGCAAGAATGGGCCCACGAAAACAGAAACCGTGACTTGCTCGACGTCCTGTCCGCGACGGTAACAGATGAGACCGATCCGGATGTAGAGTTCCTTATTCATCCCCATTGCCGGGGTCGCTTCAAAGGAGATGGGTGGACCACTCTTTGTAACAAGCTGGCCAGACAGATCGAACGAGTCAGCGGCCTTTCGTTGAACAACTTCGGTCCGATACCACCCAAACCCGCTTCAAAGCCGCGCTCGCGCGTCGATGCGCCTACCCTTCCATCGCTGCCGGACCGCTTCCTCGAGTATGCAATAACGTGAGGCGGCACGTAATCGATTGGCAAGGCCCCTTTAGTGACGTGGCCCAGCTCCGTGTCGCAATCTCCGAATTCGAGGTCGCCGTCAGCCAGTCTGGAGCGTGGCCGAAGCTGACGCCCCCGACGTGCCCGATGTTGGAGTTTTCACCGGATGTGCCCCCGCTCGCGGACCTCGCGGAGGTCAAGAGCGCAGGCGAGAGACTCAAAACGAAGTGCCACGAGTACCGCACCAGCCTGGATCAGCTGCGGACAACGCTCTGTGACAACCCAGGCAACTGCGGGTCAGAAATCGTGGCAGCGGTGGACGAACTCATCCGATCACACGACCAGCTCGAAGCCTCCCAGGGTCGGCTGGCGGCCGAGCTACGCGAGTATTATGCGGCGAAGGAGGTCTGTGCGAGGAGCGAGCCGCGCGAGAGTGCAAAAAAATGTGAGCGCCTCACAACCGCGTCCTCCGCGCTCCACAAGGAGCTCAGTCGATCCTCGCGCGTCAAGGTGAATGGCTCTCAGGCAAGGATCTGCTGCTCGAGCTGGACAAAGCGATCGATAGCAGGAGAGAATTTCTGCCGGTGCTCTCGACGTTGCTCCGTCCGATCGAAATAGACAGAGCCCGTATGTACGTCGACGTGCACGACCCGCGTGTACTACGCGTGCTCCGGGTCGCTATGGGCGAGGCGCAGGCCGGGATTTCCGTCGCCCTCGGGCACGCCGAGCGACGCTTGCAGATTGAGCGCATGAAGCTGGGAGCCATGCTCGAGGAGTATTCGTCTCTGCTCTTCGCCTATGCCCGCCTGCGAAAGCTCGAGGTCGCAGGATGCACGATAAAATCTCTGACGAACGCTCAGAGCGTCCCAAGTTGCAGCGACGACACAACACGCGCATTGATCGAGTTCGGCGACGCTACACTGCTGGCAAAACACGCCGCATGAAAGCCGACGTGCTCTTGGCGGCTATCGATCACGAGGCGGGCGTTGAACGCGATAGCGTCGCATTCAGGCTTCAGGTCGTATACCTCGAGACGGTCCGCTCGTGGGCGAAGATGGCACAGACGCCGACGGCCCACCCAAGGGCGGTCGTCGGCGATATCGTGAGTATGTCTTTGAGGAAGCTTGATAATTTCTTCAGCAGCGCATCCACTACCACGCTGGTGAGCGCTCGCAACAGCGCGCTTACTGAGCGCAAGCTGGAACTGGCACAGACATTACGGCAGAATAAGGCGACCCTCTCTCAGTGGCGCGTCGCCGAGACCACCGACCGTACGGCGAAGCTGGCGATCTACGATCGCATCGTCACGTCCACCCAGGAGTCGTATGGCCTCGACGAGCCCGGCCTCGTTTGGGAGAAAATCGTCGCGCTGGTCGCCCCTGAGACTGCCACCACCAAGGGGGGCACCTCGAAGTCCATCGGGTCGGACGGCGCCGGCCGAAAGATCGCGCTGGTCGTCGGCGTCCAAGACTATGACGACCCCACAATCAAGGATCTCGAATATTCTCAATCCGACGCAGAGGCGGTCTCCGACTTCTTGCTCATGCAAGGCTATCAAGTGCGATTGCTGACGAGCGCGGCCCAGCAATCGATCACCAAAGGAGAACTGCGGGTGCAGCGAGCCTCGCTGACGAACCTCCAGGAGGCGCTGGTGTGGCTGTCCGACAGCGACAAGGACGACCAGGTGGTCTTCTACTTTTCAGGCCACGGGTCGGACGAAGACAACCCACTCGGCGACGTCCGTGGTTTCTTGCTACCAGCCGACTCAAAGCTCACGAACCTGCCAGGCACCGCACTACCTGTCTCTGCGATACGAAGCGCGCTGAGACGCTCCAAGGCCCGCAAGTTGGCGCTAATCCTCGACTCGTGCTTCGCCGCCGGGGTCAAGTCCGTGAGTTGGAGCTCCAATACAAAAGCCGCGGGCATCACGAACAATCTCGCCTTCGGCAGCGGCCGGGTTTCCTTGTTCTCCAGTCGAGACACCGAGGCCTCCAAGGAATCCAAGTTATGCAAACACGGCTACTTCACCTGCCATCTATTAAGGGCGTGGGGCACCGGCCTGCGTGACGCGAATGATGTCTACAACTACGTATATCAGCGAGTGACGAACGAGACGAAAAAGAAGCAGCACCCGCGCCTGGACTTCGACGAGGCGGAGGGCAATGTCCCCACCTATTGAAGAACCCCTTCCGACGGTCACCGACGCCGAGCGACAGCGGGTCATGGTGGAGACGTTGCTGTCGCTGTTCGCAAGCGACAAGCGCCTGCGCCGCTGGGCCCGTGGGACCCTGGACGACGCCGTATACTCCGAAATCCCGGGCGATGGCGCGAGCCGAGCCGAGCTCGCCCACGCGATCACGGATTTGTGCCGAGAGCATAGGCTCGAGCGCGAGATCGTCGATGGGCTAGCGCAGGCGAGGCCGTGGCGCGCCACGACAATCCGCGAGCTCGCGCGCACCCTCGGTATATCGCCACCGAAGGTTCGGTGGCCCTTCGGCCCGCCGCGCCCGCGCCCGACGAACCCACACCGGGTCATGGTCGTCGCCGCAATGAGCATCGCGATGATCGTAGCGATCGCCGGAGTGCTCTGCGGGGTGCTGTGTAATCAATCATCGCAAGCGCCGACGAAGGACGGTACCAAGCCCACCGGTCAGAGCACCACCGAAACGGTCATTGCCAGAGGATCGCAGGCTTTCGAGGTCGAGGCGCGTATCGAGCGTCCGACCTGGCAGCCCGAAGAACCCATACGGATCGAGGTACGGTCGAATCGTTCCGGCTATCTGTGGATCTTCTCGCCCGAAGGCGACAACGCGAACCCTGTGTTTCCTTGCAGCGACGACGAGCTCATGCGCTGCGCGGACACTATTCCGCGCGAACTTCGTCGCATCGTCGCCGATCGGTGGCGCGTCGTCCCCGACGCGGACGACCGGTACCGACCTTGTGTCGGCAGCCATCCAGGCCCCGAGGTGATGGTCGTGATTGTGACGGACATGGACGACCCTGCTGTGGCCCTCACACTCCTGCAAGAACTCTATCCCGATGTATCGATCAAGGCAGCGAAGGCTGTAAAGAACGGCGCATGGAGTCACGCCATCGTGCACTATAGAGTGGTGCAGCCATGATCGAAATCCCGGCACGGGCAGCCTACTCGAGCCCCACCGCAGCAGACAGACTGTGAAGTTATCAGCATATCGCATTCACGGGTACCCTCGCTGTCGCCCGGGCGGCACTGTCGGCGCCTCGCTCGTTCACGGGCGGACATGCTGTCCCGAAGGACAGCCTCGTGGATGGATAGAGTTCGAACAGCCACCGCGATTGTATGCACCCTCAATACCCGGGCGGCTGGACGAGCTCGGAGCCGCCGTGGTGCGGGTGATCGACGTAATTCTTCGGTGGCGCGGGCAGAGCGGCGACGCAGTCCGACGAGCAGGCGTGCACGAGCAGCGGCAGCACGTCGGTGGCGATGGGCAGAGAGATCCAGACCTGGTGCGGGCCGCTCGCGGCGAACGGGCCGGCGCACACGCTGCACACGGGCGGAGTGGTGCCCTCGGGCGGCTCGGCGGGCAGCCGCGGGAACGCCAGGCGATTCTTGAAGTTGCCGTAGAGGTGGCGCGTGCTCACCGTCGAGTCGCGCAGCGCGCGGCAGCGGGAGATCTCGTGGGGGAACCAGTGCAGGCGCCGCGATGTGTATGGGTCGAACGTCTCGAGGCGCATCATCTCGCCGATCTGCGGCGGTATCGCGGACAGGTTGCTGCCGTAGAGGTTCAACGTCTTGACCCGCGTGAGGCCAGCGATGCTGGGCGGCAGTCGGACGATCTGCTGCCACAATTCGGGCTCGATCTCCTGGCCCGGCGCGAAGGTCTCGCGGCCGTCCGCGGCGGCCGCGTCGATCAGCGCCAGGAGGCGCTGCCACGCCTCGCCCGCGGTGTCCTGGTGATCCCTGTGCAGGCTGTGCACGCGGGTGTCGCCGCAATGGCAAGGCTCGTGCACGGGGATCTGGCCGGCGAATCGGTTGCTGTACAGCTTCATGACACCCGAGTGTACCGCCTGCAGCGTGGGTTACCGAGGGGCGGATCCGTTCGGCGCCGTGCTCGTCCTTCCTCCACAAGAGGCCCTGCGTAATGACAACAACATCACAAGAATCGCATTGTCGACACCTCGCACGTCACGGAAACCATGCTGTCCCAAAGGACAGCAGCATCCGCCAACGGAAGAATCTCCGAAACGGGCACGAGCAGGGCGCTGACGGCCTCCCACGGGCGACGAGGGGCGATGGCGAGGGACGCAGGCGGAGGGGCCCCGGGGCTCGCGCGGAGCCGCAATTAGGCGATAGCCTCGGTGATGCTACCCGTTGTGCAGCGAGCCGCAGCGGAGGTCTTTGCGCGGACCGGGCGGCGAGCACGTGCCACGGGGATACCGCCGTCGCGCGGGACCCACAGCCGTCGGCCCCCCGTCGTCCGCCGACGATGCCACTCGCCCTGCGCTGTCCAGGTCACTGCACGAGGAACGTGGGGGACGTCCCGGAGATGGGCGAGATGGTATTGCCGAGCGACTTGGCGTCGCCGAAATACACGATGCGGTACTCGCCGGGCTCGGCGTCCAGGGGCACGCGCCAGTCGATGGTCACCTCGGAGCTCGGGCTGAGCGGCCCGCCGGTGCGCTGCCAGCGGAAGGTGGTCTCGGGGTCCCAGTCGTGGGCGACGACCAGCCAGTCCTCGTCGGCGCGCTGGACCTCGAGGTAGCCGGTGCCGGTGCGCAGGTTGTTGCGTGGGTGGGCGCCGCGGAAGCGGACCACCACGTGGTCGCCCGGTGCGACCATCGCCGGCGGGTCCTGGACGACGTCGCCGAACTTCTCGCCGATGCACAGCAGCTGGTCGGGCAGCAGGCACGGCGAGTCGGCGACGACGGGCGCGGTCATGATGATCTGGTCGTCGCTGAGGTCGAGCGGCACGCCGGTGTCGGTCGGGGCGAGACCGTCGCGCAGCGCGTCGGCCACGGTCGCGAAGTTCTGCTGCCAGGCGGCGAGCGTCCACGGGCCGAACTGCGTGAAGGCGCCCTCGTAGTGCTGGGCCTGATACTCCTCGTGCGTGGTGACGTAGCTCGAGTAGCCGTTGCTGAGGCCGGCGATCACGGCGCGGTCGATGCCGGTGTCGCCGAGGTGCGCGAGCACCGTGGCGCGCAGGCGGTCGCCCGACATCGTCGTGACCTCGAACGGGGCCGGCACGATCGCCAGGCTGCCGAGGCGCAGGACCTGGGCCGGGAGGATCGTCGGCGACCACGG
>Ga0075158_10003452_pt1 | contig 11111 bp, 7 predicted proteins | sample JI91814BDNA_FD_70968 | JGI IMG/M metagenome (GOLD analysis project Ga0075158, IMG submission 70968) | Wastewater effluent complex algal communities from Wisconsin, to seasonally profile nutrient transformation and Carbon sequestration -... | ecosystem: Engineered > WWTP > Effluent > Algae... | reverse complement strand
GTCGACCCGCCCGGCCAGCGCGAACGCGACGACCAGCGGCGGGCTCATCAGGAAGTTGGCGCGCACGCTCTGGTGGACCCGCGCCTCGAAGTTGCGGTTGCCCGACAGCACGCTGGCGACCACCAGGTCGTGCTCGGCGATCGCCGCGTCGAGGTGCGGCTCGAGCGGCCCCGAGTTGCCGATGCACGTCGTGCACCCGTAACCGACCGTCTGGAACCCGAGCGCGTCGAGGTACTTCTGCAGGTCCGCCGCCCCCAGGTACTCGGTGACGACCCGCGAGCCCGGCGCGAGCGACGTCTTGATCGCCGGCCGCACCTTGAGCCCGAGCATCACCGCCTTGCGCGCCAGCAGCCCGGCCGCCAGCATCACCCGCGGGTTCGAGGTGTTCGTGCAGCTCGTGATCGCCGCGATCACGATGTCGCCGTGGCGCAGCCGCACCTCCGCCGACGGGAACTCGCCCGACGGCATGTGGTGCAGCACGTCCGGCGTCGGCCGGTTCTGCATCATCTCGATCTCGGTGACCGTGCTGGTCCCCTCGCGCGTGGTCTCGCGGTGGCGATGCGGCTCCGGCGTGCTCGACGGGTGCTGCTCGCCGCCCCCGGTGACCGGGCCGCCCGACGGGCCCCCGAGCACCACCAGCCGCCGACGCGTCTCGGTCGGCTTGCCGTACTGCTCGGTCAGCAGCGCGTCGAACTTGGCCTGCAGGTCGGGCAGCGCGATGCGGTCCTGCGGCCGCCGCGGCCCCGCGACGCTCGGCTGGACCGACGCGAGGTCGAACGTCAGCACGTCGGTGTAGTCGATCGCCCCGGGCGCCGGCATGCCGAACATCGCCTGCGCCGTGTAGTACTGGCGGAACGCGTCGACCTCGGCCTCCGAGCGCCCGGTCTGCTCGAGGTACTCGCAGGTCTTCTCGTCGACCGGGAAGTAGCCGATCGTCGCCCCGTACTCGGGCGCCATGTTGCTGATCGTCGCGCGGTCGGGCACCGCCAGCGACGCCGCGCCCTCGCCGAAGAACTCGACGAACTTGCCGACGACCTTGTGCCTCCGCAGCAGCTCGGTGAGCGTCAGCACCAGGTCGGTCGCGGTGACCCCGGCGTTCAGCGCCCCGACGAGGTGCACGCCGACCACGTCCGGCGTCAGGAAGTAGACCGGCTGCCCGAGCATGCCCGCCTCGGCCTCGATCCCGCCGACGCCCCAGCCGACCACCCCGAGCCCGCCGATCATCGTGGTGTGCGAGTCGGTGCCGACCAGCGAGTCCGGGAAGTACACGCCCTTGCGGGCGATGACCCCGCGGGCCAGCATCTCGAGGTTCACCTGATGCACGATGCCGATGCCCGGCGCGATCACGTTGAACCCGTTGAACGCCTGCGTGCCCCACTTCAGGAACTCGTAGCGCTCGCGGTTGCGCTTGAACTCGATCGCCATGTTGCGCTGCAGCGCGTCGGACACCTCGGCGAAGTCGACCTGGATCGAGTGGTCGATGACCAGGTCGACCGGCACCAGCGGCTCGATCTTCGCCGGGTCCCGGCCCATGCGCGCCGCGGTCGACCGCATCGCCGCGAGGTCGACGAGCAGCGGCACGCCCGTGAAGTCCTGCAGCACGATGCGCGCCACCACGAACGGGATCTCCCGCGTGCGCGTCGCCTTCGCCTGCCAGTTGACCAGCGCCCGCACGTCCTCCGTGGTCACGCGCTGGTCGTCGATGTTGCGGACCAGCGACTCGAGCACGACCTGCAAGCTGCGCGGCAGGCGTGCGACCGGCCCGAGCTCGGCCAGCCGCGGCAGCGCGTGCAGCTGGCCCTGCCCGCCGGAGAACTTGAACGACTGCAACGTGTCTGGGAGGGCCTTGGCCGTGGTCACCCGTGGTCTGTACCCCGCGGCGGTCGCCGACGCGTACCCATTGCGCCGCGAGAAATTTGCCGCCCCGCAACGGCTTCGCCGCAATTCACGCGGCGTCAGCCGGTGAGGACCACGTGCTCCGCGTCCGCGGTCACGCGCACGTCGTCCCACGCGATCACGTCGCGCAGACGCACGCCCGGATCCACCACGACCCCGGCGCCCAGCTGGACCCGCGGCCCGATCACCGCCCCCGCGCCGATCCGCGCGCGCGGGCCGATCCACGCCAGCGGATCGACCTTCGCCGCGGCGTCGACGACCGCCGAGGGATCCACGCCGCGCAGGGACCCGGGCGCGTAGGCCAGCCGGGCCCGCCCCTCGAGCACGTTGGCCACGCCCTGCAGGTAGCGGTCGACGGTCGAGTGCTCCCACCAGTACGTGTCGGTCGTGTGCGCGTACAACCGCCCGCCCACGCGCAGCAGCTCGCTGTACGCGGTCGACACGACGCACTGCTGCCCGCTCGCCGGGATGCGATCGAGGAACCGCGGCGTCACGATCTGCACGCCCGTGAACATGCACGCCGGACCGGCCCCGTCGGGCCGCGCACCGACCTGATCCCGCAGGTGCGTGACGCGGCCGTCGGCGGCGCAGCGCACGTTGCCGGTCGGATCCTCGCGCAGCACCATCGTCGCCTCCGCGCCGCGCTCCGCGTGCTCGGCGAGCACCGGCGCGAGCTCGAGGTCGAGGAGGACCTTGCCGTTGATCGCCACGATCGGCCCGCCGGTCCCGTCGTCGAGCAGGTCGCGGGCCTGACGCAGGCCGCCGCCGGTCCCGAGGATCTCCGCCTCGCGCGAGTAGGCGATCGCCAGCCCGAGCGAGCCGCCGTCGCCGAGCTCCGCCTCGATCTGATCGCCGTGGTGGTGCAGGTTGACAACGATCTCACGGATGCCCTGGGCGCGCAGCCACAGGGCCGCCCAGCGGACCAGCGGGGCCCCGCAGACCGGCAGCATCGGCTTGGGCCGGCGGCTGCTGAGGTCGCCCAGGCGGGTCCCGAAGCCCGCGGCCATGATCATCGCCCGCATCGCGGCCGCGACGCTAACACGCCGCTCACGGGCCCGCGAGCACCACCTTCTCGGCCACGGTGCGCAGCGTGATGCGGGCCTGGGCCAGGTTGACGACCGCACGGTCGAGCTCGAGGTACACGAACTGGTCCTTCGTGCTCGTCGCGCCGACCAGGTGATAGCGGCGGCCGCGGGTGATCATCGCGTCCTCGACGCGCTCGCCCGACTCGTGGTGCAGCAGCTGCAGCAGGCGCAGGACCAGCCCGCCGTCGAGCTCGGCGCCGAGGCGGCCGAGGCAGACCCCGCGGTCCGCGTCGAACAGCGCCGCCGAGCGCACCCCGCTGACCGCCAGCGCCGACTGCAACGCGGTCGCCACCGCGGGCGTCGGCTCCGCCGTGATCACCACGCCGCCGGCCGCGTGCGTCGCGTCCCGCGGCCGGCTCGGGGCCTGGATCGCCGGCAGCCCCTCGGGCAGCAGCTCGGCCAGCGTGTACGTCAGCTCGCCCTTGTAGCCGCGCGGCTGCGGGGCGAACATCGTGAACGCCCCGTCGAGCCCGATGATCGTCTGCAGCTTGCCGCGCAGCCAGCGACGCACGCGCTCGTGCAGCGCCTCCTCGCTGATCAGCTCCCAGTCGATCAGCACCTCGGCGAAGTTGCGGCCGCTCGCGGCGCTCTCGGCCAGCACGGCGCGCACGTCCTCGATCGACACCCCGTCGGGCTCGCCGCGCAGCACGTCGACCAGCGAGCCTGGCTCCGAGGACAGGTGGATCCACGCGACCCGCCCGCCGTGGAACAGCACGCGCCCGACCACCTCCCCCGCGCGCACGACCAGATCGCCGCCCGGGCTCGCCTCCGCCTCGCGCAGCGCCGCCGCCAGCCCGCGCGGCGCCGCCATCACCGACATCACTCGCTCGGCCGCCTCGAGCCGCGCGAGCAGCTGCTCCGGCGCGTACGGCTTGGTCACGAAGTCGTCGACCCCCGCCGCATAACCGTCGAGCAGGTCCTGGTGGCGGTTCCTCGCCGTCAACAGCATCACGTACGTGTACGGCCGATCCGACTCGGCGCGCAGCTTCTGGCACAGCTCGACCCCGGTCAGCCCCGGCATCATCCAGTCGAAGATGGCGATCGCCGGCGGCGACGGCCCGTTGCAGCGGGCCCACGCGGCCTCGCCGTCCTCGACGTCCACCACCTCATAACCACGCCCGCGCAACGTCTTGACCAGCAGCCGTCGCGACAGCGGGTCGTCCTCCGCCACCAATATCCACGGAACCATGTTCAGAAGGATTGTCGAACATCCATCGAACGGAGTCACGTCTGCCAGAGCAGCTTGTCGAGGACGACCACGGTCAGCACGAGTCCGAGCGCCATCGTCACGACCAGCGCGACGGCCCGCAGCAGCACGGCCCGCTGCGCCTGCTTGATCTCCGCGGCGATCTCGGCGGTCGCGCCCTCACCGTGGATCTCCCGCGACATGTGCGCCGCGGCACGTCGGTGGCTGATCACCACCAGCACCATCACGACCGCGAGGAACAGCCCGCCCCCGGCGAGCAGGAACCACTTCAGCCCGAGCGCCCACGCCTGCTTGCGCGCGACCAGCGACTCCTGCTCGCGCACCTGCGTGGTCAGGGCCAGCGGCGGGCCGAGCACCTCGACCGGCAGCGTGCCGAGCAGCCACGCGCGGGCCAGCGGCACGTCGACCGCGGCGACGTCGGCCTTCTCGACCGCGTCGAGGTAGGCCCGCTCGAGCTCGCGATCGAAGCCCTTCTCGGTGCGCCCCAGCTCGAGCAGCGCCCGCTGCTGGGCGATCAGCGGCGCGAGCGAGGCGTCGCTGTCGGGCGCGCCGTCGGTCACCTGCACGCGGGCCAGCGCCGCCGACTCGCCCGGCGACGTCGTGAACTGGTAGGCCTCGACCTGCACGAACCCCGGCTGCAGCAGCGCCGTCGGCCAGTCGCGCGGCGGCTCGCTGACGATCACCGGCGACAGCGTGTCGATCCACGCGCCGTCGCCCGCGTGGATGTCGATGAACACCGGCTTCTTGGCCCGCAGCGCGCGCGCGTGGATCTTCAGCGGCTGGCCCGCGGCCAGCGCGAGCGGCTCGGCCGTCACCTTCACCGCGCCCGCGAAGCTGACCAGGCGAAACTTGCGGGTCCCGAGCGGCGCCGGCGGGGTCACCGGCGCGGGCGGAGTCACCGGCACAGCCGGCGTCACCTCGGCGGGCGCGCCCTTCTTCGGCTTCGCCGGGGCCTTCGCGGCGGCCTCCTCGGGGATGGCCGCAGGGACAGGTTCGGGCGCCGCGACCTCGACCTCGAAGCGGATCACGTCGGTCGACAGCAGCCCGTCGAAGCGCAGCAGGCCCTGCGGATCGGTCGACTCGTCGGCGACGATCGCCGCCCCGCCGCCGCGGTGCGCCCCCCACTCGCCGTCGAGCAGGCGGACCTTCGTCTTGCCCTGGTGCGGCTTGCCGGCGGGGTCGGTGACGCGGACCAGCAGCGTGTTGTCGAAGCCGGCCGCGAGCCGCCCGAGCGGGCGCAGGGCGATGCGCAGCTTGTCGGGCTGCGGCTCGGTGTCGTCGGCCCAGTTCTTCATCGACGTCGAGACGGTCAGCGTGCCCTTGATGGCCGCGCGGCTGGCCGCGAGCTCGACGTCGACGACCTCCTGGAACGACCGCTTCGGGCCCTCGATGTCGAGCCGCAGCTGCGCCGGACCCGGCGGCCAGTCGGGCACGCGCACGCTGGCCTGCGTCGCCCCGCCGCCGGTGACGTCCTTTAGCGTGCCGAGCTCGGCGACCTGATCGCCGCGGACCAGCCGCGCCGCGACCTGCGAGTCCGCGACGCCCTCGCCGTTGCCGTCGAGCACGTGCACGCGCAGCGCGAGCGACTCGCGCGGCTGCCACACGCGCTCGACCTGCACGATCGCCGAGTGGGTCACCTTCCACCCGGAGATCATCAGGCTGGCGAGGATCGCAAACAGCAGCCCGAGCGGCGCGCCCAGGATCGGGAGCCACAGCGCCCAGCGCGACAGCCGGGCCTCACGCGCCTCGGACGGCGGCCCATCGCCGCCGGACGGCCCGCTCGGCCCCTTCGGCCCGCTCGGCCCCGTCGGCCCGGACGACCCGGAGGGCGTGGTAGCGGGCGTCTCGGGTGCGGGCGCGGGCGAAGTCACGGAGGTCGCCAGCGTAGCAGACCCGCGGACAATCCAGTATCCTCGCGGCCCCATGAAGATCAGCGTCATCGGTACCGGTTATGTCGGCCTCGTCGCGGCCGCTGTATTCGCCGACTACGGCAACGACGTGCTCTGCGCGGACATCGACACCGCGAAGATCGAGGGCATTCGCCAGGGCAAGCTGCCCATCTTCGAGCCTGGCCTCCAGCCGCTGGTCGAGCACAACATCGCCGCCGGTCGCCTGCGCTTCACGACCAGCAACGCCGAGGCCGCCGTGCACGGCGACATCATCTTCCTCGCCGTCGGCACCCCGACGCTCGGGTCGGACAGCGCCGCCGACCTCTCGTTCCTGTTCCAGGCCGCCGCCGAAATCGGCCGCAACCTCGAGCGCCCCGCCGTCATCGTCGACAAGAGCACCGTCCCGGTCGGCACCGCCGAGCGCGTCGCTCGCATCGTCGCCGAGCACACCAAGCAGCCGTTCGTCGTCGTCTCGAACCCCGAGTTCCTCAAGGAGGGCGCCGCCGTCGACGACTTCATGCACCCCGACCGCATCATCATCGGCACCACCGATGAGCAGGCGCGCCAGCTGCTCCACCGCCTGTACCAGCCGTTCTGCCGGACCAACGACCGCATCCTGTTCATGGACGCCCGCTCCGCCGAGCTGACCAAGTACGCCTGCAACGCCTACCTCGCGGCCCGCATCTCGTTCATGAACGACATGGCCAATTTGGCTGACAGCGTCGGCGCCGACATCGAGCTGGTCCGTCGCGGCATGGGCTCCGACCCTCGCATCGGCAACAAGTTCCTGTACCCCGGCGTCGGCTACGGCGGCTCGTGCTTCCCCAAGGACATCCGCGCGCTGCTGACGACCGCCCGCGAGTACGGCCACTCGCTCGAGATCGTGGCCAGCGCCGAGCGCATCAACGACGCCCAGAAGCTGGTCCTCGTCCGCAAGCTGCGCAAGCACCTCGACCACGACCTCGCGGGCAAGACGTTCGGCGTGTGGGGCCTGGCGTTCAAGCCGAACACCGACGACATCCGCGAGGCGCCCGCCCTCAAGATCGTCCGCACCCTCGCCGCGGACGGAGCCAAAATTAAACTCCACGACCCCGAGGCCGGCCCCAACTTCATGGCCTCGCTCGGCGGCAGCATCGCCGACTCGTGCACCCTGGTCGACGACCCCTACGACGCCGCCGAGGGCGTGCACGCGCTGCTGCTCGTCACCGAGTGGCGCGAGTACCGGAGCCCCGACTTCGAGCGCCTCAAGAAGATCATGGCCCGCCCCGCCCTGTTCGACGGCCGCAACCAGTGGGACCGCGCCCACGTCGAGAACCTCGGGTTCTTCTACGCCGGCATCGGCCGCTGATCGCCGGATCCATCCATCCCACCGCAGGGACCGCGCCCGCAGGCCGGTCCCTTTGCTGCATTCGCCGACGACGGCGCGAGGTCGCCCGGACCGTGCCCGCCACAACGTGACAGCGCCGACGACTCTCCGGTACCGTGGCGCAATGTCGCCGCGCGCCAGCTGGCTGATCGCCGTGCTCGCCTGTCACGGGCCCGACGCCGCGGCCACCCCGACCCCCGCGAAGGTCGCGACCGCCGAACCGCCGCCCGCCGCCATCACGCCCGATCCGATCGACCCGAAGCGCCGCTGCGGCGAGCCCGGCCGTGATCCCACCGAGCTGCCGAAGGCGCTGCGCACCGGCCTCTCGCCGCACAGCAAGGGCGTGCTGCATCCCGGCGGCAAGCGGACCCACGGAACCGTGGTGCTCGAGTACGACCCCGACATGATGACCTCGCCGTCGTCGATCGGTCACCGCGGCCCCGCGCTGCGCATGACGATCGACCAGGCCGAGGTCCCCGAGCACACCCCGTGGGGCGGCTTCACCGAGCTGTACCCGAACCGCGAGTTCCACATGATCGTCGGCCCGTACCGCGTCGACGCGCGGACCTCCGCCGACAACAAGGAGCTGACCTACACGGTCGGCCGCAGCGGCTGCCCCGAGTACCACGTGCTCGAGAAGACCGCCGAACCGTTCAGCATGTGGCTCAGCAGCGAGGCCATCCGCCTGGTCACCCACGACATGACGGGCGAGATGCTGCAGGTCGCCCTCGACGCGCAGGGCGACCACCCGCGGATCGACGTGTCGAAGCTCGGTTATCGCCAGCACTTCGAACCACGCCCGGGCGAGTCGCGCAGCTTCCGGGTCGGCGCCCAGCGCGTGACGATCGACCGCGTCGTGCCCGGCCCCGGCACGCGCTTCACCAACGGCGCGTGGATCGCCGACGGCGACGCGCGCGTGCACGTGCGCGTGCGCGTCGACCCGGTCGTCGCCACCCCGCCGCCAGCCCCCGTCGCGCCGACCTCGGCGTGCGGCGACGCCTCGCCCGTGCGCACCACCTTGCCCGCGATGCTGACCGCGCTGCCGCCCGCGAAGGACGACGCGACCGCCCCGCTGGGCGTGAAGACGAAGCTCGGCCCGCTGACCCTCCTGCTCACCGAGGACACGCCTCCGTCCATTCCATACCGCGATCCGCTGACCTTCCAATCGCTCGACATCTCGCGGGACGCCACGCTGCTCCACCGACTGATCCTGGGCGCCCGCAGCTCCCCGCTCCTGTCGCGTATCGGCGACGACCTGCTGCGCGTCGACCTCGACCCGACCAAACAGCCGCTGAAGGCCCGCGTGCGCCGGTTCGAGCTGCCGTGCCCGGCCCGCCACGACCTCCCGATCTCCCCGGACCCGGTGTACGTGTGGCTGAGCACCGTCGGCCACCGCCACGTGCGCGTCGGCACCGCCGACATCCCGCCGCTGTACTTCACGATGTACGAGGACGTCGCGCGCCCGTCGTTCGGGGTGACCTCGCCGAACGCCTACTTCTCGTCGTCGATGATCGCCGCGCACATCGGCCACGTGCTCACGATGGACGGCTACCAGATCGAGATCGTCGACATCGAGAGCAGCGGCGACACACGCGCGAGCAGCCACGGGTGGGAGACCAGCGCGCCGGTCCCCGCGGTCCACGTCCAGGTCCGCGTCGCGCCCGACGGCGGGCTCAGTGGTCGCGCGGAGTGAACGCGGTCTCGGCGAGCTCGCCCTGCTCGAACCCGAAGAAGATCTTCATCTGCTTCTCGAGGAAGTCGCGGCCCTCCTTCGACTGCAGGTCGATGCGGTACGTGTTGATGTAGCGCGGCGACTCCTTGAGCCACATCTGCCACGCCTGCAGGCTGACATGTTCGAAGATCTGCTGGCCGAACTCGGTGGGAAACGGCTTGAACGGGATCCCCGGCAGATCCTTGTCGAACTTCTTGCAATGGACGATCCTGGGCTGGTTCATCGTCGGCTCCTCGTCGTCGGGACCCTGGGCTACCCGCGCAGCGCCTTCTGTACCACGTCGACGGCCTCCTGGATCTTGATCCGCTCCTGCCGGCGGTCGTCGCGATGGCGGATCGTGACCGTCTCGTCCTGCAGCGTCTGGGTGTCGACCGTCAGGCAGTACGGCGTGCCGATCTCGTCGTGCCGGGCGTAGCGCCGGCCGATCGCGTGCTGCTCGTCGTAGCGGGCGTTGACCCCCGCGGCGAAGAACTGGTCCGCGATCTTGCGGGCGATCTCGGGCATGCCGTCCTTCTTGACCAGCGGCAGGATCGCCGCCTTGATCGGCGCCAGCCGCGGGTGCAGCCGCAGCACCGTGCGCGCGCCCTTGCCGTCGGCGTCGCCCGGCTCCTCGGCGTACGCGTCGCACAGGACCGCCAGCACCCCGCGCGTCGCCCCGGCCGCCGGCTCGACCACGTGCGGCACGTAGTGCCAGCCCTGCTTGCCGGTCGCCGGATCCGTCGCCTCCGGATCGAAGTAGTTGAGCTTCTTGTTCGACCCGGCCGCGTGCGCCTTGAGGTCGTAGTCGGTCCGGCTGGCGATGCCCTCGAGCTCGTCCCAGCCCCACGGGAACTGGTAGTCGATGTCGAAGCAGCCGTCGCTGTAGTGCGCCAGCTCGTCGGCGTCGTGCTGGCGGAACCGCAGGTTCTCCGCCCGCAGCCCGATGCTCCGCCACCACGCGAGCCGCTGCTCCTTCCAGTACTCGAGCCACTTCGGGCCCTCGCCCGGCGGCACGAAGTACTCGCACTCCATCTGCTCGAACTCGCAGGAGCGGAAGATGAAGTGCTCGACGGTCACCTCGTTGCGGAAGCTCTTGCCCATCTGGGCGATGCCGAACGGCACCTTCATGCTCGTGCTCTGCTGCACGTTCATGAACTGCACGAACATCGCCTGCGCCGTCTCCGGCCGCAGGTACACCGAGCTGGCGGCCATGGCGGCCTCGACCCGCCCGCGCACCGTCCGGTCGTCCTCCCCCTTCGCGATCGCGTCGCGCACGAGGCTCACGACGTCGCCGATCGAGTCGACCGGCCCGAGGCTGGTCCGGAACATCAGGTTGAACCGCCGCTCGTCGCTCAGCAGCGGCGAGCCGCAGTTCGGGCACACGTACCCGGCCGCGCCGCCCTTCGCGCCCTTGAGCACCGCGCCGTCGCGCTGCAGCTGGATCTGCAGGGTCGTCGCCAGCTTCTCCTGCATCGCCTTGGCCCGGCCCTTGTCGGCCAGAGTGATCGGCGCGTCTGCCCCTTCGGCCAGCTTCGGCGCCTTGTCGGCCCGGAAGCGCTCGCCGCACACCTTGCAGTCGACCAGCGGGTCCGAGAAGTTGGCGAGGTGCCCGCTCGACTTCCACACCTCGGGGTGCATGATGATCGACGCGTCGATGCCGACGACGTCCTCGCGGCTGTGGACCATGAAGCGCCACCACTCGTTCATCAGGTTGCGCTTGAGCTCCACGCCCATCGGGCCGTAGTCGTACGCCGAGCGCAGTCCGCCGTAGATCTCCGAGCTCTGGAACACGAAGCCCCGGCGCTTGCACAGGGACACGACCTTCTGCATCAACTCGGATTCGCGGGCGTCGGCGGAGCTGTCCATCGTGCGCGCTGAGTAACACGCCGCCCGCGCCACGGTCCAGACCAGCGGCGGCCGCCCCGCCAGGCCCCCTCACGCGGCCTGTGGCATGGAC
>Ga0075158_10003451_pt1 | contig 11114 bp, 11 predicted proteins | sample JI91814BDNA_FD_70968 | JGI IMG/M metagenome (GOLD analysis project Ga0075158, IMG submission 70968) | Wastewater effluent complex algal communities from Wisconsin, to seasonally profile nutrient transformation and Carbon sequestration -... | ecosystem: Engineered > WWTP > Effluent > Algae... | reverse complement strand
ACGCTCAAGCCCAGCTCGGCCACCAGGCGGCCGCCGGTCGTGCCTGTGGCCATCAGCTGGCAACCCTGCAGAAAGGCCTTGAACTCGGCCGCCAGGGCGACCATCTCGTTTTTCTTGCCGTCGTGGGCGATCAGTGCGAGTTTCATGGCGGGCATCTTAGTGAGTCCGGCCTAGCGGGACACAATCAATCGGGTTACCAAACCGCTTGCTGCCCGGACCTGCCATGCCCCGCTTTGCTGCCAATCTGTCCATGCTTTACACCGAGCTGGATTTCCTCGACCGCTTTGCCGCCGCCGCGCGCGATGGCTTTCAGGCGGTCGAGTTCCTGTTTCCCTATGCTTTTGCGCCCGCGGTGCTGGCGTCTCGCCTGCAGGAGAGGCAGCTTCAGCAGGTGCTCTTCAATGCCCCTCCGGGTGATTGGGATGCGGGCGAACGCGGCCTGGCTTGCCTGCCGGGGCGCGAAGACGAGTTTCGTGCTGGCATCGAGCAAGCACTGGTGTATGCGCAGCGCTTGGGCTGCCCGTGCGTGCATGTGATGGCCGGGGTGAAGCCGACGGGATCTGACCCGTCCGAGCTGCGCGATCGCTATGTGCAGAATCTGCGCTGGGCTGGTTCACAAGCGGCCGGGCAGGATGTCAAGCTCTTGATTGAGCCCATCAATGCTCGCGACATGCCCGGCTATTTCCTGAACCGCCAAGACCAAGCCCATGCTTTGCTCGATGCCATCGGCAGCGAGCATGTCCAGGTTCAGATGGACCTCTACCATGCCCAGATCGCCGAAGGCGATTTGTCCGCGAAGTTGCGCCGTTATCTGCCCAGTGGACGCATTGCTCACATCCAGATCGCGGGCGTGCCTGAGCGGCATGAACCCGACGTCGGCGAGTTGAACTTCGACTACTTGTTTCGCTTGATCGACGAGCTGGGTTACAGCGGCTGGATCGGCTGCGAGTACCGGCCGGCTGCGGCCACGTCGCCAGGCTTGGCTTGGTTGCAGCCCTGGCTCTGACTCGGACAGAAGCCTGGCCTGACCAAAAGTCATGGGTGTTCATCTGGAGCTCGCTGCGCTAGGCTGATGGCTACACTTTCAGCGCTGGGTGTGTGCCCAGCGGGGTGGCCAATTTGCGAGGGAGCGGCCATGAAAATGCGTGTCGTCCGGATGCTGTCTGTTATGGGCTTTGCCTTGGCGCTCGGAGCTTGCAGCTCTGTGGCGCCGCCAGTGCTGGCCCCAGCCCAGGAGTTGTTCCATGACCAGCTCTTCAAGCCCAGCGCCATGAATATGGATCCGGCTCAGGTGTTCGCCCTCAGCCCTGCGATGCGTGACTACCTGGACCGTGAGATCGCCGCTCAGATTCGTAAGCGCGGTCCGCGCGACGCTTTGCTGGACTCGCTCTACACCAAAGGCCAGCTGCAGTTGGAGTACGACTCCGAGATGACCCGCAATGCTGCCGAAGCCTTTGCGCAGCGGCGGGGCAATTGCTTGTCCCTGGTCATCATGACCGGCGCCTTTGCCAAGCACCTGCAGTTGCCGGTGCGCTTTCAAAGTGTCTATGTGGATGAGTTTTGGTCGCGGCAAGGTGACCTCTACTTCTTGACTGGCCATGTCAACTTGAGTCTGGCTCGACGCAAGCCTGAGTTCAATGCTGTCAGCATTTCTGAGTCGGACCTGCTGACCATCGATTTCCTGCCCGGCGCAGACATTCGTGGTCAGCGCTCGCGTGAAATTGACGAGCAGGCCTTGATCGCCATGTACATGAACAACCGCGCAGCGGAAAGCCTGGCAGCAGGTGCACTCGATGCTGCGTACTGGTGGGCGCGGGCAGCGCTCAATGCGGACCCTCGCATGATGGCGGCCTACAACACCTTGGGCGTGGTCTACCGGCGGCATGGCTATCCGGAGTTCGCGCAGGCCAGCTTCCGCCATGTTCTGCGTCGCGAGCCCGACAACACGCAGGCGCTGTCCAATCTGGTGTTGGTGCTTCAAGAGTCGGGCGCCAGTTCAGAGTCGACGGTGCTGGCCGCGCGGCTTCGAGAATTACAGCCCCATCCACCGTACAAGTTCTTTGACGAGGGTGTGGCGGCGATGCGCCGTGGTGACTATGCCGAGGCCAAAGCCCTGTTCGACCGCGAGATCGCCCGCTCCGCTTTTTTCCATGAGTTCCATTTCTGGGCATCGCTGGCCAGCTATGGGCTCGGTGACTTCAAGACGGCGCACAAGCACATGGCGCAGGCGCTTGAGAACAGCAGCAATGAGCGGCAGAAGCAGCTCTACACCAGCAAGATGGATTTGCTGAAGGCGAAGAAGCACATCTTCCACTGAGCGCCCCCAGACCCGCCGCTGCGCGGCATCACGCAGGCAGCGATGGCAGGCCGTGCCGGGCTCGTGCTCGGGCGCAGGCCTCATCACCTATGCCCATGGGTGCGCGCAGTCCGAACTCTCGGCAGGGACCCGGGCGCCACTCGTAGATGCCGCAGCCGGCGGCTTGGCCGATTTTGCCGACCAAGGCGGCGCAGCGAGGCTGGGCATGGTCGGTTCCGCGCATGCGGATCAGAGAGGCGTTCACCTCCACTGTCAGTCCGTCAGGCACGCAGCCGCCTTCGCTTTGCAGTTCCTCGCGGGCGAAATCGACGCGGAAACTGGCGCAGCACGCGCCACAGGGGATGCAAGGGTTCTGCGGTTCCGGAGTCGCCATGAGTGTCAGTTTAGGCCGCGCTGCTGACGGGTTCGCGCACCACGGTCACCGAGCACTCCGACTGTGTCACCACCTGGGCGGACACACTTCCCAAATAGCGGCGCAGGGCCGAGGCGCCACGTGCTCCCATGACGATATGGTCGGCGCCATTCTTGGCAGCGAACTCGATGATGGCGGTGGCCGCGTCAGGCGCTTCCAGGACATGAAAGGTCAGCCGGCCATCTTCGAGGTTGAGTGCGCGGCTGATCGGCCGCGCCCAGTGCTTGAGCGCAATCAGCTGCTTGACGTGCACGCTCTTGCCGTCCTTGTCGGTCAGTTCGTCCATGCCAATGCGGGCGGTTTTCATGACGCTGACGCAGGCCAGGCGTGCGCCGGGTTCGGTTTGAACGATGCGGCGCACCGTCTCACGCAGCTGTTCGAGCAGGGCTTGCGTGGCATGCTGGGTGTCCACTGCCGCCATGATGATGGGGCTGCGCGCGACCTGGGTGCTCACCGTGGCCTGCGCGGCTGGTTCGGAGCCCAAGGCAAAGAACCAGCGCTTCAGGGTCAGCAGACTGCCGCTGCCGCTCATCTTTTCGGCGCGCCGCGTCAGCGTCACGCCTTCAGGCTGTTGGAGGTCCAGGGCCAGCTGGGCTGCGCTTTGGTAGCGACGCTCGGGTTTGACTTCCAGGCAATGGAGCACGATTTCCTGGAACCAGGTGGGCAGTTCGGGGGCTATGGCCCGCGGCGGCACGGGCTCCACATACAGGCGCCGGCGCAGGCCGCGCACCGAACTGGGCTGGCCAAAAGGCCGCTCACCCGTGGCCAGGTGGTAGAGCATGACGCCCAGGGCGAAGAGATCGCTGCGCGGGTCATTGCGCACGAACTGCACCTGCTCGGGTGACATATAGGGCCCCGTGCCCATGGGCAGGGAGAACTCCTCTTCCAGCAGGTCGGGCAGGTGATCGTGGCGCGACAGGCCAAAGTCCACCAGCACGGCCAGGCCGTCGGGCCGGAACATGATGTTGCTGGGCTTGATGTCCAGGTGCACCACATGCTGACGGTGCAGGTCTTGCAAGGCGGTGGCCACGCGGATACCGATATCTACGACCTCGTCGAGCGGCAGCGGTGCTTCATCGAGGCGCGGGCGCAAGGACTGACCCTGCACCTGTTCCATGACGATATAGGCCTGGCGGGTCCAGTCGCCGCGGGCCACGAAACGCGGCACATGCGGGCCTTTGAGCGCCGGCATCAGCATCTGCTCGACCTCGAAGCCGACGATGGTGGCCGGGTCCTCGCCACCCTTGATGCGCGGCACTTTCATGATCAGCGGGAAGTCTTCACCCGGCTTGGGCTGAAGCCGGCTCACGCGCCAGATATGGGCCATGCCGCCTTGATGCATGCGCTCCTCAAGTCGAAAGCCGTCGAGCTCCATGCCGGGCTCCAGCGGACCCAGAGGTGGCAGTATGAGCTGGGTCGAGAGCGGGCCGGTGGCTGAGCTGGGCATCGCGAGATCCTCGTCGGGAATGGGGCTCTGAAAATGTCGTGAAGGGAGGCGCTGTGTTCGACCAGGCAGGGTGTTTGCGTTCGAGGAGGGGAGGGGGTCAGGTCTTGCCTCTCTCCCTGCGGATCGATCCTACTCGCCTTGCAAGAGCCGCAAAGCCAAACGCTCCGGAAGGCCCGCAGCGCGGATCTGCTGCGCCGCGGCCTCCGCGTCATAAGCGACGCGCTGAAAGCTGAGCTCTCCGGCCTGGCTGTCGAAGATTGCATAGCAAGCGGCCGGGTTGCCATCGCGCGGCTGGCCGCAGGAGCCGGGAATGGCCAGCCACTGGCGGTTGGGTAGCAGGGGGATGGTGACACCCGCTGCCGGCGTGAACTCGCCAGCCTTGCCAGTCAGGCTCAGGTGGTAGAGCATGGGCTCGTGCATATGGCCGCAAAAGGTGTAGCGGCACTCGGTGGCATGCAGGCTGCGCATGGCCTCCAGGCGGCCCTGGATGTACTCGTAGCCTGCGGGATCGAAGGCATTGGCATGGACATAGAGGCGATCGTCCCGGGTGATGCTCATGGGCAGCTGGCTCAGAAACTGAAGCTGGGTCGGACTCAGCTGTGCATGGGTCCATTCCACCGCGAGTCGGGCTTCTTCTCGCATGCTGCTGGAGCTGCCTTGCACCACGGCCGCATCGTGGTTGCCCATGACGGCCACAGCACCTTGGGCGACCAGCTCCGCCACCTTGTCCACGACCCAGGCCGGGTCGCCGCCATAGCCGACAAAGTCACCCAGCAGGGCGTAGTCGTTGACGCCTTGGGCTTGGGCATGTTCGAGCACCGCTGCGAAGGCCTGTGCGTTGGAGTGAATGTCGGAGATGAGAGCAATTTTCATGGCGGTGCCGAGCTTGCCACGTGCGGCTGACGGCTGGCTGATGAGGTGCCAGGAGTATTGCGCAGGCGCTTTGGGCATGACCGAGTGATTTCGCTTAAGCTTCCCTGCCGGCGGTTCGTCGCAGCGGCGCTGCCAGGTTTGCCGCCGAATCATGCTGTCGAGAAGTTTTCTCAAAAGGTGTCCGATGTTGAGCTGGTCGCTGCGCGCGTCGATGTATGCATGGGCCTGTGGCCTTGGCCTGGGATTGAGTACCGCGACATGGGCGCAGGCAAGCTGTAGCCGGGAATTGATCGTCCCGGTGGCACCGATTGGTCTCAGCGTCACGGTCGCTGGCGAAGAGGTGGCGGGTGTCTACCCTGAGGTGCTGCGCGCCAGCGTCGCTCGCGAAGGCTGCCCCATGCGGTTTTCATCGGTGCCGCGAGCGCGCCTGGAGCTGATGTTCGAAACCGGACGGGCCGATCTGCTGGTGCCGGCATCGCGCACGCCGCGGCGCGATGAGGTCGGAATCTTCGTGCCCATGGTCAGCAGCCGGGCCACCGCGATTTCCTTAAATTCCGAGCGCCCGGCGGTGCGCAGCATGGCGGACCTGCTGGCGCGACGCGAGCTTCGGGTCGTCTTGGTGCGTGGCTTCGATTACGGCGAACCCTATCAGGCCATGCTCAAGGAGCTCGAGCAGCAAGGGCGCCTCTTGTTGGCGACCGACCCGGTGTCGGTGGCACGCATGCTGGGGGCCGGTATGGCCGAGCTCACCGTCATGGCGCCGTCCATCTTGGTTGGAGCTTTGCTTGGAGACACCCGGGTGCGCCCTTTACTTGAGCAGTTGCGCTACGAGCCTGTGGACGAGCTTCCCTGGGGTGAGAGCGGTGTCTATGTGTCCAAGTCTGCGCTGTCCGAAACCGACCGTCAGGCGCTGCTCGTCCTGCTGGACCGAGCCGCGAAGTCCGGCCAGGTTTGGCGTGAATTCGTCAAGCATTACCCGCCCGGGAGCCTGACTGGAAGCGTCAGGCCTCGCTGAGCACGCCGAGCGGGCTTGGCTCACATCGGCGGGTCAGCCAATGCGACCCAGCAGAAGGTACTCCATGAGTGCCTTCTGCACATGCATGCGATTCTCCGCCTCATCCCAGACGACGGACTGTGGGCCGTCGATCACGTCGGCGGTCACCTCTTCGCCACGGTGGGCAGGCAGGCAGTGCATGAAGAGTGCGTCAGGTTTGGCCACGCCCATCATCTCGGCATCGACGCACCAGTCGGCAAAGGCCTCGCGGCGCTTGTCGTTCTCGGCTTCATAGCCCATGCTGGTCCAGACATCGGTGGTCACCAAGTCGGCACCGCGGCAGGCGTCGAGCGGGTTCTTGAACACCTTGTAGCAATCGCTGTTCTGGATGCCGGCGACCTTGGAGTCCACCTCGTAGCCGCTGGGCGTGCTGACATGGACGGTGAAGCCCAGGATCTCAGCTGCTTGCAGCCAAGTGTTGGCCATATTGTTGCCGTCGCCGACCCAGGCCACGACCCGGCCCTTGAGGCAGTCGACATCGACGATGCCGCGCTGGTTCATGCCGCGCGCTTCGATGAAGGTGAACAGATCGGCCAGGATCTGGCAGGGGTGGTACTCGTTGGTCAGGCCGTTGATCACGGGCACTCGCGAGTGCGCCGCGAACCGCTCGATCTTGGTCTGCTCGAAGGTGCGGATCATTACCAGGTCGACCATGCGGCTGATCACGCGGGCGCTGTCCTCGATGGGCTCGGCGCGGCCCAGCTGGCTGTCGCCGGTGGTCAGGTGCACCACCGAGCCTCCCATCTGGTACATGCCGGCCTCGAAGCTGACGCGCGTGCGCGTGCTGGCCTTCTCGAAGATCATGGCCAGCGTGCGGTCGGCCAGGGGCTGGTAGCGCTCGTAGTTCTTGAAGCGGCGCTTGATGATGGCGGCGCGCTCAAACAGATGGGCGTATTCCTCGGCGCGGAAGTCCTTGAACTGAAGGTAGTGGCGCATCAGGCCTTGGCCGGGCTTCATGCCTTGGGCTCCGCCAGGAAGGTCTTGATCAAGGGCACGAGGATGGCGGCGATCTGAGCGGCTTCTTCGCTGCTCAGGATCAGGGCGGGCACCAGGCGCACCACGCGTTCGGCGGTGACGCTGATCATCAGGCCGGCATCGGCCGCGCGCTGCAGCAAGACACCGCAGGGGCGATCCAGGGCCACGCCCAGCATCAGGCCCTGACCGCGCACCTCGACGACACCATGCACGCCTTCCAGGCCCGCCTTCAGGGCGGCCTTCAACTCGCCGCCGACCTTCTCGGCATGCGCCAGCAGGCCGTCTTCTTCCATGATCTTCAGGGTTTCAACGCCGGCGCGCATGGCCAGCGGGTTGCCGCCGAAGGTGGTGCCATGGTTGCCCGGCTGCATGATCTTGGCGGCGCGTGGGCCGCAGACCACGGCGCCGATGGGCACGCCCGAACCCAGGCCCTTGGCCAAGGGCATGACATCGGGGCGGATGCCGGCCCATTGGTGGGCGAACCACTTGCCGGTGCGGCCGATGCCGCACTGAACTTCGTCCAGCATCAGCAGCAGATCGCGTTGGTCGCAGATGCGACGCAGGCCTTGCAGAAACTCGATGCGCGACTCGTTGATGCCGCCTTCGCCCTGGATGGTCTCCAGGAAGATGGCGGTGATGTTCGGATGGGCGTCCAGCGCCGCTTCAACGGCAGGCAGATCATTCAGCGGCACGCGCACAAAGCCGGGCACCAAGGGGCCGAAGCCGGCATGGATCTTGGGGTTGGCGGTGGCGGAGAGGGTGGCGATCGAGCGGCCATGAAAGGCGCCCTCGAACACCATCACCTCGGGTGCATGGTTGCCGCGGTCGTTGCCGAATTTGCGGGCGATCTTGAGTGCCGCTTCGTTGGCCTCCAGGCCGCTGTTGCAGAAGAAGGCCACGTCCAGGCCGGACAGCTCGCACAGCTTGGCGGCCAGTTGCTCTTGCAGGGGCACGTGGTAGTAGTTGCTGCTGTGCATCAGCGTGGCCACCTGCGCCTGCAGGGCCGGCACCAGGCGCGGATGCGCATGGCCCAGGGTGTTGACGGCGATGCCGCCCAGCCCGTCCAGGTATCGTCGGCCGTTCACGTCCCAGACCCAGCAGCCTTCACCGCGCGCCAGGGCGATGGGCAGGCGGCCATAGGTTTGCATCACGTGAGGTTCGGACGGCACAACAGCAGACGGGACAACGGGGGCGTTCATCAACTCTCCATAGGTGGGGGACAAGCAAACAGGGTGGCGTTTCGGCGCGGCGGAACCTCGCCCAAACGTCGGCGGATTCTAAGGGCCAGGTCTTTCCCGAGGCCCTGACACGGGCCTGACGCGTGCGAATGTCCGGTCTTGCCGAGCTGCCTGTGCTGCGGCGCAACACATCCAAGGCACAATAGCGGCTGTCGTAAAACCGTCCCAGTCGCGACAGCGGGGCCTGGAACAGGCCCGGCGTCGAAGTCGCCCACACATGAGTCAGTCCCCCAAACCGCGCGAAGTCTTCATCCAGGGCCTCACCCTGGAGGGCCGTACCTTTCGGCCCAGCGACTGGGCCGAGCGTCTGGCGGGAGCCATGTCCTGTTTCCGGCCGGGTGGTGCACGGGGTGGTATTGGCGCCTACATCGGTTACTCGCCCTTGTGCGTGCCGCGCGTGATCAACGGTGTCAAATGCGTGATCGTCAACGAAGAGCTGCGGCGCCTGGAGCCGATGGCCTGGGACTTCGTCATGAACTTCGCTCGCGACAACAATCTTCAGGTGGCCGAGGCCTGCCTCTTGCCCGACCGGCCGGCAGAAGGTAAGGGCTCTGAGTCCTCGTCGTGATGGCTTGAGCCCGACTCGGCTCAGTCAACGTTGGCGGTGCGCCCTGTGAAGGGCCAGCAGTTCCAGGCCTCCGCCCAGAAAGCAAATCAACCACGCCAGTTTGCGCCTCAAGGCGCCTCCTCGGCTTGTGGTCTGGAATTCATTCGTATCGAAGCGACCGTCTTGGTTGAGTGTCTGCATGGCAATGCAGGCTATGTGCGTTTCGTGACGGGTTGATGACGTTGCGGTATGCGCCGGGCTGTGCGCAGTTGTCGAAGTTCCGAATTGGAGTCCAGTCAGGGCTGCAGCTATGCTTGTCGGCTTGCGTGGCCAAACTCTTTTCCTCAGCGGATCTGTTCCTGGTGTCTCCTCCTGCCCCCTCGCTGCCGGCTTTGCCTGAACTCGCCGAGCTGGAGCTCTTGCTGCGGCAGGCTGGGCCCTTGTTGCAGCGCCATGATCTAGGGCGGGTGGCCGTGGGTGGCGGCAGTTTGCCGCTGCTGGCGCTGACATTGGGCAACCCAGATCCGGCCGTCCCTGCCATCGGCTTTTTTGGCGGTGTTCACGGGCTGGAGCGAATTGGCGCTGAGCTCGTCATGGCCTTTCTGGCCAGTTTGATTTCGCGTCTGCGCTGGGACAGCAGCTTGCATCGCATGCTGGAGTCCCTGCGTGTTGTGTTTCTGCCGCTGGTCAATCCGGGCGGCATTTGGCACGGCACTCGCGCCAATCCGCGTGGCGTGGACCTGATGCGCAATGCCCCGGTCGAGGCGGGGCCTGGGGTGTCGCCCTGGGTCGGTGGTCAGCGCCTGAGCCCCCGACTGCCCTGGTATCGAGGTCTGGCGTCGCAGGGCATGGAGGCCGAGAGCCAGGCGCTGTGTGACTTGGTGGTACGTGAGCTGTTGAGCCATCGGCAGTCGATGGCTGTCGACTGCCATTCCGGGTTTGGCCTGGCCGATCGCATCTGGTTTCCCTATGCACACACGGCCAAACCTTTGCCGCACTTGCCGGAAATGCATGCGCTGTGCCAGATACTGGATCAAACCCATGCTCAGCATCGCTATGTGTTTGAGCCGCAGAGCCGACAATACTTGACCCACGGTGACCTGTGGGACCATCTCTATATGCAAGCGTGTGCGCGCGATGACTGTTTGCATTTGCCGCTGACCCTGGAGATGGGTTCCTGGCTGTGGGTCAGGAAGAATCCCAAGCAACTTTTTTCCCGCCTAGGCATGTTCAATCCTTTGGTCAGTCATCGACAGCAGCGTGTGCTGCGCCGCCATATTGCATGGCTGGACTTCATGTTGCGTGCCGCGGCCGGTATGCCTCGCTGGTTGCCGCAAGCGGGGCAAAGGGCCTGGCATGAGCAGCAGGCTTTGCAACGCTGGTATCGCCGGAGTGTCATCGCGTGAGTGAGTCAGACAATCCGCAGGCGAAGCCGACGCATTCGAATTCAAGCACCTGGGTGTTGTTGCGCGGCCTGTCGCGCGAGTCGGGTCATTGGGGTGAGTTCCCGCGTTTGCTTTTGCGCAAGATTCGTGAACAGCAAGCCGAGGCCCAGCTGATCTTGCTTGATCTGCCCGGCAATGGCATGTTGCACCGGCAGACCAGCCCGAGTGAAGTGCCTGCCATGGTGGAGGCCTGCCGTTCCCAGATGGCGCGTCTTGGTGTGCAAGGACCGGTGCATGTCTTGGCCATGTCTTTGGGTGCCATGGTCGCCACTGACTGGATCACGCGCTATCCCAAGGAGGTTTGCGCGGGCGTTCTGATCAATACCAGCTTGCGCCCCTTCAGCCCTTTTTACCGGCGCTTGCGGCCCCTCAATTACTTCACGCTGCTGATGTTGAGCTTGAGTCGTCTCGGCTACCGTCAGCGCGAGGCCAAGGTCTTGGGTATGACCACGCGCTTGCTCAAGCGTCCGGAGGAGGTGCTGGATCACTGGGTGTCCTTGCAGCGTGAGCGGCCGGTCGGTGTGCGAAACACCATGAGACAGTTGCTGGCGGCGGCTCGTTACGAGGCCAGCCGGCGGCGCCCATCGGCGCCCATCTTGCTTTTGTGCAGCAAGGCCGACCGCTTGGTTGACTGGCGCTGCTCGCAGGCCATCAGCCGTGCCTGGGGCGCACCTTTGCGTCTGCATGAACATGCCGGCCATGATTTGCCGCTCGATGACGCACCGTGGGTGGCGCAGGCTGTGGCGGACTGGCTGAAAATGCGGCGCATGCAGGGGCTGGATCACGGCGAGTGGCATTGAGCCTCG
>Ga0075158_10003445_pt1 | contig 11125 bp, 6 predicted proteins | sample JI91814BDNA_FD_70968 | JGI IMG/M metagenome (GOLD analysis project Ga0075158, IMG submission 70968) | Wastewater effluent complex algal communities from Wisconsin, to seasonally profile nutrient transformation and Carbon sequestration -... | ecosystem: Engineered > WWTP > Effluent > Algae... | reverse complement strand
AACCACCTCTCGCCAGTCTCATAGTCGCGCGACCGCGAGGTTATAGAAAAGTCTCAAAACCCATAACCCGACCAAAAATGAAAAAACTCAAATGACCTCCAGGTTATGCCCCGCGCGACAAAAACGCGTCTTTTAGAGCCCGTTTTGATCGCGTTTTCATAACCCGCAGGTCTTACCCGCAGACTCTTTGGCGCCATAGCTTCCCTTAGCGATCAAATAACCTGGTTTTTCACTGTTCGATCACGCTCGGCCAGCGAATTATCTCTACTCCATAACCCGATTGGCGCATCGTCAGACATGCGCCCTGGGTTATGGCTGGCGCGACTGATTCGGCGATGCAAGACACTTTTTGATCACAACTTAATAGCCGCTGCGCCCTAATAACGGCGTTTGGACCAAACCTTGTCCAATCACGAACCGCACAGCAGCGCGTCGTCGACAGTTGGCTATTTAGTTCCTTGAAATGCGCAGCCCCAGTTGGTTCGGTGGCGGATCATTGTGAGTGAACTAAAGAGACACTTCGTCGGAAGTTTGTCTGTGACGTGACAGAGTCGAACGATTTATTATCGCGTGGATTGTTGCGTCGATTCTCTGAACTTTTCATAACTTTCCTGGTCAACGAGATCGCGAGCAACCGTTAGGACAATCGAAAACAAGCCAATCATTTTTAGAGGTCGACACGCTGGATTCAAACCGTCAATCGCATGCAGAATAAAATTGCAAATTTGACTGTCACCAAGTTACAAAATATGTCGGAGGTTTAAGTGACGCACGTTGTACGCCCATTCACGAATACCAGTTTCGAAGAAGCCTTGCAGAAACTCAAGACGGCACACAGCTATCTTGTAACTCAAGCAAAACAATCCATTCGTGATTCAAATTTTGAAGATTCTTGTTGGGGAACGTCTATTAAGCGTTCTTCTGTGAGGTTAAATGTGGGAGTTGTTCCCACGCTAATCGGTAAAAATGAAGAGAAGTTTGGCGAGGTAATAAACATCGCTGCGACCGTTGAAAGGCTTATCGACGCCATTGGTTGGTTCGCTTCACAGCCAATTTTTACAGGCTACTCCATCCTTCAATGTCACCCGTCGACTAGCGATGATGCCGAAGGGAATGACTTGGTCATAATTGACCGTAAAGGCACGATTGTCATTAAATGTGAGGTGTGTGATGTGGCATCATCCAATGCCGGCGCAAACGGTAAAGAGTCAAAAGACATTCGAAATTTGGGATGCGACGAGGCCGTGCCAAACGACGGCGTAGCGAGATACATTTGCACTGCCTTAGAATTCGCTCACGCGCTCACTAGTCCTAATCGGAAATGGATTGCAAAACCTTACCGCTATCAGTTGATCGAAACCGGTAGCCGAGCGGGCACATGTATGCTTTTGATCAGAAATGCTGAGTAATATGCAAAAAGGTTTTTCAAACTCAGGCTGCCCTTCCGTTTATGCAATTTGACCGGGAAATTGAAATGACAGGCCGACGCCTCAAAACGTCGGCCTGTTTGCTTATTTACCCAGTATTTTCATGGGTTTGCTCGCACTGGCATCGTCTCAAACTCTCTGCCACGCGAAGTCTCTCCGAACTTCGGCGCGCATTCTTTTGGGTGCATTCTCTTCCCTTAGCTACCCACCTCTCGCCAGTCTCATAGTCGCGCGACCGCGAGGTTATGGAAAAGTCTCCAAACCCATAACCCGGCCAAAAATGAAAAAACTCAAATGACCTCCAGGTTATGGCCCGCGCGACAAAAGCGCGACTTTTCGAGCCTCTTTTTGATCGCGCTTCCATAACCCGCAGGTCACGCTCGACAACTCTTGGGCGCTGTAGTTTCCCTTGGCATTCAATTTCCCTGTGTTTTCGTGTTACGATGGCACGGAGCCGACGAATTATCTCTACTTCATAACCCGCGTGGCGCATCTTCGGACATGCGCCCGGGTTATGGCCGGCGCGTCTCAAAACGCGAGCGAGCCGGTACCTCGAGACGTTCAATCGTTCGCGCTTTCATAACCCGGGCGACGTCTCGGCGGAGTTGTGGGAATCGTTGTCGAGCGGCGGGCCGTTAGTATGCATATAGCGGAAGGGAAACATGCGGAGCGGCTAAGTCATCAAGCTTGATGTTTCCTCTGAGTCTTCCAATAAATTTCACGTTTTCATCCGTATTTTCGTCCATGATGCTTCCAGTTGTGTACCCCGCATCCATCCGGAAGTCCGTAACAAAACACATCTGCTTGGCCAACGCAACTACGCTGCAAACAAAGCGACTAGCACCGATCTCTGTGTGAACCAGAACCTTACCGAAGAATCAAATGAATAAAGCCGTTACCAATGCGGTGGCCATGGCGAGCGCAATCGTAGCTTCCTGCCACCGAGAGACTCGCTAAGAGTGGATGATAAGCAATTTAGCCATAATGACCGTTGTAGTAGCTGCCTTGTTCGTTGCCGTGAACTTAGATTGGGAAACTGTTTAAATCGATTATTGCGTGCAGTACACGTTTGTCACCTCCGGTTTCAGCGATGTGTCGATGAATCGACTGACACAGTCCATCAAGCAAAGCGTTAACATTGGTTCGATGAGCAGCCATCATCGCGAGCAGTCGAGATTGGGATGGTTGACCTGCAAGTCGCTCCTCAATCACACCATACCCCGACCGATTCCATACAGCAATTCGAAATGCAGCATCGCGTGCCAATCGATCCACATCATCGTGAGCAGAGAAGCCCATTGCATCGCATAGACTCGATCTCGCAGTAGGTCGCTAAGTTGGTAGCGAGTCGCACCGTGTTTTCTCGTATCAACCATTTTAGAAGTGATCGAACTGGTTAATCCGAGCCTGGAATCAGCCTCCCGAAGCAATAGGCCACCGGCATTGGAGGTGATTCGGTAATCCAAGAACTCAATCTTAACGGATTGGTTGAATTCAAGCTCCAACTTGCTACCATCTACTTCGCCCATCGCGTGAACTTTTTTACGTATGAGATATCCATCAAACACTGGAAATCAAGCATGGGTTATATCTTCGAAAAGATCTTCCAGTGGATAATTCGGGTTCAATTCAAAAAGGCCGATACATGTGTAATGACATAAGGCTCTCGATCAACGAGCATTTTTCGAAAAACGGTTTACAAATTTCTAAGCCAAATGGCTATGTAACACGCCTTCTCAAAAAAGCAATGGGCAAGAAAAGAGCTGAGCAGTGGGAGTTACTTCACACCAAATATGAAATGGGAAGAGCCAGTAAAGCAGATCTTTATAGGTTCCTGCAAAATGCTCAAGAGATCCATCTAGCGTTTAGCTTTCAATGGGAGCTCACCATTGAAAACCATCACTGGTTAGCAAATAAACTTAGCTCTACTTATCAGAATGGTATGAGCATAGGAGAGTTGGGGTGCTGCACTGGATTATTTGTTGGTTGGTTGGCTCTACAGTACCCCGCTTCAACAATCGTAGGTTTTGATTCGCTGAGCTCACTTATTAGCATCGCGAAATCCTCTGTTGATAGACCTAACGCACATTTTGAACTTTGGGATTACAGGTTGCCCTATTCAGTGGACATGAAAAAGCTTGATTGTTTAGTGTCCGCTTTTGGAGTTGATTTCGTAGAGAAAGATAATCTTCATCACCAGACTGCCCCCGAGAAAATCACCTCATCGAGCTTCTATTTGGAATGTAAAAATGAAGCAAGTGAATACTTTCGATCTTGGAGAGACGCAATAAATGACAATGGCTACCTATTTATCAGTTTACGCGTACCACATTACACTCACTTTCTTGCCCTAATTGATGCTGCTGAGAGTCAAGGATGGACCTTTGAGGGAAATCAATCAATGAAGATCCATGCCAATTTGGAGTCTGTTCCAGCAATGGTTTTCAAAGCCATTCCTGGACAAAAGAAGGAAATCATAGAATTGCTGTCGTTCTGGTGTGAAGGCCAAGACGACATAAGCAAAAAAAAGATCTTTTTTGATGCAGAGGCTGTCTCTGTTTTTCTCCGTCTCGGTAAGAAGAAAACATCAATGGATGATAGCCACACCTTTGACGACGGCCACACCATGTGTACAGCAATTGGGTCGACAAACGAATTCGGCTTCTCGTTCTCCATGGCTACGACCGGTTTCGCACGACTTGAAATTGTACCACTATCTCAGGTTGATAAGCTTGAAGTTAAGTTTGAGTTTTGGGACTAGACAGGCGATGATGCGTAAGGTTTGGGGAAATTCATCTTCGAGCGATGTGGTCAGGTAGTATTCGTAGCGACCGAAGCAATTCCTACATGCCAGATATGTTCTACGAAAAAGCTCCTAATATCGACGGGTGCCTATGCTGCTCTGGTACGAGTTTCTTTCCAATCCTTTCTTGAAGACGAGTGTATTAATCCTGAGACACTTACAAGCCAATTCGACAATTATCTCGCAATGACTCTAAGTCGTGACATGGACAATTGCCAATAAATGCTTGGCCCTAGAGGTTGCAACATAACTGTCGAGTCGATCTGTTAGATTGTCAAGCAGCAGGACAATGACGTCAGACTCAAGCCCTTTGAAAGCAGTAATCGTGGAGAAAAGAATTCCGCCGTTTTCACGCCAAAAGCGTGGTTCTTCGGTTATCGGTAGACCAGCAATTCGTTTTGCATGGAGGAAATGCGTATTCTCACGTCTCTTTGAGGACAGGATTGCAATTTGCCTAGCCTGCAATCTGAAATCTGCTTTCCATTGCTTGAGTATACTTTCGACTGCTGATTTCACGTTATCCTCAGTTGTTGACATTACCAAAGGAGCAATACCTTCAGGAACCATTGAGCTAGATGTGATTTCTGCATCGACAAACTGGATACTTCGTGCATGTATCTGTCGTGTATTGCGACAGTTAATACTCAAGCGAAAGCTTGCGTTTGTTGCCGGAAATGAACTTTCCTTGCCAAACAGATTCTGATTGGGATCGAAAAAGATAACCAATGGGCCGTCAGGCTCACGCGAAAGTGCTTCTACGGTTAACCACCAGTCTTTCGCGAAATCTTGTGCTTCATCAACAATGACCGCATCGAAACGGACATTTGGAACTAAGTCAATAACACGATCAAACATCCTGTTAGGAACTTCGTTCTCCCAGAAATTCGCAAGCGATTTAAGTTCGGTTGGCGGCCGAAACGGTAGCTTTGCTTTGGCAAAGAAGCTTGCACAGATGGAATGAAAGGTTGCCACTGTCAATCTGCTTTGAATTTCACTGTTAGTCTCTAATCTAATGCGTTCGTTGAGCCACTCCACTAGGGCTTTATTGAAACATAGCAATAGTGTTTGCTTTCCACTTTTTGCGAACTCTACTGCCTGCCAAAGAGCGAGCATGGTCTTTCCAGTTCCAGCACCACCGCGAATGGCAATTCGTCGATTCTCCTGCAGCCCACAAATAACCATTTGTTGTTGCTCAGTTAACCGAACGAGCTGTTCCTCGTCGTTCTCTAAACTACGCCATTTTGCGGTGAACAATCGGAAGACAGGCCTCAATCCCTCGCGGCATCTATGCATTGCTTCAGGGGAGATGGACGGTGACTTAAGTCGATTCCAGGCGCGAAACGCACCGCGAACAGCGCGATCATAATCGTCGAGATGTTCGGCGAAAAAGACGATACTTGGATCGACGTCATTTGGAAGCTGGCCTACGTTGTATGAGTCAGGAAATGCTACTGCGTATCCACGACAACCTCCAAACCAGTAAGGCTCGCTCTTGAGCTGTAATATTTCTTCTATTGCATGAAGATTACCACTTGCCTGCCGAAATGGATGTTTCGGAATGACTTTCGTCCGACCATCGGCATAGATGCGATAGTAGACTTCCTTATCTGCTTCGATTCGGTGTCTCACATCCCCACCCTTAACCTCCAGAACCAGTAATCCAAATCGAGGATCGAGGATAAGGAAATCGGCCTCACCCTCAAGCAGCGAACCCATGTAATAATCGCGATCTGGTCTAAGCCAACAGTAGCTATGGTAAACCAAGCACTCCTTTGGTAAATCGCGAATCAGTGCCCTTGCAACGACCCGCTCGGGTGTTAATGCAATGTCATTTGGATCGATGTCTGGAATAAGTCGCGCCATAGGTACGTTGGTTTCTTACAACATGAACAGATGCTATTTCAGAACGGCTACAGGCTTGAATTCTCTCGGCCAATTCTTAATAGGTATCGTCCACTCCTTCCGAGGATAATCACTGCGGCTTTGTGGGCGCAGTGTAATGAGCTTCACGGGTCCTATATCGCCCGAAGCTGCTCGTTCAAAGATGTCAAACTTGCCTACAAAAAAGCGCCCCGGCGTCTCGGGTGACTCCATAATTATGATTTTTGACCTTAGCATCTCTGGACTTGAGTCTCGTTGCGGCAGCTTCCTGAATTCAATGCAACCGCCTCGCGAGGTAATCAAGTCAAGGGAATCATCTTCCATTCGCAGCCAGAAAGTTCCGGAGCGAGGTAATTGATCCGGAAGATCCGATAATTTTATTGGATCTTGTACATCGCCTATACTTCTCCCAGAATCGATGCCCCACGAGGGAAGATCTTTGTGCTTACGACTGACTATGGTTCCTGGCCGTCGTGTCGCTTCGTAGACCGTTGCGAGTGGTAAAGTTGTCAAGCTAACCCCAATGGAATTTGCAAGTCGATGAAGGATTGGATGATGTACAGGCCAGAACTGGTGTATGAGAACAGCCCACAGTTTTCCTGAACCGTGAACGCAAGTGACCCCATCCTGGGTAGTTATCAATGCATTATTAATTCCTGTAGCAATTGCCAAAGCAGCTCGTTGTACAACCGATTCCCAGTAGCCAGTAAGCTCTGGCACGTTAATGAAGCTTTCCGAGGCAGCAACAGAGGCTAAATCAAGACCAAGCCTCCAATCGAGCAGGATATGTTCTGCCGCATTGCTATAGTCACGTAAGCAATCATAACAGGAGCTATCGCATCGGTGTGAATGACCGACCAGCCGCATATATGCCTCGCCGCCCGGTAGTAACGGCGAAAGCACCATATCCCGAAACACATCAGTTTGCCCCAGAAAATCGCAGTACCCAGCTCCATTCTCAAGCGTGTCCATAAGATAGATCTCGAAAACTCTTTCAGTACCGAGGTCGACGATCCTGGTGCCTACGCTTAGTTCATCGGATTCAACATCTAGCACGCGGCAAGCCTGACGTTTAATGAGATGGGCCAACGACAGATACGAAGCCCGCACACCAGCAGCTCTAGACTCACTCAATGGCTCAAGTTCAATATCAAGCGAGTCGATTGCAATTCGTAGCAAAAGAACGTCTGTTTTCTTGCGTGCAACCAAAGCGGCCTCTCGAATATCTCCCTTTGCCCGATTCTTCCAATCTCTCTTTAAATGCTCTGCAACAACCCATGCAGAATGCCCATTGTTGAGCTTGCGGAAAGGAAAGAGCCGCCCACCGTTATCGTTCACGGTCATTACCGACAAATCGCCGGCAGACCACATCGAGATTTTGCTTTTCCCGATTTGTTGAAACTCACCTGTTACTTGGCAGTCTATCCGTCCACTAGAGGTTCTTGGCTGCCATTCAAATCGACCGTTAAAATCGGGGCATTCTCCCGGCTCGACCTGAAAACCGTGTGGCTCCCAAATTTCAATGACCTTAAACTTATTCCGGTTCTGGCAAACGGGACAAGCGCTAGTCGATGACGGAGAACTAACTAGTGACTGGCAACGGTAGCAAACGCCGCAATGTGACTCCCAACCTATACCTTCTTTATCGCGAGGGGTCGGATGGCCAGGAGCATAATCCACAATTCCCACCGATTGTAACACTTGCTTGTCTCTAACCGTTTCACTACCCGGCGCAAATTGACTAATCGCAATCTCCAAGGGTCTTGAAACAGCATTTGGATCAGGCCACTTTTCCGGTCTGCCTACATAGAGGTTTCGCACGCGTGTTGGAAAACCAAACATCGGTAAAAGCCCTGCGAATGCAAGTCGTTCGCTGATACTGTCTTGAATGAAACTCTGTCTATCGCAGGCAATTTCAGTGATTGAATGAACAAGAGTATTACAAACGAAATCGATCATTCCGTTTCGGCGAGAGTCTAGCTGCGTACCAACGAGCAACACATCTGTTATTGCTTCAACCTTGTTGCGATTATTCACTATCCAGCTCTGAACAAGATTCGAAATCTTCTGCCAGTTCTCTGCGGTTCCAAACTCACCATGAATCTCAGGCCCAGATTCCTCGTCGTTGAACCCTGCAGCCCCATTCTGTCCAAGAGCTAAAAATGCCTGACGAAGAGTCTCTTTATTCAACATTCGTTGGAGAATTCGATCTCGCCGCATGTCGAGGTATGGGGCAGAAGGCGAACCAGAGATCATTGGTAGTGGGTCTGCGAAGTATGTATCGTCATGACTCTTGCCACGACCCACTGTAAGTGCTATTGAGTACCCCGTGCCTCTTCGCCCTGCACGTCCAACGCGTTGCTGATAATTGAATCGTCTCGGAGGTACGTTGCCCATCATTACAGCAACCAACGATCCGATGTCAACGCCGGCCTCCATAGTTGTCGTGACGCTGAGCAGGTCAATGCTCTCAACCTGCTCAATTTCATCTCCAAGACAGAGATTTTGAAATTGGCGTTGCCTAACACCTGCCTTTTCCTTTTCGGTTTGGCCGGTTAGTTCCTCGCAATGTAAACGGAACGCCTTGACTCCAGGAGATGCCAAGAACGAATAGTAATCATTTTCGGCTCCCACTGGCGTCGCATTTGGCTCTTTTGTTAATGGACTGTAACAGCTGACACAAACTCCAAGCGCGAAATGCAGATGCCTCAATTTACACTGCGGGCATATCCAGACAGGGTCTATCAAATCAGAAGGTTGCAAAAAAAGCTTGTCCTCATTCAATTGGATATTAGCATTCATGATTGTCTTTTGAACCATGAAATCTGCTAACTGTGCCAGAACTGTATGACCATCTTGAATCCCAGCGGATTCCAAATATTGCTTGAGTGGAGCCGGAAGTGTTGATTGTGGCCAATCTCCGTTTTCATCAAATGCGAACCTCAACCTTTCCCCCAATATTCGTAGAGCAACATTCAATAAGCCTGCACTCTGTACATCCGTAAGTCCAGAGAATGCAGGCACGACAATTTCGTTTCCGAACACAACTCGGCCTAGTGCAAGTGCCTCGATTGACTTGCGCCTGTGAAAGAAGAGTGTTCTCAAGCATTGATGAAAGCACTCTAATTGAATTTCCCTAAACAAGGCCCGTTGCGGACCGTCTAAGTCAGCAACCTGTTTCTCTGTGACGGTGCTTGTACTCCAGTCGTAAAGGCTCGACCAATGGCGATTATCTCTTTTGATCAACGATTGCACAGGTCCAGCCGGATTTACTCCCAATTGCACCAAGCTCGCTGCAACTCGATTCGATAGAGCACTTAGTCGAAATGGTCCACGTACGGAACTTCTTAAATCTTCTGCTCGTTGCTTATCTTGCGCGTTGGTCAGATAACCGCTCGCTGCATCTTCAAGAAGATTCGCATCCGCTCTCCGTTCTTCGCGAAACCGATTACGAGCCTCCAAGTCATTCTGTGAAGGCAGAGCTTTCCTGTCCAGTACTCGCAAAAATGCTTCAAGATCTCCTCCTAGTTGCTTCTGTCCTTGTAGAAGAGTTTGACGAACCAAGTCTCGATAATGGTCTAGCTCAACCCCAGCAGATAACTTGGCTGCATCTTGGCGACTATCTGTGAATACGACTAACTTGCGAGCTGACAACGGCATATCAACGAGCTCACGCATTAATCCATCCGCAAGTACTTGATTAACCTTCTGAAAGCCAGTGCGATGACGAATGATCGGGCTCGCTATCTGTTCGATTGCAATCGCTTCCTCAGTAGTGGTCGAACCAACTCGGGTCCAGTCCGCATCACATCGGCAACAACGTGACGGCAACGCCGAAAGCACTTGAACAACGTCCTCGTCGAGGCCTTGGGTACGAATCTGGTACAACCATCCGTTGTGAGATGTGATGTTTCCAAAAGACACTTCACCTGTCGAGGGCTCCATATGTGCTTTAATGAACCGTCGAGTGACGTCGTGCTTGACTCCCATCATTTTCACTCGCTGATCCCAGGATTGTTTACATAACGGCTCTTCACTTTCAGGCCAAAAAATTGCGTAACGAGTGTAGAATCGCTCGCGGCCTGCAGCGCTCGGTGAGTCAAGATCCGGCTGGTCATGAACCATTGTGAAGCTATCTTGATCGTCGGCAAGTCGGTAGCCGCCAAGATAGACCTCTCCACATTGCGAGCAAAGCAGTGCGTCAAGAACTCGTGATCCACAATCGCAGACCAATCTAGGTGAGGAATAGAGCTTTCCTCTGTGTCTAGGGGCATCTCCGTTTCGATCGGCTGTGCACTTGCGGTTCGAACATGACCAAAGCCCATTGACGTTTCGGAAAAAAAGATGCAAACGAAATGGTAAAGGTGCGGGGGCATGAGACTGCTCGGAAACTCTCGCTAGCGAGAGTAGTTGTAGCAAAGAACGGGTGCTCTTTACTGTTTGGCTATTACCGAACAGACGTGAGGTCAATTCTTTGATTGTTTCAGGGTGTGGCACATCACATAGCGCCGCATCATCGGCCCGCAGTTTTGCCACGATACGCGCTCCAGTTACTGCCGGTGACGATAAGTCGCTGATACTAAAATCAGCTGCTAAACTTTCTAAGGCAGCTGCGGAAGCCACCCCACCATTCTCTGCAAATTTTTCTAGTGCTGGCTGGTAATGTCTAAGGTTGACAATCGAACTTGGATCAGGCTTACTAATCGTCGCTCGGATGATTTCGAAACTAGATGATGGAACACCGAAGAACTGTTCGAGAAAGCCATCACCAGCTTGCGTATCAGTAAACGAAGCTGATGATGCCATAAACCTGACCTGTGGAGAACCTGGTTGCACGCCTAGCCGTTCTAACAGAAGTCGAATAAGAAACGCAACCTCGGTACCACCAGTGCCTCGATAGGTATGCAATTCGTCAACGATTAAATGGAATACATTGTTTTTGTCAGCAGCGAGCCATTGTCGAGTGTCGTCAAAAATGGATGCCTCTATACTCCGCATCAGCATGATGTTGAGC
>Ga0075158_10003444_pt1 | contig 11130 bp, 7 predicted proteins | sample JI91814BDNA_FD_70968 | JGI IMG/M metagenome (GOLD analysis project Ga0075158, IMG submission 70968) | Wastewater effluent complex algal communities from Wisconsin, to seasonally profile nutrient transformation and Carbon sequestration -... | ecosystem: Engineered > WWTP > Effluent > Algae... | reverse complement strand
GTCGATTTGTACTACAGGGTCGACATCAGCCTCATAATCAACACCGTCAATACCAAAGCCAAACAAACGCAGGAAGTCTGCTTTGTAGCTCTCGTAATCAGAGATTGACTTGAGATTGTCTGTATCGACTTTATCCCAGAGTTGCATCACAGCCTTTTGTGTGGCTGGCTCCATCTCCAGGTCGTCCATGCGTACACGACCTTCTTCATCTAGCTTGGCGGTTTTGCCATTGTAGAGATGGTCATTATAGAGACGATAGATTTGTTCGATGCAACCTTCGTGAGTGCCAGCTTCTTTCATCACCTTAAAGAGCAAAGAAATATACAGTGGCACAACAGGAATAGCAGAGCTGGCTTGTGTGACTACAGCTTTGTTGACCGCAACCATTGCACCGCCTCTGATACCAGCCATTTTAGCTGTGAGCTTTTTGGCGCGGTGTTCAAGGTCTTCTTTGGCTTTACCGATGGTGCCATTGCGATAAACAGCCCAGGTGATTTCTGGTCCGATATATGAGTAGGCAACGGTCTTAGCGCCTTCGGACAATAGATCTGCTTGTAGCAGGGCGTCCATCCACAGCTCCCAGTCATCTCCACCCATTACTTCAACGGTGTTTTTGATTTCTTCGTCGCTAGCTGGCTGGATCTCGACATCAGTTACTGTCTCTTTGTCGGTGTTTAGGGTCTTAGCTTTAAAGACCTGACCGATAGGCTTGAGAGTTGAGTCATAAACCTGACCATCACGAGGATTTTTGCGCTTAGGTGAGGCCAAGCTGTAAATGACCAAATCGACTTTGCCCAGATCCTTTTTAACAAGATCAATTGTCTTTTGTCTGATCTCGTCGCTAAAAGCATCTCCATTGATGCTCTTGGCGTATAGACCCTTCTCGTGGGCGGCCTTTTCTAATGCAGCAGTGTTGTACCAACCAGCGGTAGCAGGCTTGGTGGACTCTGGTGGGCGCTCAAAAAACACGCCTATAGTGCTGGCGTCGCAGGCAAAAGCTGAGACAATGCGACTGGCCAGTCCATAACCGGTTGAGGCTCCTATGACCAGGACCTTTTTAGGACCTTTAGCAACCGGTCCCTTTTTAGCGACATATTGGATTTGCTCGCGCACATTTGCGGCACAGCCATCAGGATGTGTGGTTACGCAGATAAAACCGCGGACTTTAGGTTTGATGATCACGACAATACCCATATAAAAAACAGTGACAAGGGCTGATTATCCCATACAGCCCATACCTCTTGACTGCATTAGAGAAGGAACGTGACATATAACCCATGGCAATGAGTGGCTGCTATCGCCCTCACTGACATGGATTTAAGTAAGTCCCTCTTCTTGACTTGCTCCAAATCTGGAGCTATAATGAGTAAAGCTCCAATATTGGAGGGCTTATGGCAAGTATTGCGCCTCGTGGCAAGACAAAAGAATCTGTTGCACTTACTGCATTTTTTAAGATTGCAGACCAGTGGGGGCTGACAACTCGCCAGCAAAAGATCTTGCTTGGTCTTGCCAATGACTCTACTTTTTACAATTATCAAAAGGCTCCTGAGGGAGCACGTATCGACTGCGACAAGCTCGAACGCATCAGCTACATCTTGGGCATATTCAAAGACCTTCAAATTCTATTCAGTGATCAAAAATCGATACTTGAGTGGATTAAGAAGCCCAACAGTGCAGAGCCATTTTGCGGTAAAAGTGCATTGGAGTTTATGACAGAGCGTGGTCGCATTATTGACCTTTACAGAGTTCGTCAATATTTAGCAGCACAACGAGGTGTTTAGTTGGTTTCGATTCCTGTATCGACTATCAACTGGAGTCCCTGTTATCGCTTGATCGCGACTCGCTTCCCAGCTGTAAATTTCTTTGAGAGTGTTGCAACTGATCCTTCTGACTGGGAGATTTTATTAGCAGTCGAGAGACTCACTGATCCAAGTTTTGATGTCGGTGATCTAAGCACACTTGAAACATTAGATAGACTGTCCGGACCTGGAGCTGGAAGAATTCTTCCGTCATTTACTTTCCGTGACCAAATTGGTACTAGATTTAGCACACCTGAATTTGGTGCGTACTATGCATCAGAAGATTTAAAAACTGCTATGGCAGAGACTATACACCACAGGTCTTTGTTCATGCGCGCGACAGGTGAACCAGCTCAGGACTTGGATCAGCTGCTTATACTTGCTGACCTGCAAGGAGTGCTGCATGACATACGAGGCATGATAGATGTGCTTGGCGACGTCTATAGTCTTAATAGCTATAGCCAATCACAAAGGCTGGCTGCCCGTTTACGCAAGGAAGCAAGTCTAGGGCTGATTTTTGACAGTGTCCGCAACGAGAATGGTCAGTGTGCAGCGATCTGGCGCCCAAGAGTATTGTCAAATGCCCGAGAAGATAGGCACATTACTTATCGATGGGACGGGACTAAAATAACTGGATATTTTGACAAATCAGATTTCGTGTCAATCTGAACAATTGGACCAGTAAATCTACTGCGAATTTAAACAGAAACTCTAGCTCAGGTTTTTATCCATCGCCAGTAGCGTATCAAAAGCCACACCAGAGTCGGTATCGCTCAGTAACATAGGCTGTTCTCTAATTGCCTTTGTGATACCACTTTCGTATTTATCTCTTAGCGACATTGATTTTTCCCGAGCTGCTTTGGCTTCTGCTTGCTGTCCCATTGCCTCATAAACTTGGGCCAGTTGATTGTGCATGCGGTGGTGATAAGGCAGGAGATCTAGAGCTGTTTTAATTGAGGTCAGTGCATCTGCTTTATTGCCCTGAGCCAGTTGTATCTGACTGAGCACTGACCAAGCTAAACCTTCTTTTGGTTTAAGCAGAGTGCATTCTTTGGCTAACTTAAAAGCGTCCTCTACATTGCTATTTTTTAGGGCTAGCAAAGCTCTGTAGGATTTAGCTACAGTGGAAGTACTGATAGCTTGCTCAAGCTTTTGCATAAATGACTCGGCGCAAACCAGATCATCCGCCTCTAGTGCCAACAAAAGGCGCGCCAGTAGCATCTGAAATGATTCTGGGTGAAGCGCCTCGACACGGTCTGCCAGGTCAAGAATAATGGTGTCGAATCTGGTGTCACTAAGAATCACCAGCATTGCTTCCATACCCAAAAGGGTATGTGCCTTTTGCATAAAGAGACTGTAGGCGGCTTTGTAAGCGAGCTCTGACTCGCCCAGGTACGCGTAGGAAATAGCCCTGAAATACAAAATAGTCTCAGCATGTAATTCACCGTCGTGATATTCACTAGAGAGACTTAGTACTTCAGCATATTCGGCCTTATTCCAGGCCAGATAACACCTGGCAAAGTGTTGAAAAAACTTCGCCTTAATGCCAGCGCTGAGCCATTCTTCCTCTGCTTCTTCTAGCCTGTGCAAGCCAATCTTGCACAGTAATCTCTGTAAGCAGGCGTGCTCTCTATAGCGACCAGCTGACTTGATCTCATTTAGAGCCGCTAGCGCATCGCTATAGCGCGCCTGACCAATCAGTGCGGCAGTGTAATTAAGATGCCCATGGGCAGCGTGTGGATTTAACTCAGTGGCTTTGAGTCCATCCATCTCACTCTTTTTAAAATCCTTGAGCAGATAATAGGCAAAAGCTCTGTTGCTATATCCCAGTGCTTTTTTATCCTCTAGCGCTATAGCTCTATCAAATAGCTTAATTGCGTCTTGAGGCTCATGCATCTTGAGATAAGCAACACCACAGTTGACCAGCGAAAAATAATTATTTGGCTCCAGATCCAAAGCAAGATCGCATAGCTTGAGTGCAACATCAGGCTGACTATCTTGCAAATAATAGGTAGCCACTAGAGAAATGAGATCAGGCAAAAAGAACATGGCGCAAATGCCTAGCGCAAGAATATAAACAGACCAAGCCCCAAGCCCCGAAAAAAACATGGCGAAGCTCATCACAAACACAGTGACTGCCATAAGAGTCATGCGCTGGTGGCGAGGTACACGGTAAACGAGCTTTAGAGTATTCATTGGATTACTTATTATCTAGAGCATATTATGCCCGATAAAAATAGCAATGGCTCTTATGGCAAAGGCCAGGTTAGCTCTGACTGCTCCTTGATGGTCTTGCCCCACCAAAACTGCGCGCCCAAACGGCTAAAGGAGTCGCTGATACGGTCGGAGCTGCCGCCATATCCAAGCGGGCGCAGATTAAGGTTGTTGTAGGCCCACACCCCCAGGCTTGAGCCCGGTCCAATTTTGGACGCCGCCCACATCGCACCATAAAAGTGATAAACAGCGCTTTCTTTATTGTATTTTTCGTTGGGATTGTCAGCCAGTCCCTCTAGCCGATTAAAGATAGAGTCTATTTTGGGCTGTGTGTAAGTCTCTTTTAGCTCCGGAGCAATTGACTCTGGCGCAATCTGGCGGCGCTCAATCCCGGCCATACTCTTTGTAAAATTGGCTAGGGTCAGCATGGCCAGCTCTCGGTCATTGTCTGAGGCTTTGAGGGCCTCTTTGACCAAATCTTTGTGTTTAATTTCGCCGGTGGATTGGCTCAGGGCATCGACCAATTTTATTTCGGTGGGTCTAGTCACTGTGTCCCAGTATCCAGTGCGATCTGCCCGCAATGATGCCCTGGATGTAGGCGAGGATCCGCCATGCAAAAAATTGTACAAAGGCACATAGCCCGGTCCCCAATCGAGTTTTGTCTTGGGATTTGAGCCGTCAAAGGCTTGCGAGACCTCGTTTGCTATTTGCCGCTCTCTACTGGTGGCTGGACTAAACCAACGCCCCGCTTTACCGCCATCACAATCGGCGGGAGCGCCGTCTGCGCAGGTAATAAACACTGTGGAGTTGGTTTTGCTAAGCTCATTGCGCAGTGCTGATTGTGCCTGACTGCGCTCATATAGCCTCTGCTCACTGGGGTCAGCAAGATTGACCAAGTGGCTGTTTTCATTCTGTCTGGCAGTCGTTTTGTCGGCTCTATCCAGTAGTTCTGCTTCAGCCATGATCTCTCCGTAAATAGCTTTGCCCTGATGCTTGCTATTAAACGGACTGGCTGTTGCCAAATTGTAAAATGCCAGGTTTAGTTAGCGTGTTTTGCCCACAGCCTTCACTTCCTCAACTGAATTAAGGACTCTGGCGTTATCGTCAATAAATTTGTTGATAAGGGCTCTAACGTGCTCGATTCTCGTGGCAAAAGACACCGTAAATTCGCCCGCACCAGTGCTCCTGTCACCGCTGACACTGCTGTTTAAACCAGTGGTGAGTATACCTATCGCTTCACCCCGGCTGTTAAACCAGGGCGAGCCGCTATCCCCTGGTGAAGCCACTATTGAGCTTCTCAGTTCTCTACCGGAGTGAGTATCCAAAGTACCTGGACCGACAACTTGTTGCACTATGCCCAAAGGATGACCGACACTAAATACAGGCATGCCACTAGTCAGGTCATCACTGTCAGTGGCAAATTTTACGGCAGTGAGATCTCTAGTCTCTTTTGCATTTGCATCCTCTTTGCCAGCATAAATAATGGCGATATCGTTTTTGCGATCAGATGCTGCAACATAGCCCTGTATGTCTTGATCAAAGTCATACTTTGCCGATGGTTTGACAATACTTGAGACAAAATCACCTTTATCACCTGCCACATGTTGATTGGTGACATAAAAGCATTGGCCTCTTTGGCAGGCATAAAACCCAGAGCCGTTACCTTTAGGCGACACTATTTGTACTGCCGAATTTTGCACTTGAGGATAGAGACTCTTGAGGTCGAGACCACAGTCATTGGCAATTGGTTTGTTAGCTAATTCGGGCGCCTGGCGACGGGTGCTGCAGCCCATAAGTCCCCAAAACGAATAGTACAGCGAGAAGCTCTGCTCTGTTAACTCGGACTTTAGGGTCTTACCAGCTGTACTAAGACGCCCATCGGCACTGTCTTTATCGGACAAGGGCTGGGCTAGATTGATGTCCCAGGTTGGAATATGTTGGGGTTTATCGCCATCGCTAGTGGATTTGTCTAAAGCTGCCATCAGTTATCGCCCTGATTTAGATCACTATGCCGCCAACTAATTGTCACTGACAAAGAGTGACAAAGACGTGATAGCAACCGCCGCCAATCAGCATACAGATGGATTTAGCAACAAGTGCAAGCAAAAGTCCTAGCAGACTTCTCCAGCCTGAGATTTTTCTTGTCCAACTTGTTTAGACAGACTTTGCTCTTCGTCTTTAGGCAATAAAAAAGACTCAGAAGCATTGGGGAAGTTGCCTGATTTGACGTCTCTGGCGTAGCCTGCAATAGCTTCTTCGCAAACTTGAGACAGGTCGGCGTAACGTCTGACAAAGCGCGGCACAAAATCAGTAAATTTACCAAGCATGTCGTCAGTAACAAGGATTTGACCGTCGCATACATTGCCAGCACCAATGCCGATACTGGGTATGGTCAATTTTTCGGTGACAAGCTTAGCCACTGCCGTTGGTACCATTTCTAATACTACCGAAAAGCATCCAGCCATCTCTAAAGCACGCGCATCATCGATGAGCTTTACAGCCTCGTCAGCGGAGCGCCCCTGTACTCTGGCTCCGCCAAGACCGTGGATGGCTTGTGGAGTGTAGCCCAAGTGACCCATAACCGGGATGCCCATGCCTGTGAGACGCTCAATGATTTCTAGATTAAGCCTGGTGGCGCCTTCCAGTTTGACAGCGTGTGCTTGAGCTTCTTTGACAAAGCGACCAGCATTGGTAATAGCCTGGGTGACGTCTACCTGATAGCTCATAAAAGGCAAGTCGGCCACCACCATGGCAGTCGATACTCCACGAGTAACCGCCCTTGTGTGATGCAACATCTCTTCCATAGTGACAGCATGAGTGGTGCGGTGCCCGAGGGCGACCATGGCGAGGCTGTCGCCTACCAGGATGAGATCGACTCCCGCTCTGTCCAAAATCTTGGCCATGGAGTAGTCATAGGCAGTCAGGCAGACGATCTTGCGACCATCCCGCTTGTACTTTTGCAGGGTTAGGGTTGATATTGCTTTTGTCATTGCCAAATTCTATCAGCTAGAGCAATATTTACCTGGACTTAGAGCGAGCGGCTTCTCTTGCCAGATTTTGCTGGAGACTGACAATGTGCTTGGGATCATAGGGATATTTGCCCGCTAGCTCGTGAAATCTGCGGTACCACTGACCGGCATCATTGCCCATATGGAGCTTCTCTAAAAGATAAGCCATATTGTAATAAAGTCCGTCATATTTGGGTCTCAAGTCAAGAGCCGCCTGATATTTGGCAGCAGCTCCCTGCAAATCACCCTCCGCTTCCAGTAAGGCGCCATAATTTTGCCAGGCGATAAATGACTTGGGATCAAGCTCGGTAGCTTTGGCAAAAGCTTGTTTGGCCGTATCAAGTGAGCCTTGCTCAGTGTCGTGGATACCTGCTGATATCAGTGCTCTAATCTCTTCCGGGTCGACATCCTTTTTGCTACGCGAGCCGCTATTTTTGGACATCCGTGAGACTTCCTGGATGTGCTTTAAAGTCTCTTTGTTGTTTGCAATCAAAGTAGAGACATCTCTCCAGGCAGCCAGGGAGGTCTCGTAATCTTCAGTCAGTTCTGACGCTTTAGCCTCGAGCTGCTTTAGCTTAATGCGGTCAACTATTGGATATTTCTTGCCTTCGTTATAGGTGGGACTGACCCTTTGTGCTTCTTTGACTTCAAAGAGGGCACGGTTAGGATCGCCGCGCAAATAGCGCAAACGGGCAAGCTCATAATGAGCCGCTGAGAGCTGAGGGTCACGGATGAGAGCTTTGCGAAACTCGGCTTCACCCTCATCGAGATCACCGTCAGCACAGTAAATATTGCCTAGATGATAGTGAATCATTGGATTATTTGGGATCAGCTGAGCGGCTGCTAATAGCTTATCCAGACATTCTGAGATATCGCCGCCGTCTCCGCGTTCGAATTTTTGATAGATTGCCAGTCCCAGATCTCTTTGTGCTTCAAAGTAGCGGGGATTGAGATGTGTGGCAGTCTTAAACTCTGTGATTGCCGCATCTAGATCGCCCTTTTGCTGATAGCAAAGGGCTAGATTATAGTGCGCTGGTGCATAACTGGACTTGATCTTGATGCACTCTTGAAATTCTTTGATGGCATTGTCTAGATCGTTAGTCTTTTTGAGCATAATGCCGTAGTTGTTGCGGCATTCGATAAAGTGATAGTCAAGCTGCAAAGCGGCTCTGAACTGCAATTTGGCATTGTAACTATCGTCCATTTCGCAATAGGCAAGTGCCATCAAATGGACGATATTTTTGTTGAAATGGTCCAGTGGCAAAGCCTGCTTGCACAAAGACACACAGCTAGCATAATCGGCAGCGTTAAATGCTTGCACAGCTCTTTGCAAAAGGACATTGCCCTTAGCAGCTGATTCGGCAAAGCCAGGAGGCGCGGACAGGGCCGGGCTACTGCCAATGAGGAGCAAATTGAGCGCAGATACTAGACAAAATGACTTTTTAAAAGACATACAGATCTCATAGCATTGACTGCTTCATGATAGCAAATCAATCTTTAAGCTGCTCTCGATATTGGAGTGTTATTGACCCAATACTTGCTGAGCTGCCTTTTGATCGGCCACGATTTGAGAAATGGTGGTGTCTTTGTTTTTGAGCCAGGCGGCGGTGGGTTGGCTTCTGGCACGGTCAAGTGCTGTACCGGGAGCTGTTTGGACTTTGTTGACTTCCTTGCCCTGGTCCATCATCAACTGCATCTCATGGGTGAAGGCCGCAGCAGACAAATAACCAGTTCTTGCAGCAATGGCTTCTCTAATTTGTTCGTTGGCACCAAGTACACGACTGGTGATGTGACGAGCGTCTTCGCCGAGGATACGACCGCTTTGCAAAAGTGAACGGGGTGATGTCAGTTTAAGAGCCTGGATGGAGGTGGTGCGTAGTGGGGTGATGTGAGGGTCATTGGCATGATACTGGGATCTTAGATAGTCAGACATGCGGTTGACTTCGGCATTAGCTTTGGTGGCATCCATGCCCTGTGATACCAGTTTGAGAGCAGCTGGCATACCGGAGCCAAAGACCTGGTTAATTGTGTACTGACTTGTATCAAAGGGGATTTCGCTTGGTTTGCGACCTTTGACAATAGCATCAGCCATTAGTGAAGCCAGTGCTTCCATTTTTGCCATGTGGCTGGGTAGATCTGGCAGTACATCACCAAAAGTCTTGCCTTGCAAGGCTGGCAGTGGTGTATTCATCTGTGCCCGGATAAGCTCGGGCACAACGGCTTCTAACTCCTGTCTGGGGATGACGATACGTTCGGCTGGTGTCTGTATGTTGCCAAATACGTAGTCACCAGGATTGGAGGCTTCTTTGGCATAACGGTCAAGAGCATCGGCCTGCTCGAGTACATGCTTATCACCATTGGCTCTAGCACGCATAGTCTCAGCTACGATTTTTGGTCTGATAGCGTCAAAAGCATGCACTTCAAAGCCCAGTGGATTTTCTACAGGATCGACAAACTCTTTGCCATAAACGTTACGGGTTTCAAGTTTGCCACCCTTACGCAATGACTGCAAAAGTATACCGAGTGCACCGCCACCATTGTGACCGGTCCAGGCTGCACCCCAGATGTCGGCAGTGTTTTCGTCGGCTTGTGCCTTAAAGATATTTTCGTAGAGGTCAGCTTTGGTCATTTCGCCATGACCTGGCACTGTCACTTTTTCTGCTCCGATTTTGCCAGTCTCAGTACCATAGAGTTTTTTCTCAAGGGCAATCAAGCCGTTTTTGACAGCGTCTTTGATCACCTGTTCACGGATAGATTCGTCAAACTTGAGGATACCACCGTACTGGTCGTGTCCGATTTCGTGACCATAAATGCCGCTACTAGTGGTGCTGCGAGTGCCGACCATGTTGCGTGGATAGAGGACGTGGTCGAGAGGCCAGACGCCATCGATTTGACGCATGGTGTGAGGTCCGGAGCCGCCATCAGCGCTGATGCTAAAAAGTGGCGGGTTTTTGGAGCGCAACACGCTATCGGGATCAATACCGGCTTTTTTCATGTTGGCCACGAGCGATGAGTGGATTTCTCTACCAAAGAGATTAAACTCATGGCTATAGCTATTGACGTCAGATAGACCCATACCAATGTGCTGGTTGGTGGCTTGCCAGGCGCGGCTAAAGAGTGGATAGACTTGCTGCAAGTGCTCAGGCTTGGTGATTGATTGGCTAATTTGCACCATGGCGTTGCGGATGGTGAGGTAGCCAGGATCTAGAGGCTTGTAACTGGGGATGGTGGCAGCATGCACTGGACCAATCATCTGACCAAGAGCATCCTCAATCTGGACAGCATCATCGGTCCATTTGGCCATATCTTGCTTGTTCATCTCGGCCATCTTACCGAGAGTCACTACGTTAAGCTCACGCTCAGCGGCTGTCACATAAGTGGCATTGAGACCAGCGGGTGGTTTTACCTCGGGGATGGCATCGCCAGGTATTTTGGCTGCATCACCGGGATGGGGACCATCGCCTTTAGGAGTATTACCGCCATTGCCAGGCACTTCATCAGGTTTGCCCTTGAAGTGATCCTCTGGTCCAATGATTGATTTGGGCTCGCCAGCCGAGACTCTACCTGCTTGTCTTGCCAACATCGCTTCCGCTTCGACAGAGGAAACTTTGCGCGGATCAAGCCCCATCTGGAGCAAGTCCATTGTCTGTGAGAAACCGTGGGATTTGCCATCAGCACCAGCTACGCCATTTAAATACATCTCAACAGACTTGTAGTCGGCAGCATGTTTTGCTTGCGCTTCCACAATCTGTTTCATTGCTTCTGGAGTGATATGAATTTCTGGCGGTTTGGGAGCTAATTTCTGGCTTACTTCTGTGGTCCACTTATCGATTGGTCTAGTCACTGCATTAAGGGAACGACCAATGAGATGTTCGTCCGAGCTAAATATATCCACCTTTTTGTTTTCAAAGGCGGCATAGCGAGCAGATCCCATGGTGGATTCCAGGACACGACCGGTGAGCTTTTCGGCTTTGAGACCGACTACGCTGCCAGCTGCTGCGTCCCAGGCAAACATACCAAGCCCGTTGCCCAACTTTGTAGCAGCGCTATCGAGCTGCTCATTGGTGGTTGCTGCCTTGGCTTCGCCGACTGATTCCCAGAGTGGTTTG
>Ga0075158_10003442_pt1 | contig 11133 bp, 7 predicted proteins | sample JI91814BDNA_FD_70968 | JGI IMG/M metagenome (GOLD analysis project Ga0075158, IMG submission 70968) | Wastewater effluent complex algal communities from Wisconsin, to seasonally profile nutrient transformation and Carbon sequestration -... | ecosystem: Engineered > WWTP > Effluent > Algae... | reverse complement strand
TATTCAGTGCTCAGGTGCCACCACCGCAGGAAGAGCCACCACCGCCGCCGCACGAAGAGCCGCCCGAAGAAGAGCTGCAGGACGAGGAGGAGGTGGAGGTGCTGCAGCTCGAAGCCGGCGAAGAAGGCGGGGTGTAGGTGCTCGTCGCCGTGTAGTTGGAATCATCGTTGCGACGGCGACGCGCCGCGTCTTCGTCATCACTGCGACGGCGCGCTTCTTCGCGACGGCGAGCGACTTCGGAGCCGAGCATGGCACCACCGATGGCACCGGCACCGAGTGCTGCACCGCGGGAAGCAGTGCGCGATGGCGCCGCCGGTCGCGGGGTGACAACACGTCCCGACGAGGTGGGACGGGGCGCGCTGGTGGTGGGGCGAGTCTCGCTCGAATCGCGCATGCGCGATTCGAAATCGTCGCTGCGCTTGGGGCGCCGGGTGATGAGGAAGAGAACGGCGCAGCCGACGACGAGGATGATGAGGATGATGGGAGTGGGCATTGTTGCTTTCCTTGCTGTTCAATTTGGGGTTTTGCTTGTGAGCACCGGGAGCCGTCAATGGTTCCCGGCGTAACCTTTGTCAAACAGGTCCTGAATGCTCAGGAGCCACCGCCACAGGAAGAGCCGCCACCGCCGCCGCAAGACGAGCCGCCCGACGAGGAGCTGCAGGACGAGGAGGAGGTGGAGGAACTGCAGCTCGACGCCGGCGAAGAGGTCGGCGTATAGGTGCTGGCAGGGGTGGAGCTCGAATCGTCATTGCGACGACGACGGGCTGCATCTTCATCATCGCTGCGACGACGCTCTTCTTCGCGACGGCGAGCGACTTCGGAGCCGAGGACGTAACCACCGATAGCACCGGCGCCAAGCATCGTAGCGTCACGGGCAGTGCTGCTCGTGGGAGGCGTCGAGGTGCTGGCAGTGGTGGTCGGCGTTGCGTCGTTCACATTGCCGCGGCTGGACGTCGAAGCACGCATGCGCGACTCGAAGTCGTTGCTGCTCTTGGGCCGGCGGAAGATGACGAAGAGCCCTGCGCCGATGATGCCGAAGAGTGCGATGAGCAAGAGCACCTGGCCTGCCGAACTGTCATCGGACGGGTCTGCCTTGGCGGGGGAAGTGCTGGGCTCTGAGCTCGGAGCTTCGTAGGTTTTGACCGGAATGGTCGTAGCCGTGCTGCCGGACCTGGCGGCGACGATAGCGCTGATGTTTTCGACGATCTTGGCGGGGACCAGTGCTGGGTTGCTGTCGAGATAGGCGCGCAGCACGGGCCGGACCGGACCATTTTCGTCGTTCATGGTATCGCGAGCGATACCAAGTTTGTTGAGGTCCTCGCCAGCACGGACGCCGACCGAGATCAGCTTGCCGTCGCTATTGCCGGTCATGAGGATGACGACAGCACGACGCGAGGCGAAGTTGCTGGTGCTGGTCCAGTTGTCCCAGAGCTTGCGCACCAGGACTGGGCCGGAGCTGTTGCCGGTGTCGGTGAGTTCGCCGCCGTTTTGAGTGACGATGACATAGACATTGAGGTTCTGGCTGCGGGCCGCTGTGTCCAGGTTCAACTTGAACTGGATGGACGAGAAATTGGAGGTCAGAATGCCATTCACCGCAGGCGCGACATAAACGTGCTGGTCGCGGCTGAAGGACGGCAGCCAGGAGCTGGCCGTCTGGGCACTGGCGGCGGTGATGCAGAGCACACTCAAAACGAGCGCGGCGAAGAAACGTCCGATTGTTATCATTTGAAATCCTCTTTTGGGTGGATAGGGGACCGATCCCCCATGGACCGGTCCCCGAAACGCACTTACTTACCTGCTTACCGACTTGCTGGCTTACTCGCCAGCCACCATCATGCGCGCGATCTTGATCGTGGGCGCATTGACCGAGGAGTGGAACTCCAGGTCATTGCCCACCATCTCGATGTTGGCGAACATCGCAAGGATGTTGGAGGCGACGGTGATCTCCTCCACGGGATAGGCCAGCTTGCCGTCCTCGATCCAGATGCCGGAAGCACCCATCGAGTAGTCGCCGGACACGGCGTTGAAGCCGGGACCGGAGACCGACGTCAGGTAGAGCCCGTTCTTGACCGAGCCGATGATGTCCTCGGGGGACACATTGCCCGCCTCCAGATAGAGGTTGCTCAGGCTGCCACCGTTGGGTTCGGCACCCAGTTTGCGCGCCGAATAGCTGCCCATCAGGTACATGGTCAGACTGCCGCGGTCGATGATGGTGCGCTTGCTGGTGGGCAGACCTTCGCCGTCGAAGGGCTTGGAGCCGAGTCCACCGGGCATGAGACCGTCGTCGATGATGGTCACCTTGCTGTCCGCCACCTGCTGCCCGAGCTTGCCCACCAGGAAGGAGCGCTTCTGGTAGATGGCATTGCCGGCAGCAGCGCCGACGAACTGCGAGATCAAACGAGCGGCCATCTGCGGGTCGAAGACCACCGGCACTTCCTGCGACTTGACCTTGCGCGCACCGAGGTGACGCAGAGCCCGCTGAGCCGCAATTTTGCCGACTGCCTCGGGGCTGCCCAGACCGGCGAGCGTACGGCTCACCGACTGCCAGCCACCGGTCTGCATGCCCTGGTTGTCCTTGGCCACGACCTGGGTGCTCATCGCCACGTAGGAGGAGGCGTAGCCGCCGACGAAGCCCTTGGAGTTGGCGTAGACCGTGAAGTCCGTGCCGTCCGAGAAGCTCGTGGAGCGACCGACCTGGATGCGCGGGTCGTGAGCGAGGGCGGCCGCTTCCATCTTCATGGCCAGCTCGATCTTGCGTTCGACCGGCATCTTGGCGATGGTGTCGTCGCAGAGACCCAGCTCCGGCGTTGCCTTGGCCAGGTATTTGGCGTCGGGCAGACCGGCGAAGGCGTCTTCCTGCGCGTCACGGGCCATGGCGATGGTGTCGCGCACCAGGTTGGTGAGCGGACGCCGACGCAGGTCCGAAGTGGACATCGAGGCGGAGCGCTGACCGACGAAGGCGCGGAAGCCGACCGAGCAGCTCTGCGCACCCTCGAGGCTCTCCACCTGCTTGAGGCGCACCTCGGTGGAGACAGCGTCGCCGACCTCGATGGTGACGTCGCAGTCGGTAGCACCGAGACGCTTGGCTTCGGCCACGACGAAACGAGCGGTGTTGTACAGTTTGTCGATTTGAGACTTTTTCATAGCTATTCCTCTCGATTAGTTGGAGCCGCCGACGGTGACGTTTTCGATGCGGATGGTGGGCATGCCCACACCCGCAGGAACCGTCTGACCCGCCTTGCCGCAGTTACCCACACCGCGGTCGAGCGCGGTGTCGTTGCCGACCATGGTGACCTTGTGCAGCGCCTTCGGACCGTTGCCGATCAGAGTGGCGCCCTTGACCTGCTTGGTCACCTTGCCGTCCTCGATGAGGTAGGCGCAGGTGGCGCTGAAGGTGAAGTTGCCGTTGGTGATGTCCACCTGCCCGCCACCGAAAGCGGTGGCATAGAGCCCGCGCTTGACGGAAGCGATGATCTCTTCCGGCGTCGACTGGCCGTTGTCCAGGTAGGTGTTGGTCATGCGCGGCATCGGAGCGTGGCGATAGGATTCGCGACGACCGTTGCCGGTGAGAGCCACATTCATCAGGGTGGCGTTGAGCCGGTCCTGCATGTAGCCCTTGAGCACGCCCTTTTCGATGAGGACGTTGCGACGAGTGGGCGTGCCCTCATCGTCGACATTGAGCGAGCCGCGGCGGCCCGGCATCGTGCCATCGTCGACGACGGTGCAGATGTCGGAAGCGACCTTTTCGCCCATCAGGCTGGAGAAGGCCGAAATGCCCTTGCGATTGAAGTCGCCTTCCAGACCGTGACCGACCGCTTCGTGGATGAGCACACCAGGCCAGCCGGAGCCGAGCACCAGGGTCATCTCGCCAGCGGGGGCGGCTTCGGCGGTGAGCATGTCGATGGCGTCGCGGGCAGCCGAAGTGGCGTGCTCGCTGTAGAAGTCTTCGGCCGAGAGGATGTCGAAGGACTGACGACCACCGCCGCCGGCAGAGCCGGATTCGCGGCGTCCGCCGTCTTCGGCCAGGCAGCTGACGTTGAGACGCACCATCGGGCGGTTGTCCACGATCAGGTCGCCGAAGGAAGTGGCGATGATCACGGTCTCGTCCTGGGTGGCCATCGACACGGTGACGTTCTTGATGCGATGGTCATAGCGCCGGGCGATGGCGTCGCACTTGGTCAGCACCGCCACCTTGTCGGCACGCGGGATGGCGACCGGCGAACGGGCGATGGGATAGAGGTTGTGCGGCGTCTTGTCGACGGCATCGGCGCAGACGGTGGTGACACCGGTGGAGTAGGCGCAGATGGCACGGGCGACCGTGGCAGCGCGCTTGAGCGAGGTGACATTGACGTTGTCGGTGAAGCTGTAGCCGACGCGATCGCCGATGACCACGCGCACACCAGCGCCGCGGACCAGGCTCTTGCTGCTGCTCTTGAGGATTTGCTCGTCGAAGCTCAGGGCCTCGGTGGAGCCGGTCTGCAGATAGATGTCACAGTAGGCGAACTCGCGGTTGCCCTGAAGGGCCACGTCGAGAACAGATTCGAGCTGGGCGACGGTGATGCCGAACAGCTTTTCCAGAGTCGCGGAACCTGCGGTTTTGAGATGCATAGTTAACTCCTGTAGGTTGAAGATTGAAAGCTTTCAGCGCGGACATGCGATGAATAGCCCTATAACAAGTGCTCTCTTGCTCCGCCACTTATGGCTCACTCACTTACCGCCAGCGACTTGTGCTCGCTAGTTTTTGCTGTACCTCTACTGTTCGGACGGATGTCCGAGCAGGTGTGACAGAGAGTGCAGCAGGTAATTGGTTTGTGTGAGTTAAAGCTTTTGGGTGGAGAAGAAGAGATAACTCGACTCTAAGCCTTGTGATGAGCGAGATAAAAAGAGAAGGCTCTAATCTATCTCTCTGGTATTTGTTAGCGCGAACTCGCAAAACCAGAGGGCGCATCCGACGGGCTCATGACAACAAGCGATTTTACGAAATTTTCCCATTTGATGGGCTCCCTGAAGCTTGCCAAGAGTTAATTGTGTCCCGTTGACGGAGCTTGCGCTAACGGTTTTGAGGCTCCCGGGATCTGCTCAGGATAGGACTGTTTAATGCACCTACTTTGACTTGTAAGTAGCTCAAATGACAAACTTAAGCTGTTACCCAATTTTTCATCATTCACCCAGGTCTTAATCAAAGCGCTCAGTTTTAGCCCTCACCTACTGTCTTTACCGCTTCTGCACTTGTTTTGTGTAAGCGAGGTTTGACAGGGTGCGTTGAGCCCTTATTGACCCAACCAGGAGTGCCACCATGGACTCTTCAGCGCCTGACAATGACTTGTCTGGTGCTTCTCGACAAAATTTGCCAAGACAAAAGCGTGCCAAGCTGGTGCGAGCAAAGCCGCTGTTGATACTCGACCTGGATGAAACTCTTGTCTATACCACCGAAGGACCTTTGCCCGGGAGGACTCACGACTTTGTGGTCGGTGACCTGCATGTGCATAAGCGTCCTGGTGTAGATCAGTTTTTGCGTCAACTGCAAGAGCACTACGAGCTTGCAGTCTGGTCGGCTGGTGGGGCACCGTATGTGGAGCCAACTGTGGCATGGTTGTTTGCTGGTCTTGATGCTCCAACTTTTGTCTGGAGTTCGAGACGCTGCACCCGTCGCTTTGATCATGAGAGCCATCAAGAGTATTTCATCAAGGACCTGCGCAAGGTCCGGAAGCTCGGATTTGATGGCAGACGCATGCTCATAGTCGACGACTTGCAGCTCAACTCAGTACGCAACTATGGTGCTGCAGTTTATGTGCGGTCCTATCAAGGCGAGGCCGATGACGAGGAGCTTGTTCATCTCGTTACCTATCTTGCCGCACTGGCATCAGAGCCCAACTTCCGCACTGTCGAGAAGCGATACTGGCGGGATACCGTCAGAAAGTAAGATGTTTGAGTTGGCAGGGCAGACTCAGGTCTGCTCTGCTCACTTGTTTTTTGTCTCAATCGGTCTCAAGCGCTGGTTGTTTTAGCAGACAAGTTTGAAAAATTTGCTGAAGCAATACTAGTGCCGGTAGTAGTCATCTAATGATCATTGTGGTTAATACGTGTTTGCTAGCTGCGACAAATTAGAAGTGCTTCGCGAGCGCATTTAAAGCATTAAAACTGCTCGCGAAGCGCCATAAATCATTGCCTGATGATCATAGAGACTGCTACCAATGGTTATCCATTAACACCAACTCACAAAAAGAACAAAAAGACTGAAGTAATTAGCTAACACCGCCCTACCTCTCCTGCCTGCAGCCAAAAGTTGCTTGTGATGGAGATACGGCTTTGTCTTGCATGCCATCAACCGATGGCAGCTTATTTAACCATCTAACAGCGGCACAGAGTCCGCAGAAGGATATATGTCATGAAAAATCAAATCGCACCCGGCATCCAGCTGGTGGCGGCCGCTCACAGCAATGATCTTGTCACGATTGTTGCCTGGGATTGGGCCGCTGGCATCAAGATTCCCGGCTGTCTCGGCTTTGCCATGACCCGCATCAACAAGGCGGGCGTGCGTGAAGTAATCGAGACCAAGCTGCCCTTTGATGGGCAGGACAACAAAGACTGGAAGAGCGAGCCGAGCACGGTCTGGCCGATTCAGCGCAAGTGGCATCTGGACTTTACCGGCAAGAAGAACGAGACCTATGTCTACGAAATCCAGGCCATGGGCGGCACACCCGGCAACCTGGTACCGATTGCCGGTATCGTCTGCACCACCAACCCGATTACGCTGACCACCAAGGTGGACGATACCTTCCATGTCGCATTCACCCGCGGCACGCTCTCCACACAGTGGCTGGCTCGTATGATCGGTGTCACCGCCGATGGTCAGCCGGACTTCCAGAAGATCATCGATGCCCTGGAAGACTACAAGAATCCCAATAACGTGATTCGACGCACCCTGGTCGGCAACGTGCCGGACTTGCTGATGGCTCCCATCAACGAGTGCCTCACCGACGATGGTCGCGTCAAGATGGCTCTCTACGAGCTGAGCGCCAATCAGCTTGTGGACTTCCTGCTGGCCAATCTCAAGTATTTCTCGCTGATTTTGGGCAACACCGGCCCGATTGACGAGACCAATGCACCGGCTCGCAAGGCTCTGCATCAGGCTGGCGCCGACATCCACGACCGTATGATCGGCTCCTGGGGCATCGCTCACAACAAGAGCCAGGTCAAGCTCGACAAGCACGGCAAGGCTACCGACGTCACCACCGGCAGTACCAACTGGACCAACACCGGTCTGGGCTGTCAGTCCAACATGGTGTGGCGTATCTTCAACGCCGAGGTGGCCGGCAACTTCCTCGACTACTGGGAGCGCCTGCTGGTCGACAACTCGCAGCAGACGCTGGCCTTTCGTCAGCGCAATGCTCAGGGTTATGCCCCGGTCACGCTGAGCGACGGCACCGTCATCGAGACCTACTTCCAGCCCTCGATGAAGGACAAGTCCAAGCCCAAGGGTGAAGTGCCTCTGTCGCCCTGGCTCAGCCGCGTCAAGCAGCTGATGACCGAAGCGGCAGCGGACGGCGACAGCATGATTGTCGGCGAGGTCTTCTATCCGGGCAGCCCGTCGGTGGTGCAGTGGATGGCAGAGCTCTGGGATGCCAATCCCGAGCTTTACATGTTTATGACGGTGTCCACTCCCGATGCGCTGCGCGGTGTCTCCACCAAGCGTCGCAAGGGGCGTCCGCCGCTGTTTACCATCGCGTCTGGCCGCGAAAAGGAGTTTGCCGACTTCATCACGGAGTTGCTCAAGCTGCCGGAATCGCATGCCATCACGCATGGCAAGATCGTCGTGATCATCAACAAGCGCACCGGCAAGTACACGGTGATTGGCGGCTCCGACAATCTCGGTGCCAAGGCCAGCTACGGCAACGATGAGAACGGTGTGATTGTGACGGGCAACGCCAAGCTGGCGTGGTTCGTTTTCGTCAACATGTTCGACATCAACAAGCACTACCTGGCACGGGCAGCCGCTCGCGCCAGCCGCTTCTTCCAGAAGGACTCGGGCTACACCGGTCGTCTGTCTCAGACGGACAGCTGGCAGGACGCCTGGCTCGATGGCTACAAGGACAAGGAAGCCCGCATGCTCGCCACGGGCGTGTGGGACGGCAAGGGTCTGGTGGACAAGCCCGGCGCCAAGAGCGTGCCCATCCTGCCGCCGCGCAAGCCCAAGCCCAAAGTACCTGCTGCCGACACGGCACAGGGCACCGCGGACTCCGGGACTGCCGGTCAGACCGAGGCGGTTGTGGCTCCGTCCACAGCTGTCGACACACCTGCCTCCGCTCCTGAGCCTGCGGCTCCGGCTGCAGATGCTCAGACGGTGGCAACACAGCCTGCACCGACTGAGGCTCCCGTGGTTGTCGCTCCGGCACAGCCCGCGGATACGCCTTTGGCCAAGTAAAGGCTGCAGTAATGTTTACGGCGTCGGGACTCGCAAAGGGTCCCGACGCCGACTTTTTCCATTTCTTCAACCAAGCTTTTAGCTAGCAAAGGAAAGTAAAGGAGACAACATGTGACCAACTTTGCTAATCAACTCGAGCGGCAGATAACCCTCGCGTTTACTCAATTTACCGTGATGCTGAGCGCTCTGGCGCTTATCTTTACCAGTCTTGCTGCCTGTCTGCTTGTACCTGCTTTGACCGGCAAGCCGGCAGCTCTGGGTGCAACCAAATCGGCATCTAAAGACAAAGTCGCCAACAAGCCGGACCAAACACCTGAGCCGTTGCCTCTGGCTGGTACAACTGTCCTAGTTGACCCCGGCCATGGTGGTACCGACCCTGGTGCAATCTCTGGTGGCGTATCCGAAAAAGATATCGTCCTCGATGTCTCGCTCAAACTGGCTGAAAAGCTGGAAGAGCTGGGCGCTGACGTAGAGATGACTCGCGCTGACGATACTTTTATCACACTGCCTGGACGTCTCGATGAGAGCAACAAGCTCTGTCCAGATCTCTTTATCAGTGTGCATGGTAACTCGGTCAAAAAGCCTGATATCAGCGGCATCGAGACCTATTACTATGACGATCGCGATAAGGCTCTGTCCCAGTCTGTGCTGGATCATGTCGCCGCTGAATTGGGTGAACAACCCCGGTGGAGTCACGCTCGGAACCTCTTTGTGTTGGATGGTAACGCGGCGCCGGCAACTCTGGTGGAGATTGGTTATCTAACCAATCCGCGCACCAGGGACCTGCTCAAGACGCCGACCTACCAAGACAAAGTGGCTACCGCACTGGCTCAAGCTGTAACCAGTTATCTCACCGCCCCTGGTGCCCTGCGTGGGTGCCCTGCTTGAGTGATTTGAACTTGCAGAAGTCTCTAGATTACTGGCAAGTGTTTGGTTTGCTACGGTGTGTCTGTGACAATTGTCCTGCACCCGTAGCAACATCTGGATAAGGCTTCGGAACTCAGTTCCGGAGCCTGTTCGGTTTTTTTTGCCAAGTGTTGTATTGTATGTGGTAGTAGAAATTTGAAAAAAAGCCAGCTCGTGATTGTCCGGTTGGACAGATCACGAGCTGCTTGTTAAAACGAGGACTTACGCGCTATCAGTTCTCGAGATAGGCCAGGTGCAGCAGGCTTTCGATCACATCGCCCGACGTGAATTCTTTGTTGGGGCGATAGAGCGTCAGGCGCTTGCTCAAGGTCGGCTCTTGCAGCACGGGATGCTCATGGTCGTAAGCCATCAAAGTGACGTCCCTGGTGCCCGGAATCTCGGAGGGTCCATGGGGCACGAGACCATCGCTCTTGTGACCATAGCGCTGATTGATCAGGCGCGCCGGTTCAAAAGTCGCGCTTTCGCCACGACCGATGATTGAGCGCAGCGTAACGATTTTGGCCAGGTCGGCTTCGGTCAAAGGCGGCAGTGAGCGCTGTTCGTGCTCACGATACTTGGTGGACAGCTCCAGCAAGGTATCGCCTACGTCATTGCCCAGAACAAGGCGGCTGACCGGTGCCAGTGCCTTGCGCATGAGATTGGACGCCATCATAAAGTCCGCCACCGGCGAGCCGTTAATTGGGCTCTGGATGAGGATGATGCGCGAGATCTTGGACTTTTCCACCTCGGTCAGTTGCCGGTAGGCATCGAGATTCATGATGCCGCCGCGACTGTGACCGATGAGGATGCCCTCACCATCAGCCAGCTTGCGGATGTAAGTCTTGATCAACTCGACGTTTTGGCGTGTGGCCACGTCGGTGTTGACCGGGATGGGCTGGACCGTGAGACCCATTTCCTGGATGCGCGCCAGGAGATGTTTGGAGTGGTTGCCCATGTGCCTGGCCAAAAAGCCCGGCGTAAACAGTACGGTCTTGCCCTTGAGGCCTGGAGCCATTGGGGTAGAGGCCGGACCGTTGTGACGGACCTGATGGTGCAGGTCGTGGAAGTGAGCGGTGACATCTTTGGCCGGAGCTGTTTGCACTGCCCTGGCGATTTCGGCTTTTGTCATGCCTGTACTCATGATTTGTGGGATGACGGTCGCCATTGACCGTTCAGCCAAGGCTGCGATTGTCAGCGCAGGATTGGCACCCATGGTGGCGGGAATGATTGATCCATCCAGAACAAGGAGGTTGTCGTAACCAAAAACGCGACCGAGATGATCCACCACGCCGTTTTGCGGTGCTGTACCCATGGGCACGCCACCAAGGTTGTGGGGGACGTCGATTTTCTTTTGCAGCATCCAGTAAGGGAAGGGCAAAAACTTGGTGCCCATGGCCTTTGTAAACGCTCTGAGATGCTCGTCGGCGCGTTTGTAAAAGGAGGCGTTGTCGCGCGGATTGAGGTCGGTCTGAATGACACCCTTTTTGTTGAGGGTAAACTGACCGACAGCGGTATCACGCCCGATTACCAAAAGCGGCAGAGTTGTTGCCGGCTCCACAAGACCTATCTTTTGAGCGAGCTTGAAGCCGCCGCTGACCAGTCTGATCATCAGCTTGTTGAGGCGGATGAGGCGACCTGTGACATAGAAAGTGTCATAGGTGAAACCACGGAAGCTGCCGTCGAACATCAGGTGTCCCTGATTTTGTCCGTCGGGACCGTTGAAGTCCAGGCCAGCTGTTATCTCAGGACCGCCAGAGGGATCGAGCTCGGTCTTGCTGCGGATAGCAAAGCCGATATAGGTG
>Ga0075158_10003437_pt1 | contig 11139 bp, 7 predicted proteins | sample JI91814BDNA_FD_70968 | JGI IMG/M metagenome (GOLD analysis project Ga0075158, IMG submission 70968) | Wastewater effluent complex algal communities from Wisconsin, to seasonally profile nutrient transformation and Carbon sequestration -... | ecosystem: Engineered > WWTP > Effluent > Algae... | reverse complement strand
TACATTGCACCTTGACTCATGGTTGCTGTGGTGAAAGGGTTGGCATAAAAGCTACCGCTAACAAATAATCCGGTTACAGAAATGGAAGCAGGAATGGTTACTAAGATGCTATCCGCGCCTGTTGCCGGTGCTATGCAAGAAGGAATTGCACCGCCCGTGCCAAGGTAAGTCGCAGTTGGACCGGTAACCAAAGGGTCGATGGTAATGGGAAAAACGCGATCAGGATCATTCATCCAAGCTTTTGGAACAATGATTTTTATTTTTTGTTTCCCGCCAACAATCTCTATTCTATATGCAGCAGTGATAAATGCTTTCGCAGCATCGTAACAAACAGCTCCGCGCATGGTTCCTAGTTCTTTTCCACTAGCATCAAGAATTTGAAGTGCACCCAACCATCCTCTTTCATCTTGTTGTCCATACATTGCATCCGTCTGGAGTGTTGCATTTTGAGGGAGCTCTATTTCTTCTTCAATTATAAAATCAGATGTTGAAGCAATTGGAGCATTTAAAACATAATTATACTTTACACCATTGAAACGAAATTCAAATGTTTTGGTAATGTTTGGAATGTTTGTATTCATTGAAGCAAAAGCACCATCTTGTTTTAATTCGGAACCGGAAATGTCAACACCATTAATCGTACATTTTTTTGAAAAAAGAATGGTGGAATGATCGCCTGTATTTATTTCAACAACACCGTTTGTTAATACACTTACAGCATTGGGTTGATTGTAAGATGAGAGACCTCTGTTCGAAAAAGTTGGTGTGATATCCACCGGAACGAGTGCTCCGCTCGCATTGTAATAGTTGATAGGCTGTTTGCTGTATTGGGTAATGATTCTTCCATCCTGTGTAACGAATGTGCTTGAAAACATTTTTCGTTCGCTCTCTACTTCTCGCCATTGTTGGCGGTCTTCTAAGATATTACGTTGTTCTTCCGTATGAAGATTGGTTGTAAGAGCGGACTCCTTGCTTTGTGAAAACACAGCAGCCGTGCTGATACAAAGGAGAAGCAATAAAAGAGTTGTACCTAAACTATTTTTTGAGAGTAGCATGTTTAGTGTAGTTTTAGACACTAACAAAGTTATTATTTTTTTGCATAAAAGCAAGAGAATTCTCTCTTTTAGATATATGTAAAAGAATCGCTAAAATGTTTACATTTGGAAATCTATAAAATGAAAAACGACATTTGCAAAATGAAAAGTTCTATTAAATATGTACTATTTGCATTGTTTTTTTATACTTCCTTTCAGCCGCTTATTGCACAAGATGCAACAGTGGATTCACTTATAAATATTGTAAAAGCCAATAAAGGAGATACGTTGCAAGTAAATGTGATGCATGACTTGTTTTTGTATTACGAATTTGAGGACCGAGCAAAAGCGGAAAAATATTTGACAGACGCCATGGCTTTGTCAAAAAAAATAAATTTTGAACGAGGGATGGTTACTGGTTTTATTTATACAGGATATTTTCTTGAAGACGAAAGCAAAAACCAGGACGCGTTGGGTTTTTATGAAAAAGGACTGGCGCTCGCACTAAAGATTGATTATAAAAAAGGAATTGCTTCGTGTTATAACAATATCGGGAATATCAATTTGCGGTTAGGGCAATATCCGATTGCAACAAAAAATTATTTTGCTGCGATGAAAGTGTATCAGCAAGCGGGGAATAAAAAGGGGATGGCTGATGCGTATGGAAATATTGGAATCGTATATTTTTATTTGAATGATTTTAAAGCTGGGTTGAAGACGAATGTGGCCGCGTTAAAACTATATCTTGAAATCAATGATAAGAAAGGCATTGCAGATGCCTATCAACACATCGGAAATAGTTTTGCAAAACAGAATAATTATGCAGCAGCATTGCCTAATTTTCTGATGTCGTTAAAGATTTCAGAAGAAATCGATTACAAAGCTACGAATGCATATGCCCATAGTAATATTGGGTTAATTTATCAATTGCGAGGTGATTATGAAAGAGCATTGGAAAATTATGATTTGGCTTTGAAAATAAACGAATCGATTGGAAACAAACAAGGGATTGCTGTTTCTTATGGCAATAAAGGAGAAGCGTATACCGGACAAAAAAACTTTACAAAAGCACGTGAATTTTTAACCAAAGCAATCCTCCTTGCAGATACAACCGGTGATAAAGAAGTGCTGAAAAATGCCTTCATCGCATTAACGCAATTGGACAGTGCAACTGGAAATTATAAGGGCGCATTTGAAAATCACAAGCGATACATTTTGCATCGCGACAGTTTAAGCAACGAAGAATCACGGAATCAAATTGTACAAAGTCAGATGACCTATGAGTTTGAAAAAAAGGAAGCGATTGCTCAAGCGGAACATAAAAAAGAATTAGAAAATCAAGAGGCCATTGCAGGTGAAAAAAATAGAAAACAAAAACTCATTATTGGATTTGTAGTGGTTGGATTCATCTTGGTACTCGTTTTTGCAGCCTTCGTTTCACGTTCGTTGCGAATCACGAAAAAACAGAAAGATGTGATTGAAATGCAAAAATTGTTTGTAGAACAACAAAAGACAGAAGTAGAAATGCAAAAAGGAATTGTGGAAGAAAAACAGTTGCAGATAATTGATAGTATTAAATACGCACGAAGAATTCAGCAATCGTTGTTGCCTACGGAGAAGTATATTGAGAAAAATATAAATAGGTTGAAGAAAAAGTAACCCACTCACTTAAAAACTGTAAATTCACAAAAAATTGGGGGATTAGCTCATTTGGCTAGAGCGCTTCGCTGGCAGTGAAGAGGCGACCGGTTCGAATCCGGTATTCTCCACGATAACTCCGAGAAAATTTCAATCCTTACGGAGATTTTGTTTTCGAGTAACTATTCATTAAATTTGAATAGATGAAGCTGAAACTAAACATCTTATTCCTTTTCATAGTCGGACTTTTTAATTCTGTTTTTTCACAAGACAAGCTAATTAAAAATGATGGCACGGAATTGCAAGTGAATATTGTGGAGATAAATGCAACTGAGATAAAGTACAAACGGTTTGATAATCCTGACGGACCCTTGTACATTAGCCTTAAATCTGATTTTGTTAGTGCTGAATTTAATAACGGTGTGAAAGAGACTTTTAAAGATGATACTCCAGAATCACAAGTAAAACCTGCCTTAATAAATACTCCCACTTCTCATTCCAACGATGTAAAAATTGGTGATTGGATAAAGTTCAATGTGGAAGCAGGCGTAACCTACAACAGAAGGTTTAATGGCATCCCTGTGAGGATAAATGGTTCTGATCGCCATGGCAATGGCAACGATTACAGCAAAAATTCGTTAAGCGACAAATATCACATAAGCCCATATGTAGCCTTGAATTGTATATTCGGAAAAGATAAAATTGTAAAGCATATCTTGGGCGTTTCCTATTTGAATGTTAAAACAAATTATGACCTAGTGTCTTCATCTGGATTCACTCCAAGTTATGGAAGTAATCCCCCTCCGTATTATGCACAATCTACGTATGTTTCTGTTTCAGGAGACTATCATATAATGGCGATAAATTGTGGAATTAATTTCACGGTTGCGAAAGGGTTGAATATTTCTTTAATAAGTTCATTGGGTTCCAGTATAGAGGGAACAACTGTTTCAAATGGCTATAGAACAGTTTATATTACTATGGCTGATACGGTCTATCCTGGATACAGTACACATACAGAAACGGTACTTATCGAAAATGAAAAATCGAATGTTGAATCTGTTGGTTTTTATTCGGGACAGGCAAAAATCCATTATAATTTTAAAGTCAAAAACAATGTATTTGGTGTTTTTGTGCTTGGAAGCGCATCTTTAAAAAACCGTTTACCTTATTGTGCAATCGGCTTGACGTACTATCCTTTCAAAAAACTCTGGAGCGAAGATTTGTGATGTTCAATTTAGCACATTGTTAGCACAGTATTCCGCCTTTTGCTTTTCTCCCTTGATACCATTATATTTGCGAGCCCGTTCCTGATCGGAAACGTTCTGACGGGAAATCCTTTTTACAAAAAGCAAAAATGGCAGAAGACAGAATCAATTCAAGCAAAGCACCCGAGCCCGTAGGCGCTTATCCGCATGCAAGAAAAGTTGGCAATTTATTATTTCTTTCAGGAGTTGGTCCGCGTGAACGTGGCACCAAAAAAATTCCAGGAGTTGAATTAGACGATAAAGGAAACATCGTTTCTTATGATATTGAAACGCAATGCAAATCTGTTTTTCAAAACATCAAATGGATTTTGGAAGAGGCCGGCAGCAGCTGGGATAATATTGTTGATGTACAAGTATTCTTGACAAATATGAAAGATGATTTCGCCACTTATAACAAAGTGTATGCGGAGTGGTTTAAAGACAATCAACCTTGCCGAACAACCATTGAAATCAATTGTTTGCCAACACCTATTGCCATTGAATTAAAAGTAATTGCAACCATTTAATCTGATGGGGCTTTTTCAAATCATAAAAATCATTCACATTTTAGCAGGAGCTACTGCTTTAATCACCGGACTCATTGCGATGCTTACTCGCAAAGGCGGCAAAGCACATCGTTTCAACGGGAAGCTCTATTTCTGGAGCATGGCTATCATTTTTGTATCCAGCATTTATATGTCGCTTTACAAAGAAATGATCTTCTTTGTATTGATTGCTTTCTTTAGTTTTCAAGCAGCTTTTAGCGGATACCGTATCTTATATCTTAAAAAATTAAATCAAGGACAAAAGGCCGAAGCAATTGATTACATTGGAATTATAGTAGGTGCATTGGCTGCCAGTTTTATGTTGTACTTGGGAATAATTAATGTTATTCGTTCCAATCAATCGGGTATTATACTTTTAGTTTTTGGTACCTTTTACTCGCTTGGAGTTTGGCAAGAATATCGAAAATTTCAAAAACCGCCTACTGATAAAATGTTTTGGTATTATAAACACATTGGGCAAATGGGAGGCGCCTACATAGCTACCAGTACTGCATTTTTGGTCAACAACTATCGTTTATTTCCTTTTATTCCCGGTGTTGTATTGTGGCTTCTGCCCACTGCTGTTGGTGTGGTGATCATTACACGGGTTATCAAAAAGTACAAAAAGCAGTATTCTAAATAAACAGAATCATTTTCGAAAGTCGCCTTTCTTCTCTTTGCACTGCAATTTCTGTAATTATAGTCGTTCCCAATTTATTATAGTCTACCTTTACCCAATAAATTAAACGAAAAACGAACGACATGAAAAAAAATTTACTCAACGTATTAACTGGAACCTTTGTGATTATCTGCTCAGTTTCCATCGCACAACCAACGCTTTCAGGAGCAGGAGTGAATCCGGTTATCGGAGAAAGCTATACTTTAAATGGTTCTGCGTATGTTAGTCCTGGCCCTTCTGGAGCTAGTCAAACATGGAATTTATCTACCATGTCGGGTGCATCTGCCGGACTTACAAACATTGTTGCGCCTAGTTCAACCACCTATGGTTCAAGTTTTACAACATCAACAACAGCCGCAAACAACGCTACTGCAGGTACTGTTAATTATTTGAAAACATCGAGCACCGCAATGCAAAACTCCGGAATTGTATCGGGAGCAACGGTTATCACATATACTAATTTCGAAGATTATTTGCATTTTCCTACAAACTACTCAAGCACATTTACGGACAGTTGGGCTGCTTCTTTTGTAAGCGGAGGTTATACCTTCTATCGTACAGGAACAACCACTGTGACTGCAGATAGTTACGGAACGTTAATTACTCCTAATGGAACATACACCAATGTTACACGTATCCATTTTGTTCAGGATTATCAAGATTCAGCTTTTGTAGGTGTTCCTTATGTAATCACCTACGATAACGATCAATACATGTGGTACAGAGATGGAATCCATGTTCAGATTGCTTCGGTATATACACTTACAAGCTCAGCAGGTGGACCATACACCGGTGGAAGTTATGTTTTAGGACCACTTGGAGTTGAGGATGCTTCTTTCATTACTGCATCATCACTTTTCCCAAACCCTGCTGTTGATCAAATTACTGTTGATTTCACATTGACTGAAAACAAAACAGTAAGTGTTCAAGTGTTTAATGCACTCGGACAAAAAATGGATATGAACCAACAGGTGGACGGTTTTCAAGGAACAAACACCATTCAATTGGATGTAGCAACGTTGCCGGAAGGCATCTACTTTGCATCGATTGTTTTAGATGGAACGACTGCTGCTACCAAACGATTTGTGATAGCGAAATAATACATTCTTTTTCTGAAAACCCCATTCAATGCAAATTGGATGGGGTTTTTGTTTGCCGAAAATCCAGCTTTGCCTTGGCTTAAGCCTTTAAGCAATAGGTTTTTATAGATATTTTACTACCTTTGCAATCCTTTTTTAAACACGAATTGGATCATTCAATTATGAGCAAAAATTATAAGACCTATACCGGCCTCAACCTTTCGCAAACAGCGAAGGATGTTCAAAAGACCTGGGACGAAAATAATACCTTCGAAAAATCCATCACTTCGCGTGAAGGAAAAACGCCTTTTGTTTTTTATGAAGGACCTCCTAGCGCCAACGGATTACCAGGTATCCACCACGTAATGGCTCGTTCAATTAAGGATATTTTTTGTCGCTACAAAACACAAAAAGGCTTTCAGGTAAAACGTAAAGCCGGTTGGGATACGCATGGATTACCAATAGAATTAAGTGTTGAAAAGACCTTAGGAATCACAAAAGAAGACATTGGTAAAAAAATTACCGTTGAAGAATACAACATTGCCTGCCGCAAAGATGTCATGAAGTACACGGATGTATGGGCGGATGTTACAGCAAAAATGGGCTATTGGGTAGATATGGAACATCCATACATCACCTACGATAATAAATACATTGAAAGTGTTTGGTGGTTGTTGAGTAATTTATACTCCAAAGGCGCCATCTACAAAGGATTTACGATTCAGCCGTATTCTCCTGCTGCAGGAACGGGACTTTCATCGCACGAATTAAATCAACCGGGATGTTACAGAGATGTGAAGGATAGAACGGCTGTTGCGATGTTTAAAGCAGTTCAAAGTCCAAAGTTGGAAAGTTTAAAGTTGGAGAGTGAAGTTTACTTTTTAGCGTGGACAACTACCCCTTGGACATTGCCTTCTAACACGGCTTTGGCGGTTGGAAAGAATATTGATTACCTAGCAATTAAAACTTACAATCCTTTTTCAGGAAATCCTGTAACTGTTATTATTGCGAAAGCATTGTTTGATAAATATTTTGTTATTAATGCTCCATTTGTTGAAGAAGGCAAATCAGATGGTTTTGTTGCTTGTGGTATAGATCCAGATACTAGAGAACTTTTGCCATTTGATGTTAAAAAGGGAAGTAAAGCATTTTGGAAAATCCTATCTGAATTCAAAGGCTCTGACTTAGCAGGAATTTCTTACGAACAACTTTTACCATTCGCACAACCAACAGATGGTGATGCGTTCAAAGTAATCATCGGTGATTTCGTTACTACTGAAGATGGAACAGGTATCGTGCACATCGCTCCAAGTTTTGGTGCAGACGATTTTAGAGTGGCGAAACAAAATGGAATTGGGTCGTTAACATTGGTTGACAAACGTGGTAAATTCTTACCGGAAGTAAAAGACGGAACATTTTTGTATGGCGAAGAATATGTGAAAGAAGCGTATTTAACCGATGCAGAAAAGGAAACGGAATTCAAAAATCAAAAATCCATTTTGGAGGCTGCCGGAAAAATCAAAGAGCTGAAAGCGTATCTAAGTGTGGATGAACGCATCGTTTTAAAATTACAGGAAGAAGGAAAACTTTTCAAAAAAGAAACCTACGAACATAGTTATCCGCATTGCTGGAGAACCGATAAACCTGTTTTGTATTATCCGTTGGATTCATGGTTTATCAAAACGACTGATTACAAAGACAGAATGATTGCTTTGAATAAAACAATCAACTGGAAGCCGGAATCAACCGGTACTGGTCGTTTTGGGAACTGGTTGGAAAATTTGAACGACTGGAATTTATCTCGTTCACGCTTTTGGGGAATTCCAATTCCAATCTGGACAAGTGAAGATAAATCGGAGCAAATTGTGATTGGCTCAGTAGAGGACTTGAAAAAAGAAATTGAAAATGCTATTGCGAAAAAAGCAATGACAGAAAATCCACTTGCGAAATTTACTGCAGGTGATATGTCAGAAACAAATTACAATACATTCGATTTGCATAAACCATATGCTGATAACATCGTGTTGGAACGCAATGGTAAAAAGCTTTTCCGGGAACCGGATTTAATTGATGTTTGGTTTGATTCCGGTGCAATGCCATATGCGCAATTGCATTATCCGTTTGAAAACAAAGAATTAATTGATCAGAAAAAATATTATCCTGCTGATTTTATTGCTGAAGGTGTAGATCAAACACGCGGTTGGTTCTTTACTTTGCATGCCATCGCTACCATGTGTTTTGATTCGGTTGCATTTAAAAACGTGGTGAGTAATGGATTGGTGTTGGATAAAAACGGACAGAAAATGAGTAAGCGTTTGGGCAATGCTGTTGACCCATTCGAAACCATTGAGAAATACGGTCCGGATGCTACCCGCTGGTACATGATTACCAATGCGGCTCCTTGGGATAATTTGAAATTTGACATCGAAGGAATTGCAGAAGTGCAACGTAAATTTTTTGGGACACTTCACAACACGTATTCGTTTTTCGCATTGTATGCAAATGTGGATGGCTTCAATTACAAAGAAGGTGAAATCCCGATGTTGGAACGTGCGGAAATTGATCGTTGGATTATTTCTGAATTAAATACATTGATTAAAAAAGTAGATGAAGCCTATGCCGATTACGAGCCGCACCGTGCAGGTCGTTTAATCGAAAGTTTTGTGGATGAACATTTGAGTAACTGGTACGTGCGTTTGTGCAGAAGACGTTTCTGGAAAGGTGATTATACGCAAGATAAAATTGCTGCGTATCAAACATTATATCGTTGTTTGGAAGTAATCGCGCAACTTTCCGCTCCGATTGCACCATTTTTCATGGATCGTTTGTTTACAGATTTAAACTCAATTACCGGTCGTGATAAATCTCAATCCATTCACTTGAGTGATTTCCCTGTTTCAGATACATTCTTAATTGATAAAGATTTGGAAGAGCGTATGGAATTGGCGCAAAAGATTTCTTCAATGGTTTTATCGATTCGTAAAAAAGAAAATATTCGCGTGCGTCAACCATTGAATAAAATTCAGATTCCTGTTTTGGATGATTCCTACAAAGCAAAAATTGAAGCGGTAAAAGATTTGATTTTGTCGGAAGTGAATGTGAAGAGTTTGGATTTGGTAGATGAGTCGCAAACACAAATCGTGAAAAATCTGAAATTGAATTTCAAAACCTTGGGTAAAAAATGCGGGAAGCATATGAAGTCGGTACAAACCTTTGCGAATGAAAACGGACCGGCAATTATCTCGGGAATCGAAAAAACCGGCAAATTTGAGATGAAATTTGAAGGGGAAACGATTGTTTTGGAGACCGAAGATGTGGAAATCATCCCGGTGGACATTCCGGGATGGAAGGTTGCCAATTCGGGTCAATTGACTGTGGCTCTGGATGTTACAATTTCGGAAGGGTTGCGTGAGGAGGGACTTGCAAGAGAGTTGGTGAATCGAATTCAGAACTTGAGAAAGGATAGTAATCTGGAGGTTACAGACCGCATTGACGTGAAAATTCAGAGAAATTCTGCGATAAATTCAGCCATCAATAATAATTTGGACTATATTTGCGCGGAAATTTTGGCATCATCGCTCGAACTTGTTGATACTGTGGAGGCTACAAAAGGCTCAGAAGTTGAACTGGATGAGGAGATTAAGACCATGATTACAATAACTAAACTACTAAACTAATAATAACAACAAATGGCTAAAAAAACGCAAAAAGGTAAACCGGCTAAGAAAGCTGCTAAACCTGCAAAAAAAGCGGCAGCAAAAAAGCCTGCAAAGAAAGCAGCTCCTAAAAAAGCGGCAAAACCTGCAAAAAAAGCTGCACCTAAGAAAGCAAGCAAACCAGCTAAAAAAGCTGTAGCTAAAAAGGTGGTAAAAAAAGTGGCTCCTAAAAAAGCTGCTAAAAAAGTGGTAGCAAAAAAAGTAGCGAAGAAAGTTGCTCCTAAAAAAGTAGCAAAAAAAGTAGCGAAAGCAGCACCTAAAAAAGCAGTGAAAAAAGTAGTAGCTAAAAAAGTTGCTCCTAAAAAAGCTGTGAAACCAGTTGCAAAACCGGTTGCTAAAAAAGTAGAAGTTAAAAAAGTAGTAGCTCCAGCTAAACCTGTTGTTGTTGCAAAACCTGCTCCTGTTGTTAAAAAAGCAGAACCGGTTGCTAAGAAAAAAAGCCGTGAATTTGTAACAGATGATGATTATAGTTCAGACGAAGCACCAATGGTGGTAGAATACAAAACACCTTCTATCCGTAAACCAATGGGTCCTGCGCCTAAACCACATATCAATACAGATACACGTACACGTTATTCTGACAATGAATTAAAAGAATTCAAAGAATTGATTCTTAAAAAATTGACTGAAGCACAAAAAGATTACGAATTGTTAAAGAGCACATTGTCTCATAAAGATGATCATGGCACAGATGATACTTCTCCTACCTTCAAATTGTTAGAAGATGGTTCTGATGTATTGTCGAAAGAAGAAACAGCGCACTTAGCAAGCCGTCAAGAGAAATTTATTCAAAACCTTCAAAATGCATTAATTCGTATCGAAAACAAAACATACGGAATTTGCAGAGCGACCGGTAAATTGATTTCTAAAGAACGTTTGAGAAGCGTTCCTCACGCTACATTAGCGATTGAAGCAAAACTAGAGCAAAATTCTTAATACGATTACCCTGTTTTCATAAAAAGCTGTTCTTACTGGAACAGCTTTTTTTTCGCAGTTTTAAGCCAAGTATTTTTTACTTTTGTCCTGAAGGAATTCATTAAAATCATTTTTGTGAGAAAACCATTATTAATTGTCTTTATTGTTTTATTGATTGATCAGCTAATCAAGATTTATGTGAAAACACATTTTTTCCTCGGAGAAGAAGTGCGCATGGCTGGCGATTGGGCAATCATTCATTTTACTGAAAACAATGGAATGGCAT
>Ga0075158_10003435_pt1 | contig 11146 bp, 6 predicted proteins | sample JI91814BDNA_FD_70968 | JGI IMG/M metagenome (GOLD analysis project Ga0075158, IMG submission 70968) | Wastewater effluent complex algal communities from Wisconsin, to seasonally profile nutrient transformation and Carbon sequestration -... | ecosystem: Engineered > WWTP > Effluent > Algae... | reverse complement strand
TTTGTTCCTTTTGGAATACTTCCGTAATATTTTTCAATCATCGCTTTTGTTTGGGCAATATTGATGTCCCCTGCAATGGAAAGTGTTGCATTGTTGGGAACATAAAATGTTTTATAAAAATCGATGAACTCTGACAAGGCCGCTTTGTTGATGTATTCAGGAGAACCTCCTGGAGTCCAACGGTAAGGATGAACGGTATATGCATGCCCGAATGCTTCGTTTAAAATAGAACCATACGGTGTATTTTCGTTGCGTTGTTTTAATTCTTCCTTTACCACTTTTCGTTGTGTTTCAACGCCCACCGAATCCACTTTTAATTGTAACATCCGTTCTGCTTCCATCCACAAGCCAAGTTCCAACTGGTTGCTAGGCAATATTTCGTAATAGAATGTACGGTCGAAAGAAGTGTTGGCATTCATCACACCACCTGAGTTTTGAATCAGTTTCATGTATTCACCACGTTTGATGTTATCCGAACCTTCAAACATCAAATGCTCAAAGAAGTGAGCAAATCCTGTACGTGTAGGGTCTTCGTTTTTTGAACCAACGTGGTACAAAACGGTAACGGCAACAATCGGTGTAGAATGATCTTCATGTAGGATAACATGCAATCCGTTCGGTAAATCATATTGCATAAACTTTACAGAGCCTGGTTTTACGGTTTGAGCAGTTAAAACACTGCTTCCCAAAAGCAAACACGACAATAAAATGGAATTCAATTTCATTAGATAAATGGATTTTAAAATTTTCCTAAATGTAAAACTATTTTTTGTAAAAAATGATACTGATTGATGAATGGTAGTCAGATGGTGAAGAGAATCTGTATTCCTTTTGAAACGTCATTGCGAGGCACGAAGCAATCTCTTTGGATGTTAGATTCGCAAGATTGCCACATCCCTTGAATCTCGATAGCTATCGCGAGCGGGACTCGCAATGACGATCCTTATAGAGGTTTTGTTCTAATTTTTGAATTGCCTACTGCCTACGACCTATTTCCTTCTTTTTGGTCCACGCATGGCTTCAGCCGTCAATGGGTCTTCCGGCCAATGGTGTTTCGGGTAGCGGGAGAGGAGTTCTTTGCGGACTTCAAAATAAGTTTTTTCCCAGAAGCTTTTTAAATCCTGTGTGATTTGAACAGGCTTGTAACCAGGTGATAGTAAGTGTAATAGGATTTTATTTTTACCTTCATTCACTGTTGGTGTTTCGAATAATCCAAACACTTCCTGGAGTCGAACGGCCATTTCTATTTTGCTGCCATCGTTAAAGTAAGAAAGTTTTATCATCGAGCCGGTAGGCACTTCCATTTTTGCAGGAGCCAGTTTATCCAGTTTTTGTGATAGCTCCCAAGGCAAAATGGAATGTAAAATTTGGGTAAAATCTAATTTTTGTAACTCGCTTAATTTATTGATTTTGATGAGATAAGGTGAAAGCCAATCTTCCAGCGTATCCAGCAAATGTTCGTTGGAGATATCGGGCCAGTTTTCGCTGGGACGCCAAGTGCGTAAACTCAAAACACGCGCTTGAAAATCTTCTTGTGATTCGTTCCAGTTTAATATTTTTAATCCATTCTCACGAATCACATCACAAAGAACTTGAATGCGCTGCGCATCATCTAATTTGGTAATCACTTTTGTTTCCAGAATCAGGTTTCCAACACGCTTTTCAATTGCTCCAACTACCATTCCTCTTTCTTTGTCCCAGCTGATGGTTTGTCGTTCTTCTGCCAACTCATACAAATCGTTTGAATCGAATGCGGCAGCTAAAAATATTTTTCCTTCGTTGGTTCCGGCATCCAGATGTGCAACCGCCAACCATTCTTCTTGTGCCAATGCATCTGTTTCGTTTAATTTTACAATTCGTCCGTTTGCCAAACGATACCGCAACGATTTATCAATGCGTTTGGCGATGCGTTCTGGGTAGGCGGTAGCAAGTAGTTTCCCGATGTTGAAAATGTTGGGAGCCACATTGTCAACGTCTATTCGTACTAATTTTCTCCACGATTGTGCAAGTCGTTCTATTCGATCCAACACTTTTCTATCGGCATTTACGCGTTCGTTTGCTCGGTATTTTCTGAGCAATTCAATCCGCAAGGATAAATCTGCACCGCTTTCTTTATTTAGTGGATCGCGCTCTTCGAGAATCGCGGCAATATCGGTTGCTAACGAGATATAATTTTCGTTTGGTTTGTTTTTTTGGAAATGTGTTGCTTCAATGAGCATATGCGCTAAGCGCGGATGAGTTGGCATTTGCAACATCTCTTTTCCGCGTGCCGTAATTTTATTGTTTTGCAGTGCCCCTAGTTGATTCAACAATTCTTTTGCTTGCGATACAGCTGCTTGCGGAGGTGGGGTCAACCAAAGCAACTCGTTGATGTTTTGAATTCCCCATTGACCGAGCTCTAACATTAGCGGAGCCAAATCGGCTTCTAAAATTTCCGGTTTACGATTCGGGATCAAATGAATGTGTGAACCTTCGCTCCAAAGCCTGTAGCAGGTTCCCGGCCCCAATCGTCCAGCTCTTCCCGCGCGTTGGTCGGCAGCATCCTTGGTCACTTTAATGGTTTCCAAACGTGTTAATCCTGTTTGAATATCAAAGCTTGGGGAGCGTGCATAACCGCTGTCAATCACAACCGTAATGCCTTCTATGGTTAAGGATGTTTCTGCAATGGAAGTGGCTAAAACGACTTTTCGTTTTCCATTTACATTTGGCAAAATCGCTTCTTGTTGTTTTTGTTGGGATAAATCTCCGTACAAAGGTTGTATCGCTAGTTCAAAATTTTCTTCTTCTAAAAGTTGTTGCGTTCGTATGATTTCTCCTGCTCCCGGAAGAAAAGCAAGGATATCACCTTTGTTTTCGCGCAATGCTTTTTTAATGGCGTTTGCCATTCGTAAATGCAGATATACTTTTTCATCTGTGTTCAGATATTGAACACTCACAGGATATTGTCGACCTTCAGAGGTGAGTATTGGAGCGTTGTTTAAGAGTGATGATAATTTTGAGCCATCCAACGTTGCCGACATAATTAAAATACGCAAATCATTTCGCAACACCTGTTGTACTTGATAACACAATGCCAAGGCCAAATCCGCATTCAAACTCCGCTCATGAAATTCATCAAATATGACTAATCCAACATCGTCCAGTGCATTGTCGTTTTGCAACATACGCGTTAAAATTCCTTCGGTAACCACTTCAATTTTTGTGTTCTTCGAAATTTTATTTTCGAAGCGGATGCGGTAACCAATTGTTTCTCCAACGGACTCGTTTAATAAGGATGCCATTCGGGTTGCTACGGAGCGGGTTGCCAACCTTCGAGGCTCCAACATAATTATTTTTTTTCCTTCTAACCATTTTTCATTGAGTAATTCTAAGGGAAGAATGGTTGATTTTCCGGCACCGGGTGGCGCTTGTAAAATAATCACCGGCTCGTTTTGGAGCTTGACTTTTAAGTCGGGGATAATTTCGTTAATCGGGAAATCGTTGTTGGTCATCTTGGGTAAAAATAGCAATAAAAAAAACCGTTCTGAGTTTTTCGGAACGGTTTAATGAAATTTCAGAATCTTATTTTATAAAAAGTATTTCTCTTTTAAAAATTCAGTATAATCACCAAGATTAGCCATTACCTGCAGTTCTTGGTAACGTTTGTGAAAAGCCATGTCATCGGTTTGGGCGTTTAATACATCCAAACGAAATTTATCGAAGTTCACCAATGCCTTTTTTTCATCAAGCGTTAAGGGCTCTCCGTTAAATTCTCTTTCACGTAAATCGTTGATGCTCGGAACACCACCGATGTCCTCTTTAGCAAAATACTTGTTTAATAACTTAGCGCGATTTTCCATAGTGTTTATCTGTTTACAAAATTACGTCAATTATCCATTTTGGTTACCACTTTAAGGCGATATGTTATAAACATTGAGTTGTTAATTGACAATTTCTTGTTCCATCATACTTTCTTCCAGAACAAAAACCGATTTAAGTTGTTGATTTTGATACGAATTAAAATGTGCAACTTTGTTCGCCTTTATGAAAGAAAAAGCATCTCCCTTACAACAACCTTTTTTTTCCGTTATTATTGCCACTTTCAATAGAAAGGCGACAATTATCAGAGCCATCCACTCCTTGATTGCACAAACCGAAACTGATTGGGAGGCAATTATTGTGGATGATGGGAGTACAGATAATACCTATTTTGAAATTCACAAATTGTTGCAGGAACATCGGAACATTAAATATGTAAAGCAACAAAATAAAGGTGCTGCGGCTTCTAAAAACAGAGGGATTCAACATGCCAAAGGTGCTTTTTTTACATTCTTGGATTCCGATGATGAATATGAAACGAATCATTTGGAATCCAGAAAAAAGATGTTGATGGCAACCCCCAATTTAAAGTTTATATCCGGGGGATTAAAAATAATCGGCAGTCCGTATGTGCCCGACCGCTTTAACGCTTCGCAGCTGATTCACTTGGATAACTGCGAAACCGGAGGAACTTTTTTTGTTGAAAAGGAATTGATGTATTCCTTAAAAGGATTTAACAATATTCTCCTTGGTGAAGATTCTGATTTATACGATCGAATTGTCAAAACAGGCTGTCTCACCTACAAGACGGATGTTCCAACCTACATCTACCACAGAGATACAGAAGGTTCTGTTACCAATTTGCTGTTGACGATTTAATTAGATTGTAGCAGAATTTGTTTTATTTTTGTTTCAATGAAAAAATTACTTCTCCTGCTTTTTCTTGTCAGTATTTCCTTTGTTTCTGTTTCTCAAAACTATCGCAAACAAATTGAGGAAGTTGATTCTGCTTATTACCACGATCAATACGATGTTGCAAAGAAATTAATTGCCAATCTAATTCCCAAATTGGATAAGATTAAAAACGATACGCTGTTGGTGGAATTTCTCAATACCTGCGGATCGGTTTATTATAACACAGAAGAATATTCAGAAGCGGGCAATTATTTTTTAATGGCTTCAGAAAAAGCAAAAACTACGTTGGGCGAAAGCGAATACCATTATGCACTTGCCCTTTTTAATTTAGCCGGATGTTATAAAGAAGAAGGCAGATACGCTGAAGCGGAACCGCTCTACATCAAATCATTGCCTGTGTTGGCAGGGGCATTCGGACAAAGCAGTGTGGAGTACACCCGTTGTTTTTATACATTAGCATCGCTTTATATTGATATGGGTCGCTTTAACGATGCAGAAGGAATGTGCGCGGCTGCCGTTAATTTCTACAAAGAAATTTTGGGAAATGATAGTCCGGATTACCTCGGTGCTCTCGGTTCGATTGCTATTGTGTATCAAGGGCAAGGTAAATATGAGAAAGCAGAAGAGATTTTTGTTGCCTTGCTAAATTATTTCAAAGCACAAAATAAAGACAAGTCTCAAATCAATACTTTACAAAATAATTTGGGTGAATTGTATCGCACCATGGGTGATTATGAGAAAGCAGAACCTGCTCTGGCAGAGGCTGTGCGAACATCTCCCGAAAATTCACAATCGGCTGCGACCTCTCTCAATAATTTAGCATTGGTTCAAAAAGCAATCGGTAAATATTCGGAAGCAGAAATCTCTTATAAAAAAGCGATTGAGATTTATAAAGCTTTAAACAAAACCAACCATCCCGATTATACGAATCCTGTAAATAACTTAGGAGAATTGTATCGTACGATGGGACGGACACAAGAAGCCGCCAACGCTTTTATGGAAGTGATTGCTATTCGTAAAAAACTGTTGGGAACGGATCATCCGAATTATGCAAATGCATTGAATAACCTCGCTTTGTTGGAGTCGGAAGTGGGTTACTATGAAGATGCCGAAAGACATTTTTTAGAATGTGCAGATATTTATAAACGTATTTTGGGAGAGAAACATCGTTTTTATGCCAACTGTTTAAACAATCTGGCATTTGTTTACAAGGCCACTGGCAAAATTGAAAAAGCGAAAGAGACGTATGAAGAATGTTTGCGATTGGCAAAAGAATCCGTGGGTGAAAACAGTGATAAGTATGGTTTGTATTTAGGTGGATTGGCTGGGTCCTACCGTATGTTGCATCAATACGATAAAGCGATTCCGTTGATTCTACAATCGATGGAGATTTTGAAGAATAAATTGGGTGAAACGCATTACGATTATATTGATACAGAATATAATTTAGCTGAAACCTATCGTGAAAGTGGGAATTTTAAGGATGCCAAAAAACATTATTTAAATTCCATCAAAGGTTTTTTATTTTTAATTGAAAAGTATTTTCCATCGTTGGGTGAAAAGGAAAAAACAGATTTTTATTTCACGGTGAGCAATACATTTGAAACATTCAATTCATTTGTCATTGAAATGAAAACACAGTTCCCAAAAGAAAATCATGATGATTTGGTTGAAAGGATGTATGATAATCAATTGGTAGTTAAATCGCTTCTTTTGAAAGAAACCGGAAAAGTAAAAATTCAGGTTGCTGAAAGTGGCGATAAGAAATTAAAAGAAGAGTACGAGGAATTATTAAAATTGCGCGAAACCATTGTTCAACAATACCGCTTGACCTCAGAAGATTTGGAAGAGATAGGTGTGGATTTGCCTGCAATGGAAAAACAAGCAAATGAATTGGAACAAAAAATTACTTCTGCTTCTAACATTTCTGTGAAGAAAAAAGAAGAGTCAAAATCTTGGAAAGACATTCAACAAAAATTAAAAGCAGATGAATGTGTTGTGGAAATGGTACGAACGGATTTTTATACTAAAAGTCGTTGGACGGATTCGGTATATTATTCTGCAATGGTGATTGATAAAACCTGTAAGTCACCTAAGTTTATCTTTATTAATGGGAATGAGATTGATACAAAAGTAGCAGCTTCCTACCGGAATTTAATAAAAACAAAAGTAGCTGACGAAACATCTTATGATGCTTTGTGGAAGCCATTAAAAGCAGCAATCGGGACAGCGAAAAAAGTTTATTTTTCTCCTGATGGTGTCTATCAGCAGGTGAATTTGTACACCTTAAAAAATCCGGAAACAAAAAGATACTTGATTGATGAAACCAATATTGTATTGTTAACCAATTCGCAAGATTTATTAGAAACAGTTTCTGCTTCGTCCTCCCAAACAGCTGAAATATTTTCGTTCCCTGATTATGATTTTGTTCCGTCAACTGCGGAAGTAAAATCCTCCGAGTCTCTTTCACGATATGGTTTTACAGAGTTGGCAGAATTACCGGGAACAAAAATTGAAGCGGATTCGATTACTAAAATTTTGAAATCAAAAAATTGGAAAGTAAACGAACACTTGCAAGCAGAAGCAACGGAGGAGGCGATTAAAAAAATTCAAAACCCGAAAATCTTGCACATTGCTACACATGGTTTTTTCTTAAAAGATGTGGATGACAATGCAAGTGTTGTGATGGGTATGCAAGCAAACATTGCAAAAGAAAATCCATTGTTACGCTCAGGTTTGATGATGGCGGGTTCAGCTGCCATTGCCAGAGATTCGATGGTAGACAATACCACAGATGATGGAATTTTGACAGCCTATGAAGCGGCAAATATGAATCTGACACAAACAGATTTAGTCGTTTTGTCAGCTTGTGAAACAGGCTTAGGTGAAATGAAAAACAGTCAAGGTGTTTATGGTTTACAACGTGCATTCATGGTAGCCGGAGCCAAATCGGTGGTGATGAGTTTGTGGGTGGTAGATGATTTTGCAACCCAAGAGTTGATGAGTAATTTTTATCGCGAGTGGTTAAAAGATCCATCTGCAGAAAACCGTCAAAAAGCATTTCGAACAGCACAACTTAAATTGAAAGAGAAATTTCCGGACCCTTACTATTGGGGAGCTTTTGTGATGGTTGGTAAGTAGTTTTCTTCTCTTTCTTTGCAAATGATTGTTGGTTGTCATTTAGTCCCGATAGCTATCGGAAGGAGTCGAGAAATCTTAGCTGAATTACAGATACTATTTTGTTGGATTCCTCCGCGTTGGTCGGAATGACAGTACGATGATTATAATTTGTTCCTTCATATTTCACTGCAAATAATAGTATCTTTGCAAAAAATAAAAGTGTATGAGTAAAGTTTTTGTAACCGGTCCGGATGGCGTTTTGGGAAGTAATATTGTTCGCGAACTTCTTGCCCGAAAATATGACGTGAAAGTACTGGTGTTTGGTCCGCATGATCCTATTACTTTAAAAGGATTACCAATAGAAATTGTCAGAGGAAATGTGACGAATAAAGCAGATTTGATTGATCTTTCGAAAGGATGTGATTATTTCATCAATGTTGCAGCCATCACAGATATGTGGCCAACACGGGGAGAAAAATATTTTAAAATCAATGTAGAAGGAGCTGAAAATGCGGTGGAAGCTACGCTTAAAAATAAAATGAAACGATTGGTGCACATCGGAAGTGCAAGCTCCTTTGGATACGGAACAATCGATAACCCCGGAAACGAAACCACCGCCTACAAATCTGCCAAGTACAAAGTAGATTATATTGAAAGCAAGAAACTCGGACAAGAAAGGGTGTTAGCAGCTGTAAAAGAAAAAGGGTTAGATGCAGTTGTGGTTTGTCCCACCTTTATGATTGGTCCATACGATTCGAAACCAAGTTCCGGTGCAATGATTATTGCCATTGCGAAAGGTGAATTGCCGGGCTATTCTTCCGGAGGAAAAAATTGGGTATATGTAAAAGATGTTGCTGTTGGCGCCTGTAACGCTCTAACAATGGGTCGCACAGGCGAAGCATATATTTTGGGGGGAGAAAATATTACCTATGTGGATGCTGTTAATCGAATTGCAGCGGCACTCGGACAAACGAAGCTTCCGAAATTTGTTGTCCCTCGATTCTTATTGTTAACCATTGGCTGGTTAGGAACGGTCGCAGCAGCGATTACAGGTAAACCACCGAAACTTACCCTTAACCTTGCACAGATTGCATGTGATGGCCATTACTTCAGTCCTAAAAAAGCGGTTGAAGAATTAAAAATGCCTCAAACACCGATTGAAGTAGGCGTGAAAGAGGCGAAGCAATGGTTTATCGAAAATAAATATTTGTAATTACTTCCTGTTTTTCACAATCATAACACTGCCTTTCCAATCGGAAAGCTCTACCAAGCTTTCGGGAATGGTGGGCATAAATTCCTGCAGGGCTTTTGGGATGCCGTCCCACGTGTGATTATAATCGTGGATAATGATAACACCACCCGGTGCAAGTTTTGGATAGAAAAATCGTAAGCCTTCGATCGTTGGTAAATATAAATCGGCATCTAAATGAACGAATGCAAAGGTAGTTTGATCTACCCCGATTGCGGTATTTGGAAAATACCCTGGATAAAAAACGGCCTGATTTCCAGCGTTGACATATTGTTTTACCTCTTCTAAGCTTGTGTCGGAAAATTCTTTGGTGGTATATTTTCCACCTTGTTTGTTTTCATGTTTCAAATCTGTGGCATTAAATCCCTCAAAGGTATCGAACAGGTGAATCGTACGTGTTTGATCCATTTCAAAAATCATTTTTGCCGTTTCTCCTTTGTGGACGCCTAATTCGGCAAAGTCGCCTTTTACATTTTCTTTTTTGAGTCGTTCAATTTGTAACCAAAAGTTGTAAAAACGAATCTTGTCAAAATAGCTTCGCTCCAGTGTTTTTAAATTTTCGGAGACCAACTTGTTTTTTACGGCATCTTCCCATTTGTAGGGTTTTGCAAGCTTGAAGGACCAAAATGTTTCAAGGTATTTGTAGATAAAAAATAGGAGAACCAGAACAAGTCCACCAGAAATAATATTGAAAATCGAATCCATAAAAATGAATAGCCTTTGAAAAAATAGTTGTACGAATGTAAGGCTATTATTTAATTACTTGTAAGAATCCCGGGTAGTTATCTCCGTTTTCTACCACCAGTAAATAGTAGTACGTTCCATCCGAAACACCGTTTGGCACCCAGTCGTTCGCGTAATTTTCTTTTTGATAAACGATTTGTCCCCAACGATCATATACTTTTAAACTATTGGCACCGAAATATTCCAAGTACTTGAAATATAGCATTTCGTTGGCATTGTCGCCATTCGGTGTAACTACATTGGGTAATACAATTTCGGCTGGGATAACCGTAACATCTTGACAAATCGTATCAACGCATCCACTGGAGGTTTGCATTGCTAAACAAACGTTATAAATTCCTGGAACGGAAAAGATATGTGTTGGATTTTGACTCACATCAAAGCTTCCATCACCAAAGCTCCACAGCCAATTGCTGGTGCTACCACCGTAGGCAATACTGTTGTCGTTAAATGATAATGGTGTATTAATGATAACCGGTTGTGGCGTTGCCAAAAATCCTGCAACAGGCAATGGGTCTGTATTTACTGTAACGGTTATGGTATCCGATTGACAGGTATTGTTGATTGCGGAAACCTGATAGGTTGTAGTAGAAACAGTTGTTCCGGTGTTGGTGAGTGTTTGACTGATTGTTGTCCCCGTTCCACTTGTTGCGTTTCCACTCCAGCTCACAACACTCGTTCCGATGCAAGGAGTAAGTGTGGTGTTAAATGTTTCACCCGAACAAATGGTCATCGGGTTGGGGGAAGCAGTAACTTCCGGTACTTCTTTGATGGTGATTACTTTTGGTGAAATGCCGGTCATTACATTCCCACAGGCGTCCGTAACCGTAGGTGGAGGAACAGATAATGTAGAAATGGTGTCGCACGTCCACGGACAACTTGGGATAGTTAGCGTCAATGCTTTTGGTGTTGCTGCGATGGAACATCCTAAGGGTGTTCCAACAGTCACACTGCCGGCCATCCAAGGATGGGTGATGGTAAAAGGTGGAACACCATAACGTATGTAAACAGTTCCGGTGATTGTACAAACGTTTGAACAAATATTGTTGGGTGTAACATTCCAAAGTGGTCCGTATCCTTCAATGGTATGGCCTTCCACGTAAGCGCTAAACGGATAACCACCAAATGGATCATGATAAATATAGGTGGTGTTACAACCCGTTCCGGGGCCTGTTCGCGAGATAAGCATGGATAAATAGAAGGTTTGTGCAGCACAGGATTGTGGTTTGCAGCAAAGCAACGGACTCTTTAAATCATAAACAGAAAGGTAGGCGGTTCCCGGAGTAGCGCCTGCCGTTCCAGTAACAGTGAAGGAGGTAG
>Ga0075158_10003433_pt1 | contig 11151 bp, 6 predicted proteins | sample JI91814BDNA_FD_70968 | JGI IMG/M metagenome (GOLD analysis project Ga0075158, IMG submission 70968) | Wastewater effluent complex algal communities from Wisconsin, to seasonally profile nutrient transformation and Carbon sequestration -... | ecosystem: Engineered > WWTP > Effluent > Algae... | reverse complement strand
CAACCTCAACAGCTTCGACCCGGCCGTGATGGCCAAGGCCTTCGGTGGACAGAAGGCCAAGGTCACCAAGAAGGAGGGCGATCTGACGACGCTCTCGCTCGATCTCGACCTCGCCAAGGTCATGAGTGCGACTGGCATGGACAAGCCGACCGGCATCACCCTGCCGGACAGTATCCCGGTCACCTATACCCTCGACGGCCAGGGTCGGCCGGTCCATTCGACCATCAATATGGGCATGGAGATCACCGTCGACTACTCCGACTGGGGCAAGAAGGTCGACATCTCGGCTCCGCCGGCCTCCCAGGTCACCACCATGTAGTCCAGCGCGAGTTACCGGCGGGTAGGTGAGGCAAAGGCGGGAGCTATGGCGCCCGATTTGCCTCCCCTACCGTCAGTAGCCTGCGAGCTGGATTTGGGCGGATGCCGGGTCGGGCCGTATCCTGATCACGACCAAAGACCGCCGGTTGTCGTATACGACCGAAGGTCCCGCCGCGAGGTGGGCAACCAGCGCAGGCCACGCTTGACCGTCATACCGCCTCGGCTTCCCCGATCGCTCCGTATGCCGTTCGCCCCGTGCCCTGCGCCGGGGCCCTTTTCGTTGTGGGCCGGGACAAAGACCAGCGGCACGAACGACGAAGGAGGCCCTAATGGCAAAGCCCGCAAAGTCGGCTGCCATCGCCGAGTTGGCGGAGAAGTTCCGCACCTCGAATGCGGCCGTTCTCACGGAGTACCGCGGGCTCACCGTGAAGCAGCTGACCCAGCTGCGCACCAGCCTCCGTGGCAACGCCACCTACGCCGTGGTCAAGAACACGCTGACCGATTTGGCGGCCAAGGAAGCCGGGGTGACCGCTTTCGAGGGTCAGTTCGTCGGCCCGACCGCCATCGCGTTCGTCGACGGTGACCCCGTCGAGGCCGCGAAGGGTCTGCGTGACTTCGCCAAGGCCAACCCCCTGCTGGTGATCAAGGGCGGTGTCCTCGACGGGCGCGCTCTCGACGCCGACGGGATCAAGAAGCTCGCCGACCTCGAGTCGCGCGAGGTTCTCCTCGCCAAGCTCGCCGGGGCCATGAATGCCTCGCTGAGCCGCGCTGTTTACCTCTTCGCCGCGCCCTTGTCGCAGGCCGCTCGCACCGTCGACGCCCTGCGTGCCAAGGTCGAGAGCGAAGGGCCGGTCGCCGCTGCCCCCGCAGCGCCGGCGGACGCACCCGCGGACGCCCCGGCCGACGACGTCGCCCCGAGTGGCGACGCGGACGCCTGATCCCACCGGGACCGGGCACACCACCCTCACGCCACTCACGGCATACGAAAGAAAGGACGCCACCATGGCGAAGCTCAGCACCGACGAGCTCCTTGAGGCCTTCAAGGAGATGACCCTGATCGAGCTCTCCGAGTTCGTCAAGCAGTTCGAGGAGACCTTCGGCGTCACCGCCGTGGCCCCGCTGATGGCCGGTCCGGCCATCGGTGGCGGCGGCGCGGCCGAAGCTCCGGCCGAGGCCGAGGAGCAGGACGAGTTCGACGTCATCCTCGCCGCTGCCGGTGACAAGAAGATCCAGGTCATCAAGGAGGTCCGCTCGCTGACCTCTCTCGGCCTGAAGGAGGCCAAGGACCTCGTGGACGGCGCTCCCAAGGCCGTCCTGGAGAAGGTCGACAAGGCCACCGCCGACAAGGCGAAGGCCCAGCTCGAGGAAGCCGGCGCCACCGTCGAACTCAAGTGAGTTTGTAGGGACGAAAAACGTTGGGGCGGACCGAGTTTCGGTCCGCCCCTTCGGCGTCCTCGGGCGCGGACGCGCTACCGGGACATGCGAATCGCGCGCGCCTGCTTGACGTATGCCGTGTTCCGCGTCATCCTCTACGCGTCGCTTTTCGCGACCGCCGTCCGGATGGGCTCTGGACAGGCTTGGACAGCCATGCCTTGATGCTGTATTGTTATTCCTTGCGCTGTCTTCCCTCCCACCCTCGTGTCTGACGCTTCATATCCCGGGCCGACCAGCCCGGTCGCGTCAACCGTGATCCCGCGGGTCGACAGCCGCCGCACACCACACAGGCCCGTGGAAGGATCCATCCTTGGCTGCCTCGCGCACCGCAACTGTGCAGACCGCACGAACGGCCTCCGGTCGTCTCAGCTTCGCAAAGATTCGCGAACCCCTCGAAGTCCCCGACCTCCTCGCCCTGCAGACCGAGTCTTTCGACTGGCTGCTCGGAAACGAGCGGTGGCAGGAGCGGGTCGCCGAAGCTGTCGCGTCCGGTCGGCGTAACGTCCCCGACCGTTCGGGGCTCGAAGAGATCTTCGAGGAGATCTCCCCGATCGAGGACTTCTCGGGCTCGATGAGCCTGAGCTTCCGTGACCACCGCTTCGAGGAGAGCAAGTACTCCATCGAGGACTGCAAGGAGCGGGACCAGACCTACTCCGCGCCCCTCTTCGTCACCGCCGAGTTCATGAACACCACCACTGGTGAGATCAAGAGCCAGACGGTCTTCATGGGCGACTTCCCGCTGATGACCGAGCGCGGCACCTTCATCATCAACGGCACCGAGCGCGTCGTCGTCAGCCAGCTGGTCCGCAGCCCCGGCGTCTACTTCGAGCGCACGCCGGACAAGACGTCCGACAAGGACATCTACACCGCCAAGGTCATCCCGAGCCGCGGTGCGTGGCTGGAGTTCGAGATCGACAAGCGCGACATGATCGGCGTGCGCGTCGACCGCAAGCGCAAGCAGAGCGTCACCGTGCTCCTGAAGGCCCTTGGCATGTCCGAGGCCGAGATCCGCGAGGAGTTCGCCGGCTACGAGTCGATGGAGCTGACCCTCGAGAAGGACCACATCGCCGGTCAGGACGAGGCGCTGCTCGACATCTACCGCAAGCTGCGCCCGGGCGAGCCCCCGACGCGCGAGGCGGCGCAGAACCTCCTCGACAACCTCTACTTCAACCCGAAGCGCTACGACCTGGCCAAGGTCGGTCGCTACAAGATCGGGCGCAAGCTCGGCCGCGACGTCGACCTGCACGACTCGGTCCTCACCATCGAGGACATCGTCGGCACGATCAAATACCTCGTGGCACTCCACCGCGGCGACACGACCCTTCCCGGCGTGCGCGACGGCGAGAACATCGAGATCAGCGTCGAGACCGACGACATCGACCACTTCGGCAACCGGCGCCTGCGCACGGTCGGCGAGCTCATCCAGAACCAGGTCCGCACCGGCCTGTCGCGGATGGAGCGCGTCGTCCGCGAGCGGATGACCACCCAGGACGTCGAGGCGATCACCCCGCAGACCCTGATCAACATCCGCCCGGTCGTGGCGTCGATCAAGGAGTTCTTCGGCACCTCGCAGCTCTCGCAGTTCATGGACCAGAACAACCCGCTCGCGGGCCTGACCCACAAGCGTCGGTTGTCCGCGCTCGGCCCGGGCGGTCTCTCCCGGGACCGCGCGGGCATGGAGGTCCGTGACGTTCACCCGTCGCACTACGGCCGGATGTGCCCGATCGAGACCCCAGAAGGCCCGAACATCGGCCTGATCGGCTCGCTCGCGTCGTATGCCCGCATCAACGCCTTCGGGTTTATCGAGACCCCCTACCGCAAGGTCGAGGGCAACAAGGTCAGCGACGAGATCCACTACCTGTCCGCCGACGAGGAGGACAAGTACGTCATCGCCCAGGCGAACGCCGCGCTGGACGTCGACGGCACCTTCGCCGAGAACCGCGTCCTGGTCCGCACCAAGGGCGGTGAGGCGATCGACGTCGCCGCCGACGAGGTCGACTACATGGACGTCTCGCCCCGGCAGATGGTCTCCGGCGCGACCGCGATGATCCCCTTCCTCGAGCACGACGACGCCAACCGAGCGCTCATGGGCGCCAATATGCAGCGTCAGGCGGTCCCGCTGGTGCGCAGCGAGGCCCCGCTCGTCGGCACCGGGATGGAGTTCCGTGCGGCGCTCGACTCCGGCGATGTCGTGCGGGCCGAGAAGGCGGGCGTTGTCACCGAGGTCTCGGCCGACCTGGTCAGCGTCGCCGCCGACGACGGCACCCACCGCACCTACCGGATCGCGAAGTTCGCCCGCTCCAACCAGGGCACCTCCTACAACCAGCGTGTCGTGGTCGCCGAAGGCGATCGTCTGGAGGAGGGCGGCCTGATCGCCGACGGTCCCGCGACCGACGGCGGCGAGATGGCGCTCGGCAAGAACCTTCTCGTGGCCTTCATGCCCTGGGAGGGCCACAACTACGAGGACGCGATCATCCTCTCCCAGCGTCTGGTGCAGGACGACGTCCTCTCCTCGATCCACATCGAGGAGCACGAGGTTGACGCCCGCGACACCAAGCTCGGTCCCGAGGAGATCACCCGGGACATCCCCAATGTCTCCGAAGAGGTCCTGGCCGACCTCGACGAGCGCGGCATCATCCGCATCGGCGCCGAGGTCCGCGACGGCGACCTGCTGGTGGGCAAGGTCACCCCCAAGGGTGAGACCGAGCTGACCCCGGAGGAGCGCCTGCTGCGCGCGATCTTCGGGGAGAAGGCCCGCGAAGTCCGCGACACCTCGCTCAAGGTTCCCCACGGCGAGACCGGCACCGTCATCGGTGTCAAGGTCTTCGACAAGGAGGACGGCGACGAGTTGCCCCCGGGCGTCAACCAGTTGGTCCGCGTCTATGTCGCCAATAAGCGCAAGATCACCGACGGCGACAAGCTCGCCGGCCGCCACGGCAACAAGGGCGTCATCTCCAAGATCCTGCCGGTCGAGGACATGCCCTTCCTCGAGGACGGCACGCCGGTCGACGTCGTGCTCAACCCGCTCGGTGTCCCGGGCCGAATGAACATCGGCCAGGTCCTCGAACTCCACCTCGGGTGGGCCGCCAGCCGCGGCTGGCAGGTCCCGGACGGTGCCGAGTGGGCTGCCGGTATGGCTGCCGACGCGCACCACGCGGAGCCCGGCACCCGGGTCGCGAGCCCCGTCTTCGACGGTGCCCGCGAGGAGGAGATCTTCGGTCTGCTCGAGTCCACGCTGCCCACGCGTGATGGCCAGCGACTCGTCGGGCCCAACGGCAAGGCACGCCTGTTCGACGGCCGCTCCGGCGAGCCCTTCCCGGACCCGGTCTCGGTCGGCTACATGTACATCCTGAAGCTGCATCACCTCGTGGACGACAAGATCCACGCGCGCAGCACCGGTCCCTACTCGATGATCACCCAGCAGCCGCTCGGCGGTAAGGCCCAGTTCGGTGGCCAGCGCTTCGGTGAGATGGAGGTCTGGGCCCTGGAGGCGTACGGCGCGTCATACGCCCTGCAGGAGTTGCTGACGATCAAGTCCGACGACGTCACCGGCCGCGTGAAGGTCTACGAGGCCATCGTCAAGGGCGAGAACATTCCCGAGCCGGGCATCCCCGAGTCGTTCAAGGTCCTCATCAAGGAGATGCAGTCCTTGTGCTTGAACGTCGAGGTGCTCAGCCAGGACGGCAGCCAGATCGAACTGCGCGACACCGAGGACGACGTCTTCCAGGCCGCTCAGGAACTCGGCATCGACCTGTCCCGGCGCGAGCCCTCTTCCGTAGAGGAAGTGTGATTGCGACGTCCCGGGCAGTCGGACGAGCGATCCCGCTAGGGATCGTCGAGTCCGCCGCCGAACCGCGAGCGAAGCGAGCCTGGTTCGACGGAATGAGACTGGCCGGGGCGAAGCTCCGTCCTGGCCTTCGGGCCAGCCACATACCAACTGAACTGAACGGCATACGGAAGATAGGAAGCACGTAGTGCTGGACGTCAACAACTTTGATCAACTGCGTATCGGCCTCGCCACCGCGGACAGCATCCGCGAGTGGAGCCACGGCGAGGTCAAGAAGCCGGAGACCATCAACTACCGGACCCTGAAGCCGGAGAAGGACGGTCTGTTCTGCGAGCGCATCTTCGGTCCCACCCGGGACTGGGAGTGCGCCTGTGGCAAGTACAAGCGTGTGCGCTTCAAGGGCATCATCTGCGAGCGCTGCGGCGTCGAGGTGACCCGCGCGGCCGTGCGTCGTGAGCGGATGGGCCACATCGAGCTCGCGGCTCCGGTCACCCACATCTGGTACTTCAAGGGCGTGCCCTCGCGACTGGGCTACCTGCTCGACCTGGCGCCGAAGGACCTGGAGAAGGTCATCTACTTCGCCGCCTACATGATCACCTCGGTCGATGTCGACCAGCGCCACGCCGACCTGCCCTCCCTGGAGGCACAGATCGAGGTGGAGAAGAAGGAGATCGAAAACCGTCGCGACGCCGACATCGAGGCCCGCGCCAAGAAGCTCGAAGCCGACACCGCCGAGCTGGAGAACGACGGGGCCAAGGCCGACGTCAAGCGCAAGGTCCGCGATGGGGCCGAGCGTGAGATGGCGCAGATCCGCCGGCGTGCGGACGGTCAACTCGACCGCCTCACCCAGGTCTGGGACCGGTTCAAGAACCTCAAGGTCCAAGACCTCGAGGGCGATGAGATCCTCTACCGCGAGATGCGGGACCGTTTCGGTCTCTACTTCGAGGGGGGGATGGGCGCCGCGGCGATCCAGAAGCGTCTGGAGACCTTCGACCTCGACGCCGAGGCGGCGCTGCTGCGCGAAATCATCGCCACCGGCCGGGGCCAGAAGAAGACCCGCGCCCTCAAGCGCCTCAAGGTCGTCTCCGCGTTCATGACGACGGACAACAACCCCGCCGGTATGGTGCTCGACGCGGTCCCGGTCATCCCGCCGGACCTGCGCCCGATGGTGCAGCTCGACGGTGGCCGCTTCGCGACCTCCGACCTGAACGACCTCTACCGCCGCGTCATCAACCGCAACAACCGGTTGAAGCGTCTGCTCGACCTCGGCGCGCCCGAGATCATCGTCAACAACGAGAAGCGGATGCTGCAGGAGGCCGTGGACTCGTTGTTCGACAACGGTCGTCGTGGCCGGCCGGTCACCGGCCCGGGCAACCGCCCGCTGAAGTCGCTGTCCGACATGCTCAAGGGCAAGCAGGGGCGTTTCCGTCAGAACTTGCTCGGCAAGCGCGTCGACTACTCCGGCCGGTCGGTCATCGTCGTCGGCCCGCAGTTGAAGCTGCACCAGTGCGGTCTGCCCAAGCAGATGGCGCTGGAGCTGTTCAAGCCGTTCGTGATGAAGCGCCTGGTCGACCTCGACCATGCGCAGAACATCAAGTCGGCCAAGCGTCAGGTCGAGCGCCAGAAGTCGGTGGTGTGGGATGTCCTCGAAGAGGTCATCACCGAGCACCCCGTGCTGCTCAACCGTGCGCCCACCCTGCACCGCCTCGGCATCCAGGCCTTCGAGCCGCAGCTGGTCGAAGGCAAGGCCATCCAGATCCACCCGCTCGTCTGCACCGCCTTCAACGCGGACTTCGACGGTGACCAGATGGCCGTGCACCTGCCGCTGTCGGCCGAGGCGCAGGCCGAGGCCCGCATCCTGATGCTGTCCTCCAACAACATCCTCAAGCCGGCCGATGGCCGCCCGGTGACCATGCCCACCCAGGACATGATCATCGGCCTCTACCACCTGACCTCCGAGGTCGAGGATGGCAAGGGGTCCGGGCGCGTCTTCTCCACGGTGGCCGAGGCCCGCATGGCCTTCGACGCCCACGAGATCGAACTCGGCAGCATGGTCAAGATTCGCCTTATGGATGTCGTTCCGTCGGTCGGGGCCCAGTTGCCCGAGGGCGTCGAGGCGGGCGAGGGCGGCGGGGTGCCGATGCTGCTGGTCGAGACCACCCTGGGCCGTGCGCTGTTCAACACCACGCTGCCCTTTGACTATCCGTTCGTCAACGAGCCGGTTGACAAGAAGCGCCTCTCGACGATCGTCAACGACCTGGCCGAGCGCTACAGCAAGGTCCAGGTGGCGGCGAGCCTCGATGCGCTCAAGGAAGCCGGCTACCACTGGGCGACCCGCTCGGGCACGACGGTGGCGGTTTCCGATGTCGTCACGCCGCCGCGCAAGGGCGAGATCCTCGCCGGCTACGAGACGAGCGCGACCAAGGTGCAGACGCAGTTCGAGCGCGGCCTGATCACCGACGACGAGCGCCGTCAGGAGCTCATCGAGATCTGGACCAAGGCGACCAACGAAGTCTCCAAGGAGATGGAGTCCAACTTCCCCAAGAGCAACCCCATCTTCCGGATGGTCAACTCCGGGGCGCGCGGTAACTGGTTCCAGTTGCGTCAGATCGCCGGTATGCGTGGCCTGATGGCCAACCCCAAGGGCGAGATCATCCCGCGCCCGATCCGCACGAACTTCCGTGAGGGTCTGTCGGTGCTGGAGTTCTTCATCTCCACCCACGGTGCGCGCAAGGGTCTGGCCGACACCGCGCTGCGGACCGCGGACTCGGGCTACCTCACCCGGCGCCTGGTCGACGTCTCGCAGGACGTCATCATCCGCGAGGACGACTGTGGCACCGAACGTGGACTGACGATGCCGATCGCGGCGAAGTCCGAGAGCGGCGGCCGTATCGTCCACGACGAGGTCGAGACGTCGGTCTATGCCCGCACGCTCGCCGAGGCGATCACCCGCGACGGAGAGGTGCTGGCCGAGGCCGGCATCGACCTCGGTGACGTGGTTATCGGTGCGCTCTTCGGCGCCGGCGTGGACGAGGTCAAGGTCCGTTCGGTCCTGACCTGTGAGTCCAAGGTCGGCACCTGTGCCAAGTGCTACGGCCGCTCGCTGGCCACCGGCAAGCTGGTCGACATCGGAGAGGCGGTCGGCATCATCGCCGCCCAGTCCATCGGTGAGCCCGGCACCCAGTTGACGATGCGGACCTTCCACACCGGTGGTGTGGCCGGTGACGACATCACCCAGGGTCTGCCGCGTGTTGTCGAGCTCTTCGAGGCGCGCACCCCCAAGGGTGTCGCGCCGATCGCCGAGGCCACCGGCCGGGTGGAGATCGAGGAGACCGACAAGACCCGCCGCATCCTGCTGACGCCGGACGACGGCTCGGAGGAGCACGCCTACCCGGTCAGCAAGCGGGCGCGTCTGCTGGTCGCCGACGGCGATCACGTGGCGGTCGGCACCAAGCTGGTTCAGGGCGCCATCGACCCCAAGCAGGTGCTGCGCATCCTCGGCCCGCGCCAGGTGCAGATGCACCTCGTCGACGAGGTGCAGGCTGTCTACCGCCAGCAGGGTGTGGCGATCCACGACAAGCACATCGAGGTCATCGTCCGGCAGATGCTGCGGCGGATCACGATCATCGAGTCCGGCGACGCCGACCTGCTCCCGGGCATGCTGGCCGAGCGCGGCCGCTTCGAGGACGAGAACCGTCGCGTCGTGGCCGAGGGGGGCCGTCCGGCCTCCGGTCGTCCCGAACTGATGGGGATCACCAAGGCCTCGCTGGCGACTGACAGCTGGCTCTCGGCGGCCTCCTTCCAGGAGACGACCCGCGTCCTGACCGAGGCCGCGATGGAGGGCAAGTCGGACCCGCTGCTCGGCCTGAAGGAGAACGTCATCCTCGGCAAGCTCATCCCGGCCGGTACGGGCCTGCCTCGCTACCGCGACATCCGGGTCGAGCCGACCGCCGAGGCGCGCGCGGCGATGTATGCCATGCCGAACTACGACGACTACGCCTACCCCGTCTTCGGCGCGGGCACCGGCGAGGCGATCCGCCTCGACGACGTCGAGTTGGGCCTGGACCGCTTCGACTGATCCATCTCGCATGATCGGATGCCGCTCACCCCGCCTGGGGTGGGCGGCATCCGCTTTTTGTCCCGGCGATCCGACGGCGGGGGGAGGCGGCGGTATAGGGGAGCGAACGGCATACGTCCCGTAGATTGGCGCGGGTGAGCAGCAGACCGGACGCCGGCCGCAATGCGGTGATTGGCGGTGTCCTGGTCGGGCTGGGCCTGGTCGCGCTCGTGCGGCTGGTGGGCCCGCTGCGGCTGCTCGGGATCGCCGCGATCGTGGCCGGCGCCTTCCACCTCAACCGCACCGACCCCAAGCGGCTGACCGCCGTGCTCGTGGTGCTGGTCGTGGGAATGGGCGTGCTCGCCTACCTCTACTCGCGCAACGCGTGACCCCTTCGCTGCGCACTCTGAACATCTCGCGGCCGCCGCGGGAGCGGGCCAGGGACCTGCTCGCCTATCTGTGGCAGTGCGAGGATGAGGTCCTCGTGCTCACCGAGACCGGGTGGGGCGCCGGAACCGCCCTAATCGAGGACGTATGCCGTGCGGCCGGCTTCGCGACCTTCTCCTCCTTGCGCGAGCCGGCGGGTGCGCGCCGGGCCGGCGTGGACGCCACCTCGCTCGGGGTGCTCCTAGTGGATCGTGGTGCGGGACTGACCCGGCTCGATGTGCCCGGCCCCAGCATGCTGGCCGAGCGGGTGCTCGTCGCCCAGGTGCCCGATGGGGTCGGCCCGGGAGCGGAGCCGGTGCGACTCGTCGCGGTCTATGGCGCGGCCAGTGATCCGGTGCGCTATGCGAACGCCGTTCAGCGGCAACGCAAACGCGACTGGCTGCTGGCCTTCCTCACCTGGCTGAGCGAACTGCCCCCGGCCCCCACGATCCTGGTCGGCGACCTCAATATCGTCGCGCCGGGCCACGTCGATCGCCTGCTCTATGTGCTGGGGGAGGAGCGCACGGCATACGGCCTGCTCACCGGCGGCCTCGGTTATCGCGATCCGCTGGCCGGCGATCCCGAGCCCACCTGGGTGGATCACTCAGGGGCTGCGTGCCGCTACGACTATGTACTGACCACCGCGCCGCTCCCGGTGGGGGAGTGCGCGATCGACCACACCCCCCGTCTGTTCGGGCTGACCGACCACGCCGCCCTCGCCTGGCGAACACCGGGCTGACGACAGCGGAATGGCTTGCCGCGCCCGAGTGGCGAATCGGTCAGTTGACCTTGACGGTCATCTTCCCCGTGGAGTTGCTCTGCACAACCTTGATGGTCACGCCCACGCCGGCCACCTTGACACTCCCCATGGGGTTGGCGGTTCGTAGTAGCGCAGCGGGTCGCTGTCGTCGAAGACCGCGACCGGTGCCTGCGACGGGACGGTCGTCGAGCTGGGCGGCGGATGCGCCATCGACGCGTTCGGCGGACGAGCTCGCCTGGGCATTGGGTGCAAGCGCGGCGGCAAGCGCCACGGCGCCGGCGCCGGCCAGCCAACGCAATCTGGGGTGTCGCACGTGAACTCCTTTGTCCGCGGCATCATGGGGAAGGTGGCGGGTGAGCCCCGTTACCT
>Ga0075158_10003432_pt1 | contig 11152 bp, 11 predicted proteins | sample JI91814BDNA_FD_70968 | JGI IMG/M metagenome (GOLD analysis project Ga0075158, IMG submission 70968) | Wastewater effluent complex algal communities from Wisconsin, to seasonally profile nutrient transformation and Carbon sequestration -... | ecosystem: Engineered > WWTP > Effluent > Algae... | reverse complement strand
TTTTACGAGATGGCCGTTATCGTCCCGAACAGTAATTTCTGTAAAAAAAATCTTAATAGCTTTTGTTTGTTTTTTGAGACTATTTATCATCTCGGAACTGAGATTATTGCTATAACCCTCTATTTCGCGTGTGGCAGATTTACTTTTGATCCATAATTTGTAAGAAACTACCTTGTTATCCTTGGGATTCCCAAATCGGTCAATAACCATCAATCTTAACTCGGTATTATCAAATACCGCCTTAGAGAGGTTAGATTCTTTTTTAATATGAATCGTACCAGGTTCATCCTCCTGGGCAGTTAAAAATAAACTACACGTGGAAAACGCAATTATGAAACAACTTTTAAAAAGGACTAATTTCATGCTATTAAAATACCCAAGACTATTCGAATTCGCAAAATTATTTACCGGCCTATATTTGATTCTTGGCTGAGGGGTCTAAATTGTTTAGGACCTAAAATACTCATCAAATTGTTACTCGTCCTTAAAAAAACTCAATTTGGATAAATCAATTAATTGAATATTCTTGTAATAAAAATTAAGAATATCCATATAGCTGTATCCCATCTTACACATTCTCATGGCACCTTCCTGGCACATCCCTAAACCATGACCATACCCTCTACCCCTAAAAACAACACTATCTCCATTAATTGGGCTAATACTAAAAAACGTAGATTTTAATTGAAGATCGAGCCGTACATTTTTTAATGGCACCTTTGAATTATTACACTCCAGATATATTTTTCGGTTATCTTGAGTAAAATTGAGTGCGACAAACTTTGCTTCCTCCTGATCGGTTGGAAAATTATGTTTTAATTTAAGGTACGACAACCAGTCTTCGGTCAACATCCTGCGTTCCCATTTTGCATTGGGCATTTTTACGCTAAAACTATCCACAATACTCTTCAGGTAACTTGTCTTTGACCCCCACACATCTTCACTATTAGCCGTTTGTCCCCCGCTATTACTATGAAAGGCAGCAATAATCAGGTTCAGATTTTCATCCACAACAACCTTCCCTTTAGTTGCCTCAATGGCAGTGTAAATAGTAAGATCATGCGGCTTTCCGTAGTAGGCTTGACAATGTACCTGGTCGCAAAGACTAAATCCCTCTGCAACATGTTTATTTATATGTGCCAACGCGAACGTGCGCGCCAAAATAGCCTGCACTTTATAAAATTCGAGGGAGGATCTGGAGCCAGCTTCGGCCTCTGTCACACCAGCAATATAATTATCCAACAAGGCTTCATTAATAATTCTTATATATTCTTCACTTACACTAAAACTCAGGTTATTCTGGTAAATCCTGGCTTTTCTCTCTGGATTTAACAATTTTACTTTAAGCTCCCCATTGTTTTTGCCAGCAAACTTAATGTACTTGTAGGTTCCAATCACGGTTTCGTTCTCTTTCAATACAATACTATCTCCTTTCAAACTTAATTTAAACAGTGATTCGCCACTGTTCTCAGCTACAACACCAGCATCGGCAATAACTTTGTAACTTCCCGCATTGATGTTTACCTGTACGGCCCCTATTTTTAAATGTGTATAAATTCTTACCTGCAAAGTTTCGGTAGGAAGAAAGAAAGAGCTTAGGCCTGCTATAAATGAGAGCAAGATCAGTGAAAAAAATATTTTTTTAAGTTTACGCATTCTTTTTTTCTGAATTCGCATCAACCACCAACTGCTTGGCCAGTTTAAATGAGGCTCCCTGGCCGCCCAGATGTTTAACCAAATCTGTATAATTATTTATCATTGTCTGCCTGTAAGGTTTATCATTTAACAAACGTGCTAATTCATTCGATATGTTTTGAGCCGTCATGTCATTCTGAATCAATTCTTTAACCACAGGCTTATCCATAATCAGGTTTACCAGGCTGATATATTTTATATTAACCAACCGTTTACCAATTGCAAATGAAACCGCGCCACTTTTATAACATACAACCTGTGGTAACTTAAATAAGGCGCTTTCCAGAGTAGAAGTGCCTGATTTTATAATTCCTGCATCCGCATAACTCATTAATTCGTAAGTTTGGTTAAATACTGCTTTTATTCCATTTTTCTCGAGGGGTTTGTAGTGCTCTTTGGCAAGGTTCGATGAACCGGCAATAACGAACTGGTAATCTTTAAAATCCCTTATCACCTCAATCATAATCGTAAGCATACGTTCGATTTCCTGTATTCTGCTACCGGGTAAAACCGCTATGATAGGTTTCTCCGACAATCCATTTTCTTTTATGAAATCGTTCTTTGATTTCAGCAGGGGTTTCTGCTGCTCAATGGCATCTATCAAAGGGTGCCCAATAAAATGAACCTTTAGGTGATGCTTTTGATAAAAGGATTCTTCGAATGGGAGAATAACAAATAACTTGTTTACATACTTTCTAATCTGCTCCACCCTGTTTTCTTTCCATGCCCAAACTGTGGGTGAAATATAATAGTCCGTCTTTATTCCCTGTTCCCAGGCCCATTTTGCCATTCTGAGATTAAACCCAGGATAGTCCACCAAAATCAAGAGATCCGGTTTAAAATTCAATATCGATTCTTTAGCCGTTTTAAAGTTCCTTTTTATGCTTGCAATATTTTTTAGAACATCCACAAAGCCCATAAAAGCCATCTGTTTTATATGGATATCCGCTTTCTCGTTCCCAACCCGCTCCATAAGTTCGCCGCCGGTAAAACCAAAGACCGCATTCGAATCGAGCTTTAGAATTTCCTTCATACAATTGGCCGCATGTAAGTCACCGCTTGCTTCGCCTGCTATAAAATAATACCTCATTACTTATTTAAAAAAGTTCCGGCTCCAAATAATAAGTAACGTATGCAACAAGGCCTACATACAAAACTACGCTCAGAATAATGCCTTTACTAAAATTGTCTATTTTTTTATTAAGTCCAAAGTAAAACAATAAGAGATTGCCCAGTCCGCATATTTTAATCACATTACTTAACAACTGTCCGCCTATGAGATATCTCAAGATACCACGAGGGAAACTTAACTGGCTATGAAAAAACAACCAATAAAGAAAAAAAATCACCATAGGAAATGAAATACCTATTAATAGACCTTTCCAAAAATTATCGAGACGTTCTATCCAATTCATGGTTTTCAAAATAATTTAATTTAGTTAATGCGTTATGTGCTGTTAGATCGGCCTGGGTTGGCACGACTGAAATGTAACCGTTTGCAAGCGCCCACTCGTCGGTATCCAGAGCTTCCGGTTCAAAATTCACAAATTCGCCGGTCAGCCAATAATAATGTTTACCATAAGGATCTTTACGTTCATCAAATCGTTCTACCCAATTGGCTTTTGCCTGCCTTACAACTTTTATGCCTTTAAAATCTTCCGCCTTCAATTTAGGGATATTAACATTCAGGCAAACACCTTTAGGCATTTTATGTTTTAATGCATTTTCTATGATGGAAGCAACGAATTTATCTGCTTGTGTAAAATCGGCCTCCATGGCATAATCACAGAGACTGAAACCTATGCTGGGAACACCTTCCAGAGCACCCTCAATGGCAGCACTCATGGTGCCACTGTATATTACATTGATGGAACTGTTACTGCCGTGATTAACACCGCTTAAAATCAGGTCGGGTGTTTTTTTTAAGATCTGGTTAATTGCCATTTTTACACAATCTACGGGGGTACCCGTACAGGCATATTCAATTTCGGCACCATGATAATTGGTTGGTTGAAGGCGCAACGTTGAATTAATGGTAATGGCATGGCCCATGCCACTTTGGGGTTTGTCAGGCGCCACAACAACAATGCGTCCAAACTTCGAAGCGACACCAGACAAGAACTTTATGCCAGGGGCAAAAATTCCATCATCATTTATAATTAAAATCAAAGGTAACTCAGGCATATTTTTACTAAAACTACCCTTAAAGTTACTTGGTTTTGAGCCACCCTTGCTAAACTTACTAAAGTGAGATTGTTAATTTATCTGAATAAGGCATTCAACGTCTATTTTTTGCGAAGAAAAACGACTCCCCTATGCAATTTTGACAGATTATCAAATTGGCACTACAATTGTTCCTGAAGAAAGAAAAACAAGAGATATGTACGACATCGGTTTATTAGTGATTAGCGTGATTTTTATGCTGATCGGAATTTTGGTAAGTTCTAGACTTAAAGGAAAATTTGCGAAGTATTCGAAGGAACGTCTGAGTTCAGGATTAAGCGGAAAGGAAATTGCCGAAAAAATGTTGAGAGACAATGGTATTTATGACGTGAAAGTTGAAAATGTTCGGGGAGCTCTAACTGACCATTACAACCCTTTGAATAAGACCGTCAATTTGAGCGACGATGTATATTCGGGACGGAATATTGCGGCAGCCGCGGTGGCCGCCCATGAATGCGGGCACGCTGTTCAACACAATACTGCTTACCGCTGGTTAACAATGAGAAGCAAACTGGTACCCACTGTACAGATTGCCAGTAACGTTATGAGTTTTTTAACACTTGGCCTGGCATTCATCGCCTATAGCTCTCCCACGATGTTAAACTCAATGTTGTTGCTTTTCATTATTTTGCAATCGGCCATCACGCTTTTTAGTGTCATTACTTTGCCTGTAGAAATTGACGCTAGTAAGCGCGCTTTGGCCTGGCTAGATCATTCAGGGCTAACCCACAGTTATGAACATGCTGAAGCCAAAGATGCCTTAAAGTGGGCAGCTTATACCTATGTAGTTTCTGCATTAGGTTCAATAGCCACACTTCTTTATTACGTCTGGAGATTCACATCCAGCAACCGCGATTAATTTTTTTCAATCTTCAAGCCTTTCAGTTATTTCTGAGGGGCTTTTTTTGTTTTTTTGGATATTCTGCTGAAAACCGGATGCCGTAGTTCACGAACACTAAACCTTAGTTTATTATAAGCCGGTATTTTATTTTCGACTAAAAAAAGTAAGCACTTGTATGGCAGAATTATCGATTGAGGATTTTTAACTTTACAATCAAAATATATTTGCGTTATTCGCAACTCGAAACAATTTTACTCATAATGATTAAGAACATATTTGACCCGGGTGTATCTCAACAAATAATTAACCGAATAAATGGTTTAACCGCGCAATCAAAACCAAAGTGGGGTAACATGAGTGTAGACCAGATGCTTGCGCACGCAAACGTTACCTACGAACTCGTTTACGACAATAAACACCCTAAACCGGGTTCCTTTAAAAAATTTATATTAAAATTATTGGTGAAAAATCTGGTAGTAAATGAAAAACCCTACAAAAAAAGCAGCCAGACAGCTCCTGAATTTTTAATAGCAACTCGAAAGGATTTCGAACTCGAGAAAAAGAGGTTGATTGCGTACATACAAAAAACACAGCAACTAGGAGAAGAACATTTTCATAATAAGGAATCTCATTCTTTTGGTGCTTTAACAAAAACTGAATGGAATAACATGTTTTACAAACACCTGGACCATCATTTACATCAATTTGGCGTATAAATGATGTAATGCAAGAGGATGTAATGCAAGAGGATAGTTTCTTTGAAAATCGCTTTAAATTTCAACGAATAACCGATTTAAAAACAGTAAATAAAAAATCCCCCGGCAAAACCGGGGGATTTTAATGTGCATAACTATCGGTATGGCAAAAATAAGGCCATAATGGAGTTGGCGAATTACATCATACCACCCATACCGCCCATGTCAGGAGCACCACCCATTGCAGGTTTTTCCTCCTTTTTCTCTGCTAAAACACAGTCGGTTGTTAATAGCATTGCGGCAACAGAAGCGGCGTTTTCCAGAGCAACGCGGCTTACTTTAGTAGGATCAATCACTCCCGCTTTCAGTAAATTTTCATACACTTCAGTTCTTGCATTGAAACCAAAATCATCTTTACCGTCCTTCACTTTTTGAACCACGATCGATCCTTCGATTCCACAATTAGTGCAAATTTGACGTAAAGGTTCCTCGAGGGCACGTTTTACAATCGCAATACCAGTGTTTTCGTCTTCGTTAGAACCTTTTAATTTACTGATTGCTTCAATAGCACGGATATAAGCGGTTCCACCACCTGGCACAATACCTTCCTCAACTGCAGCACGGGTTGCTGCCAACGCATCATCCACGCGATCTTTCTTCTCTTTCATTTCTACTTCACTGGCAGCGCCGATGTATAAAACTGCCACGCCACCGGCCAATTTTGCCAAACGTTCCTGTAATTTTTCTTTGTCGTAATCAGAAGTGGTCGATTCTATCTGAGCTTTGATTTGATTTACGCGTGAAGTGATCTCAGATTTTTTACCCGCACCATTTACAATGGTCGTATTATCCTTATCAATGCTGATTTTTTCTGCTTTACCAAGATCAGTTAGCTGCATATCTTCCAATCTTCTGCCCTGTTCCTCACTAATATAAGTGCCTCCAGTTAAAATTGCAATATCTTCAAGCATAGCTTTGCGACGGTCACCAAAACCAGGTGCTTTAACCGCACAAATTTTTAAATTAGCACGCAAACGGTTTACAACTAATGTTTGTAAGGCTTCCCCATCCAAATCTTCAGCGATAATTAACAAGGGTTTACCGGTTTGAACTGCTTTTTCAAGAATCGGCAGCAATTCTTTCATCGCTGATATTTTCTTCTCATAGATTAATACGTAAGGGCTTTCCATCACCACTTCCATTTTATCCACATTAGTTACAAAGTAAGGGGAAATGTAACCACGGTCAAATTGCATACCTTCTACTACTTCAACTGTTGTATCAGTACCCTTAGCTTCCTCAACGGTGATAACACCCTCTTTTTTAACTTTACTCATCGCCTCAGCAATCAGTTTTCCAATAGCACTATCATTGTTAGCTGAAATGGTTGCTACTTGTTCAATTTTTTTATTTTCGTTACCAATATTTTGGGATTGTTTTTTTAAATTTTCAACCACTGCTACAACAGCCTTGTCAATACCGCGTTTTAAATCCATCGGATTAGCTCCTGCCGCTACATTTTTTAGCCCCGCTGTAACAATAGCCTGACCTAAAACGGTTGCAGTAGTTGTACCATCACCAGCTACATCAGCAGTTTTAGAAGCTACTTCTTTTAGTAATTGTGCTCCCATGTTTTCCACAGGATTGGTTAGTTCAATTTCCTTAGCAACAGTAACACCATCTTTAGTGATTTGTGGTGATCCAAATTTTTTGTCGATAATTACGTTACGCCCTTTTGGCCCTAATGTTACTTTTACAGCGTTTGCCAATGCGTCAACTCCGCGTTTTAAAGCATCGCGGGCTTCTATGTTAAATGTTATATCTTTTGCCATTTTATTAGTTTGAATTATGAAGTAGGGCTAACCCTCTTTCTATTATTGATTCTTTTGATTTTTAATTAATTGGATACAATTACTTCCTGAAATTTTTTACGAAATAAATTTATATATTCCAAAAAAAGGAATTAGATAATCGCGTAAATGTCGCTTTCACGCATAATAAGGTATTCTTTACCTTCCACGTTCAGCTCGGTTCCTGCATATTTACCGTATAACACGGTATCACCAACCTTCACAGTCATTGGTTCATCAGGTTTTCCGCCGCCAACAGCAACTATTTTACCTCTCATCGGTTTCTCTTTTGCCGTATCGGGAATAATAATTCCCCCCGTTGTTTTTGTTTCAGCCGGTGCCGGTTCAACTAACACCCTGTCAGCCAAAGGCCTAACATTTAAACTTGATTTTGCCATAAATATTATAGAATTATAGGTTTTTTGATTCGCAAAGATAAAATCACAAATTATGCCAGTTGCTTTTTCGTACCAAAAAAGTCAAAAAATCACCAAAGTTTCAGTTTTTAACTAAAAATTTGGCAGTAAGGGGTGACAAGGTGTCAAAAAATGCTAAGAAATAGGTTTTATTTAATCCTTTCGCCGTTCTGATATGTGACAACAAAGCCACTAAATCCCTTGACAATAAGGTCAGTTTTCATTTTAACAGCATCTTCTTTATTGCTGAAATTTCCAACCAAAACTTTATACAGTGTCCCTTCTTTGGCGATGGTTACCTCTTTTAGAGAATCGTACTTCGACGCTATTGGTTTTTCTGAACTGGCAGCTAATTGAACTTTATATACAATTCCACCGGCTATTGATGTTGCAGTTTCCTTCAGAGGTTCCTTTTTTTCATGAGGTTTAATGGAACCAACAGCTGTGGGTTGTTGAACAATGATTTCAGGGTCGGCATGTTCTTTTCCTGCAGCAGTATCGTTAATGCTATTTTTAGACTCGTTTGAAATTTTTGTACCAACAGCTCCATTTACAGGTAAAGAATTTATTGCTCTAACAGACGGTGAACTCTCCGTTGGACTAAACACAATATTGACAGGATCGGACTCTACTTCCCTTTTACTTCCATTCTCCAGGTAATAAAATTTTTGATGAATGGCGCCCGAAGTGACACCGGGTCCGGAATTCATCTTTAGAGTAATGACAATTTCGGGTTCGGCCGGTGTTGTCACCCAAATGACTTTCGCCCTGCTATTTTCAAATGAAAAACTTCCAGTTTTGCATTCTACTCCACTGATGACAATTCCCGCGGGTACATCCATCTGATACTTCGAAAAATTTGATACAGCGCCCTTGTTAATTCTCACATCAAATTTGATTTCGGCATCAGGCACTAGCGTTCCTGGAATTGTTGAATGAATAGTAACTTGCGCATTTAATAAAAAACCAAAAATGAAGGTGCCAAGCGCAGTAAGAAGATATTTCATGCCAAAAGAGTTTCACAAATATATCAATATATTATATGTAAAAAAGGGCTGCTCGCTGGAGACAGCCCTTTAAAGACGACATTTTTTTAGGTTATTTGTAAACCTTTTGAAAGTCTATTGGGTAAGAAATTCCTTTGATCATGATAACTCCCGAGTTATCGCAGGAAGGGAACGAACCGTCTTCCGATCCGTAATAAATAACGCGTGGGTATAAATTAGCCGTTGTGAAATCCGCGATTCCATCAATCAATGGATGGTGCTGCTGGTAGGGTGATCGTGGTGTTTCTGTTCCTGTAAAACTCTTCACATTCTCTGGCGAGCATTGAAAATCGCGTACAAGTGGTTTTGAGTCCCTGATCACATATTTAAAAGGCACGCTGCCAGAGGTTTCTCCAAAAATTGTCCCCTTGTATTCGACCACCGCCAGTTTCCAATTGATTGCATTAAACCGTGATGGAAAAACACCTGTGGAAGCTGCATTTTTAAGAGTTTTAATAATGGTCGCATTGCAATGCATGTTTTTTGAGGGATCGGTGGGATGCTTGAATTCAAAATCACCATTTAGCGTCCAACTCAAATTAGCCGTTTTTGGATCGTAATCAAACTTGTTTACGTTATTCGTAATGGTAAAATCGTTTAATAAACGTACGCTCCACCCATCTATTTTATAATTAAACAACAACACCTTCCCTTTAAATTCAAAATCACGGTAATAATTTGCATTTGGATTTGAAGGCTTATAATTCATCGCAATTGTACCACTACGTGTATGGCCATCCCGGCAAGCAACCTCATTAAAGGACATACTTATGTATTTAAGTACCGAATCTCTTGACGGAGTTAAGATGTTTGGACTCAAAGACTCGGGCGTTTCCCAAAAGAAATTCGTTTCATCTGCCAGGTCATCTTCCCCGGAATGACTACATACCATGTCAATATCGGAAATTACTTGCAAGGCCCAGGAGACATCCACTGAACTTTGAAACTCTTTGTCGGGCTCAGGAGCCATAACACTGCGTTTTTCACAAGCTACCAATAAAAAAGAAACCGGCGCCAGAATCAAAACTACTGCAAGACTTTTTGTTGTTTTCATAATTTATGTTTTTAGATACCAGTATTAAAAACAACAATTGTGCCACAATGCTAATATTTGTTAACCGCTTTCCGCAAACAAAAAAGGCCACTCTTTCGAGTGGCCTTAGTAATTAAAGTTTTGATTATTATTTATACACTTTTTTAAAATCGATTGGATATGAAATTCCCTTAATCATAACCGCTCCGGTATTATCACACGAAGGTGGTTGCGAAGGATCTTCCGGTCCATAATAAATAACACGCGGGTATTTCGTTGATGTTGTAAACGAGGCGGCACCTCCGGTAAATGGCGTATACAATTCAATCCTTGGAGTTACAGAATTAGTTCCAACAACGGTTCCATAAACCTTGTCAGGCGAACATACGAAATCTCTCAACAATGGCCTTGCCTCATCAATTGCAAATTTAAACGGAACATTTCTTGATGTTTCGCCATACATGGTTCCTTTGTATTCGACAGTGGCGATCGACCAATTGATGGCAGCCTGTTTACTCGGTGGGAAAACCAATTTGTTACTTGTGTTGGTTAATGTTTTAGTTAAGGCAGCATAACAATGCATGTCTTTTGATGAATCAGTAGGGTGTTTCAAGTAAAAATCACCGGTTATGCTCCAATTCAGATTAGTAGTAGTTGGGCTGTAGTTGACTGGTGCAACCAAATTTCTGATTATCAGATCACCTTTCGCGCTTATTTTCCAATCATCAACTTTATAATTAATAAGCAACACTTTACCAGCAAAAGCAAAATCACGGTAATATTTTGCATTAGGGTTTGCATTTTTAAAACTCATTGCAATTGTTCCGTCACGTTTGTGACCGTCGCGACACACCGCATTATTAAACGATACAGAAATCATTTCAAGAACCGTATCCCTTGACACGGTAACAACACTCGGTGTTACAGAAGTAGGTACATGCCTGAAAAATCTGGAAAAATCCACATCATTTTCCCCAGAATAACTGCAAACCATGTCAACATCGGTGATGACCTGCAAAGCATAAGAAATATCTACGGAACTCTGGAACTCCATGTCGGGTTCAATCTCAGTGTCTTTTTCTTTTTTGCAGCCAAACATAAAAATAGCTGACGCTGCCAAGATTGAAAAACCCAAAGTAATTTTTTTCATTTTCATAACTGATTTTGAGATAATTTTGTTGCAATTTAGTGAAAATAATTTATCCAACAAAAAAATGTTAAAAGATGCTCGTTTTTCCAAACTGTAAAATAAACCTTGGACTTCATGTTCTCAATAAAAGACAGGATGGATACCACTCGATTGAAACTGTATTTTATCCTGTAAACTGGTGCGACGCCCTTGAGGTAATAGAA
>Ga0075158_10003431_pt1 | contig 11153 bp, 6 predicted proteins | sample JI91814BDNA_FD_70968 | JGI IMG/M metagenome (GOLD analysis project Ga0075158, IMG submission 70968) | Wastewater effluent complex algal communities from Wisconsin, to seasonally profile nutrient transformation and Carbon sequestration -... | ecosystem: Engineered > WWTP > Effluent > Algae... | reverse complement strand
GTGACGACCACGCCGGCCCAGCCGGGCACGCCGTTCATGCTCAACAAGGGCGAGTGGAAGGAGCTGGTGATCGCCAACAAGACCAGCTTCATGATCGAGAGCGACAAGCCGATCCTGCCGGTCCAGTACATCGAGAGCCAGGCGGGCGGAGGCGGCACCGGTGACCCGGCGATGTACCAGATGATCCCCGTCGAGCAGTTCCTCGACGCCTACGCGTTCATCACCGGCACCGGCTACAGCGTCCACTACGCGCAGATCACCCGGCAGAAGGGCGGCGCCGACGTGCTCGTCGACGGCCAGGTCGTCAACGGCTACTACGCCGTCGGCGAGTACGAGGTGTCCGACTGGAAGATCAACGAGGGCGCCCACCTGGCCGAGAGCGCGATGCCGTTCGGCATCGTCAGCGTCGGTTACACCAGCGCCACCTCGTACGCCTACCCCGGCGGCCTGCGCCTCGCGGTCATCAACCCGCAGTGATCGTCCGGTGCGCGCCGCGTCGCCGCCTCGCGGCGACGACGCGGCGCACACGCGCGTTCAGGCGCGCCGACGGCGGCGCACGAGCAGCACGCCGAGGCCGGTGAGCAGACCGTTGAACCCGAGCGGCGCGTCGCTGCGGCAGGTGCACGAGATCGTGCCGTTGCCGTCGTCCTCGTCCGGGTCGGTGTCGCCGCTGTTGTTGGTGTCACCCGTGTCGTCGGCGCCGCTGGTCGGCACGTTGCCGGAGTCGTCGTCGCCGCCGCCCTCGCCGGGGATGCACGCGTTGGTCCCGTTGCCGTCGTCGCCGCAGGCCGGGGTCATCGCCAGGTCGCCGCAGTCGGTGACCACGAGGCCCGCGTCGGGGTCGCAGACCGACAGCACGTCGCCCTGGCACTGCCCGATCGTCGGCACCTCGCCGCACGGGTTGCAGTCCAGCAGATCGGTGCCCTCGGGGCACTGGTCGGGCGCGTCGCACACGCCGTCGCCCTCGTACGGGCACCAGTCGTCGGGGGCCTCGGGCAGCGCGCCCGAGTCGGGGTCGACGCAGCTGTAGCCGGTCTTGTTGTCGACCCACCCGCACTCCTTCCCGATCGTCGCGCAGAACACCTCCTGCGTGACCTTGGTCGAGCCGTCGCAGTAGATGAGCACGTCGCCGTCGCACTTGCCGAAGTACGTGCTGCCGCCCGGGACGTCCTTGCAGGTCGCCTTGGTGTCGACGTTCTCGGCGCAGTACGGGTCCTTGAGGCACGCGCGCGTGCCGTCGGACACCGAGGCGCAGCAGTCGAACGCGTCCTTCTGCTCCTGGTTGACCTGGCACTCCGACTTGGCCTTGCACTCGTGCGAGCAGAAGCCCTCGGGCTCATCCGCCTCGGACACGCAGAACGGGACCGAGTCGTCGCACTGCTGGTAACCGTCGGCGTCGCACGTCTTGCCCGCGCCCACGCCGCTCGGGTTGAGGCAGTCGAAGCCGACGATGCTGTCGAACTTCCCGCACTTGAAGCCGTCGCTCTTGCAGTCGACGTTGAGGATCTCGTTGTCCTGGCCCTGGGCGCAGTAGATCAGCGTGTCGCCCTCGCAGCGGCCGAAGAACGACTCCTCGCCGCACGTGCCCGCCGTGACCGCGCAGCCGCCGTTGCCGTCGTCCTCGAAGTTCTCGTTGCAGGCGCAGATGTAGTTGTCCTGCATCTCCGGGTCGGGCCACTCGGGGTGCGCGTGGGCCGGGCAGTCCGACGAGATCGACTCGCACTTGCCGTCGGCCGCGTTCGGCGTGCCCTCGAACCCGGGGTCGCACTTGCAGCCCTTGATGCCGGCGTCCCACGAGCTGTTGAGCGGGCAGCCCTGGTCGATCTGCACGCACTTGCTGAAGTCGGCGTTCGGCTTGTACCCGTCCATGCAGAAGCACTGGCCGTTGGCCTGCACCGAGTTCATCGGGCAGTCGACCGCGTCGGCCTCCACGCACGCCGAGCCGTCGCCGTTCGGCACGTAGCCGGGGTCGCAGTAACAGATGCCGCTCTTCTCGCTCGAGTTGGTCGGACAGCCGCCCATCGGGATGTCGGCCGAGCCGAGCACGCCGACCCCGACCCACGCCTTGGCGACCTCGATGCAGTCGCCCGCGCTCGCCTTGCCGGCGGCGACCAGCTCGTCGCACGCGGTCATCGTGCCCTCGGCCATGTCGACGAAGCTGGCCTGGCTGCCGACGTGGTTCTTGTAGAGCGTCCGGTACCACACCTGCTCGACCAGCTCGCGGCTGGTCGCGGTCGCCAGGTTGTACACGGCGTGGTTCGGGATGCCGCTGTTGGTGTGCACGCCGCCGTTGTCCGCGGACCCGAGGTACAGCTGGTCCATGTGCTTCGGCTGGTTGCCGCCCGGCGGGTCGATGAAGCTGCGCGCGTAGCCGTTGGGGAACGCGTACGGCGTCACGATGTCCTCGCCGATCAGCCAGTCATCGCGGTCGACCATCACGCCCATGACGTCGGCGAAGCTCTCGTTGAGCGCGCCCGGCTGGCCCTGGTAGACCAGCGCCACCGTGCCGGTGACGACCGCGTGCGAGAACTCGTGGGCCGCGACGTCGAGCGAGCGCGTGAACTCCTTGAAGTTGTACTGGTCGCCGTCGCCGATCGCCATGATCTTCTGCCAGCCGTCCCAGAACGCGTTATTGAAGTCCTGGCCGTAGTGGACCAGCTGCAGCACCTCGGCGCCCTTGCCGTCCCACGAGTTGCGCGCGTGCGTCTCGGCGTAGTAGTCGATGACCTGCTGCATGTTGTCGTGCGCGGTCGCCAGCGCCGGCGTCCACGTGTTCTTCGCGTTCGAGGTCGCGAGCGTCGACTTGTACTCGGTGTGCTGCGCGTCGTGCGTCTGCAGGGTCGCCGCCGACAGGCCCTTGCTCTGGTCGAACAGCCCGTAGGTGCTCTTGTCGGGGTAGTGGCTGATGCGCAGCGTGACCGCCTGGCCGGCGTGGTTGGTCGACATGCCGGTCGTCGGCGTCGCCTCGGTGTTGACCAGCGGGTGGCGCGCGAGCACGGCCCCGCTGCCCGCGTCGATGAACGTGGCGTAGTGCTGCGGCGTGCCGTCCGGCTGGCGCACCGACTGGACCAGGCGCCACGCGAGCGAGCCGTTGACCCCGCGGTCGTGCCCGCCGGGCCACACGCCGAGCTCGGGCTGCGACAGCTCCTTGACGGCGCCGTCGGCCGAGCCGGGCGCGTTCCACCGGCGGGCCCGCTGCTGGGCCGCCTGCGGGCCGTAGCGCACGACCATGGCCGGGGTCAGCGCGCCGGCGTGCTGCGCGTTGATCGAGGTGAGCGCGCCGTCGTCGGCGAAGTGGGCCGCGACCTCGGCGCCCCACACCGGCAGGCCGCGGTAGGTGACGTCGAGGACCAGGTGCAGGCCGTCACCTGGCCCTTCGGACACGTGGCGCTGGACCAGCGCGACGTCGCCGCTGGCGGCGCTGAGGCCGAGCACGTCGCGGTGCTCGTGCAGCATCGCCGCGGCCGCGGCGACGCCCTTGCCGTGCGGGTTGGCGACGCGCCCGCGGAACGTGCGGAGGCTGCCGCGGGTCGGGTCGATGCGGACCCGCGGCGCCGCCTCGTCGTGGTCGGCGCTGGCGGTCAGGCGCAGCACGGCGTCCCGCACGTGCGGCGCGGGGGCGGTGCCCTTGACCGGCTGGGCGATCGTCAGCGGCAGCGTGCGCATCGCCGAGGCCGGCAGCACGCGGGCCAGCGGCTTGCCGGTCCGCTTGTTGCTGGTGCCGTCCAGCTTGCCCGCGGCGTCGGCGTCGGCGGAGACCCCGAGGGCGATCAGCGCGGCGAGTGAGAGGAGAGCAGGGGAACGGCGCATCGTCATCGTCATGTGGATCGTCCTGTAAAAATTCGCGAGGCCGACGTGGCCTCGCGGAGGATCTTCGAGGGTGCTGCGGGCCCGCGAGGTTCGCGGGCGCGTCGGCGAGAATAGCTTGACTCGCGTCGTGGGAAGGCCCCAAAGTCGGTGCGTGTGGTTCACATCGCAGCGTCCTTCTAGGAAAAACTACCGGCTCGTCACGGCCGCGCTCGCGGGATTTCTGCTCGCGCTCGGCGTCTCGTCGCAGGCGCGCGCCGCCGACCCGCCCGCGGCCGAGGCCTCCGCGCCCGCGTTGACCGCGGTCGCGCCGGCGGAGTTCGGCGTCGGCGCGACGATCACCGTCACCGGCACCGGGTTCGTCGAGGGCGACGAGCTGCTGCTCGACGCGGTCGTGCTCGAGGACGTCAAGGTCACCGCCACCAGCATCTCGGCGAAGGTCCCCGAGAAGGCCAAGGCCGGCAAGAAGCTGCACCTGCGCCGCGCCAAGAAGAAGCTCGCCCACACCGAGACGTTCACGTTCGTCGGCGTGCCCAAGCTGACGTCGGCCTCGCCGAAGTTCGCCGCGCCAGGCGAAGTCGTCACGTTCAAGGGCAGCAAGCTGGCCAAGGTCACCGAGCTGACCCTCGGCGGCAAGAAGCTGACGATCAGCGAGCAGACCGACAAGGCGATCAAGGCGACGATCCCCGACGGCTCCGCGACCGGGCCCGTAATAATTAAAAGCATCGGCGGCGAGGGCGGCCTGAAGAAGGACTACGAGGTGTTCTACGCGCCGACGCTCGCCAGCGTCGATCCGCCGGCCGCGTTCGAGGGCGATGCGATCACGCTGAAGGGCGCGCACCTGGCCGGCAAGGTCAAGTTCAAGCTCGGCAGCAAGTCGCTCAAGGTGGCCGCCGACGCGCAGACCGACGCGCAGGTGACGTCGAGCGTGCCGAAGAGCGCGAAGACCGGGATCCTCAAAGCGACGGCCCGCGGCAAGTCGGGCGAGCTGACCGCCGAGTTCACGGTCCACCCGACGCCCAAGCTGACCACGGTGCCGAAGGAGGTCGGCGCCCCCGGCGAGCTCAAGGTCAGCGGCAAGCACCTCGACGCGGTCACGACCTGGCGTTTGGGACAGGTGACCCTGACGCCCGCGCAGGCGGCGACCAGCGGCAAGGTGGTGCTCACCATCCCGCCCGACGCGGCGACCGACCTGCCGTTGATCGCGGTGTCACAGTCGCGCGAGTTCGCCAGCAAGAAGCCCGTCAGCGTGGTCAAGCTGCCGATCGTGCACGGCATGGCGTTCTGGCCGGGCGCCAAGGACAAGACGGTCGACGGCGTCATCCGCGGCAAGGACTTCTCCGACAAGACCAAGTTCACGCTGGCCGGCAAGGCGCTCAAGACCACGTTCGTGTCGGCCGACCGCGTCGAGTTCGCCGCCGTCAAGCCGCCCAAGGCCGTCGCGGCGCTCAAGGCCAAGGCCGGCAAGATGACCGGTGCGCCGGTCGACGTCGACGGCGCCGCCGGCGGCTACCGCGTCGGCCCCGACGCGCTCGCGACCACCCAGCCCGGCGGTCTGCAGAACTACGACGTGTTCGCCGCGCAGCTCGACCTCGAGGCCAGCGGCCACCTGCTGACCGAGGCGACCGCCGCGGCCCAGGCCTCGCCGGAGGCCACGAAGGTCGCCGCCATCGGCCTGCGCATCGGCCACGACCTCCAGCGCATCGGCCTCGCGCAGGCGGCCGTGTGCGGCGGCATGACGGTGGGCAAGGGCAAGGACCAGGCGGCCGCCAACGCCGCCGCCGGCGAGGTGCTGCGCCAGAGCCAGAAGCACGCGGTCGCGTTGACCGGCGGCCTCGAGAAGCTGTGGGCGACGCTGACGCCGGAGGGCCTCGCGACCGCCGGCCTGACCGACGTCGACGCCGCGGTCGCCTCCGCCGCGGTCGCCCAGGCCAAGGTGCAGGCCGCGTGCAAGGGCAAGTTCCACGGCAGCGGCACGCTGCTCACCGACGCGGGCGTGACCGTCAAGCTCGAGCTCGACAAGCTGTACCGTCCGGCGATCGTCGCGGCCTTCGGCGACGTGCTGGCGAAGGGCAAGAACTGGGCCGCGGTCGAGAAGGACGTCAACGAACGCCTCGTCGTCATCGCCGACGCCCGCCGCAAGACCTGGCAGGACGCGCTCAAGGCCAGCAAGGGCGCCGTCGAGGCGTCCGCCAGCGGCGCCACGACCGGCAAGGGCGCCAAGGGCGACAAGCACGTCGACCCGACCGGCAAGCCCAAGAGCACCGGCAAGGGCAAGGGCAAGGCCGGCTGACGTCGAATGCGTGACCGGGCGGAAGCGGTCCGCCCGACATCCCGCGGATCCTCGCTTGCGCGGTGAGGGTGCCGCGGGTACTACCATTGCCACGATGCGATCCCCGTGGCTGTCGTCCGTCTCATTGTTGAGTCTCGTGTGCGCGACGGCCTGCGGCGGCGGCGACCCCGGCAGCGACACCGGAGATGGTGAATCGTCATCGTCATCGTCGTCGTCGGACGAGGCGCCGACCGGCGGCCCCGCCACGACCACGCCGACCGGCGACGGCTCGTCGGAGGACAGCGGCGCGTCGGCGGCGGTGACGTGGCATCAAGACATCGCCCCGCTGGTCGTCGGCAAGTGCGGCGGCTGCCACGTCGAGGGCGGCATCGCCCCGTTCTCGCTGCAGTCGCACGACGAGGCCCAGCCGTTCGCCGCGGCGATGTTGGCGGCGATCGAGCGCAAGACGATGCCGCCGTTCCTCGCCGACGATACCGACGAATGCGAGACGCGGTTCGCCTGGGAGGACGACCCGCGGCTGACCGACGACGAGCTGGCGCTGTTCGCCGCGTGGGTCGACGACGGCGCGCCCGCGGGCGACCCCGCGACGGCGGCGGCGCTGCCGGAGCCGATCGACCTGTCGCTGAAGGACGCGGACATGTCGCTGAAGATCGACACTGAGATGGTGATCGACGGCAACAAGGACATCTTCGTGTGTTACAGCCTCGACCCCGGGTTCGCCGAGGACACGTGGATCGACGGCGTGCAGATCTCGCCGGGCAACCAAAAGGTGGTGCACCACGTGCTGGCATACCTCGATCCGGACGGGCAATCCGCCGACCTCGCCGGCGCGGACGGCTCGTACCCGTGCTTCGGCGGCCCGGGCTTTGACAACACCGGCCTCATCGGCGCGTGGGCCCCCGGCTCGGTGCCGTTCGAGATGCCGCCCGAGACGGCGATGCGCATGACCGCCGGCTCGCGCATCGTGCTCAACGTGCACTACCACCCGACCGGCGAGGCCGAGCTCGACGCCGGCACCGGCATCGACATGCGCCTGTACGACGAGGTCCTGCCGAAGTACGTCGGCCTGCTCGCGCTGATCGGCAACGCCGACGGCGCGGGCGAGGGCCTCCAGCCGGGCCCGGGCGACGACGGCCCGCCCGTTTTTAAAATCCCCGCCGGCGCGGTCGGCCACATCGAGGAGATCCTCGTCTCGGCCTACGCGGAGATCCCCGAGCTCCGCATCTTCGGCGTCTCGTCGCACATGCACTACGTCGGCACCGACATGCTGATCGGCGTGCAGCGCCACACCCCCGTCGCCGGCACGCCCGACACCGAGTGCCTGCTGCAGACCCCGCGCTGGAACTTCAACTGGCAGCGCATTTATAAATACGCGGCCAGCCTCGACGAGGTCCCGATCGTGCACGCCGGGGACGACCTCTACATGCGCTGCACCTATGACAACTCGATGGCCAACCCGTTCGTCGCCCAGGCGCTGAGCGAGCAGGGCCTGGACGCCCCGAAGGACGTCCACCTCGGCGAATCCACGCTCGACGAGATGTGCCTCGGCGTGTTCGCGGTCGCCGTCAAGCTGTCCGACGTCCTCTGATCGCCGCCGCGGGCGCGCTCGCCCGCGGAACCTGTGTACGATCGGCGATCATGCGCCTGGCCTGGTCTGTCGTCGTCACCTCGTTCGTCCTCGCGTCGCCGGCCCGCGCCGCCGATCTGCCGCCGCACGGGCCGCTGCGCGTGCTCGTGGTCAGCGACAGCGTCAACCCCAACGGCCTGTCCGACGCCGAGCTGACGCAGGCCGGCGACCTCTCGGCCGCGCTCTCGGGCCCGAACACCGGCCTCGAGATCGACAGCGTGCTCGAGGTCGACAGCCAGTGCGTCGACGATGCGCTCGCCGCCCTCGCCGACCCTACGACCACGACGCTGATCTACTTCGCCCACAAGTCGGCCCACGGCTGCGACAACTCGGATCAGCAGCTCGCCCTGACCCTCGCCGTCGAGGATTTTTTGATTCAAGGCGGCGGCGTGGTGGTCTTTCATCATGGCATCTACCAGGACGCCGGCAAGCAGCCTATTTTGCAATTGCTCGGCGGCACTGCCAACTCGATCCAGTGGGACACGAACGCCGGTCAGAATATTATCAATGTCGCGGACGGGCACTTCGTGACCAGCAACGGCGTCGAATACACCGACATGGTCATGTATTCGGACGGTCAGAACAACGTGCCCTTGGCCCAATACCCGTACTTTAATAATGTACCGGACGAGCGCTACCCGGCGCTGGATCTGCTGACCTCACCGGGTGAGACGCGCACCCTGCTGTTCGCCAGCGATTATGCCAGCAATGGCGATACGCACGTGCTGGGTTACGACCTGCAGCGGGCCGGGTGGGCCGGGCGCGTGGTGTTCTATCAGCCGGCCGAGTACCAGCCGCACGCGCTCGACGACGTAGACGGCAACAACTTTCAGATCCTGGCGAACGCGCTGGTCCACGTGTCACCCGCGGGCGAGCCGCCCGGCGAGACCACGGGCACCGATACCGACGAGCCCGGGACGACCGGCTCGCCCGCGACGACCGACGGCGAGACCGGCACACCCGGCACCACGGCCCCCGGCGAGACCGGCGGCCCCACGAACGAACCGACGAGCGACGGCGAGACGGCGAACGGCGAGCTCGGCAGCGGCGAGGCCACGACCGGCGGCGACGAGACGGCGAACGGCGAGGTGGATCCGGGCGAGAGCGCGACCGCGGTCAGCTCGCCGACCGCGACCGGCGGTGAATCGGTGGACGACGGCTGCGGCTGCCGCTCGAGCGGCGCGCCCGGACTCATGACATTCGTCTTGCTGGGACTTCGCCGCCGTCGTCGGTGCTGAGCGTACTGCTTCGTATCAGCGTGGGCGGGTCGCGCCGGCCGGGCGGGCGAGGATCTCGGCGACGCGGGACGGGTCGACGGGGTCGCGGCCGTCGAGGATCGCCTCGACGTCGCCGATGCGGTCCTGGCCCCACACGAGCTCGTCGGCGACGCCGAAGGTCGGGACGCCGAACACGCCGCGTTCGATCGCCTGCTGCGTGGCGTCGACGAGCGCCTGTTTAATTATTGGGTCGTGGGCGGCGGCGGTGAGGGCGGGGCCGTCGAGGCCGGCGCCGGTCAGGGCGTCGGAGATCGCGGCGGGGTCGGCGAGGTCGTGGCCGTGGGCCCAGCCGGCGGCCAGGACGGCGCCGAGGGCTCGCTCGCGGTCCGGCTCGGCGGCGGCGGTGACCGAGCGCAGAGCCAGCAGGGGGTTGAAGGGGTGGGTCCTGGGGCCCTTGAAGGGGATGCCGTGCTCGGCGCAGCGGCGCCACACGTCTTTGAAGGTGAACACGCGCTTGCTCGGGATCTCGGCGGGGCCGAGCTGGCCGGTGTGGGCGAGCAGCGCGGCGAACAGGATCGGGCGCACGGTGATCGTGATGTCGGGGCGTCGCGCTCGCAGGGCCTGCAGGCGGTGCCAGGCGATGTACACGTAGGGGGAGATCGGGTCGGCCCAGAAGTCGATATGCATGATCGCGGTGGGGCGAGTGTAGAGGATCGCGCGCGCGGTGAAATTGCTTTGACAGGAGATTGCGGCGGGCGTAATCTCCGCGGTCCTGGGTTTCGCGTATGTTCGCTCCTGCCCGCATCCTTGCCGCTCCGCGCCTGTCCTCGACAGGCTCGGCGGAGCCGCAACCAGCGTCGGCGGCCTGCGAGCGGTACGGTTACCCTGGATTAGTCCTCGGACCCTACCGCGCGTAGGTCGCAGCGGCCCGGTCGGGCCGCAGGAGCAGGACAGAGGTTCACGCCGTCGCGGCTTGAATGAGTTTTAATGTTGCGGGCGGTGCCCGCGGGCGCTGCGCGTGGTCGGACGGACGCGCGGCGCGACGATCTACGTCCGGGAAGAGTGCACTGACAATGTCGACCTTCGCCGTTCATGTGGTGCGTGTGGCCATCGAGCCGCACGAGAATGCGGATGCCCTCGAGATCGCCCGGATCGGCGATTACCGGGCCGTGGTGCGCAAGGGGGAGTTCAAGACGGGAGACCTCGTCGCGTACATCCCGGAGCAGGCGCTCGTCGGTGACGCGTTGCTCGACGAGATGGGGCTGCGCGGCAAGCTGGCGGGCAAGGACGGCAACCGCGTCAAGGCGATCAAGCTGCGCGGGGTGCTGTCGCAGGGGCTCGTGTACCCGGCGCGCGCCGGCTGGTCCGAAGGACAGGAGGTGTCCGCGGAGCTCGGCGTGCGCAAGTGGGAGCCGCCGGCGCCGCCGGCCCACATGAGCGGCCTGTGCTACGGCGCCGGTCCCGACCGCTGCATGAAGTACGACATCGAGAACTTCAAGGCGCACCCGGAGGTGCTGCAGGCGGACGAGCCGGTGGTGTTCACCGAGAAGATCCACGGGACGTGGTGTCAGGTCGGCTACCTGCCGCCGTCGATGGTCGACCTGCACGGGGCGCTGGTCGTCAGCTCGAAGGGGCTGTCGGGCAAGGGGCTGGCGTTCATCCCGGACGCGCCGGACAACGCGGCCAACCTGTACCTGCGGGTCGCGCGGGCGCTGGACATCGGGCGCCGGCTCGCGGAGGTGTTCGTGGCGGACCTCGCCGCCGACCGGCCGGTGTTCGTGCTCGGGGAGATCTTCGGCGCGGGGGTCCAGGACCTCGGGTACGGCGCGCGCGTCGACGCGGAGCTGGGGTTCCGCGTGTTCGACATCTACGTCGGGCGGGCCGGTTCGGGCGCGTACCTGAGCGACGAGCCGCTGTCCGTCGCGTGCGAGCGGCTGGGACTGTCACGTGTTCCGGTGCTGTACCGCGGTCCGTTCAGCCGCGACGTCATGCAGGCGCACACGGACGGCAAGGAGACGGTGACGGGCAAGGGGCTGCACATCCGCGAGGGCATCGTCATGCGGCCGCAGGTCGAGCGGCGCCACGGCCTGCTCGGGCGCGTGCAGCTCAAGAGCGTGTCGGAGAAGTACTTGCTGCGATCCAACGCGACCGAGTACAACTGAGCGATGGCGCGGCCGGGTCTGTCCGGCCGCGCCATCTTGGTCGCACG
>Ga0075158_10003430_pt1 | contig 11153 bp, 8 predicted proteins | sample JI91814BDNA_FD_70968 | JGI IMG/M metagenome (GOLD analysis project Ga0075158, IMG submission 70968) | Wastewater effluent complex algal communities from Wisconsin, to seasonally profile nutrient transformation and Carbon sequestration -... | ecosystem: Engineered > WWTP > Effluent > Algae... | reverse complement strand
AGGCAGAGCCTTGCCATTATCCAGGCGCAGGCACCGACGCTTGCCCTTGAGCATGGTGCGCCCGTCAAGGAAAGCCGGCCGCAGGCGGCCGTTTAGCCCGGCCAGCAGGCTGCGAACCAGGCCGTCCGCGGTGTCCCTCTCGACCCAGCTGGCGCGGCCGGAGACCAGGCTTGCCAGGTAGGCATCCAGAAAGGCACGGCCCATGGCGCGCGCCTCCTTCCTGCCCACGCCCAGGTCAGGCGCGGCCACCAGCACACTGCACAGGAAACGCACCAGATCCAGGCTGGCGGGCGCCAGCAGCGATTCGTCGAAGTCGTTCAAATCGAAATAGACCAGCCGGTTGTCGCCCTTGTAGCTACCGAAATTCTGCAGGTGCAGGTCACCGCAAGACCATACCGGCGGCGCCTCGTCGAACAGGGCATCGACGGGGAGGCTTCGGTAGAACAGGTGACAGGTGCCGCGCAGGAAGCCGAAGGGGCTGGCCCGCATGTTGCGGTACTTGAGGCCCAGGCGGTCCGGGTCGCGACCGGCATTGAAGGCGAGAATCTCCTGGACGACATCAATCATGAAACAGCCTCGTGGTTTCGATGGCGTCCATGCTACCCCTGCCACCATGCAAAAGGCCCCGCCGGAGCGGGGCCAGAAATCAGCGTCTCTCCCCGAGCGGGAGCGCGCTCAAGGGGTTTCGGTGTATTGCTGCGTGCTGCGGCTGGCGACAGCCGGCTTGGCCAGGGGCGACTTGCTGCGCACGTACTGCAGGAAGGAGTCGGCGTAGTCCAGGAAGGTGTCTTCGCGCAGGGCGGCGGGGATGGCCTTCAGGGTGTCGTACTTGTCGCCGCCGTCGGCGGTGAAGTTGTTGGTGATCACCTTGTAGCTGGCCGCCGGGTCGAGGGGCTTCCAGGTGCCGGTGCTGTCGCGCAGCTCCAGATTGCTGACGCGGCTGCCCTTGGCCTGGTTCATGTTCACCGCAAAGCGCAGGCCGCCGGTGTAGGGGTAGGCGCCGGAACCGGTGCCGTTGAGCACCGAATCCACGCCGTCCTCCAGGGCCGACTTGACCTGGGCGCCGGTCATGACCAGGCGGTACAGGGTGTTCTTGAAGGGCAGCAGGGTGTACACCTTGCCCACGGTGATGTTGCCCGCCGGTACATCCACGCGCACGCCGCCGGCGTTCTGCAGGCTGATGTCGGCACCGCCGAAGCGCTGCCCCTGCTCCAGAAAGGCCTCGGCCACCAGCTGCTGGATGTCGCCGCCGTGGGCCACCACCGTGGCGTCCAGGTTGCACACGTCGCCAAGGGAGGAGCGGCTGGTGTCGCGCTTGCTGCCCGGCACCCGGCGCAGGCACAGATTGTCGGTGGTGGTGCCGGCCACTTGCAGGCCGAGGGCATCCTTGGCCGCCTTGTAGGGCTCCAGGGCCGCGGTGGCCGCCGCCGCCGGCGTGGTGGTCAGGAACACGCCAGAGGCATCGAGCTGGTTGCGGTAGGCCGCAGCGTCGGCCGCGGAGGCCGCGGTGGTGCCGACCTTGTAGCTGTCACCCACCAGTACCTGGGGCTTGCCGGAGCAGGCGGTGACGTTACCGCTGGCGTCGAACTTCACGTCGAGGGCGCCAACGGCATAGGAATACTGCCAGGCCTGAGCGATGCAGACCTTGCGGCCGTCTTTATCGACGGTCTGCGTCGGATAGGCACCCGAGGGGGTCAGACCGTAGTTCTTCATGCTGTCGGGGCCGAGCAGGGTGTGGGAGTCGCCACCGATGATCACGTCGACACCGGACAGTTTGGGGGCGATGGCCTTGTCGGCGGCGTAGCCCAGGTGCGATAGCAGCACGATCTTGTTCACGCCACGCAGCTTGAGTTCGTCGATCACGGCCTGGGCGCTGGCCGCTTCGTCGAGGAAGCGGGTGCTGGCATCGGGGCGCGAGGCGAACTGGGTCTTGTCCTTGACGGTGAGGCCGACCACGCCGATCTTCTCGCCGTCCTTTTCGATGACCTTGTACGCGCTCATGCGGCCCGCCAGGGCAGTGCCGGCGGCCGGCTCGATGTTGGCCGACAGCACCGGCGTCTTGCAGGCGCCGGCGTGGAGGTAATCGATGAACTTGACCAGGCCGGCGTCGGCGCCATCAAACTCGTGGTTGCCGATGGACATGGCATCGAAGCACACCGTGTTCATCAAGGCCGCATCGGCCTGACCTTCGCTCTGGGTGTAGTACAGATCGCCGGTGATGGCGTCGCCGGCATGCAGCTTGAGCACGTTGCGGCCCGGCGTGGCGAGGGCCGCCATGGCGGCGGTGACCCGCGGGAAGCCGCCCATCTCGACGGTCACCGCGCGGCTGGTGCCGGCTGCGTCCTTGAGGGTGAGGGTCGTGCTCTCCGCGTCCAGGTGGGAGTGGTGGTCGTTGATGTGCAGGATGGTCAGATCCATGGCGCGGGAGCCGCCATCACCGCCGCCACCGCAGGCGGAAAGGGTCAGGGCACAGAGGGAGAGGGCCACGGACTGGGCCAGCACGGTTCGGGAGCTTTGCAGGAAGGACATGGCGGTCGCCGGGAGTTTGAATGCCCAGCAGACTATTCCGCCTGCGTTAAACGCCCGTGAACGGCCGATGACAGCCGCAGGATGCCCGAAATCAGACGCGCAGGCCGGCGCGGGTCATCAGCAGCAGGGCCTGGGCCCGGCTGGTCACGCCCAGGGCGCGCAGAATGGCCGACACATGCACCTTGACCGTCCCCTCGGACAGGCCGAGAAACTCGGCGATGTCCCGGTTTGACTTGCCCTGGGCCACCAGTTCAAGCACCCGCCCCTGGGCGGCGGTGAGCTGGAAGCGCTCGGCGAAGGCCTGACTGGCGCGCCGGTTGCGGTTGCCGCCATCGCTGCCGATGGCGGCCTCGGGGGTGAATACGCCACCGGCCAGGATGGTACGCACTGCCTCGATCAGGGTATTGCTGGGGCTGGCCTTGGACACGAAGCCCGAGGCGCCAGCCTTCATGGCCCGGTGCACCGACTCCCGATCGTCCAGGGCTGACACTACAAGGGCTGGCACGTCAGGGAAACGCTTGGCTACCACCCCCAGCAGGGAAAAGCCGTTGATCTCCGGCAGCATCAGATCCACCACCAGCAGGTCACAGTCCGGATTGGCCTCGAGCAACGCCAGCGCATCGGTGGCGTTGCTGGCCTGCTCGCAGACCACGCCTTCGCCTACCTGGGCCAGGGTCAGCGCCATGGCCTCACGCACCAGCACGTGGTCTTCAATGATAAGGATGCGCGTCTGCATCATCGCCGCGTGCTCATGATTATCTAACCTGAATGGAGTAACCGTGCAGTTTAGCCTACCCAGACCCTGGCAAAACGGAGAAAATCTGACTCCCGGCCGCCACGGCGCAAATCATGCCGACTCCCCTCGCCACACCGCCCAGCACTCTGCCCATTCGTGCCTTGGTGGCACTGACCCTTCTGGCATATCTGATCCTGCCCCCAGCGGCCCGCGCTCAGGCAACGGAGGGAGACGCTGACGAAGCCGGTGAAGCGGCCTATCTTGCCGATCTGCCCGTCGTCCTGTCTGCGACCCGCCTGCAGCAGGCCAGAGCGGATGCCCCTGGCTCGGTGATGGTCATAGACCGTCACATGATTCGCGCCGCCGGCGCCCGCAACATCCACGAGCTGTTCATGCTGGTGCCCGGTTTCCAGGTTGGCATGCATACCGGCAACCAACCCCTCGTCAGCTACCACGGATTGTCCGACGAGGCTCCCCGACGCATGCTCGTGCAGGTGGATGGACGCTCGGGCTACTCGCCGTATTTCATTGCTGGCGTGGAATGGAACCAGCTTGGCGTGGATATCGACGACATCGAGCGCATTGAAGTCTTCCGCGGCTCGAACTCAGCCGTTTACGGCAGCAATGCATTTCTTGGTGTGGCCAACATCATCACCCGCGCGCCGTCGGAGACCCGCGGCGGCAGCTTGCGTTACCGGGCGGGCAGCGGCGGCGTGAATGACATAGGCGTGCGTCTCGGCGCACGCCTCGGCGATGTGGATCTGCGCATCACCGCGGCCCGCAACTACGATCGGGGCTTTTCTGCCATCAACGACTGGCGCAAGGCCGAATTGGCAACCCTGCGCGCCGACTGGAGCATCAACCACGACCACGTTCTGGAATTCCAGGCCGGCTGGACCAGCAACGATCAGGGTACGGGAAAGGACGACAACCCCACCGACCCCGAGCGAACTGCGCGCATCGCCAACAGCTTTGGACTGCTGCGCTGGCGGCACGCCCCCGCCGTCGGTGAAGAGCTGAGTGTCACCTGGTACCACCAGGAGGAAAACGGCCGCGACCGTTTTGCCATGAGCGTCCCCATTCCCCCCCGGCAATCGGGCCTGCCTGTCACCATCGGCATCCCTTTTGACTTCGACTACGGCTTCCGTACGGTTCGTGACGACCTGGAAATCCAGCGCATCACCAGCCCAGCCGCCAAGCTGCGGGCGGTCTTCGGTGCCGGTATCCGCGAGGACCGGCTCAATGCGCCCCTGCGCTTCAACTCGGACGAGACGGTACGCCATGGCGTTAGCCGTGCGTTTGGCACGCTCGAGTGGCGCACTTCGCCCGACTGGTTGTTCAACGTCGGCTTCATGGTTGAAGACAACTCCCTGACCGGAACTTCGCTGGCACCGCGGGCATCAGCCAATTATCATATGACGGAAGACCAGACCCTGCGTCTCGCCATTAACCGTTCATATCGGAGCCCTACTGCCTTCGAGCAGAAGTCCAGCATGATTTTTTCGAACTCCGCGCCGGTCGTCACGCCTGTAATGACCATCCCCGCGGGTACCCCCATCTCCCAGACATTCCGGCCCTCCCCGGGCCTGCGTGCTGAGCGCATCACCACCTACGAGGTGGGCTACGTGGCAGAGCTGCGCCCTCTCCAGGCCAGTATTGACGCCCGCCTGTTCCTTGAGCGCGCCCGCGACCTCGTCGAGATGCGCCTCGAGAACTCCACTGTCGGCCTGATTCCCCGCAACAACACGCGCTACTTCGCCAACAGCGGCGAGGCCGACATCCGGGGCTTGGAAATTCTCGCTACCTGGAGGCCAGCCACCGGCACCTGGCTGTCGGTGCACCACACCGAACTGCGCATCGACGGCCCTGGCAACCCGGCCACCGCCAGCGGAGCCCAACCCAGCGCGTGGGTGGCAAACTCCGCCCCTCGGCACAGCTCCGGCCTCTTTGGCGCCTGGGAGTTTCACCCACGTTGGCAGATCAGCGCAGCGCAGCGCTGGGTAGGTGGCATGAGCTGGTATGCCGATGCAGCCCACCGTATCCGCATGTATCGTCAGCTCGATCTGCAGCTGAGCCATCGACTTCCCCCCGAGCTGCTTCGCGGAGAGATCGCCCTCACCGCCCGGAACATCGACGGCGACGAGGAAACCTTCGCTCCCCGGGCGTCCTGGTGGGGCAGCCAGGTCTTCGGCACCCTCCAGGTCGAGTTCTGATCCGGATGGGTCTTGTGCTGCGCATCCTCCTTCTCCTTTTGCTGGCCCTGGGTAGCAGCTGGGCCCTGGCGGGCCAGGCCTGCCTGGTGATGTCGGAAGAAGGCAGCGCCTTTGGAGAAGCCGCTGAGGCCCTGGGCACCGAACTGCGCAGCGCCGGGCATCGCCTGCAGACACTTCCCTTCCCCCTGCGCAGTGACGATGGCGTGACCCTCAACAACTGTACCCTGGTCGTCACCCTGGGCGCCCGGGCCGCCCAGAGCGTAACCGCCCTCGCCCCACGCAGCCTGATCCTCCACACCCTGCTGCCACGCAGTGCCTATGAGCGCCTGCCGCTGCGCACCGAGGACACACGCCGGGTGTCCGCCGTCTTCATCGACCAGCCGGCCACCCGGCAGATCGAACTGCTGCGCATCGCCCTGCCCGACTGGTCGCGAGTAGCCCTGCTGGTCGGGCGCGAGAGCCTTGAGCTGGGGCAACGCCTGCAAAACGCCGCCCGGGAAAAGCGCATGCGCCCCGCCCTGGCCCAGCTCAGCGAGGAAAGCGAGCTTTACCCCACCTTGCAACGGGCCTTGGCGGAGCCCGGCATCCTGCTCGCGGTGCCGGACTCCACGGTTTACAACAGCCGCACCATCTCCAACATCCTGCTGACCGCCTATCACCATCGCGCCCCGGTGGTCGGCTTTTCGCCGGCATATGTGAAGGCGGGCGCCCTCCTGGCCCTTTACAGCACCCCGACCCAGGTCGGACAGCAGGCTGGCGAAGCAGCGCGCCAGGCGCTGGCCACCGGCAGCCTCCCGCCGCCCGCCGCGCCACGCCATTTCCGGGTCAGCACCAACCCCTACGTGGCGCGCTCCCTGGGTATCGTCCTCGACGAACCCGGAACCCTGCGCGAACGCCTCGAACGGACAGAGGGCAACCCGTGATCACCCCCAACGACTGGGACATCCGCCCCCGCGCCGTCCTGATAGCTGCCCTGCCCACCATGGTGATGGCTCTGGTGCTGATCGCCTACTTCACCTCGTCCCGACTCTCCGATCTCGAAGACGCCCACTTCCAGCGTGGCAAGGCTCTGGCCCGTCAGCTGGCCGCAGCAAGCGAATACGGCGTGTTCTCCGGCAACCTGGAGAGCCTGCGTAAACAAGCCAACTCCATCCTCCAGGAAAGGGACGTAGTCCGCGTGGCCGTGTTCAGCCCCCTGCAGGAAGTCCTTGCCGACAGCAACCGGACTCCCCCCGCCGGCTCGGGCCTCAGCCCCCGAGAGCGTAGCCGCGCCCTGCTGTTTCGCGAGCAGGTCACGGGGCCCGGCATCACCCTCGATGACAACTTTCTCGAAACTGGCAGCAACGGTGCAGCACAGGCACAGGTGCGCCACGGCGAAGTGCTCATCGAGATGAGCCGCGAGTCCTTGCGCGCCGAAGAGGCGCGCCTGCTCCAAAATGCCATCCTGATGGTGACCGCCGTGCTGATCGCCAGCGTGGCCCTCGCCCTGCGCATGAGCCGCGGAATTTCGGGCCCCATCCTCCGCATCGCGTCCACGGTGGCCAGTTTCGGTCAGGGCAATCTGAACGCCCGGGTCCCTGTCGAAGGGGGCAAGAGCCTGCGCACCCTCGCCGAGGGGGTCAACGACATGGCCGACAAGCTCAGCGCCTCGCGGGAAGACCTGGAGCGGCAGATTGAAGCCGCAACCCGAGAGCTGATGCTAAAGAAGGAAGAGGCCGAACGGGGCAACCAGGCCAAGACGCGCTTCCTCGCTGCCGCCAGCCACGACCTGCGCCAGCCCATGCACGCCCTCGGCCTGTTCGTCGCCGAGCTGGGGCAGAAGCAGCATGCCCCCGACACCCGCCTGCTGGTCGAGCGCATCGCCGTATCGGCCGAGACCATGGAGAACCTCCTCGACAGCCTGCTCGACATCTCGCGCCTCGACGCCGGTGTGCTCGACCGCCAGATCAAGCCCTTTCCGCTGCAACCCCTGTTCGAGCGCATCGATGTGGACTATCGGCGGGAAGCTGAAACCCATGGTCAACGCCTGCGCCTGCGCCCAACCAGCCTGTGGGTGGAGAGCGACCCCTTGCTCCTCGAAAGGATCCTCCACAACCTCATCAGCAATGCCCTGCGCTACGCCCCAGGGGGCACAGTGATGCTGGCCTGTCGCAAACGGGGCGCAAAAGTACGCATCGAAGTCCGGGACAACGGCCCGGGCATTACCCCTGACGCCCAGGAAGCGATCTTTCAGGAGTTCGTCCAGCTCGACAACCCGGAGCGCAACCGGGCAAAAGGTCTCGGCCTCGGCCTGGCCATCGTGCGCCGCCTCACCGATCTGCTGTCCCACCGCCTGGAGCTGCGCTCCACCCCCGGCCGCGGCGCCCTCTTCGCCCTGGAGCTCCCCCTCGCCACGGCCTGCGTGGTTCCCGAAGGCACGCCACCGCCTCCCCCTCACTCCCTCCACGGGCTTCATGTGCTGCTGGTGGACGATGACGAGCTGGCCCTGGCCAGCACCACTGGCCTGCTCGAATCCTGGGGCTGCACGGTGACAGCCACCGACACGCCGGAAACCCTGCTCCCCGCCCTTTCCCAGCACAACCCGCCCGACATGATCGTGTGCGACTACCGGGTAGGCAGCAGCCTCAGCGGACTTGCGGTCATTCAGGCTCTACGTCAGCATTTCGGTGGGCAGGTCCCGGCCATCATTCTCAGTGGTGACACATCGCCAGCGGCCAACGGAGATGCCCAGCGCGCCGGCATTCCCCTGCTCCACAAACCCGTTCGGCCAGCCAGGCTGCGGGCCCTGCTACAACGCAAAACCCAAGCCTGATGCAGGCAGGGAGTGCATCAGGTACTATCGAAGTGTCAATAACCAGTTCAAACAAGGGGGAGAGCAATGAGCACCGAAAACAATGCACAGGATCCGATGGAATTCATGCGCAGCATGTGGAGCAAGATGGGTTTCAGCCTGCCCGGCATGGTCACCCCGACCCTCGACGTGGACGAGCTCGACAAGCGCATCTCCGACATGAAGGCCGTCGAGAACTGGCTCAAGATGAACCTCAGCTCCCTGCAGATGGCCACCCAGGGCCTCGAAATGCAGCGTGCCACCATCGCCGCCATGCAGGCCATGAGCAAGGTGGCCGCCGAGGGAGGCCGCAAGGACGGTGACGACGCCGCCCAACCCAATCCCTTCGCCAGCGGCATGTGGCCGTGGAACCTGATGCAGAACGCGGCCGAACAGGGCGCCGCCAACGCAGCCGCCGCACCGGCCCCTGCCGCACCGGCCAAGGGCAAGCCGAAGGAAGCCAAGTAATCTGCCGATGGGCAAGACGCCGACCTCAGGCGCCCCAGCCCGTCAGCAATGCCAGCCAGGCGGTCAGCGTGACCGCCGCGGCCACCGTGGTGGCCGAAATCAGCCAGGCCACCCCCGGCCCGTCGCCGCCCATGCGCATGGCCAGAATGTAGGCCGATGAAGCTGTGGGCAGCGCGGCAAACAGCACCGCCGTGGCAAAGGCCGTTCCGGTCAGCCCCAGCACGCTGGCCAGGCCCCAGGCAATGGCGGGCAGCGCCAGCAACTTGACTCCGCACAGATAGATCGCCCCCAGGCGCCCCCCTTCACTCCGGCCGCCCCGCAGTGCCGCCCCTACCGCCAGCAGGCCGAGGGTTACGGCCGCATCGGCCAGGCGCTGCAGAAAGGGCAACACCGGTTCGGGCAGGGGCAGACCCGAGACACTGAACGCCATGCCTGTCAGCGTGGCAATGATCAGCGGGTTCCGCGCCAGCTCCGTCCAGAGGCGCCCCTGGCCGTGATGGGCGAGAAAGCCCACCGCCGCCATATTGGCAAAAGGCACCATCGCCCCGCACAAGGCCCCCATCGCCGCCACGCCTGCAGCGCCGCCAAATTTGCCGGCCACGGCAATGCCGATGTAAGTGTTGAAGCGATAGGCACACTGCAGACGCGAGGCGAAGGCCATCGCCCCCAGGCCCATCATCGGCCGCCCCAGCAGCCCCAGCAGCAGCCCGCTCCCCATGGTCAGCAGGCCCACCGCAAACAGGGGTGCGAAGCTGCCCAGATCGATCTGTGCCCGCGCCAGAGCGTTGAACAGCAGGGCGGGAAACAACACAAAGTAGACCAGCTTCTCCACCCCCTGCCAGAAAGCGTCCCCCAGCCCGGCATGACGACGCAGCGCCACCCCGAGGGCAATCAGGGCGAAATCGGGCAGGAGGAGCAGGAAGCTCTGCATGGCAAGAACCGGCACGCGAGACAGGAACAGGCGCCGAGTGTGCCAGAAGCCCCCGGCCCACGGCCATGCGGGTTAGCCATAGCGGCCAGGCGCCAGCGGCCTTCCGGTGAACGAAAAAAAGCGCCGGGAGACGGCGCTGTGAAAACACATCCTGCTGAAGGATAAGGTTTATTCGTATTTGCGGACGTCGTCGATGACCTTGCCGTCATTGGCCAGGCTGCCCGGCGCACAGAAGCGCACCTCACCGCGCAGCTTGGTGAGCTCGCGGATCGAACCGGCAAGCGCCTCGGCCAGCCCCTCCGCCGGCGCCGCCACCTCGCAGTGCAGGGTCATGCGGTCAGTGTGGTCCGGGTTATCCACCACCAGACGGCCCCGACCGATTTCCGGGTGACGCTTGAGCACCGCTGCCACCTGACCGGGATGGACGAACATGCCCTTGACCTTGGTGGTCTGGTCGGCGCGCCCCAGCCAACCCTTGATGCGGGTGTTGCTGCGGCCGCAGGGCGAGATGCCGGGCAACACCGCTGACAGATCGCCGGTGCCGAAGCGGATCAGGGGATAGTCGGGGTTGAAGGTGGTCACCACCACTTCGCCCACTTCGCCAGGGGCAACCGGGTCGCCGGTGCCGGGACGGACGATCTCCAGCAGCACATCCTCGTCCAGCACCATGCCTTCGCGGGCAGGGGTTTCAAAGGCAATCAGGCCCAGATCAGCGGTAGCGTAGGCCTGGTAGGCCTGGATGCCCCGGGCGGCCAGGGCCTCGCGCTGGCTGGGCGGAAAGGCCTCGCCGGAGACGAAGGCCTTTTTCAGGCTGTCGATCTTCACGCCCAACTCATCGGCCTTGTCGAGGATGATGCGCAGAAAGGACGGCGTGCCGGCATAGGCGTCGGGGCGCAGATCCTGCATGGCCGCCACCTGCTGCTCGGTCTGCCCGACGCCGGCGGGAAACACCGTGCAACCCAGGGCGTGCGCCGCCGTTTCCATCATCGAGCCGGCCGGCGTGAAGTGGTAGGAGAAGGTGTTGTGCACCAGATCACCACTGCGGAACCCCGCCGCGTAGAAGGCCCGGGCCAGACGCCAGTAGTCCTTGCGCGCGCCCTCCGGCTCGTAGATCGGCCCCGGCGAGGCAAAGACCCGGGCGCAGCCTGCGCCCCACTGCACCGCTGCCAGACCACCAAAGGGGCGTGCCGCCTTCTGCATTTCAGCCAGATCGGACTTGCGGGTCACCGGCAGGGTGGCCAGCGCTTCGCGGGTGGTGATGGTGGCCGGATCCACATCCTTCAGCAGGGCGGAGAAGGCCGGCGCGTGGGCTTTGGCATGGGCCACCTGGGCCGGCAGGCGGGCCAGTAGGTCACGTTCCCGGTCCAGGGGGTCGCGGGTTTCACGGGCGTCGTAGTAGTTCATGGTTTCTCCGCGAGCGGAAAGTTGTTCTTGTGGGGTCGAAGC
>Ga0075158_10003429_pt1 | contig 11156 bp, 20 predicted proteins | sample JI91814BDNA_FD_70968 | JGI IMG/M metagenome (GOLD analysis project Ga0075158, IMG submission 70968) | Wastewater effluent complex algal communities from Wisconsin, to seasonally profile nutrient transformation and Carbon sequestration -... | ecosystem: Engineered > WWTP > Effluent > Algae... | reverse complement strand
GATTGATAGATTTTGAATTATCTACTTCAATCTGGAATATTATTTTTTTCTCGTCAGCCATTACAATCTTATTAACTGGACTAAACTACTTTTACCCTCAATGTATTGCTCAACCTTATTCAAATAAAAGTAATTATCAAAGAACTTTACATACTTAAGACGGTTGAAATCCAGCATACGCATATCTCTCTTTGTCAATCTCATGTAACAATTAACTACCTTTAAACGGTTCATCATATCGATAATGGGATCATAATAACGGGCCAGTAAAGTATTAAAACCTAATTGATCGCTTTGCTGAGCATCTATAAAATACGCCATCAAACACTTGTCAGCGGTTTGCGTGTCTGAAAGTGTGCCATCTGTATAATCGATTACGTCTGTATCTACCAAGCTCATGTATCGAACAAGTAGACTCCTATAATTAGTATCTACCGTTTGGGTGAACTGTCTGTTATAAAGCTCCCAATCTGGATTTGTTGGCGCTGGCTGGCTTCCGGTAGACCCTGAAGGATTTATATTTATCCACACTTGATCACCGAACTGAACCAAGTCGCCTTGGTCGTAGTCTGTGTAAGGTTGGTATTGATCTGCTTCTGTAAGTGTATAACGTGGAATGTTTACGCCTGTGTTACCTGTTATCGGCTGGTCTACTGTATTTATGATTGAGTTATAAGCCTTAGAAGCTGAGTAAATAACCTCAAAGATAGTATTGTTTATCGGAAGGTTTTGATCATCTATTTTAAATGCAGCATCACCCAACTGGTTAAGGTCCTCGGATGGATCAGGCGAATATCTGGCAAAGTTGTTTTGTCCATAGCTCCCAATCCTATAACCAATTTGATATGGTTGTTCAGGGTCAAACTTATCAGACCAGTCCTCTGTATCTGCTATATTGTCTCGAATCTCTTTAAACATTGTGAGTTTAACAGAGGTTGGGCCGTCTACTTGATAAATCAACGCGTACTTATTAGCAAAACAACGAAGGAAGTCCTTCATTGAAATGTCTGGAATAATAGCATTATAGTTTATAGTCTCTCCGATTGTAGAGGGATCAGTACTTTCAAATTGAATGTATGAATAATCACCTTGATAAGCCTGAAGTAAATCAATAGCTACAGAAGAAGTATAGTTTTCGTACTCAGAAGGCGGGATAATATTGATAGTTCTCAAAACCAGAGTTATTTCATCGTTTGTATTTACTAACAAAGAAACAGAATAATCGATATCACTTACATTATTTACTGTATTTGTAATCTCGTATTTATTATAGAGGACCCCGTTTTTTAAAACTTCAATATAACCACAAATCAAACTACTATCTACTTCTGTTATTGTTTCCGTTGCCCTTCCAACCTTAGCCCTATAAATTATACTTGAGAAGTATTTAAGGTGAACAGTTATAACCTTCGTTTCGTCTATCACTCCTAAATGAACGTAAACAGGTTTTTTCATACCAAGCAATCTACCATTCCCAAATATGGTAGCCTCTTGTATTACGAAATTATCCCCCTGAATAGCGCTTGCATGATTGACTCCATTTATATCAGTTGTATATCGGAACCAGTTTAAGAGATTCATGAAACCATTTACCCCGTTCCATTTCTTTCCTGTCTTATCCGGTTGTGGTTGTCCTCTTCTTCCAACTGGTTCACTAGTTGTTATAAATGAGTTCTCACGAGAAATTAATAAAGCTGAGTTATCAATCTTTGTTTGCTCATCGTTTATAACCTCGGAGGCATTTAAGCTAATAACTGACTTTTGAAAAATAGACTCTTCAAGTACTAATCCTGAATAATCATATCCAGCAAACTCAAATATCTTTTGTAAGATATACGACTCCTTAATACATGGTACTTGATACTGTATATCAATAGGGTCTCCTTTAATATAAGCACCCCAATTAATCAGAGGCCAAACAATTGCCCCGTTGTCTTCGTTATGCGTTAAAACCTCTGTTATTGTAAAGTCGTGATCCAGTTCAGACCAATCTATTCCCGTGAGCTTTGTTTCTCCAATTATATTGAATAGATCAAAAATACCATCGTAAAGGGTACAGTTTAAAATCCCTACATTATTGATATCTGATTGGTCAATTACTGCGTATCCATCGACTAGTAATTCCCCATCCTCATAATATCTAGCTGGTAACTTACGATATGGTGCACGCGTATTACCTTGAACCGTATCAGAAAAGTATAACGATTTCCTGTTTGGTTCCGTTAGTAAAATTCTAAACTGATTAGTATGGTTTGCCTGTCTGTCTGTTAGTTCTGCTATATCATTTACCTGTTTGGTGATAGCAATTTTCTCACTATCGGATAGCTCAATCAGGTTTGAATTAATATACAGTTCTCTACTCATCTACTAAAGGTTGAATCTGGATAGCTTGTAATTGGTCTACCTTGGCTGCCTTCTTTCTTATAAACTGGCTCTACGTGTTCTTTTTCACATGATGCCAAAATAGCTACAAATACGAGTGCAAAGATAATCTTTTTCATGGTTAGTTCCTTAAAGTGTTTATTTCTGGCTCCTCTATCTCAAATTCTATGCTAGAAGTATTAGCTGAAGTATCATAACTGTAAAAACTTCCCTCAACTACCCTAACTTCTTTTTGTATAGATCCGTCAGAATTAAGGATATAAACTTTGTTTGAATATAAAAGCCCTTGAATTCCAACCTTTTCAGACACCGTAATATTCTCAGCTCCTAGTACCATCTTAGGCAAAGCGGTCTTTCCAATTTCTTTTCTAGGGTTAGTGCTTTCTGAAATGAAAGTGTAGTTCTGTTGGTAGCTTCCTAAGCTTTGGGTATCAATACTCTTTTTCTGGTTTGATTCAAATACCCATGAATCCCAGCCGCCTTTAGTATTTTTCCAGCAGATGTACACAGGAGAGATGAAACAACCCCTTACATATTTTATCCGTTTCTTTTCTGTAATTGGATATCCTCCTGCAACTGGTGTAACATATCCGCAGGCCTCAGCGTTTAGTGTTTGTGTTTCGTCTATACCTCCATTACCGTCATGGTTATACTGAATGTATGTGTAACCATCGCACCAAGAATCCACAGTATTTAATACCGCTCTTGAATACCCTGAAAAGCATGGACTAAGAGTTACAGCCGGAGAATCAAGGGCCGGATCTGTTGGAAATTCATACCCAGTAGTAGGGTAGTTAATCGGTGGTGAATCATAATTTACCGACCAATCAAAAGTAAGTGTAGTAACTTCTTTTCTTACTACTGAATACATTTTAACAGTTACGGTATTGCCAGAAATTGAGGTTTTTAGTAGCTTATTAACGACTGAACCACTGGAGCTTAGTAAAGTTACATAGCGAAGGTATCCAGTAGATTCACTTGAATAATCAATATAAACAGCTTTAACTTCATTATTCAACTCTGTTACATCTACAAAAGCTCCGTCATTTCTTGGATACGATCCCCCCTCAGGAGGATTTGAATCTATTACATTGGCTAGTTTATAACCTAGCTGTGTGTCCTTTGTTTTAAGCCAACGGTAAATCCGGTATCTAGGGACAATAGTACTAATGTCCTCATAAAAATACTCGTATATTGCGGGTCTACATTGTGCCATTGTTATTCAATTTCAGTGTAACCATTATCAACGTATCCCTCTTCTACATAGTAGTTATTTTGGGCGTCTCCTATTGTCAAGTAAACATCAACGTATCTTGTATATTGATCGGTAGGCTCTTCTATCAAAAGGTGATTAACCGACCTAACTTGTGATATATCAAGATTGTCGCTTATGTTATTTACCTGATTTAAGTTTGCATCCCTTTCAAGTTGTACCCTAGCAACTTCATTACCTATTACATAGTTATCGTAAACAAAAGATAGTGTTTTCTGGAAGCCTTCAAACATCACAGGCGTTTCAAAGTCTGTAAGGAATAAGGCCCTTTCATCTTCTACTTGTTCGTCTGGAAGTGGTACGTACTCTAATATATTTGCATTGTTAGTATTGCCCGCTTGCACTGCTGCTTGGATAACATGCATAGGTCTTGAAACCTCTGAAACCGGAGATAATACCGTTACGTCTGGTTGTGTGACTTGATAGGTGATATAAAACCTCAAAGAGGCTCCTAAGTCCTTACAATTAACCTCAGATCCAAAATCTGGAAGGTATTCAGAGTAAAGATACGCGCGTATGTAAGAGGCTAAATCAACATAGAAAGTACCAGCCCTGAAAGGACGTGTACTGATCGAATCCAAAAGCGTTTCAGTTCCTACTTCGTAGATGTTAATATCTATTGTTGAATTTATATCAGTGTTGTTCTCGATCAGGAACCCGTATATTACCCCTGAAGGCCAGACAGCCGACCAATTAGAGTATACAGTCTGTGAAGGACTGGATGCCGTTGAATAGGCTGCAAGTTGGGGCCGATAATTTATAGAGATTGCCATAAGCCTTTAGGACACTTTTCTTCTTTTACTGATACTTTAGCCGTCAATAAGCAATGGCACAAAGGGCAAAACCTACGCTTAGGGCAATTGACTTTGCAGATAGTAAGGCGCTCAACTTCAAAAGCCTCCGGATCTCGAAGGTTCAAAGCTTTCATTGAAGCCTTTAGTAGTCCTTTTGGTGCATTACTTAGCATTAAACGAAATTACAATTTCTTTTTTTATCTCCTTGTCTTCTTCGAATATAATTGATTGCTCCAAGGCGTTTATTCTTTGCTCTGTTATTTGCCTGAATAGGTTGTTACCGCCTTTTAAATGGGCCAATGTTCCCCTCTGAGCAATTGATCTAGCAATTACAAAGGCTAACCCGTTTCGCTGGTATTCCTTAGTCATTCCGGAAAATAGTCCTTTATCCTCGCACCACTTCTTTAAACTCTGAATAGGGGGAAACTTACCAGCAGCCCGCCCGTTATCCACATAATACCAGTAATCAGTATTGGAAATAGTACCGATTAAATACTGATCGTTGCCTTTTACGTCTACTTCGTAAGATTCAATTGAACGACCAGACGCAACTAACCCCTCACTTTGTTGAGTAGCTATCAGCTCCTTTTTGGCCGCTTCTAAAAACTGTTCAAGTATCTCTCTTAGCATTTTGAGTAAGTTCCGAAAGGTGTAACTGTTATAGTAAGTAAACAACCGGATAAGTTAACATTGAATGCGTTAAATACATCCTGCGTACTGGCGTTTGTTACGTTTCTGATCCGTGAGTCCTGACGTAAGGCATAGATAAACTTTTCTTTTACCCCGCGCATTACGTCTACTATAATTTCATGTTCTTCAGGTGTGTAATCAATTTCAGACTTACGAAAGAAAGCAATGTTTATAGTATAGTTTTCCTCTGTATAGATACCACGTGTTAAAGTATCGTTTGATCTCAAAGGAGTATCTAGTAAAACTACATCATTCAATAGGTCGTCTATTGCTAGGTTTTGCCATCCCTTCCAGCCTGACACAAAAACAGGACTTTGAGATGGAGAACCATACTCAAGTGCTTCAACTATTTCCTGTATGATCGTTACTAACATTAGTCTTGTTTACTTAAAATGTCACCTAGTTTCTTTTGATATCTACTTTGCTCAGCTTGATAGATGAGCGTAAGGAGGACAGTCGAGTACTCCATCTGGATAACTTGATCAATAGTTTTATTGTGAACCTCCGCAAGGGCGAGTAAAGTCGGAAATTCTCCGAACCTTCTAAACCTTTCAATTCCTGCTCTAACCTCTTCCGGCTTAGGAGTGTAAGAAAGCTCCCTTCTCTCCCTTTCTTGTATACGATATAATTCTGCAAAAAAAAACTAGCTAAGGGCCAGCCTTGATCTATTCTTACTTCTAAACATGCAGGAACCAATTTATCTACTTTCTCTTGATCGTATTCAGGTCCGTCTACAATCGGTTGCATGTATAATGCGATAAGGTACGCGTAAACATCAAACTCCTGCTTTCCTTCGGCCTCTGCTTTAGTTACAGCATTTTCAAGCTCCATCTTTTGCCCGAATGTACCTAATCCTATTCCTTTTGGACGTGGATATAACTTTCCAGCTATTTCGATTTGATCCGGTAGTAAGTATTCGTTGCCGTCAAACTTTGATTTCATCCAATCAAGATACGGGCTAATTTTTTGATCGATATCAATGTCTTCGCACTTCTCCCACACCTTACGATCTAACCCACTTAAAGTAGAAAGCATGTGCAGAAAGTCGCCGTCTTTTCGTAGTTCGTAGAATTGGTTAAATGTCAATTCACCCCAACGCATGGGAAGTTGTGCATTATGTTTGCCTACTTTAAAGTCAATCATACTCAAATATACTAAAAGTTTGTTTTGATTCTTCTATTTTTCTGATAATGATTAATTGCATTTACCAAGTTATCTACTTGGTCGTCGTGCGCTCCGTTTGGGAAAGCAGCACACTGACCTAAGAAATTATCATTCCAAGCCCCTTCGACTATAAAAACCTTACCAGCTTCACAAGTTGGGGATATGGCTGATACCCTTGTTATTTTGTCATCCGTAGGAGGGTCTAATTCAGTTACATTCAAAGAAGACCTTCTAAACTGTTGCACTACACTTTTACCGCTGGCTTTAGGTTCAATCAATATTTGTGATCCTTGCCCGTAGCCTTGCTTATCAGCGTATGATGGTATAGTCTTTATTAGTTCGGGGAACTCTTCCCAAACCTCTGTTGAATCTCCGATATAAAGACAGTTATCAAAGTATTTAGTAGCCATTAGTGCGGTAGGGTCGTTCTTTTGATCACTTGTATAGGCTGTATCTAAAAACAGCTTTACAGGGGCATTAATTCGATTATACTCCTCCCTTGATATTTTCCCAAACCATGCTTTTTTTAACTGGCCACCGCCTTCAGGGCTTGGATTTTGACCCATTTGGCCAGCATACCCATAACTACCTAAATCAATCTTAGACTTCTCTAAAACAGCTTTTGATAGTCGCTTAGTATCCAAGAGTCCATCTTTGTAATTCTCTTTTGCTGATTCTGGTTTGACTTTATCGGATAACTCTGCGGGTAAACAAATATGCCTTATTTTGTCCGGCTTCTCATTTAAAGCTAATCCAGTTGGGTCTTCTTCATGTAACCTTTGCATTATAACAATAGTTACAGACCTTTCCTTGTCAGTTTTACGTGTGCTTAATGTTTCCTTTAGATGTTTGTTTGCCTCTGTCCTTTGGGTTATACTTTCTGAGGCACTTGGTTTAATCGGATCGTCTACTATTATAAAATCCGCATGCATACCCGTAACGGTTCCACCAGTTGAAGTCGCATATCTTTCCCCAAACTTAGTATTTTTATACCAAGTCTTGTTATCTTCCCCAGCTTTTACTTGCCACTCATTAGAATAGTACAATTTATACTTATCTGAACCTATGCAAGTACGAGTCTTTACAGCATGCGCAGTACTTAAATCACTGGAATATGATGAATTTATTAATCTTATCGAAGGGTTTCTTATCCATAACCATGCAGGGAACAACTGTGTGCATATTGTAGACTTAGAAGAGCCAGGAGGCACGTTTATAAAAATATCAGGTTGCCCTATTCCTTTTTCCCAAACCTCGTAGCAGGCTTGTAATTCATCGCAAATGAATTTAATATGCCAGTTATCAACTAAATTGACAGCCTCTATTGTATCCCAGAACTCCTTAAAAAACTCGTAGAAAGATCTTCTACAGATCTCCGCTCTTATTTGACTTAAGGATATCTGATTCGATAAGTTTAAGGGTTTCATCCGATAGTTTAGATAAATCTATTGTATTGGTCAGTTTTTCGCCTCCTGAGGTTATATCCGTTGTCTTCGCATTCTTCCAGTTGTCCTTGTCTATGTTAGTAAGAGCGAAGATTGCGCCACCATATTTGAAGGTATCAAGGCTTTTTTCGTAGCTATGAGCTACTGCAAGACGTGCCCTTTTAATAATTCCCGAAAACTCATCACCACGCTGACACTGATCGTAAAGTGAATTAATGCAAGAAAACCCCAAAAAAAGGGTTAATCCTGTAATAGTCGGGCTTTCTTTGTCCTTTACACAATCATCAAAGTATTGGCTTATCTTATCCTCAAGTAGGTCAGCTGTTTCATAAATTGGGGGCCTACCTCCTTTATTGCCTAATGCAAACTGATTCTTTTTAGGTGCTGCCATAATTATTGAATTTTTACTATTTCTAGCTTAGTTTTATTCACTTTTCGGGGCTTCATTTCCCTCAATAGCTTATTTGCTCGATCCTCGTTTACCTGATCGATTTTAAGTCGGATCAACCAAGCTACTATAATTCCTAGTGCTATCATTCTTCAGGGTTGGTTATAATCATGAAATGGGTAGGGTTTCCGAAAACATCACCATCTGGCGCAATCACCTTTATTTGCTCTCCGATTCGCTCTAATATCCCCTTTTCCCAATGAAAATTATTCCCAGTCCAACTAATCCAACATACCAAAACATCATCTTCCGGCAGTTCGGTGTCGGGTGTTATCTTTATCCAGTTCATAAAATTTACCAATAAATCTCAGTTCTTGGGCCTTCTCTTTGGTCATCAATATCTACTATTCTGAATCCATCGTTAATTAATAGGGCCTTTAATTTAGTACCTAATAGTTCATAGATAATAAAGCTGGTCTCTATATTTTTTGATGATTCTACATGATTTTTAATCTTTTCTAACAAACATAAGTAATCTGTATTAGAAATTATGTCTTGTTTTTCAGTCATTTGCTCGTTTAATTTTCTAAAGTATTCAGCATTATATTTAATTGTTTCTTTCATCTTATCGCCTCCTTAGAACGTTTTGCGCAACAATAATTAATAACAATATAGCCAAAATTGGCCAGATTTCCAAGCATTTACCTAGTATCGTACGCTCTTTTTGCTCGGGGCACGGTGCGTAAGTGGTAGTAGTTTTGTCCTGACATTCACACTCACAATCTTGATCGATGCCTTCCCGCCCGTCTGGTAAGGTTATGATCCTGGTTCTCATTGTGGCGTTGTCCTGCCTCTTTATTGTCTCGATCGGAAGTAGTGCCGATAGCTTGCAAATGTTCTTTATTCGCTCAATTAACAGTTCTTTCATTACCAGACGTTCAACTGTATCCGGTGTGCAATACTCCTCCAATAGGCTATCAATTACCCCAACATCAATCGGTTTAGAAGGGATTTGTACGCTTACCGTTGTCTTTACTGTGTCTACTCTTACGCTGTCCTTAAAGTACTCAGGATTGGAAACACGAGCCTTTTCGATCAGACGCTTGGTTCGCTCTGGACTTCTTGTGCAAGATGCAAGGAAGATAATGGTTAGTAGTAGGTAGTATTTCATAGGTCAACAAAATGTTATAAATCCAAGGATGAAGCCAACCAAGACTCCAAGCCAATAAAGTGCCGCTTTACTCATTTTTTAACAAATAATTCACACTCTCCGTGTGGTCTATCGGAAAATATAAGTTAAATGCAAAGTGCTTTGTAATCTTCTAAAGTTAATTTTCCATGATCTTTTATAAAATCAATTACGTCTTTTACGGGGGCATTTCCCGGGACCGAAAAAGCATGATGTTTTGACTCAAAATCATAAACTACCATGTGACAGCAGTCGCTTTGTTGATACACAATAAAAAAATCAAAGTCTATTTTACTTTCCAGTTCTTGCTCCAGAGAAGATATAGCGCATTCATATTGCTCTCTTGATTTTATTAATTTTTTATATGTTTTCATTTTCCGTATACGTTGTTAAGCCAGTAACTTTTAAATTAGCGCCTGCTTTGAATCCTATACAAAAACCAGATTTGTATCTATCATCAAATCTATTATCAACTTTTGAAGCTTCTTCAATCTGCTTTTCTAGTTCGTTCATCTATTTATAGGGTTTTCTTTGTTATCTTTTTCTATTGCTTCAATCAAGTTAATTAAAGCTTTTCTAACGTTTGGAGATTTACCGCCACCCGATCCAACTGTACAAAATTGTACTGAAAATGGGCTTTGGAAATTATCTTGGTCAGGTATTACAGAGATAATAATATCTCCATCAGGCTCTATAAATAATTGTAATTTACCATGCCTTGACATATCCTCATGTCTTTCGTAAAATTTAGAAATTTCTAGTTCGTTCATAGTCCTTTTATTACCTCCCTTAAATAGTCAAATTCTTCGCCTGTAAATCCGTGTTTAAGTGCTTCCATTTCCATAAGGTTTATAGCCTCGTAGGCGCAAGCTTTAGTCAAGGTACTTACGTTTATCTCTTCACTCTTATCGCTGTCTGAATCGAAAAGAATCATGTAAAAACGGTTGTAAATGTCCTTAGCTTCCTTTTTTAAAGCTTCTTCTATCTCTCTGTTTGCGTCTTCCATGTAAAATTCTGTTAAGGTCATTTCTTCGCATTTACTACATAACACTTTTTCTCCAAATCTTACACTTAAAGGATTATTAGGCATTTTCAATTTACATTTCTCGCATGAAACTAAGTTGTACATACTCATATTACTTGCCCTTTCTGCTTATTAAAAACTCCTTTGAATATTCATAACTGTGTGCTTTATCGTGACACTCACGGCACAATGCAATTAGATTATTTATATTGTCTTGTTCTTCTTTTGTCTTGCTTCCGAACTTCGAACGTGGTTCTATGTGGTGAATGTCTACCGATTTAGCCCCGCACACCTCACAAGGGATAAAATCGGCTATTGTGTATCCGTGATGCTCTAAATATATTTTCGTGTGCTTCTGCATCAATAGAATATTATTTGTCCTAGTTCACCCCAGATCTTTGTTGTTCTACCATCCCACACAAAACTATCATCTATATTGAAAGCATCCTGAACCGATTTCAAAAGGTTATCCCGATCAGGTCTTGATTGGTGTGGTTGATAACGATATTTATCCCGCTTCTTTTCGCTCCACGAATTAGGCATAGGCATTATAAAAAGCACATTTAATACGTTTGGAAGCTTTAAACCTACCTTATTACCTTTTAGTATTAGTTCATCCCTAAATGCAAAGTAACGTGTTACAATAGGCCTTTTTGCCCATTTATCGGAACGTGTCATTCTAGGAGCTGGCACCGGATCGATTGTAATTGAAGCATACGGTTCTTTACCTTCCGTATAGTAAAGTATGTTGTCTCTGTGTGGGTTAAACTTCATAGATCAAATTCTAGTATCCAAGTCAAAATCTTT
>Ga0075158_10003428_pt1 | contig 11156 bp, 7 predicted proteins | sample JI91814BDNA_FD_70968 | JGI IMG/M metagenome (GOLD analysis project Ga0075158, IMG submission 70968) | Wastewater effluent complex algal communities from Wisconsin, to seasonally profile nutrient transformation and Carbon sequestration -... | ecosystem: Engineered > WWTP > Effluent > Algae... | reverse complement strand
CAACAATATTCTATACGATACCAGGGCCAAAGATGCTGTGGCAATTTGGAGAGCTTGGTTACGATTACAGCATCAATTATTGTGAAGATGGAACGATCAACGATGCCTGCCGTACATATCCAAAACCAGTTAAGTGGGACTATCGGCAAAGCAACAGACGGAATGTTCTGTATTCGCATGTTTCCGATCTTATCCGGTTGAGAAATACTTACGATGTGTTTACTTCAGGAACCCCAACATTTTCTGTAGGGTCCGGATCGCTTGAGAAGCAGGTTATGCTAAAAAACATTCCTTATACCCCCACGCCATCGAATGCTGGTGAAATGAATGCTGTTGTTGTAGTGAACTTTGATGTAACCGCTAAGACAACAACCGTAAACTTTCCGCATGCCGGAACGTGGTATGACTATTATGGAGAGGGTGCTGAGTTAAATGTTCCGAGTGCCGCGTTTGGCATTTCGCTTCAACCCGGGGAGTTTAAGATCTTTACCGATGTTCAGGTTGAAGACCCTGAAGTAATCACAGGCGTTGGGCCGGAGGTCAGCATTTCTGTTTCCGCATATCCTAACCCGGCAGGTAACACACTGATGATTGCTTCCGATGAATCAATCGTATCACTAAGCATGATCACCACGCAGGGTGTACGATTAACACCAAAACGTACGACTGCAGAAAGTTGGGACATCAGTGACCTTGCTCCCGGACTTTACATTGCAGAAGTTAAAACACGGACCGGAAGTGTTAAGATTAAAGTAATAAAGCAAAACGACTAAAGAACTTCACCCCGTGATCAAAGCCTGCATTTTCGACCTTGACGGAGTTCTGGTTGATACAGCTCACTATCATTTTCTGGCGTGGAAGCGACTAGCTAAAGAATTTGATTATGAGCTTACGGAAGAAATAAACGAACAGCTGAAGGGTGTTAGCCGGATGAAATCGCTTGAGATTGTTTTGAAGCATGCGAATGTTTCTGTAGTGGAACAAAAGAAGCAGGCACTTACGGACCGGAAGAATGCATGGTTCACCGACTACGTTCACAAGATGAAGCCGGAAGAATTATATCCGGGTGTGAAGGAACTATTTTCAACACTAAGGAAGGATACGATCAGGATTGCGTTGGCCTCCAGCAGCAAAAATGCGAAGACCATTATTGAAATCCTGGGCATTCAACATGAGTTTGAAGCGGTGGTGGATGGCAATATGATTATACACAGCAAGCCTGATCCCGAAATTTTTCTGCTGGCAGCAAAAAAACTTGGACTGAACCCGGCAGACTGTGTGGTATTTGAAGATGCAGAAGCGGGAGTGGAAGCTGCCGTTGCTGCCGGAATGAAATGTGTGGGTGTGGGGAACCCTGCGCAATTGAGAAAAGCAAATCAGGTAGTAAAATCCATTGAGGATTTTAACTACGCGGATCTCCAAAAATTATAACCTGACTTATATCTCATCGTTATGAAGGAATACCTGAAGCATCATGAGTGGCAAATCATCGAAGACGGGTTTGACGCTCATTACAATAAGATCTCCGAAAGTATTTTTAGCATTGGCAATGGCCGCATGGGTCAGCGTGCAAACTTTGAAGAGGAATATAGTGGTGACACGTTGCAGGGAAGCTACGTAGCGGGTGTTTACTATCCCGATAAGACGCGCGTTGGCTGGTGGAAAAACGGTTATCCGGAATACTTTGCAAAAGTACTGAATGCACCAAATTGGATTAGCATTCATATCTCCATCGATAATCAAAAACTTGATCTCGCGAAGTGCAAGGTTGTAAACTTTGTCCGCACGCTTGACATGAAGTCGGGCTTACTGACCCGGTCTTTCTCCGCAATTCTTCCTGATGGGAAACAGGTTAAGGTTGAAGCGAAACGCTTCTGCAGCATGGCCAATGGCGAAGTGGGGGCGATCCGGTATGCGTTGATTCCGGTAAATTTTTCTGCCACAGCCGCAATTTCCCTGGCTGTTGATGCTGATGTTGTCAATAAGGATTCGAACTACGATGAAAAATTCTGGGAAGAAGTTTATAGAAAAGCGGATGATCACCAGTCCATCGTGGTAGCGCAAACCAAGAAAACAAAGTTTCATGTTGCTACCGGCATGCGGTACGCTATTCTGCAGGAGGGTAAGGAAATTTCGAAGCGAATCAATCATGAGGAGCGTGAGAAGTATGCGGGTAATGTTGTTCAGGTTGATCTTACTGAGGGAAAAGAAATTGTTGTGTATAAATATGGAGCAATTCTCTCCTCCGAAAATCATCCAAAGGAAAAACTTGTTTCGAATTGCCAGCAGGTTTTAAACAAAGCTGTTGAGAAAGGTTTTGATAAATTATTCGAGGAGCATTCGGCCGTTTGGCACCACAAGTGGGATGAGTGTGATATTACCATCGAAGGTGATATTGCTGCACAGCAGGGTATCCGCTTCAACATTTTTCAGCTCACCCAAACCTATACCGGAGACGATGAACGCTTGAACATCGGTCCGAAAGGATTTACCGGTGAAAAGTATGGCGGCAGTACATACTGGGATACGGAAGCGTACTGTCTTCCATTCTATTTAGGGACGGCCGAGCAGCAGGTTGCTAAGAACTTATTGATTTACCGGCATAAGCATTTGCAGCGTGCCATTGAAAATGCCGGCAAGCTGGGTTTTAAAAATGGAGCAGCATTGTACCCAATGGTGACCATGAACGGGGAGGAATGTCATAATGAATGGGAAATTACCTTTGAAGAAATTCACCGTAATGGTGCGATCGCGTATGCAATCTTTGACTACATCCGGTATACTGGAGACGAAAGTTATTTAGCAAGCCATGGATTGGATGTATTGGTCGGCATCTCCAGATTCTGGGCGCAACGCGTTAATTTCTCTAAAGACAAGAATAAGTATGTAATGCTGGGTGTTACCGGCCCAAATGAATACGAGAACAACGTTAACAACAACTGGTATACCAATTACATTGCGCGCTGGACGCTGAACTATACACTTGAATCACTTGGTAAAGTAAAAGCAACGAACGTAAAAGAATACAGTAAGTTTGAAAGCAATCTTTCACTTAAGCCGGATGAAACCGCGCTCTGGAAAAAGATTGCCGATAACATGTATTTCCCGGAAGATAAAACCAAAGGCGTATATCTTCAGCAGGATGGTTTCCTTGATAAGGACCTGATGAAAGTTTCTGAACTGCCGAAAGAAGACCGACCCTTAAATCAAAAATGGTCGTGGGACAGAATACTTCGTTCGTGCTTCATTAAGCAGGCGGACGTACTTCAGGGAATCTATTTCTTTGAAGATGATTTCGATACGGAAACCATCAAACGTAACTTTGATTTCTATGAACCGATGACCGTTCATGAATCATCGTTGTCGCCTTGCGTGCATGTGATACTCGCTTCCAAGCTTGGATACGAAGAAAAAGCGTATGAAATGTACCTTCGGACCTCTCGCCTTGACCTGGATGATTATAACAATGACACAGAAGACGGATGTCATATCACCAGCATGGCAGGAACATGGCTTTCTGTTATAAAAGGTTTTGGCGGAATGCGCATCAAGAACGATACACTTCATTTCAATCCATTTATTCCCAAGAAATGGAAATCTTATTCATTCCGGATTGAGTTCAGAGGACGTGTTATTAAGATAAAGGTGACAGGTCAGCGGGTAGAAACAACATTGGTTTCAGGTGACCCGTTTGAGATCAGGATCAATAATGAACCCGTATCACTCAGTCATAATAAAACATTTGAAAAAGTTCTCGCCTGATGAAGAAGATTGCCATTCTTGGACCGATTCCCCGCGATCATATTGTTACGCATAACCGGGATCTGATTCAGAAATGGGGCTGTGTAACGCATCCGACTATTGCACTATCGGTGCTGGCAGGAGAGAAGATCGAGATCATTCCTGTTTCGCATGTACGCAGTGTAGATAAGGATAATGTAACGGAGGTATTTAAAGGCTACCGGGGAATAAATCAAAAGCATATAACGTCAGAGAACGACCAGGGCGATATCATCAGCCTTCGGTTTACGGATGTAAATAACAGACTGGAGCGGCAAACCGGATACATGGATCCAATTGTTCCTCAGGATATTAAGAAGCTTTTGGGATGTAACGTTTTTGTATTCATTCCAATAAGTGATTACCAGATTTCACTGGAAACACTGAAGTATCTAAAAACAAAGAGTAAAGGCACGATCATTTTTGATGCACATGGCGCAACTACCGCTTGTTTAATTAATGGTGAGCGATTGCGCAAGTTCTGGCTCGACCGCGATGTATGGCTTCCATACATTGATGTACTAAAGATGAACCTCGAGGAAGCGCATGCATCCTGGTTTAAGAAGGAATACGAAAGCAGCGACTTTACGGAAGCGCAGAACGATGAAGTAGACCGTGATGAATTGCGCAAGTTTGCCTTGCATTGCTTATCAAAAGGAGTAAAGTGTGTTTACATTACCGTTGATTCCCGCGGCTGCCTTGTCTATTTTAAAAAGAAAGGAAAGCTTGTTGAGGAGCTGGTTCCTGCTGTTAAAGTAAAACAAGTTGTGGATACAACAGGCTGCGGAGATTCTTTTGCTGGAGGTCTGGGCTTCGGGTTGCTACAAAAGCCAAAAGACTACATTGGTGCTGCGAAGTATGGCAATGCGTTAGGCGCTTTGCGAACACAAGGTAAAACGTTTGATGTGTTCAGGTCGCTAACGGATACTCAACAAATTATGAAGCAGGGTAGTGTTTAGTTTTTAGTCCTTCTTATCCCGCCTTTTCGATATTTACAATGTCGAAACATTCTCATTCGTATTTAGTAGATATTTTTTTACCTTCATACGTCTTAAACATTCCCTATGAATTTGAACATTGATGCACAAGAGCAAAACACCTACGATGCAATTGTGATTGGCTCCGGAATCAGCGGTGGATGGGCTGCGAAAGAATTAACGGAGAAGGGCCTGAAAGTGTTGATGCTTGAACGAGGTAGAAACATTGAGCACATTAAGGATTATACAACTGCAACCAAGGAAGCGTGGGAGTTTCCACACCGGGGCGGGCGTACACAACAAATGATTAACGATTACCCGGTACTAAAACGTGATTACCCGTTGAATGAAACCGTGCTGGACCTTTGGGTAAAGGACAAAGAATGTCCCTATACAGAAGTAAAACGTTTTGACTGGTTTCGCGGATATCACGTGGGTGGTCGTTCGCTTACTTGGGGACGTCAAAGTTACCGTTTCAATAAATGGGACTTTGAAGCGAATGCCAGAGAAGGAATTGCTGTCGATTGGCCAATCCGATACGAGGATATGGCACCCTGGTATAGTTATGCTGAAAAATTTGCTGGCATCCAGGGTAGTAAAGAAGGATTGGATGTGTTGCCAGATGGTGATTTTATGCCTGCTATGGAGTTAAACTGTGCCGAGAAGGAAGTAAAGAAACGAATGGAGGCGCACTATAAAGGTAAACGTCACCTGATGATTGGTCGCAGCGCCAACTTAACGCAACCGCACAACAACCGCACCAATTGCCAGTACCGAAATCGCTGCTGGAGAGGCTGTCCGTTTGGGGGATATTTTAGTACACAATCTGCTACCTTACCCGCAGCGATGAAGACGGGAAATCTTACGTTGCGCCCGTTTTCAATTGTTACACAAATCCTGTACGATAAAGACAAGAAGAAAGCCACGGGTGTTCAAATTCTGGATGCAGAAACCAACCAGACATACGAATTTAAATCAAAGATTGTCTTCTTATGTGCATCTGCATTGAATTCAACCTGGGTGTTGATGAATTCAGCTACCGATGTCTGGGCTGATGGATTAGGCAGCAGTTCCGGTGAGTTGGGCCACAATGTGATGGACCATCATTTTCGTGTCGGTGCTGGCGGAACTGTTGAAGGCTTTAGTGATAAATATGAATATGGCCGCAGGCCAACCGGAATATACATTCCGCGCTTTAGAAATGTATATGACGACAAGCGTGATTATCTACGTGGCTTCGGCTACCAGGGAGGTGCAGGCCGCGGTCGTGTTTCTGAAGTGGCAGAAATGATGATTGGTGCTGAATTGAAAGAAGCATTGAGTGTGCCAAAGGATGACTGGAGTTTTAGTATTACCGCCTTTGGCGAAATGTTACCGTATCATGAAAACAAAATAGCGCTTGATAAAAACGTGAAAGACAAGTGGGGCTTACCGGTGCTTTCGTTTGACGTGGAAATTAAAGAGAATGAGAAAAAGATGCGCATCGATATGATGAACGATGCGAAAGAAATGCTGGAGGCAAGTGGCCTTAAAGATGTGAATACGTATGACCGCGGGTACGCTGTGGGAATGGGCATTCATGAAATGGGTACAGCACGCATGGGCCGCGACCCAAAAACGTCAGTTCTCAACAAGCATAACCAGGTTTGGGATGCTCCCAACATATTTGTAACCGATGGAGCTTGTATGACCAGTGCATCCTGCGTTAACCCATCCTTGACCTATATGGCTATGACTGCCCGCGCAGCGGATTACGCTGTCAATGAATTGAAAAAGCAAAATCTTTAATCAACAGCTTCAAAATCTTTACGTATGAATAGAAGAGAGCTTTTAAAACAGATTGCACTGGTTACAGGTGCAGTAGTAGTAGGTGGTGATTTTTTTATCACAGGTTGTAAACAAACGGGTAAATCGGAAGCAGGGTTCACCCCATCAACTATTGGTTTGTTGGATGAAGTAGGCGAAACCATTATCCCCGCAACAACAACCCCTGGTGCAAAGGCAGCTAAAATTGGTGAGTTCATGAAAGTGATGGTTACCGATTGCTACACCGAAAAGCAAGAGGTCGCCTTCACGAATGGGTTGGTTAGCCTGGAGGAAGCGTGTGAAACCATGCATGGCAAGAGGTTTTTGGAATGCGATGCGACAGAGCGAAAGGCATTCTTACTCAGTCTGGAAAAAGAGGCTAAGGAATTCAATCAAAAAAGAGATGAAGATGACAAACTCAAAAAGGAAAATCATCAGCAGGCGAATGATAAACTTGCATGGAAAGATCAAACCGAATTTGAAGGAAACCCCAGTCATTATTACACGATGATGAAGCAATTGACCTTATTGGGATTTTTCTCGTCTGAAACCGGTATGACCGAAACGTTGCGTTACGCGGCCGTTCCCGGTCGATACGATGGCGCAGTACCTTACACAAAAGGAGAGAAGGCGTGGGCTTAAAATTAATTCTTCTCTTGATCCGTAGGAACTGAATATTTAAGGAACGCAGCAAAGATCACGATCACTAAAGCGGCAAATGCTGCAGGTATCTACCAGAAATTGTTCCATTGCTCAGCCCTCAGAATTTGTTTGTTATTGCAAAGAGCGCATGCCGAACTACTCAAGCAAACATTCCAATCAATAACATTTTTTAACACAAAGCTTTCGGTTTAGTATTTTGTATATTGAGCTATAATTTGTCACTGTTTTTAAAGCTTTTGTTTTTCGTAGACTAAATGATGATAAAGTGAAAATGATAGTTTTTTTAACATTAGTCTTGCTTCTCGTAAATTGTAAAGATGATGAGAGTATCCTGAAAGACACCCCTCCTGATTCCATCGAGTTTTATTTTGGAGCTGACCTATCTTATGCGAATCAGATTCTTGACTATGGAGGTGTTTACAAAGACGGTGGTGAAGTAAAAAGTCCCTATAGGATTTTTAAGGATCGCGGAGTTTCCTTGGTTAGGTTAAGACTCTGGCATAATCCTGCCTGGACAAAAACTGTCTATATTCCAGCGGCAGATCAGATGTATAATGACATTCTTGATGTGGCTAAAGCAATCCAACTTTCAAAGGAACAAGGCCTTGAAGTTCTTCTTGATTTTCATTACTCGGACACCTGGGCCGACCCGGGAAATCAAACCATTCCGGCTGCATGGCAGGATGTTAAAACGATGGAGGTGTTAAAAGATTCCGTTTATAACTATACCCTAAAAACGTTGCAGTATTTAGAGGATAGAAATTTGATGCCTGAGTTTGTTCAGATTGGAAATGAAACAAACTGTGGAATGCTGTCTACCTCGGTACCTGAAGGTTTTCCTGCCTGCAATGTATGCAACGGAAACTGGGCGAATGCGGGCGCCCTTATAAACCGAGCTATTGATGCTGTGAAGGATGTATCAGCTTCGTCAGTCATCAAAACACAAATTATGCTTCACGTAGCAGACCCTAAAAATGTTGAATGGTGGTTTGATAGTATAACAAACACTTCGAAGGGAAATGTATCTGACTTTGATATCATTGGGTTCTCGTACTATCCATTGTGGCACACTACTGTTTCGCTTGATCAGCTCTCCGACAAGGTTTCAGTATTTAGAACCAAGTATTCAAAAGAAGTGATGATTCTTGAAACTGCTTATCCGTGGACAACGGCCTCGGACGATGATTACAACAACCTCTTTTCTAATGAACCCGCCATAGCCGGCTATCCTAAAACAAAACAGGGTCAGGCAGATATTCTAAAAAAAATAACGCAAGAGATGATTGATGGTGGAGGGGTTGGTGTAATTTATTGGGAACCAGCCTGGATCAGTTCATTGATGAAAGATTTATGGGGAACAGGTTCTTCGTGGGAGAATAATACCTTCTTTGATTTTGATGGGAATACAATTGAAGGAATTGAGTATATGAAATATGCGTATACGAAGTAGAAGTTATTTCCACATAGAAGAACGACCTTCATAGGCTCGGGTGCATCGGTAGGTAATTGAGTTTTTCGCTAAGATTTCCCTTTTGCCTCTTTTTCCTTTTCTTTAAAGAACGCCCAGAAGATCAACATTACCAGGAATGCAAATCCTGCCGGTACTAACCAGATCTGTGGCCAGTTATGACCTTCCGAAGTTTTATAGTACTCGGTAATTTGACCTGCTACCCAAAAGCCGATAAACATTCCCACACCGTACGTGGCCAGCGTAATCAAGCCTTGTGCCGCTGATTTTGAACCTTCGCCTGCGCGTTTTTCAGTATAAATCTGTCCGGTTACAAAGAAGAAATCGTAACATATACCATGCAACGCAATTCCGATGTATAAGAAGGCAACAAGATCATTCGCGTCACCAAAACTAAAGAACACGTATCGGGCAACCCATGCGCCCATACCAATCAGCAACATTGTTTTAATTCCGAATCTTCGGAAGAACAATGGAATCAAAACCATAAAGAGTGTTTCTGAAATTTGTCCAATAGTCATCTTACCGGCAGCATTGGCTAAACCCACTTCATTTAAATATTTGTTTGCTTCCTGGTAATAAAAAGCAAGCGGTATGCAGATCAGCATCGAAGAAATGAAGAACACAAGGAAGCTGCGATCTTTCAATAGCTTAAGTGCTTCCCACCCAACAATATCACCAATTGTAATTTTTCTTCCCGTTGAAACTGGTGGCGTACTGGGCAACATGAAACTGAAAACTCCCAGGATGGCAGAAGCTACAGAAGCCATCATAAACGTATTCGCTAAAGCATTCTCAGCTTCCCATGCAAACCATCCAATCGTAAGTCCGGCAACAATCCAACCCACAGTTCCCCAAACCCGCAATAATGAAAATTGTTTTTCAGGATCATTCAATTGACGAAACGCTACCGTGTTAACTAACGCAAGTGTTGGCATGTAAAGGATCATGTATCCGAGAATCAACGGATAGAATCCTGAAAAATCGGTCTGTTGTGAAACAAAGTATAGAAGTCCAGCACCAATCAGGTGAATCACACCTAAAATCTTTTGAGCAGAAAAGAAACGGTCAGCAATTAGTCCAATAATGAATGGAGCAATGATAGCGCCTAAAGACTGAGTACCATAGGCCATACCATTTTGAGTATCGGAAGCGCGAATAGTGCGGCTTAAATATGTGCCCATTGTTACAAACCATGCCCCCCAAATAAAAAACTGGAGAAACATCATTACACTTAAGCGAATAAAGAGGCCTGGATTATTTGTTGAGCTCATGGCGGTTTAGTAAAACTGTGTCAATATAACGTTTGTCAGAATTATATTCTACTGTTTGCTTCTTTTGGATATATTGCCGGTCATCTGAAACCTGACAAAGTCAATGCGTAAACTCAGAATGGGAATGATCGGTGGTGGCCCGGATGCCTTCATCGGGGCGGTGCATCGGATAGCTGCAAACCTGGACGGACAAATCGAATTGGTTTGTGGAGCGTTCAGCAGCAATGCTGACAAATCAAAAGCTTCCGGTAAGAGCTTGTACCTCAATCGCAACCGTGCGTATAGCAGTTATGCAGAGATGATCCGGCAAGAGCGTAAGCTTCCGGAGGGCGAACGCATGGATTTTGTAGCGATTGTTACTCCCAATCACGTTCACTTTGAGCCGGCCAAGCTTGCGCTTGAAAATGGGTTTCACGTGATCATTGATAAGCCACTAACCTTAACGCTCGCAGAAGCAAAACAACTGAAAAAGATTGTTGATAAAACCGGGCTGGTGCTCGCGGTAACACATGCTTATACAGGTTACCCGATGGTGAAAGAGGCAAGACACCTGGTTGCTTCCGGAAAGTTGGGTAAAGTCCGCAAAGTTTTCGTTGAGTATCCACAAGGGTGGCTATCTCAACCTGAAGAGAAATCAAATAATAAACAAGCTGTATGGCGTCTTGATCCCAAACGCGCAGGTCTTGGCGGTGCTACCGGAGACATCGGCACACATGCTGCAAACCTCGCTGAGTACATTACCGGGAGTAACATTGCTGAGCTATGTTCTTCACTAACTAGCGTAGTTAAAGGAAGACTGCTCGATGATGATGCTGCTGCATTTTTAAAATTTGATAATGGAGCGACCGGTGTTCTGATTGCAACCCAGGTTGCTTCGGGTGAGGAGAATAATCTTAAGATAAAAGTTTACGGTGAGAAGGGAGGTCTTGAATGGCGCCAGGAAGAACCAAACTCTTTACTTGTTCGCTCATTGGATAAACCGAAAGAAGTCTATCGCACAGGTATGGGCTACTTGAGTGAGGTAGCAAAAAATGCTGCACGTGTGCCATCGGGTCACCCGGAAGGATACCTGGAGGCGTTTGCAAATATTTATCTTGCCTTTGCAAAAGCGGTTATTGATTACAAACCGGGTAAGAAAGTCGCTGCTTCAAAATATGATTTTCCGGATGTTGAAGATGGCGTTCGAGG
>Ga0075158_10003426_pt1 | contig 11157 bp, 9 predicted proteins | sample JI91814BDNA_FD_70968 | JGI IMG/M metagenome (GOLD analysis project Ga0075158, IMG submission 70968) | Wastewater effluent complex algal communities from Wisconsin, to seasonally profile nutrient transformation and Carbon sequestration -... | ecosystem: Engineered > WWTP > Effluent > Algae... | reverse complement strand
GGTGGTCAGGGTCGTCTGACTCGATGGAGGACAAGGCAGTCTCCGCAGCCCAATGACGAAGTCGGTTCGACGACTTCCCCAGCCAGCGCGTGGGCGACAGGGCTCGATCAGGAACTTTTCACGTCCGCGCAGGCGGCGACCCGTCATCGGCAGGAGGCGAGCTTCGGGGGATTCTGCTTCGGGTCCAGGCGGACGCCGAGCGGGGTCAGGTTCTTGTCCACGGCCCGCTGCCAGGCGCCGGAACTGACCATCGTCGTCAGTGCGGTCGTGATCCGCCGGCACAGGCGGCTGTCGTCCTTAGGGAGGCCAACGGCATAGGACTCGGTGGAGAAGGTCTTGCCGACGAGGGTGAACTCATCGGCATATTGCGGCTGCCGGGCGAAGCCGGCGAGGACGACCTGATCGCCGGTGACGGCATCGATCTGGCCGGTGTCGAGCAACGCGACGCACCGGGCATACGAGTCGAAGGTCTGCAGTTGCACGCCTGGATACTTCTGGACGATCCGCTGCGCGGCGGGCGTCCCCGTGCCGGTGCAGAGCGTATGCCCGGGCATGTCGTCCGGCCCGGCGATTCGGCTGCCGCGGCGCACGAGCAGCGTCTGACCGGTCGTGAGGTAGGGGCCGGCGAAGGCGACCGAGAGCGCACTCGCGTCGGTCATGGCATACGCGGCCACGACGATGTCGACCTGCCCGGTCGTGAGGAGGACGTCCCGCTGGGCGGGTGTGGCGCGGACATACGTGATTTCGGTCTTGCCGAGGGCATTGGCGACATAACTGGCGACGTCGATGTCGAAGCCGGAGTAGACACCCGCGCTGAGCAGACTCATGCCGGGTTCGTCAATGCCCACGCCGATCCGGATACTCGGACTCTCCGCGCCCTGGCACCCGCTCACGCCGAGCACAACAGCGGCGGCGAGCGCGATCCGCGCCGCACGTCGGTAGCGCCCGAGGGTTGGAATGCTCACGGGGGCAACGAGATCCGTTCTTCAGGTGCGGGTGCCTACATCCTCCCACGGGCGGAAAGGACGAGCGCGGTGGAGTTGCCTCCACCGCGCTCGCTACTGACCCAAGTCCGTCACCCCGGACGCCCCATTCGGCAGCCCGCAGGCGAGGCCCCCTGGTCAGTGGTTGGGGATCTTGAACTTCTGGCCCGGGAAGATCAGGTCAGGGTTCTCGATGTGGTTCAGCTTGGCGATCTTCGTGTAGGAGACGCCGAACTTCTCGCCGATCTCGGACAGCGTGTCGCCGGACTTGACGGTGTAGGTCCGGTAGTTCTCGTCGTCGTCCTTCTTGGGGGCGGCCTTCGCCTCCGGCGCCTTGGGCTTGGGTGCGGCCACCGGCTCGGCCGCGGCGTTCATCGGCTCCTCCGGGACCGGCACCGAGTGGGTGTAGTCGGGAGCGGGAGCAACCGTCGGCTCCGGAACCGGAGCCGGGGCGGGAGCGGCCGGGGGTGCCGGCGCGGATGCGGTGCCGGCCTTCTGCGCGGCCTCCTGCGCGCGCTTCTCGGCGTCCGCAGCAGCCTGCTGAGCCTTCGCGGAATCGTCGCGCGTCTTGGCGGCGACCTCGTCGGCGTGCTTGCGCGCGTCGGCGGCCTCCTTGGCCGCCTCTTCCGCCTGCTTTTTCGCCTTCTCCTCGGGAGTGTCGAAGCCGAGACTGTCCTTGATTTCGTCCAGGAATCCCATGATCTGGGTGTGCCTTCCATTGGTTGTGCACCGGTCGGTGCCGGCTCCGGGTCCTATGACCCGTGGGCCGAACGTACCGGACCGTAACGGCCCGCGCGCGCCGGACACCCTGGGAGTTTTCTGAGTTCCGACTGCCCGCACGCCTCCAGCTGCGACTGGTCGCCCCTGCCGTATGCCGTTCACCCCCACCGCGTGCGACGTTCCGGATGATCGTCCTTCGCGCAGCCGAGGCTAGACTCACCGCGCGCCTGACGGTCGGCTCGGCCGGAGCGGTCGAGCGCACGGGGCGTTAGCTCAGTCGGTCAGAGCATCGGACTCATAATCCGCCGGTCGTCGGTTCAAGCCCGACACGCCCCACCACCGTTTGCGCGGACGCGTCGTCGAAGCGCTGAGCACGCTCATTGGGCCGCGGGAGCGCAAAATGGCTGAACGTCCGCGGCGACGGGCCTGATGCGAACGACTTTGCGCCTCCGCGGATGGTGCGGCTGGGTCGGATAGGGCACAATGTGGCCAGCACGGATCACTGTGACGCATGGTGCGCACGTTGGCGTTGGGGAAGACGTCCACAGCACACCAGGAGGATCAGGATGTCCGTCACCAGTTCGCGTGGCAGCACGCGTGGGGTCGTCTTCATCCATTCGACCCCGGCAGCGCTGTGCCCGCACCTCACCTGGGCACTCGAAGCGGTGCTCGGGGACCGCGTCGTGCTCGACTGGACCGAGCAGGGGGCGGCATACGGCCTTAAGCGCGCGGAACTGTCGTGGACCGGCGCGCCGGGCACGGGTGTGAAGCTCACGGCCGCCCTCAAGCCCTTCAGTGGCATTCGTTACGAGGTCACCGAGGAGCCCAGCCCGGGCCTGAACGGCATGCGGTGGTGCTTCACCCCGGCGCTCGGGCAGCACTCCGCCTGGATGGCCCCCAATGGCGACACCCTCGTGGGGGAGCAGCAGCTCAAAGAGGTCCTGCTCTATGCGCAGGGCAGCAATGAGGCGGTCGCCGACATGCTCGAAGAACTGCTCGGCACTGCCTGGGACGCCGAGCTGGAGGTCTTCCGCCACGCCGGTGAGGGTGCGCCGGTCCGGTGGTTGCACAAGGTCGGCTGACGACGCAATCGCCTGACGCGTGGCGGGCCGGCCGCCTTCTCCTGGGAAACGTTGAACGTCCCCCGACCTTCACAGTCGGGGGACGTTCAGCGTCCGGAGCGAAAGTTTCGGCGCTCAGTAGCTCTTGACCACAAAAGCGACATTGTGGCCGCCGAAGCCGAAAGAGTTGTTGAGGGCGGCAATATCGCCGGCGGGCAACTCGCGGGGGGCCTTCTGGACGACGTCGAGGTTGATGGCCGGGTCCATGTTCTCGATATTGATCGTGGGCGGGGCGATCCGGTTGTGGACGGCGAGCACGGTGAACAACCCCTCGAGCGCGCCGGCGGCCCCGAGCAGGTGCCCGGTCATCGACTTGGTCGCCGAGACGGCCATACCGTCCACGAACTCACCGAAAGCGCGTCGCATGGCATTCGCCTCGGCCACATCGCCGACCGGGGTCGACGTCGCGTGGGCGTTGACGTGGATGATGTCCGACGGCGCCAGACCAGCGCGACCGACGGCCTCGACCATCGCCCGCGAGGCGCCGGCGCCCTCGGGCTCGGGGGCCGCCATGTGGTGGGAATCCGAGCTCATCCCGAGCCCGGCGAACTCCGCATAGATCCGCGCGCCGCGAGCCTTGGCGTGCTCCTCGGACTCGAGCACCATGACGGCCGCGCCCTCGCCCATGACGAAGCCGTCGCGGTCCACGTCATACGGCCGCGAAGCGTGCTGGGGGTCGTCATTGCGCTTCGAGAGCGCTTGCATGGCGGCGAAGCCCGCGACGCACAGTGGGTGCATCGCTCCCTCGGTGCCGCCCGCGACGACGATGTCGGCGCGTCCGGAGCGGATCATCTCCGCGGCCGCCCCCATTGATTCGGCGCCGGAGGCGCAGGCGGAGACAATCGTATGAGCGCCTGCCCGCGCCCCGAGGTCGAGCGAGACATTCCCCGAGGCCGAGTTGGGCATGAGCATGGGGACCGCGAGGGGGAAGACGCGGCGAGGCCCCTTCTCGCGCAGGTTGTCCCACTGATCGATAAGCGTCCAGACGCCGCCGATGCCGGTGCCGATGACGACACCGAGGCGCTCGGGGTCGACCTCGGGGGAGCCGGCGTCGGCCATCGCGGCCCGGGACGCGATGATGGCGTACTGCGCATTGGGGTCGAGTCGCCGGCACTCGACCTTGGTCAGCACCTGGTCGGCGGGCGTGTGAATGGGCGCCCCGAAGGTAACCGGCAGGTCGTATTTCGCGACCCAGTCCGCCTCGATCGTGCGCGCGCCGGACGTGCCGGCCAGGAGCGCCTCCCACGTGGAATGGATGTCGCCCCCCAGTGGGGTCGTGGCACCGAGGCCGGTGACGACGACTTTGACGTCTCGGGTGAGTGCATCAGTCATTGTGGGCAGCTCCTTTGGTGGCGGGCTGGGCGACCTAACCGCTGCTAGCAGGGGTTAGGCGTCGTTGAGCAGGGTAGACCCTAGGCCGACGAGCCCTAACCTCTGCTAGGCCGTGTTACGAAACCACGGACGACGGGGTCCCCGCGAAGTATTGGAGCGACGAAGGAACGGAAAAACTTCGGGGGGTGTCCTAGCAGAGGTTAGGGCGGTCGGCAACACGGGTGTCGGCCCGGCTCCGCGGGCCAGTCGGGCGTCAGCCCTGGGCGCCCTGGATGAACTTGACCGCGTCGCCAACCGTGGTGAGGTTCTTGACCTCGTCGTCGGGGATGCGCACGCCGAAAGCCTCTTCGGCATTGACGACGATGGTCATCATCGACAGCGAGTCGATGTCGAGGTCGTCGGTGAAGGACTTGTCCATCTGGACGTCGGCGACATCGACGCCGGTCTCCTCGTTGACGATGTTGGCGAGGCCGTCCAGGATCTCCTGCTCGGTGGCTGCCATGCTTTCTTCTCCTTAGGTGTGGGGTTGATGGTGATCGGCCCGATTGACCCGTGGACCACCCGGGAACTCATCAGGGCAACTCGACGACCTGTGCGGCATACACCAGGCCGGCACCGAAGCCGATCTGCAGGGCGAGGCCGCCGCGGGGCACGAGCCCTTCGCGGATGAGGCGCTCGGTCGCCAACGGAATGGAGGCAGCAGAGGTGTTCGCCGTCTGGGCGATATCGCGCGCGACGACGATGTCCGACGGCAGCTTGAGTTGCTTGATCATCGCGTCGATGATGCGCATATTCGCCTGGTGTGGGATGAAGGCGTCGAGGTCGGTGACCTTGATGCCGGCCGCCTCGATCGCCCGCTGCGCGACGGGGGCCATGCTCCAGACCGCCCACCGGAAGACCTTGTGGCCCTCCATCGCAATGGTGGCGCCGTTGCCGGGCTCGGCGGCGATGACGTCATTCCACGGGGCCCGCTGCCGGATCGTCGCCCAACTGTCGCCCTCGGAGCCCCAGACCGTCGGGCCGATGCCCGGTCGGTCACTGCGTCCGACCACCGCCGCGCCGGCGCCGTCCCCGAAGATGAAGGCGGTCGACCGGTCGTGGAAATCCGTGACATCGGAGAGCTTCTCGGCGCCGATGACCAGGACATTGCTGGCGCTGCCGCCACGCACCATGTCGGAGGCGAGGCCAATGCCGTGGCAGTAGCCCGCGCAGGCCGCCGAGATGTCGAATGCCGGGCAGCGCAGGTCCAGTCGGTCGGCCAGCATCGGCGCTGCTGCCGGCGTGCGGAACTCGTGGGTCACCGACGCGACGATGACGGCATCGATGTCGGACGCTTCGAGCCCGGCCATGGCGATGGCGTCCTTGCTCGCCGGGAAGGACATGTCGACGACTGTCTCGTCGGGGCGGGCATACCGTCGTTCGATGATGCCGGATCGATCGCGGATCCATTCATCGGAGGAATCGATCGCCTCCACGAGTTCGGCGTTGGGCACGACCCGCTCGGGCCGGTAGCCGCCGACCCCGAGGATCTTGGATCCCGCCGATCCAGTCGCTCCCTTGATCTTCCCAGTTCCCTTGCGGGCGAACGGATTCGGGCGCTTCATTCGATGCCACCTTCGGTCGCGGAGGACGTATGGTCGCGCAGCATCCGGGCGGCTGCGTCCAGGTCGTCGGGGGTCTTGACCGCGAGGGCCTCAACGCCCTTGAGGCCGCGCTTGGCCAGGCCGACCAGAGTGCCGGCCGGCGCGAGTTCGATCAGGCCGGTGACACCCGCCTCCTGCATCGCCTGCATGCACAAGTCCCACCGAACCGGGCTGGTGACCTGCGCGACAAGGCGCTGAAGGATCTCGGGGCCGTCGGTCAACTGCGCACCGTCGCGATTGGACAGCACCGGGATGCGGGCGGACGAGGCAGTGATGCGCGCGGCGAAGGCGGTGAGCGGCTCGACGGCCGGCGCCATATGGTCGGTGTGGAAGGCGCCGGCGACCTTGAGCGGGATGACGCGGGCCCTGGCCGGCGGTGCCGCGGCGAGGTCGGCGAGTTGCTCGAGGGTGCCCGCCGCCACGATCTGGCCGGCGCCGTTCATATTGGCCGGGGTCAGGCCAAGGGCTTCGAGGGCGCTGACGACGTCGTCCGAGTCGCCGCCCAGCACTGCGCTCATGCCCGTCGGCGTGACCGCGCTTGCGGCGGCCATGCCCTTGGCACGGGCAGCGACGAACCCGACCGCGTCCGCCTCAGTCAGGGCGCCGGAAATCGCCGCAGCCGTGATCTCGCCGACCGAATGTCCGGCCAGGACGTCGGGGGGCGATTGGGTCGCCACCGCAGCAGCGGTCAACAGGCCGGCTGCGACGATCAGTGGCTGGGCCACCGCCGTGTCCCTGATCGTCTCCTCGTCGGACGTGGTGCCGTGTGCCACCAGATCGATCCCGACGGCGTCGGACAACTGCGTCAACTGCTCTCGCAGCCCGGGCATCTCGAGCCAGGGCGTCAGGAAGCCCGGCGTTTGCGACCCCTGTCCGGGGCAGACGATTGCGATCACCTCTTCAGGGTCTCGTACTTCTGGCAGCCTCTGGGGGAGCGCAAGATACGCAAAAGGCTCGGACGGTTTGTAGGACACCCACAACTTGACCATCTGGTCGGGCGCGCCGCGCGGGTGCTCGCGGTCCTGCTCAGGATCGCGCCACGGGCGCGGCGGCTGGTGGGCGGAGCCGGGCATACCGGATCGCGAGGTGCACGGTGTCCGCCTCGTGGGTGTCGGTGATGTCGTAGCCGGTCAGCTCGGCGATGCGGCCGAGGCGGTAACGCACGGTATTCGTGTGGACGAAGAGCCGGCGGGCCGCGCCTTCGAGGGAGCGGCCACTCTCGAGATAGGCGGCGGCTGTGTCGAGCAGACTGCCCCCCGAGGTGGTCTGCAGGGGCCGCACGATGCGGCTGACCAGGGTGTTGCGGGCGGGGATGTCGCCGAGCAGCGCGCGCTCGGCCAGCAGGTCGCCAGCGGACACCGGCCGGGGGGCATCCGGCCACGCGGCCGCGGCGGCGTGCCCGGAGATTGCCGCACGCGCCGAACGCCCGGCTGCGAAGAGATGTGGCACGGTCGGGCCGACCACGATCGGTCCCTCGCCGACATCGACGCCCAGGATCGCGGCATCCCGCAGGGCGTCATCGGTTTCGCCGATGAGCATGATGAGCAGTCCCGCCTGGACGGCAGCCAGCACGTGCAAACCGTGTCGGTTCGCATTCCGGTGCACGAGGTCGAGCACATAAGCGGGATCGATCACAGTGCCGGACAACGGATTCGGGGGACTAGCAGCGATGACGGCAACGCGCGACGTGGCTCCCCAGCCGAGAGCCGCAGCCCGCGAGGTCATCGCGTCGTCGGCGTCGCCGCGCAGGATCGCATCGACGACCAGGCCTTCGAGGCGCGCATCCCAGGCGCCGCGTTGTTCGGCAGCATCGGCATAGATGTGGGCGGCTCGGAAGGCCACCTCTCGGCTGTAGCGCAACATCGCTTCACGGATCGCGGGGGCCCACTGCTCGCCGACGATGTCGGCTGCCCGTGCCTCGATGACATCGACCACCGAGCGGATCAACTCCAGCGTCTGGCGCAGCGTGATCGAGCGCGTCAACTCGCGAGGTGCGGCCTCGAAAACGGCGGCGCCGGCGGCTTCTGTCGGCGTTTCGCCGCCCAGCCAGTCGACGAAGTTCGCCACGCCGGCGTGCGCCATGAGCGCGACGTAGGAGCGTTCCGAGGCGGTCAGGGCGGCATACCACTCGTGGCGGGACTCGATGTCGGCGACGGCCGCGCGCGTCAGGTCGTCCGTATGCCGTGTCACCCGCTCGCGTTGGGCACTCGACAACTGCGTCGGTCCGCTCACAACTGCACCCTATTTGTGGCAGCACGACAAATCCGTTGTCGTCCCAATCTCGTCCAGGTCGAGCGTCGGTCGGGATTAGCTGGCGCACCCTGTTGGTAACCGCCTAACCATGCCCTACAGTTCCCATTGGTTGCTGATTGACAACGTTGTCAACATCGCCTACGGGCGATCGCCGCGGGCCAATGGGAGGGCCGTGCGCGCTGCTGCCGCTCGACACACGCACCAAGGGGAAAGTCAATGAAGACACTGCGTTCGATCCGATCGCACTTCAGCGCCGTAGCCGCCGTCTCTACCGTGGGCGTCGGTGCCCTGATTGCGCCGGCCGCCGCGAGCGTCGGTCCCGCCGGGCTCGCGCCCAGCGTGGCCGTCGGCGAGGAGCCCTACCGCCCGGCCGTTCACTTCACGCCTCGCGAGAACTGGATGAACGACCCCAACGGCCTGGTCTATTACAAGGGGACCTATCACCTCTTCTTCCAGCACAACCCCTCGGGGAACCGCTGGGGCAATATGAGTTGGGGCCACGCCACTTCGCCGGATCTGATCCATTGGAGGCAGCAGCCGCTCGCCATCGCGCAGACCTTCAACGAGGCCGGTGACAGCATCGAGGACATCTTCAGCGGCTCGGTCGTCATCGACAAGACCAACTCCTCCGGGCTCGGCACCAAGACCAATCCGCCGCTGGTGGCCATCTACACCAGCGCCTACACCGACAAGCACCCGACCCTGGCCGGCAAGCAGGCCCAATCTCTGGCCTACAGCCTCGACGCCGGGAAGACCTGGACGAAATACTCGGGCAACCCCGTCCTCAACCGCGACTCGGCGAACTTCCGAGACCCGAAGGTCTTCCGCTACTCCGGCCCGGCCGGCACCTATTGGGTGATGGCGGCCGTCGAGGCGCAGGAGCACCGGGTGCTGCTTTACAAGTCGGCCGATCTGAAGAACTGGACCTATCTGAGCGACTTCGGTCCCGCGAATGCCGTTGGCGGGCAGTGGGAATGCCCGGACTTGTTCCAGCTGGAAGTGCAGGGGACCAAGCAGCGCAAGTGGGTCCTCGTCGTCAACATCAACCCGGGTGCCGTCGCCGGGGGAAGTGGCGGACAGTACTTCGTGGGCGACTTCGACGGCACGACCTTCACCTCGCAGAGCACCGTGACGGCCGACAGTCTGCCCACCGGGACCAATTTCGCCGACTTCAACGACGGGACCTATGGCGATTGGACCGTGGCCAACGAACCGGGCAACTGGAAGGACGGCCCCTGGGGTCAAGCGCCGGCCACCGGCACCCTAGAAGGACAGAACCCGGTGAGCGGCTTCGTCGGACATGGGTTGGTCAACGGATTCCTCGATCGCGACTGGCCGGTAGGAACGCTGCGGTCACCCGATTTCATGGTCGAATCGGACTATGTGAACTTTCTCGTCGGTGGCGGCAAGCACCCGCACGTCGACGGTGCTCAGCTGACCAACGAACCGCCGCCCGGCACGCTGCTGTGGGACGGGTTCGAATTCCCCGACGGCACCACCCTCGCCGACACCGGATGGAGCCTGACCGGTGACTTCGCGACCGACCCGTGGCGCAACCCCTCGACGGCGGGTGGCGACTACTTCATCGGCCGCAAGCGGATCAACACCTGGGAAGGCGGACCGCGCGGCGACGACAACACCGGATCGATGACCTCGCCGGCCTTCGAGATCACCGGCGACTACCTGAGCATGCTGGTCGGCGCTGGCAAGCGCACCGACGGCAGTCTGGAGATCCAGTTGCTCGTCGACGGTGAGGTGGTGCGTTCACTCACCGGGCCCGAGGACGGGGCGCTCAACTGGCGCAACTGGAATGTCAGCGAACTGCGCGGCCGCACCGCGCAATTGCGCGTCTGGGACCAGGCCACGGGTGGCTGGGGGCATCTGACGATGGATCACGTTGTTGTGGGCGAAGTCCCCGCGACGGTCCGCTCGGACGAGACCGCGGTCAATCTCGTCGTCGATGGCCAGGTCGTGGCATCGGCGACCGGGAGCAACAGTGAATACCTCGATTGGCAGGCCTTCGACCTGCGGCCGTATGCCGGCAAGCAGGCGCACATCGATATCGTCGACAACAACCGCTTCGGCTGGGGGCACATCCTCGCCGACGAGTTCCGTTTCGGGACGGCGCCCGCACCCACGCGTGCCGAGAGCTATGACTGGCTCGACTACGGCCGGGACTACTACGCCGCGGTGTCGTTCAACGACGTCCCCGCGGGCAAGCGGGTCATGATCGGCTGGATGAACAACTGGGACTACGCCAACGAGATCCCGACCTCGCCATGGCGCAGTGCCATGGCGCTGCCGCGCAATGTGTGGCTCGCGCCGACGCCCAAGGGGCCGCGCTTGGTCTCGCGCGTCGTGCAGCAGGCCGGTGGGTTGGATCTGACCGCGCAGGCGTATGCCGCTGCGGCACAGTCGATTTCGGGTGAGACCTTGTTGCCCAAGGCCGCGAGCGTGGCACGCATCGACGCCGTGCTCACGCCCGGGACGGCCACGCGTTTCGGCCTGTCCGTCCATGGCAACGCGGATGGTTCGGAGCGCACCCTCATCGGCTACGACATGGCAACCGGCCGACTGTATGTCGATCGCACAGCCAGCGGCAAGCTCGACTTTGCGTCCTCCTTCCCTTCCATCGATGATGCCTCGGTGGCGCTGGTGGGCGGCAAGCTGACCCTATCGATCTACCTCGACCGCTCCTCCGTGGAGGTCTTTGCTCAGGGCGGCAAGACGTCGATCACCGACCAGGTCTTCCCATCGGCCGGCAGCGACCGGATCGGCGTCTGGGCCGAGGGTGGCGCCGCCCGCGTGCAAAGCCTGAAGGTCACCCCGTTGGCGCCGGCGATGTTCCCGCGCGGCTGACCCACCTGGCGCCGTCGCAGCTTTCCCGCCCGATGCCCGAAACCCCTCGTGCGCAAGGGAATACCTTCTCTTGCGCACGAGGGGTTATGGCATCGGGCGGAAAAGCTGTCGTCGCCCGGTCCATCCTGCGGCCGCGGGGGTCGGCGGGGTGCCGGTAGGCCCTAGCGCAAGCGGCGACGACGTCAATACCCTTCACGACGCAGGGCCACGTCGCACGGAAGATGATCACGTATGCCAGCCAAAGGC
>Ga0075158_10003421_pt1 | contig 11165 bp, 11 predicted proteins | sample JI91814BDNA_FD_70968 | JGI IMG/M metagenome (GOLD analysis project Ga0075158, IMG submission 70968) | Wastewater effluent complex algal communities from Wisconsin, to seasonally profile nutrient transformation and Carbon sequestration -... | ecosystem: Engineered > WWTP > Effluent > Algae... | reverse complement strand
ATTATTTTTTAATTTTACGCTGATGTTAACCCTGCAAAACATATTACAGATACTACGGCAGCACAAGCCTGAACTACAAAGGAAATACCCGATAGGAAGGCTTGGTGTATTTGGCTCTTATGCCAGGGGTGAAGCTACTGATAAAAGCGATATTGACATTACAGTGGAAATAACCGGCCACATGGGCTTAAACTTTGTTGACATGGCTGATGAGATAGAAGGCTTGTTTGGTATAAAGACAGATGTGGTACCCGAGCGTTCTATTAAACCAAAATATCTGCCTTACGTGCAAAAAGATATTGTGTATGTCTGAGCGAAACCCCGCACTTATTATTGATGACATACTTACCTGTATATCGCATATAAGAACCTATACAGCTGATCTTACCTTCGAACAGTTTTCCGGTAATTTTATGGCAACAGAAGCCTGCCTGTATAATTTTCAAATTATCGGCGAAGCAGTTTCTAAATTACCGGCAGCAATAAAAGAAGCCAACCCGGATATTCCATGGTCACGTATAAAGGGAATGCGGAACCGCCTTATTCATGAATATTTTGGTACTGATCTGCAACTTGTATGGGAAGTAATAAAAGATGAACTGCCATCTTTTGAAACTGAACTACGAATCATAAAAGATTCGCAGAGTTAAATAGTTCTTTTTAATATCCTGCGTTTTCTCAATTCCACAAAGACAGCTACTTACCGGAAATAAAAGTAACAACAACATGTTGATGCCTGGTAATTATGTATTTATTTGTAAGATTATTTAGCTTTTGACAGTTGCGTAGGTAAGCCAACAGTTTTCAACAATGCCTTTGCCGCCTTTGCTTTTTTTATAAAAAAAGGATGCTTTTCGTAATTGCCAACACTATTGTCAATTATGGCATTTACTTTTTTATTTTTAGTGCCAGCCTTATGTTTGGCCGTTGTGCTCATATGTCAAAATTACAAATTATTTGTTTGTTCCGAAGTGAGTATGTAAGTCTGTCGTATCGAAATACAAATCTGGCCGCTTATGATTGAACATTAGTTCATTTGTTAGCATGGCAGGATATTTGTCCCCCTTACATCAACGTTCATTAACTTCATTCTAAAATATTATGAGTACAGAAAAAGCTATTTTGGCAGGCGGTTGCTTTTGGGGCGTGGAAGAATTGATACGCAATCAGCCGGGCGTAGTTTCAACCGTTGTTGGCTACACCGGCGGCGATGTGCCCAATGCTACCTACCGTAATCATGGCACCCATGCCGAAGGGATCGAGATCGTTTTTGATCCTGCACAAATATCTTACCGGCAGTTACTGCAGTATTTCTTTATGATACATGACCCTACAACACGTAACAGGCAGGGGAATGATATCGGCACCTCTTACCGCTCGGCCATTTTTTACCTGGATGAAACACAGCGGCAAACAGCCCTCGATCTGATTGCAGCTATGGATGCTTCCGGCAAATGGCCGGGTAAAATCATTACCGAAGTGGTGCCCGCAGGCGATTTCTGGAACGCTGAGGAAGAACACCAGGATTATTTACAAAAACATCCCTATGGCTATACCTGCCACTTTGAAAGGCCGGCCTGGAAAATGGATTGAGGCTATTTTTTACCGGTTGGTGGGACACCAACCGGTAGCACAAGACAGGCCCAGCTTTTGGATTCGTGCCGGCATCCTTCTATCGGTTGGTGGGACACCAACCGAAACAAACTCCCGATTTGCCCGAAACATGGCGAACATAAGATACCAGGTGCTGAAGACAGCAAACCCTTAGAATTTCTACCTTGGTACCGGTTGATGGGGACACCAACCGGTAACCCAAAAATTCGGGTATTGTACCTGCTTTCTAATCCCGTTCTAATCTCTTTCTCCCCTGCATTTCCGAAATTTGTATGTAGATGAAGATATTATTAGTAGAAGACGAACCGCATGTTGCCACCCTTATCAATAAAGGTCTTACCGAAAAAGGCCATGGCGTTGCCGTGGCACCCGATGGGCAGGTAGGATTGGAGATGGCCCTGGCCGCCGGCTTTGATGTGATGATACTGGATATTATGCTGCCCCGGCTGAGTGGTATGGAGCTGTGCAGGCAGTTGAGGGAGAAAAAAATAGTAACGCCCATCTTGTTTTTAACAGCGCTGGGCACTACGGAAAATATTGTGGCAGGCCTAAATGCCGGGGGCGACGACTACCTGGTAAAACCGTTTAAGTTTGCCGAGCTGGAAGCCCGCCTGCATTCACTCAACCGCCGTAAACAGGCCGTTCTTCAGCAGGATGAAACCATTGTAATTGGTGCGCTTGCAGTTAACCTGCAGGCAAAACTGGTACACTATAGCGACGAACCGGTTACCCTTACCTCAACCGAATACCGGCTGCTGGAGTATTTTGTAAGCAATAAGAACCGGGTGCTGAGCCGCATTGAAATACTGGAACATGTTTGGGGTATTGATTTTAATATGGGTACCAATGTGGTGGATGTGTACGTGAATTACCTGCGTAAAAAAGTAGACAGGGATCCATCGCAGAAACTTATCAATACCGTAATTGGCATGGGTTACATGCTTAAAATGTAAACCATGAAGATACAAACCAAGACCAGCATTTTATTTACCACGCTTACCAGCGCTTTTTTTGTGATACTGGGTATTACAATTTACTTTTTTATACACAAAGCTGCCAATACCGACTTTGATAAAAGGCTGGAATTAAGAGCCCGGATATCGGCCAAATTCAGGTTTGAAAAAGATCATGTATCTACGGAAGCGTTCAGGGAGATACAAAGAAAATACCTGGAGAAACTGCAGGATGAGAAGCCTTATGTTTTTCAGTTTCATAAAGCAGATAGCAGCTACAGCCCGGTTTTGCCACCGGAAATTCCAAGGCATTACCTGGATGCCATTGTAAAGGCTGATGGCGGCACCGTGTTTAACCAGAAAAAATTCAGGCATTATGCCGGCTTATTATATCATGATGAAACGGGTGATTTTATTGTTATAAAATCGGCCACCAATGTGTATGGCGAAGAGCTGATGCATAAGCTGCGGAATATCATGATCATTACACTGCTCTGCTCTGCTGTGGTGATATTTGCTATTGGTCATTTGTTTGCCAAACGCACTTTCCGGCCTTTCAGATCTATTAATAATAAAGTAACGCAGATAAATAAAAACAACCTGCATGTGCGGCTGGAAGAAACAGATGGCACCGACGAGATTGCCGAGCTTACCCGCACGTTTAATAAAATGATAGACAGGATTGAAGTAGCTTTTGAATCGCAAAACAATTTTATAAGCAATGCCTCGCACGAGTTGCGTACACCGCTTACCGCCATCATCGGCGAAGCAGACCTGGCGCTCTCTAAAGACCGCAGTGCCGATGATTACCGACAAAGCCTGCAGCAAATATCTGTACAGTCTGCACGGTTGCAGCACCTTATTAAGGGGTTGCTTGATCTTGCACAAACCGGTTTTGATGGCAAGAAACTTACCTGGCAGGAACTAAGGCTGGATGAACTGCTGTTTGAAGTTAAAGAAAGCGTGGATGATATTTTACCCGGCAATGATGTAGTGATTTACCTGGGTAGTTTGCCCGATGATGAAAGTAAAATATTTACCCGCGGAACCCGCGATATTCTAAAATCGGCTATCAGCAATGTGCTGGTAAATGCATGCAAATATTCTGATAATAAAAGGGTGGAAGTACACCTGCATTTCAACGGGGAATATGGTATCATTACGGTAAAAGATAAAGGCATTGGCATACCGGAGCAGGAGCTTCGTCATATATACGATCCTTTCTTCAGGGCTTCAAATGCCACTAACTATGAAGGCTATGGTATCGGCTTGCCATTATCTTTCAATATCATCCGCCTGCATAAAGGCAAGATGGAAGTACATTCTGTAGTGGGTGAAGGAACTACAGTAACCATCAGCATACCTGTAATAAATACGAACCGGTAGGATTCTAACTCGGGTTTAATTTTCTAATGCTTTTCTAATTACATTTTAACGGGATTATCATCTGCTGTTTATGACATCTTAATGGCTGTGGCGCAGCTTTGTGTTCTAAAATCAAACATCATGACAAATATTCTTATCCCAACCGATTTCTCGCCAGCTTCAGTGAAACTCGCAGAGCAGGCATTACACGCTGTTAATGTAAATACCGTAAACATTGTTTTTTTTCATGTGTTCGAACTGCCCTATTCAGAGTTTGAATTGCTGAACCCCTCCAGGCCTAAGCCATACAGCCATCTGAACCTGGAGAGCTTTCGCCAAAGCTGTAAACAACTGAAAGAGCAATATCCAAGATCTATTCAAAAGATCAGCTACCAAATACTGGAAGGCGACAGCAGGCCATTGTTCCGCAATTTTTTAGAAAGTAATGAAATTGATATGATCTTTTGCCCCGATCACTTCGTATTTAAACCGGTACACAAAAGAAGTGTAAACCCCACATCGCTGTTTAAAAAAAGCGGCATTCCTGTGATAGGCGAGCCTGCAGCAACAGAAGTTATTTTTGAAAGAACAAGGGTTTTACAACCTGCCATGGCAATGCAACCTGTTAACAGTTAAGTGTAACAAATGCCTGCTCATTAATACGAACCATGAAAATGTACAGATATGTTATTGAAGACAAATATTCCCTTTAGCTATGTTTTTGGAAAGATAAAGTACGAAGTGCTGGTGATCTTTTTATATGCAACTACCATTGCGGTTCTGTATAATAATTACCACGTAACCCGCATTACCATTCCCATTGCAGTGCCCGCTATTTTGGGTACGGTTATATCGCTGCTGCTGGGTTTTAGAAGCAACCAGGCCTACGACCGCTGGTGGGAGGCACGGCATATATGGGGCGCCGTGGTAAATGATTCCAGGACACTGGCCCGACAGGTAATGAATTTTACGCAGGATAGTTTTGATAACGAAGGCATCACAGATTTTCAAAACCGTATGATACGTCGGCAGATTGCCTGGACCTATGCGTTGGGCCGGCATTTACGTGGGCAAAACAGCCATGGCATTCTTGAAAAATATTTAACCAGGGATGAATTGGAATACGCCCAGTCGGTGGATAATGTACCATCGGCCCTGGTTGACCTGGCCAGCCGCGACCTTAAACTGGCCATGGAAGAAGGCTGGATAAACAGGTACCAGCATGTTGAAATGGATCGCAGCATGACCAGGCTTTGCGATTCCATGGGTAAATGTGAAAGAATAAAGAATACGGTTTTTCCGGCAACATACAGTTTGTATATACACATGGCCTTGTTGCTGTTTATTGCCTTGCTGCCCTTTAGTGTTATTGAATATTTTGGTTTACTGGAAGTGCCGCTGGTAGTTGCTGTTTCGGCCTGTTTTTTACTGATAGAAAAAATGGCTATTCACTTACAGGATCCGTTTGAAAATAAACCGACCGATACGCCGATGACCACCATTGCAAAAGGAATAGAAAAGAACCTGCTTCAATTATATGGCCTGCAAAATGCCAAACGAAAATGGGCAAACCGCGAGTTACAACAACAAGACCAGGAGGAAGAAAAAGTTTTGCGGTTCCGGGCCAGGAAAATGTATTACCAGCTATAAAACTGATTTTGGGTAATCTGTCGTTATACCCGGGTTTGGTTTCTAACAACATCCTGTACATGTATTTGTGCAGGATGTTTTTGCATTTTATACTGTTTAATTTTTCTTTCTATCGGTTGGTGTCCCCACCAACCGAAACAATTTCATTAGGATGCCCCATTCGCGTTGCTCTATGGCAAACATAAGATTCCGGTTGCTGAAGAAAGCAACCCGCAGCATAGTTTACGCTCCTGGTTCTGGTTGGTGGGGACAGCAACCGATAGAAATGTAGCACAAACCTGATAGGTTTTGCCGGTTATAAAAAAAGCAACAGGTATGGAAACCCATACCTGTTGCTTACTTTTATCGAACACTATTATCTATGCCATTTCTTGCCACCGCTGAATATCAGCGATACCGAAAAACGTTTGATGATATCGTGTGGTGCGTTAGCCAGGTTCTGGTATTCGGCACTTTTCCATTTTTCATCATGAAATCCCGAAACATAACCGGCCTGTATGCCAATACTTCCCATGTCTTTGGGTGAGGCAAAGCTCATGCCCAGTCCAAGCCTGTAGGTAAATGCCGAGTTCACAAATTTGGTTTTGCGTATGCTGTTCTGCACCGTGGTTGAATTGGCTACCGCATCAAACTCAACGGTTGATACATCGCGATAGTAAATAGCATGAAAGGTTTCGCCACCAATACCTACCAGGGGATACAGCATGACTGATTTGGATGGAATGACATCATAACCCAGGTCAATACCGCCACCGATTGAACGCAGGGTGCTGCTTTTTTCATTGGGGTTGCCCGTTAAACCACTGCCGCCTGTAATACTCATTTGCGATACAAAATTGTTCATTACATGCATAGAGCCTGCGGTGAGGGTGTACATACGGTTGTTTAAACCCTTGTATTGCGGAAAACCGGCAATGCGGTGGTTCAGACCGTCAAAATTCTGGAAGCTCATACCAATACCATTGGTCATGATCGGTGCATTGGATCTCATTTTCTCCCATTTGGCTTTTTTGTCGGTTTTTTCCTGGGCCATGGCCGATAAAGAAAAAACACTTAAAGCAATTAACATGATCGTTTTCATAATTCTCTGATTAGTTTTTAAAATTGATTATACACAGGCATTAGCATTATTCATGCCGTTAACCGGTATGGCATCCATTTCTGTGAATTATGTAAAAGAGAAAATAATTATGGAACAGCGGATCATTTTTATGAAGCGGTTGCTGTTGTACTGTACAAAATATAAAAAACGGGGAGGTAACATGTACAGCCGGGCCGGGTTGTCGGCTGGCATTAGCCCTTCATCCCCTCCAGTTCCTTCTGCATCCTGAACATTTCATCACGCAGGCGGGCGGCTTCCATAAAATCCATGTCCTTGGCAGCTTTGGTCATTTCTTTTTTGGTTTTGGCAATGGCTTTTTCAAGCTGTGGAATGGTAGCATATACTACCTGCTCTTCTGCAGCCACATTCACCAGTTCGCCATCGGGCGCTACGGAGTAAGGGTTGGAGGGATCGTATCCCTTTACATCCAGCACCGAGCCCTGGGCAAATATCTGTTCGGTACTTTTTTTAATGGTGGTTGGGGTAATATTATGTTCTGTATTAAAAGCGATCTGTTTTTCCCGCCTGCGGTTGGTCTCGTCGATGGTGCGTTGCATGCTCTCCGTCATCTTATCGGCATAAAAAATTACCAGTCCATCTACGTTTCGGGCAGCACGGCCCGCCGTTTGGGTCAAACTTTTTTCATTACGCAAAAAACCTTCCTTGTCGGCATCTAAAATAGCCACCAGCGATACCTCGGGAAGATCTAAACCTTCTCTCAGCAAATTCACACCCACAAGCACATCAATAACGCCAAGCCGCAGTTCACGCAGTATTTCAATTCTTTCCAGCGTATCTACTTCGCTGTGTATGTATTTGCTTTTGATGTTGATGCGGTGCAGGTATTTATCCATCTCTTCGGCCATGCGCTTGGTGAGGGTGGTCACCAGTACCCGGTCGCCCTTTGTTACCCGTTTGTCTATTTCATCCAGCAGGTCATCTATCTGGTTTACAGAAGGACGCACTTCTATCGGCGGATCCAGTAAGCCCGTTGGCCTTACCACCTGCTCTATTACCAGGCCTTCGCATTTCTGCAGCTCATATTCGCCGGGTGTGGCCGATACATAGATGCTCTGGTTGAGCAGGCTTTCAAATTCATTAAAATTAAGCGGTCGGTTATCCAGTGCCGATGGCAAACGAAAACCATAATCCACCAAAATCAATTTACGGCTCCGGTCGCCGCCATACATACCGCTTACCTGCGGAATGGTCTGGTGACTTTCGTCAATAATGCACAGAAAATCCTTGGGAAAATAATCCAGCAAACAGAAGGGCCGGGTACCGGGTTTGCGCCGGTCGAAAAAGCGGGAGTAGTTTTCAATACCATTGCAATAGCCCAGTTCACGGATCATTTCCAGGTCGTAGTTCACCCGTTCGCTGATGCGTTGTGCTTCAATATATTTTCCGCTGTTCTTGTAATATAATTCCTGTGCAGCCACTTCATCCTGTATCTCATGTATTACCTGCTGCAGTACATCTTTAGGTGCCACATATAAATTGGCAGGAAAGATGGCTGCATTCTCCACACTGCTGATACGCTTGCCGCTGCTGAGTTCCAGGGTTTCGATGGTTTCAATTTCATCGCCAAAAAAAGTAATGCGGTAACCAAAATCAACATAAGGTAAATTAATGTCGATGGTATCTCCCTTCACCCGGAAAGTTCCTCTTGTAAAATCGCCTTCGCTTCGGTTGTACAAAGAATTTACCAGTGCATGCAAAAATCCCTGGCGGCTGATCACCTGTCCCTGTTGAATCCGGATAATACCATTTTCATAATCAGTAGGATTACCCATACCATAGATACAGCTAACACTGGCAACAATGATAATATCTCTTCTTCCACTCAGCAATTGAGCTGTTGCCTGCAGGCGAAGTTTGTCCAGTTCTTCATTAATGCTCAAATCTTTTTCGATGTAAGTATTACTCACGGGCATATATGCCTCGGGTTGGTAATAATCGTAATAGCTTACAAAATAGCCAACTGCATTATCAGGAAAGAATTGTTTGAACTCGCCGTACAATTGCGCTACCAGGGTTTTGTTGTGGGTAATAACAAGCGTAGGCCTTTGTGTATTCTGTATCACATTGGCCATGGTATAGGTTTTACCGCTGCCGGTAACACCCAGTAAGGTCTGGTACCTGTCTCCATTCAAAACGCCGTCCGTTAACTGGCGGATGGCTTCCGGCTGATCGCCGGCGGGGGAATATGGTGCATGAAGTTGAAAAGGCATAATGATGTAACACGCAATTTACAAAATTGATGCCGTGAATGTTTTAGTTGAAGAAGATAATTTGTTTTAAGAAACTGATAGGACTCACCTTTATCAACCTTGATTTCAATTCATTGCTTTTGCCTCCACAGCCGGCGGGCTACGTAACTGTGCCGGGCGCTCCATTTGCTTCTTTTGAAAAATATCCTAAGCATTTTTCCAATCCCGGCTTTGTCGGTACCAAACCAAATGAGGCCCTTACACAGTTACTGGTGGAGAAAATAAAAACAATATAAATGGAAATGATTATCGTTTTAGCATCTTCGATGTACTTCCATCTGCAAATGAAACCAGGTATAATCCTGCTGCTAATTCTTTCACATTTATTTTTTGCACAGTGGTCTTCAACAATACATTTTTAACCAGCTTGCCCTCACTGCTGAATATTCTTACCGCAGTATTAAGTAATTGATTGTTGTAGCTATTTATTGTAACCCAATCCGAAACTGGATTAGGATATAAACTGATGGCCGCCGCATACTTTGGATCTACATAAACAATATTGCTATAACTTTTTTTGTCGCTGTTGTCTGTTTGTACAATACGATAATAGGTTTTTTGCTGTGCATGATCGGTATCTGTATAACTATAATTATTCTTTCCATCGCCTCTGCTGTTAAGCGCTGCCAGCAAAGAGAAGTTGATGCCATCCATACTTTTTTCAACTGTATAGGTTTTTGTTGCCTGTTCTTCTACCTGCCAGTTTACAACCGTTTGCTTTTGGTTGTTCAGTTTTGCCGTAACATGCAACCATTGCACAGGCAATACCCAGGGCACAGTTTTTACAAAGAAGCCGCCAAAACCGGTAACATCAAAAGTTACTTCCCAACGGCTGAGGGTTGAATTATAATTGATGTCAACATCATTGGGGTTAATGGTTTGATAAACGCCGCTGGTATAGGTTGCAGGTGCGCCGGTTGCAAGATTGTTGGAATAGCCACGCCTTCTTTCTATCAATAAATTTTGTTTGCGGATTGCGATTAAAGCAGGGCCATCAGTACTTAACGGCAGCATGGTATAGGGTGCAGGTATTTGTGTATTAAAAGCATTAAAATCGGCATCGGTAAAATACAGGGTAACCCTGCCGGTAGCGGTATTGATGTTGGTGGCTGGTGCAATTTCGTAGTGGCGCTTTACATATTCCCGGTTCTGTGTTGCATCCAACCAGCTGCGTGCAGCAGTAAGGCCTGCTATAGCGGTAGCGCCTCCTGTGGGCTGCATGGTAGCAATCATGCGGCAACTATTGTTTATAAAATCAATGGGTGTGGTGGCGTTGATGTTATAAGTAACAACATCCAGGTGATTGTTGATGGAAGGATCGGATGGTTTAAAAATGGTGAATGCATTTTCCAGCGGCTTTCCCACCAGCAGGCTGTTATGTACCGCATTAAATTTTGCCGTAAAAAAATTACTGCCCGATACGTTGCTGAAAACACTGTTGCAACCATTGATATAACCCCGCAGGCCGGTATTGCTGTTAACCCAGGTTATGGATCCTGTACCCGATCCCCAGGATTGATAGGAATTTACCACAGCATGTACATCGTTACTTAGTTTTAAAGCGCCTTGCCCAACCCGGTCATTGGCAAGACTTCCTACCAGGCTGTTATCGGCATTTAGTACACCGGCTATTGGGGTTAATCCATCGTTGTACATGCTGGCACCTGCATCGGCCGCCGTTCCGTTATTCCAGGTACTGGCACTTACTGTAAATCCACCACCTGCAAAAGTTACAGTACCTCCGTTGCCCAGCATGTCGTTGGCATATAAACTCACCACGCTGTTGGCTGCCGAAACTATACCCGTAGTGCCACTGGTACCGTTCCCCAGTGTAATGGCTCCTGCATCTGTAGCGGCCCCATTATCCCAATAACCACTGGATACACAGTAGTTGCCATTAGATAATGCATTAATACCATTTCTGGATACCAGGTCGTTTGCCTTATCACCCACCAGGCTGTTGGCGGCAGATATGGTGCCGCTGGTTCCGGTATTACCATCGCCCCAGGTTGCAGCGCCGGCATCTGCCATAGCACCATTATCCCAGTAGGGAGACTTTATAACATAATTACCATTGGTTAACGCGGTTATGCCAAAATAACCCACTTCATCAAAAGCGGTACTACCTACTATACTGTTAGCCATGCTTACAACGCCTGTAGTACCAGTACTTCCATTACCCCAGGTAGCAGCACCTGCATCGGTTATAGC
>Ga0075158_10003418_pt1 | contig 11171 bp, 9 predicted proteins | sample JI91814BDNA_FD_70968 | JGI IMG/M metagenome (GOLD analysis project Ga0075158, IMG submission 70968) | Wastewater effluent complex algal communities from Wisconsin, to seasonally profile nutrient transformation and Carbon sequestration -... | ecosystem: Engineered > WWTP > Effluent > Algae... | reverse complement strand
CGCGGGGCCGGGGAGCCGGCGCCGGGCACGGCGAGGGTGTCGACGCGCAAGAGCGCCCCGGCCAAGGCCAGATCGATCGACTTGGCCGGGCCGAGATCGGCCTCCTCGGCCAGCGCCTGCGAAAGCTGCGCGACCGCCGCAGCGTGCTGCGCCGACCCCGGATGGCGGGCATCCATCGCCGCATTGAGGGTGTCGATGACTCGCACCTGGGTCAGGTCCTCGGCGCGTTCGTGCCCGAGCGCCCAGCGCGCGGCGATGAGGCAGGGCACCAGGAAGACGATCGAGAAGGGACCCCCTTCCGCACTGACCCACAGGGCATAAATCAAGACGGCCAGCGTGCCGGTCGCGAGATAGCTCGGGCCGCCCCCGGTGATGAGGGTGCGGAACCGGTCGATCATCGCGACGCCCCGAGAGGCCCACAAGATCACCGACATCAAGACGGCATTGAGCACCAATTGCGTCAGATCGGCGGCCAGCAGCGCCCAGCCGACGTGCACGACCGTGGCAGCATCGTCGTGGTGGGAGCCGTCATAGACGGGGCCGTCGAGGAGGCGATAGGTCGCCACGCCCGCCATGCCGAGGACGGTCGACATCGCGGCATTGAAGAGCATGCGCTGCGGCGCCTGCCGGCCTGCCTGCGCCACGGCGTGCGCCAGCCCGAGCAGCGGTATGCCGGCCGCGAGCCCCAGCGGGATCGCTGCCAGCATGATGGTGCCGAGCATCGAGATCTGCACCACTCGGGGCGAGAGCATCCGGTTGGGCAAATTGCTGGCCCCGGCGATGACCGTGAGCAGCAACAGACCGATCGGGCTTTGCACGGACCCAGTGAGCGGGCGCATCACCAGCACGAGCAGCACGGCCGCGACGCAGGTGAGTCCGATGACCCAGCGGGTGCGGACGGCATACGGCGATGCGGGGGCGGCCGCCCGAACTCCGGTGCCCGAGAGCGTCACTGGCCCGGCGTGAGATCCCAGTCCCAGATCGAACCGGGGTCGACGGGGACCGACACCTCGTCGTCGGCCGCGACGATCGCCCGGACCGGACCATAGGGTGCGAAGGTGGGCGCGGGTCCCGCCGTGGCCGCGGCGAGCGGGGCGCTCAAGGCCACGGAGGCAACCACGATGGCAATGATGCGGGCAGGCAGAGACATGGCGATAACTCCGGCGGTCACAGGTGGCTCGGCGTTGCGCCGCGCCCACGTGATCGAAGTGTCCCACGTTCGTCCACACATGGAAATCACCGCGCGCGCGAGGTGAGCGAAGCGCCGGCGAACCTGTGGGAGAATTGCGGGGTTGTCCCCGCCGCCTCGTGCCGGCAGCATCCCCAAGAGCTTGGAGTTTGACATGAGCAAGCGTGCTCGCAAGCGTCGCGACCGCAAGAAGAAGGGCGCGAACCACGGCCGAAAGCCGAACGCCTGACGCGATCGCCGCGTTTTCTACGCCAAAGGCCGCCCCGGTTCTCCGGGACGGCCTTTGTCAGTGTCGGGGGTCAGTCGACATAGGTGATCTCGACGGCGGTGATGCGCTGAATGATCAGGCCCCGCAGATGCGTGGGTGCGCTCTCCTGGGCGCACGAACGCTTCACCAGGCCCTTGACCATCGTGTCGATGTCGTATTGCTGTAGGCAGGCGGCGCAGTGCGCCAGGTGTGCGGCGATCTTGCTGCGCTCGTGGTCGGGCAGTTCACCGTCGAGATACTCGAAGACGCGGTGCAGGGCCTCGGAGCAATCGCTCTCGTTGAGTTCGGGGCTCACGCCGGGTCACCCTCTTTCGCCCCGGCATACCCGCGATCGGCGGCATATCCCGACAGCAGTTCGCGCAGCAGGCGCCGGCCCCGGTGCAGGCGGGACATGACGGTCCCGATGGGAGTGCCCATGATCTCGGCGATCTCTTTGTAGGCAAAGCCCTCGACATCAGCGAAGTAGACGGCGAGCCGGAACTCCTCCGGCAACTCCTGAAGGGCGCGCTTGACCTCACTATCGGGCAAGTGCTCCAGCGCCTCGACCTCCGCGCTGCGCAGGCCGCGCGAACTGTGCGACTCCGCCCGGGCCAGTTGGTAGTCCTCGACCTCGGCGGCATCGGACTGCAAGGGCTCGCGCTGCTTCTTGCGATAGGAGTTGATATAGGTGTTGGTCAGGATGCGATACATCCAAGCCTTGAGGTTGGTGCCGGGCTTGAACTGGTGGAAAGCCGCGAAGGCCTTCGCATAGGTCTCTTGGACGAGGTCCTCGGCGTCGGCGGGATTGCGGGTGGTGCGCAAGGCGGCCGAATAGAGCTGATCGAGCAGCGGCAACGCCAACTCCTCGAAACGCGCCTGGCGCGCCTCGGGGGACTCGGTGGCAACGTCGACCGGCTCCGCGAGCTCGTCGGTGGGCGGGATAGATGTCATCGCCGACCAGCCTAACTGGGGAGTGAGCGGGGATGGCCGCAGAAGAACGAACACCTGACCTCCGATGAGCGAATGCGGGACTGCGCGGTGGAACGCGGTGGCGGGGTCGAGCTATTCCCTCGCGCGTGGGAGACTGGGGCCGCCTAGCTCACACCGCTGTGCCGCTCACCTGCGCCGAAGGAGTCCGACCCGCATGACCGCACCCGACAACACCCTTGCTGCCCTCGCCCAGGCGTATGGCGTCGCGACCGACTTCTGGGACTGGCAGGGGGTCCACACGATCGTCAGCGCGGAGAGCATCACGCACGTGCTGAGCGCCCTGGGCGTGGACGTCTCCTCCCCGGAAGCCATCGTTCGCTCGCATGAGGAGATCTGGCTCAACTCCTGGCGGCGCACGCTGCCCCCGACCGTCGTGATGCGCGCCGGCTGGACGCCGTGGGTGCCGGTGCATGTGCCCGATGGCCGGGCAGTGCGCCTGGAGGTCGCGTTGGAGGATGGCGGTGTCGTCCCGGTCCGCCAGGTCGACAATTGGGTCCCCGCGCGCGAGGTCGACGGGGTGTGGACCGGGCAGGCAACCTTCGAATTGCCCGGCGATCTGCCGCTGGGCTGGCACATCCTGCACGCCTTCGTCGAGGGCGTTGCCGAGCCCGCCCTCGCCACCGTGATCGTCACCCCGCAGCGCCTGGAGCTGCCGGCGGGGCTGCAGCACCGGCGGATGGTGGGGCTGATGACGCAGGTCTATCAATTGCGATCGGCCAACTCGTATGGCGTGGGCGACCTCGCCGACCTCGCGGACCTCGCCACCTGGGGTGCCGCCGATCTGGGCTGCGACTGGGTGCTAGTCAATCCGCTGCATGCGGCGCAGGCGCAAGCCCCGATGGAGGCCTCCCCCTATCTGCCGACGACCCGGCGCTTCGTCAACCCGCTCTATATCCGCGTCGAGGACATCCCCGAAGTGGCCTATCTGCCCGCCGCGACGCGTGCGGCGATCGCCGAACTCTCCCGCGCCGGGCAGGCCTTGAACAGCTCGCAGACCATCGATCGCGATGGCTCGTGGGAGACCAAGCGGTCCGCGCTGCACCTGGTCTTCGGTGCGGGCTTGAGCGCTCGCCGCCGCCGCACCTTCGACGCCTTCTGCGAGCGCGAGGGCCAGGGGCTGGTCGACTTCGCCACCTGGTGCGCCCTCAGCGATGTGCACGGCGAGGACTGGGCGAGCTGGCCGGAAGGATTGCGCAGCCCCACGAGCGAGGAGGTTGCCACCTTCCGCGACGAGCACCCCGAGCAGGTGCGCTTCTTCTGCTGGCTCCAGTGGATCCTCGAGGAGCAACTCGGCGCGACCCAGCGGATGGCCAAGGAGGCCGGGATGGCGCTCGGCGTCGTCCACGACCTCGCGGTGGGGGTGCACCCCTCGGGCGCCGATGCCTGGGGCCTGGGCGACGCGTTGGCCCGGGGCATCGATGTCGGCGCACCACCGGATCAGTTCAATCAGGTCGGACAAAACTGGAGCCAGCCACCCTGGCGCCCGGACCGGCTCGCGGAACTGGGCTACACGCCATACCGGGACATGCTGCGCACGGTGCTGCGCGATGCCGGGGGCATCCGCGTCGACCACATCATCGGACTCTTCCGCCTTTGGTGGATCCCTCAGGGCCTGACTCCCAGCGAGGGCACCTATGTCCACTATGACCACGAGGCGCTGATCGGCATCTTGTGCCTGGAGGCGCAGCGGGCCGGCGCGGTGGTGGTCGGCGAGGATCTCGGCGTCGTGCAGCCCTTTGCGCGCGACTTCATGCGCGAACGCGGCATCCTCGGCACCTCGATCCTGTGGTTCGAATGGCGGGACGGGCAGCCGCTGGCGCCCGAGGGCTATCGGGAGCTGTGCCTGGCCTCCGTGACCACCCACGACCTGCCCCCGACCGCCGGCTATCTCGAACTCGTGCACGTCGCGCTGCGCAAGGAACTTGGCCTGCTGACTCGTGCGGTGGAGGTCGAGGAGGCCGAGGAACGCGCGGCGATTGACAAGGTCGCGGCCGCGCTCGCCGCCCGGGGATTGCCCCACGACCCGAGCAATATCGAGGAGTTCGTGGCGGCGCTGCATAGCTATCTGGCGCTCTCCCCCGCCCGGTTGCTCGGGGTCAGCGTCCCCGACCTCGTCGGCGACCGGCGCGCGGTGAACCAGCCCGGCACGGACAAGGAATACCCCAACTGGCGCGTCCCCCTGACCGGCCCCGATGGCGAACTGGTGACCCTGGAGGACCTCACAGCGCTCCCCCTGCCCGCCCGCATGGTTCGCTCGCTGGGTTCGAGCGCCTGACGCGTTCGGATCAGAGGTCGGTGACCTCGCCGATCGTCGTCGGGCCGACAAAGGAGCCGAAGTCGTCGGACTGGCCGAGGGTGGGATCGACCACCTGCGCCTCGACCTCTTGCGGCCGGATCGCGCCGCTGGCGATCTGCTCGACATAATGGCAGGCGACTCGGTGACTCTCGGGGACGCCGTCGATGGAGACCACCCGCAGCGCGGGCCGCTCGGTGTCGCAGCGGGTTGCCTGGCGCCACGGGCAGCGGGTGTGGAAACGGCAGCCCTTCGGCGGGTTGGCCGGGGAGGGCAGGTCACCGGTGAGCAGGATGCGCTCGCGGCGATCCTCCACGATCGGATCCGGCACGGGCACCGCCGACATCAGCGCCCGCGTATAGGGGTGCAGCGGCTGCGCATAAAGATCGTCCGCGGCAGCCTCTTCGACCAGCGCCCCGAGATACATCACGCCGACCCGGTCACTGATATGGCGCACCACCGCCAGGTCGTGCGCCACGACGAGATAGGTCAGCCCGAACTGCTCCTGCAACTGCTCCAGCAGGTTGATCACCTGCGCCTGCACGGAGACATCGAGCGCCGAGACCGGCTCGTCGGCGACAATCAACTTCGGGTTCACCGACAACGCGCGGGCGATGCCGATGCGCTGGCGTTGACCGCCGGAGAATTCATGCGGGTATTTCTGCAGCGACGCGGCCGGCAGGCCGACGGCCTTGAGCAGCTCCTTCAGCCGCGTGTTGGCGGCCTTGGCGTCCGTGGCCAGCCCGTGCGCTTTCATCCCCTCCAGCAGCAGCGACTCCACCGACTGGCGCGGGTCGAGGCTCGAGAGCGGGTCCTGGAAGACCATCTGCATGTCCTGGCGTTTGCGCCGCAAGGCCTCGCCCTTCAGGCTCGCGATATCGGTCCCGTCGAAGACCACCGTGCCTTCGGTCGGCGTCTCCAAATTGAGGATCGCGCGCCCCAGGGTCGACTTGCCGCAGCCGGACTCACCCACCAGCCCATAGGTCTCGCCACGGTGGATCTGCAGATCGATTCCGTCCACGGCATAGACATAGCCGATGGTGCGATCGAAGATGATGCCCTTCTTGATCGGGAAATGCACCTTCACCCCCGCGACGTCGACGAGGATGTCCGGTTGCTGCGTGCCGGTCATGAGCTCACCTCCGAGTCCTGAATTCGCGTAGGCCGGGTGTCCACCGGGTTGTGGCAACGCAGCGCGCTGGGGCCGTCCTCGACGAACTCCGGGGTCTGGGTGCGGCAGACATCGATCGGCTGCGAGCAGCGCAGGGCGAAGGCGCACGCGCTCGCCCACGGCAGGTTGTCGGTGACCGAACCGGGTATGGGGTGCAGCGGCTCCCCCCGCGCTCCATCGAGGCGCGGTATGGAGCCGAGCAGCCCGTGGGTGTAGGGGTGGCGGGGGGCGGCGAAGAGGTCGTGTCGCAGATTGCGCTCGACGATCCGCCCGCCATACATGACATTGACCTCGTCGCAGAGGCCGGCCACGACCCCGAGGTCGTGGGTGATCATGATCAAGGCGGTGCCGGTGTCTTGGACCAAGTCCTTGAGCAGTTGCAGGATCTGCGCCTGGATGGTCACGTCCAGCGCGGTGGTCGGCTCGTCGGCGATCAAAAGGCGCGGTTCACAGGCCAGTGCCATGGCGATCAGGGCGCGTTGGCGCATCCCGCCGGAGAGTTGATGCGGATAGTCCTTGAGGCGCCGCTCGGCGTCGGGGATGCCGACCTTGTCGAGCATCTCGCGGGCCTTGGGCATCGCCGCCTTGCGCGAGAGGCCCTTATGCCGCTCCAAGACCTCGGTGACCTGGATGCCAATCGGCACCACCGGATTGAGCGAGGAGAGGGGGTCTTGGAAGATCATGCCGAGATCGCGACCCCGGCGGTCGCGCATCTGCCCCTTGCTCAGGGTCAGCAGGTCGGTGCCTTCGAAGGTCGCCGTGCCGGTGACCTGATTGCCCCGGTCGGGCAGCAGGCCCATGATCGCCAAGGAGGTGACCGATTTGCCGGAACCTGATTCGCCGACGAGGCCGACGGTCTGGCCGGGACGGACCTCGAAGCTGACACCATCGACGGCGGTGAAGGGCTTCTCGCCGTGCCGTTGGAAGACGACGCTGAGGTCCTGCACGGCGAGCAGGGGCTCACCGGAGCGGGTCTCCACGGCATACGCATGGGTGGTCATCGTGCTCACCTTCGGCTCTTGGGGTCGAGCGCCTCGCGCAACGATTCACCCATCAGCGTGAACCCGAAGGCGACAACGATGATGCAGGCGGCGGGATAGAACGCCAGGTGCGGATAGTCGGCGAGGAACTTCTGCGCGGCCCCGAGCATCTGGCCCCACTCCGGCTGCCGGTCATCGGGATTGCCGAGGCCGAGGAAGGAGAGGGCGGCCGCGTCGATGACCGCCGTCGCCAGCACCAAGGTGGCTTGCACGATCACCGGGCCGAGGGAGTTGGGCAGCATGTGCCGAAAGACGATCGCGCTCTGTTTGACGCCGAGCGAGCGGGCGGCGAGCACGTGATCGCTGTGTCGTTGGGCCAGCATCGAGCCGCGCAGCAGCCGCGCGAAGATCGGCAGATAGGCGATCGAGATCGCGATGATGACCGTCCATTGGCTTGGTTTGGAGGCCATCGCGGCGACGGAGAAGGCGAGCAGGAGCGATGGGATCGACAGCATGATGTCGACGAAGCGCATCACCGTCGAGTCGATCCAGCCGCCGAAGGCGCCGGCGAGGGTGCCGAGGATCAGCCCACCGAGCAGCGAGAAGATCGTCGCAAAAACGCAGACGATCAGCGTCTGACGGCTGCCGACGATCAGGCGTGAGAGCAGGTCGCGGCCGAGGTCGTCGGCGCCGAGCGGGAAGCCCGATTGCGGACCCGGGACCGGGTTGCTCTGCGGGCGGACCTGGTCGATCAGCAGCCGGGCGCTCGGATCGTGCGGCGCGATGAGCGGGGCGAAGGCGGCGACGAGCAGGAAGAGGATGGTGATGCCGAGACCGAGCAGGAAGATGCGGTCCCGGCGCAATCGCTTCCACGCGCTGGCGATCAGCGAGACACCAGGCTTCTCGTCGACCGAGCCGGCATCGTTGATCGCCGCGGTGGCGGCCAGGGCATCGATTCGGGCCTTCTTGGCCGCTCCGGGGCGCCAGCCGTGCTGGGGAGATTCGCTCATGGCGCGCTCACCTCGTCCGGACTCGGGGGTCGATGACGGCATACAAGATGTCGACGACCAGGTTGACCAGGACAAAGATCGCGGCCGAGGCCATGATCAGCACCTGGAGCACGGCATAATCTCGGCCGCGGAAGCTCAAGGCGAGGGCCTCGCCGATGCCGCCGAAGGAGAAGACGGTCTCGGTCAGGATGGCGCCGGCGAGCAGGCCACCGACCTGCAGACCAATAGTCGTGACCACTGGCAGCAGGGCGTTGCGCAGCACGTGCCGACCGCGGATGACCCGGTTGGTCAGGCCCTTGGATTCGGCCGTGCGCACGAAGTCCTCGTCGAGGACCTCGAGGACCGAGGCGCGGGTGATGCGGAAGATCACGGCAAAGGGGATCGTCGAGAGCGTCACCGCAGGGAGTATGAGGTGTTTGAAGGCATCCCAGGCGGCATCCCATTCGCGGGTGATCAGGCCGTCGAGGACGAAGAAGCCGGTCACCCGGGTGGCGTCGATATTGCCCTGCCGCCCCGAGACCGGCAGCCAGCCGAGCTTGACGGCAAAGATGTACTTAAGCAGGAAGGCCAAGAAGAAGACGGGGACCGCGACGCCGATCAGCGAGACGATGACGCTGGCGTTGTCGAAGAAGGACGCGCGGCGCCGGGCTGCGAGATAGCCGAGCGGGATGCCGAGCACGATCGCGATCATGATCGCGAAGAAGCTCAGTTCGATGGTCGCGGGGAAGCGGGTCAAGAAGATGTCGAAGGCATCCCGGCCCGGCAGGACGGCCGTCGAGGCACCGAAATTGCCGGTGACGGCGCGTTTGAGATACGTCCAGTACTGAACCCAGATCGGCTCATCGAGCCCGAGCGCCTTCGTGAGGCGCTCCCGGGACTCGGGTGTCGCGCGGTCGCCGAGGATGGCGGAGACCGTTCCACCCGGCAGCATCCGCAGCCAGATGAAGAGCAATAGGGACAGGACGAAAACGACGCCGACCATCTGCGCCAACCGGCGCACGATGAAGCGGAGCACCGCACCTCACCTCCTTCATAAGAGCTGGCGTCACGGGCAGCGGCCGCCTCGGCGCCATTGCCGAGGCGGCCGCCACGCGTGTGTTTCGGCCGAAGCAGATCAGCTCTTGGTCACCGTGACCGTATCGAACATCTCTGCAGTGAGGGGGCTCGCTTCGAGACCGGTCACGCCCTTGCCGACGACGAGGGCGGGCGGGCTGTGGCTGATCGGCAGACCCGGGAGGTATTCCTCCATGATCTTCTTGTTCACGGCTTCGTATGCCGTCGTGCGCTCCTTCTCGTCGACCACGCCATTGGCGTCGTTGAGCTCGGTCGACAACTGCTTGCCGAAGTCGGTCTTCCAGGTGTGGAAGTCGTTGACATCGCTGGCAAAGAAGGTGCCGATGAAGTTGTTGGCGGAGTTGTAGTCACCGGTCCAGCCGAGGAGCCAGGCATCGAAGAGGCCGTTGTCGACGCCGTCGAGATAACCGCCATTCCACGGCTTGGTGACGACCTCGACCTTGATGCCGATGGCTTCGAGGTCGGCGCGCAGCGCGTCGTGGATCTTCTGGGGGTCTGGCATGTAGGGCCGCGAGACCTCCGACGGGTAGGCGAACTGCAGCGTCATCCCCTCGGCGCCGGCCTCCTTGAGCAGGGCCTTGGCCTTCTCCACGTCATACCCGATGGGCTGCAGGGAGGAGTTGTAGCCGGCGACGGTGTCGGGCATGAACTGCGTGGCGACCTTGGCGCCCTCGGGCAACTGGGTCGCGACGAGCTGGTCACGGTTGAGGGCCATGTAGATGGCCTGGCGGACCTTGAGGTCTTGGAGCTTGGCATTCTTCTCCGGGTTCAGACCCATGTAGAGGATGTTGAACGCGGGCCGCACGATGACCTCGTTGCCGGCCTCCTCCAAGCCCTTCCAGTCGGCGGGGTTGGGCAGGTCGTAAGCGTTGATGCTGCCGGCCTCGAGCTCCTGGCGACGCGTGGACTCATCGGGGATGATCTTGAAGACGATATTGGCCGTCTTCGCCTTCTCGCCCCAGAAGTCGTCATTGCGCACGAGGCTGATCGTCTTGTTGGCCTCGTCATATTTGCCCAGCTTGTAGGGGCCGGTGCCGACGGGGTTCATGGCATAGGCGGGGTACTTGAAGCCGTCGCCCTCCTTGGTGACATTGTTGGCGTCACCATCTTTCAGGGCCTTGGGGCTCTGCATGGAGAAGGACTCCAGGGTCAGCATGACCGGGAAGTCGGAGGTGTAGCGGGTGAGGTTGATGACGGCGGTGGCGTCGTCCTTGGCCTCGCAGCTCTTGTAGAGCGACTCGGTCTCGCCGCCCTTGAAGCCGAGCATCGTGTAGGCCCAGTATTCGGCGGGGCCGGCGGCCGCGACCTCGTTCTGGTCGAACATGCGCTCGAAGTTGTAGCACACGGCGGCGGCGTTGAAGGCCTCACCGTCGGTGAACTTCACGCCCTGCCGCAGCTTGAAGGTCCAGGTCAGGCCGTCCTCTGACGGCTCCCAGCTCTCGGCGAGCTCGGGCTGGGCGTCGGCGGTGCCGGGCTTGATGCCGAGCAGGCCCTGGAAAATCTGACGGGTGATCCGGAAGGTCTCACCGTCAGAGGCGTAATAGGGATCGAAGACCTCGGGGGCACCCGCGGCGCCGAAGGTAAAGGTGTCGGCCGCACCCGCGGCTCCGCCCGTGGCGGTGCCCGATGTGGTCGAGTCGGTGTCCCGGTCGGACTGGGCGCACCCGGCCAGTCCGAGGGAGACCGTCGCCGCAAGAACGGCGGTGGTCTTCAGTCGCGTGAGCTTCATTCGCTACCTCACTGTGTCTACATGTGTCCGGCGGCGGATGTGTCCCGCGCCGGACCTGGCGGTGGCCGCCGACGTGCCCGCGGGCATGACGGCTGCTGCTTGCGCACTGTATGCCGCTGCGGCCACGCCTGAGCCGTTGCCTGCCCCGTTCGTTACGAGAAGGAGACGTGTGCGGCTGCTCTGCCCGCGATTCGCGCGCCCTCGGGTCGGGACCGCCCGAAGCCGGCCCCCGCAGCCGACCCGAGGTCGAGTGGGGGCTTATCACCCGATTCCCCGCCGGAAACGGGGCAGACGCCCCACTCGACACCGCGGGGCCTCTCGTGCCCAGCGAGTTGGGGCCCACTCGACACCCTAGGGCAGCCCGGGCCCAGGGCATTGGCCCGCCATACCGCCCCAAACCCGGCCCCCCGCAGCCGACCCGAGGTCGAGTGGGGGCTAATCACCCGATTCCCCGCCGAAAACGAGGCGTATGCCCCCACTCGACACCG
>Ga0075158_10003416_pt1 | contig 11173 bp, 4 predicted proteins | sample JI91814BDNA_FD_70968 | JGI IMG/M metagenome (GOLD analysis project Ga0075158, IMG submission 70968) | Wastewater effluent complex algal communities from Wisconsin, to seasonally profile nutrient transformation and Carbon sequestration -... | ecosystem: Engineered > WWTP > Effluent > Algae... | reverse complement strand
TGTGCTGTCGGGAATCGCAGTTTGAAGCGTGTTTTCCAGACTATCCATGTTTTGAGAAAAGGAAAAGGAGATGTTCGTGAAAACAAAAACAATGAAAAAGTATAGTTGTTTTTTAGTCAATTTTTTTCTGCTTGGTTCATATCAAATATAAAAAGAAATCTCCATGTAATAAAAGACATGGAGATTTCTCATTTAGTTCTAATTTATCTATTCGTTACTAGCAAGCAAGGTGACGTGACCGGTATAATCGTGATATTTTTGAGAGAAATCGCGCACTGCAATTTTGTAAACATAAACTCCTTGCTGTGCAACTTTATCCCCGTTATTGGCTTTACCATCCCAACCTTTATCAAGGTCATCGGTTTGGAAAATCAATTCACCCCATCTATCAAAAATCATCATAGTGAATTCACTTATCTCAACACCTTTCGGCATAAAGAAATCGTTGGTTCCGTTTCCATCCGGAGTAAATGCATTTGGAATGTATAATGTAAAGATGGGAAGAACTTCCACTTGCAGGGATACCGAATCGGTACAACCGGCTGAAGTGGTGGTTACCAAAGAAACAGTATACAGTCCTTTGCCCGGATAAAGGTGTTGTGGGTTCAATGCGGTTGAAGTAGTTCCGTCACCGAAATCCCAAACTCGTGTTGCAGCATTGGTAGATTGATCAAAAAATTGGTACAACGGGTTGATTGCTGTTCCATCCATTCCTTCGAATGTAAATTGAGCAATCGTTCCGGGATTTACAATCACCGTACTGGTTGTTGAAGCCGTATTCACACATCCGAAAGGAGAGGTAACCGTAACGTTAATGGTGTACGTTCCGCTATTGGTATACGTATTCGTTGGAGTCACCTGATTGGATGTATTTCCGTCACCAAACGACCAGCTATAACTTGCACCTGCATTGGTTGTGGAGTTGTCGACAAATGTTAACGATGCTTGCTCACAACTTTCGATGGATTGTGGTGACAATGAAATTACGGGTAATGGATGAACAGTAACGGGTACGCTGGATGTAACGGTGTTTCCACATGCATCGGTAACAGTAACAACATAGGTGGTTGTGGTGGTTGGAGCAACAGTAAACGGCCCGTTTCCGGCACCCAATCCACCGCTCCAGTTAATGGTAACCGGACCGGTACTTCCAAAAACGCTGGAAGAAATGGTGGCTGTATTTCCTGTACAAATTGCTGCTGCTGGCGAAACTGTTAAGTTGGCTAATGTTAACGAAGTAACATTAACAGTAACGTTGGCCAAAGTTCCGGCACAACCGTTTGCATCGGTAGCAATAACACTGTACACGGTGTTCATAGTCGGATTCACGGTTTGTGTTGCACCGGTACCCACTCCTGTCCAATTGAATGTATATGCTCCGGTTCCACCGGTAGCACTTCCTAAAATGGTTGTGGATTGTCCGGAACAAATCGTTGTACTGCCCGTTGCAGAAGTAACTACCGGAGATGGTTCCACAATGGTAACCGTTGCTGTAATGGTACAACCGTTTGCATCGGTTGCTGTTGCAGTGTATGTTCCAGGGCCTAAGGCGATGGTACTTGCTGCAGTTCCGCCAATAGGTAACCATTGATAGGTATACGTTGGTGTACCACCGGCAGGAATAACAATACCTTGTCCGTTTGCCAACCCATTACAAGTAACCGGCAATCCCGCTGCTGAAATGGTTAACGCAGGAGGTTCAGTAATCGTGATGGAAGAAGTTGCTGTACAATTGTTCGCATCGGAAACGGTTGCTGTATAATTTCCTGGCGTCAAACCAGAAATGGTTTGTAACAAACTGGAAGGAGTTGTGTTCCACATGTAGTTGTACATTCCTGTACCACCGGATGCGCCCACGGTTGCAAATCCATCTGCCATTCCGTTACAAGTAACATGGTTGATGATCATTGCATTCGCTGTTAATGCATTCGGTTCGGTGATGTTAACAGTGGAAGAACTGGTACAACCATTATCATCGGTGACTACAATGGAATAAATTCCGGGATTTAAATTTACAGCAGTTGCAGTTGTTTGAATCGGTGTGGTATTCCACATAAATGTGTATGGACCAGTACCACCTGATGCCATAGCATTTGCTGTACCGTTGTTTAATCCGAAACAAGAAATATTTGTTTGTGATGTTGTGAATGTAAGTGGTGTTGCAGGTTGTGTGATGGTAATTGTATCGTTCTTCACACATCCGCTGGCTGTTGTTACCGTTACAAAATAGACACCGGCAGTTAAACCGGATGCAGTAACAGCCGTTGAACCATTGCTCCACAAATAAGTATAGGGAGGCGTTCCACCACTCGCATTGGCTGTAGCAGAACCGTTGTTGCCACCAAAACACGAAACGTTTGTTCCATTCATGGTAATGTTTCCGGGAGCAGAACCAACGGCAACAGCAGAAGTAGCTGTGCTAACACAACCATCTGCACCTGAAACACTCACCGTATACGTTCCTGCAGCAAGTCCGTTTTCACTTGGTGTAGTTCCACCACTCGACCATAAATAGGTATAAGGACCGGTTCCGGAAATAACAGATACATCGGCAGTACCGTTGGAAGCATTACAATTGGCCGGACTGCTGGTGGTAGTTAATTCAATTCCGGTAACAGTAATACAAAATGAAAATGTTTGACTTCCATTGTAAGGGCAATTGTCATCTTGAACAGTGATTGTAAAACAATGACTCGCAGTACTGATATCAGCAGTTGTTGGAGTCCATGTAAAAGTAGCTGTAGGACGCGCTCCACCTGTTGTTGTAAATGATGCACCGGCAATACCACTGTTCCAAACAATGGAAACATTTTGAGTAGCATCCGGATCATACGTATCGATTGTAAAATTAATTGGTGCACCGGCACATGCATTCAATGTATAAATACCGGTGTTGTTGATTCCTGCAACGTATGGATTGTTGTTTGTACACGTAATGGTTCTAAGTTGAATGTCACGCATTACACTTCCAACGAGTATTTCATTTCGATACTCTTGAACGAGTACTGCAAAAACAGTTACCTGAAGCATGGTAGGTGTCATGCACATATCACCTGTTAAATTATTAAATGTAACTGCAGGAGATGACGCTAAAGGTTGCGCTGCAGAATAAGGTGTCAGATAAGTAATGGTTGTTGTTGCACTTGTTTGAGGTGTAATTAAAGTAAAGTATAACGAATCGCCATCAATATCTGATGAGCCATTGTTAAAACAATACGGTTGATTTGAACAAACAAAAGGAATTGGGGCATTCGAAAAATTAGGAGAACTATTGCAAGGGAAATTTAAATTATCCAGCGTTGCTTCCACATAAATGTTTTCAGCAGATGGATTGAGGATGGTGCCTATTGTGGCATTACGACAACAAAGCGAAAAACTGAATACCCAGTCGGTACAACTGGCAGGAAGCGTAGTGATTCCACGGTAGATGTATTCTTGCACACCGGGGTAAGTCCCTCCGGAACATTCGGTATTAAAGGCTGAGCAAATTGGTGATACATCTATTCCTGTTCCTGGTATTTGGTTAAGTGTTAAATTATAGTTTTGACCACAAGAGGCAGAAGCTAAGTTAAGAGTTACAGTTCCCGGTGCTGCCACACCGGCACAATCGCGATAGAAAGAGAGCGATATCTCGTATTGATTTCCGCCCAAGCAGCGATACGTGATATCAGCGCTTTGGGCGTGCGAGGCAAAAGCTTCGTTCGATGTTTGGATAAACATTAAAATAAAGCTAAGCCAAGTAAGGAGTCTGGTAAGTAGTTTAGATTCCATGGGGACCTCCGTTTTTAAATTAGAACAATAAATTAAGAACTACCTGCTTTAACGCCACGATTATGAAAGGGTTTCAGAAAAAGTAATAATTATGTCGGAGGGAAGGAAACGGTGTACTAATAATAATGTAGTGTCGATGAATGTGGTTTTTTGTTCAATACTCAAAACGAAAATTTCAAACCCCTCACCTTCATCAAGGTGAGGGGCTGGGAGTGAGGTTATACGCGAACACCAATAATCACCACATCATCCACCTGCTCTAAGTCGCCTTTCCATGTATCAAATGCAAGAGAAAGTTGTTGGTGTTGTTCATCAATTGGAAGTAAATAAATTTTATGTAGCAATTCTTTTAATTGATTGTATTTATATTTTTTTCCTTTCGGCCCACCAAATTGATCAGCATACCCATCACTGAAAAGGTAGATACAGTCGCCCTTTTGAAGCGATATGGAATGATTCGTGTACTCATCTACTTTGCCGTCCAAATTAACACCAATCGGAAATTTATCTGCTTTAATTTCATGGAATTTTCCACCGCTGATATAATACAATGAATTGAATGCGCCTGCATATTGCAAAACATTTGTTTTTAAATTTAAAGAGCACAAGGATAAATCCATTCCATCTTTTACACCTTTGCCATCACTCGACTGACGCAATGTTTTTGTTACACCATAATCAAGATGTTTTAAAATCTCCGAAGGAATTGTCAAATTCATTTCGTTGACAGCTTGCGTCAACAAGTTAAATCCAACAACACTCATCAATGCGCCCGGAACGCCATGGCCTGTGCAATCAACAGCAGCAAAACAAACAGAATCATTTTTTTGTTCAATCCAATAAAAATCTCCACTCACAATATCTTTCGGACGATAAAAAATAAAACTATCCGGCAACATATTTTTCCAATAAGCATCTGGAGGAAGAATCGATTCCTGAATTCGTTTTGCATAGTTGATACTATCAGTGATTTCTTTTTTATGATTTTCTAATTCTTCTTTTTGTAAACGGATTGCATTGTTAGAAATGGTTAATTGTTCATTTGCTTTTTTTCGTTGACGATTTGCTCTTACAACTAAAAACACAATGATTAACAACACTAATCCGCAAGCAATAGCGGCATAAATGGTTCGGCTGAAGCGTTCATCCGCCAGCTGCTGCATCAGTTCGGCTTCTTTTTGTTTGCTCTCGAATTGATAGTTCAATTCTAATTCGGTTAATTTTTCAGAATTACTGCTATTATAAACGGAGTCGCTGTATTGTTTATACAATTTATAGTTGAGGTATGCTTTTTCAAAATCTTTTGTTTCTTCAAACAAGCGAGAAAGACTCAAATGTATTTCTATCAAATCTTCCACCGATTGCATTTCCTGAGCCATCGGTAGCGACTTATTAAAATACGCCAAGGCCTTTTCATACTCCTTCATGTTGAGATAATCAATGCCAATAGCGCTGTAACAAATTGTGAGTCCTTGTTTATCTCCAATCTCATCAAATATTTTCACAGCCTCCAACTGCAACTCCATTGCTTTCTCTGTATTTCCCATGTCGGCATAAACGTTGCCCATATTTCCAAGTGTTCCTGCATAGGTATTCCGACTACCGTATTTCTTGCAAATCGTTTTCACTTTCTCATACATCTTGAGTGCGGATGTATATTCTTTGTTATAGTAATAACTGTTTGCGAGGTAGATATAGGTACTAATCAACAGAGAGGTGTCTTGCAGCTTCTCCGCTTGTTCTGCGGCTTTCGAGAGATATTCTGTTCCTAATTTTTGATTGATGCCATCAGAGTAAAGCGCTCCGATACACAATTTGGCTTCCGCCAATAAACGGTCCTTTTTTAAATTTTCTGCAATACTCAATGCGTTCTGATAATATTTTAATGCTTTTGTATTGTTACCCATGCTTTCATAGTTACGTCCCAAATACAAATTGTTTTCACAAATTTGAATCTGTTCATTTAACTCCACACATAAGGTATTTGATTTCTCAAAACTTTCGATTGAACGAATGTATTCACTAAGTGCAATACAATTTAATCCTTGCAAACTATAGGCATCCGCCAACTCCTCTTTTAAATTATTTTCAATCAACAACGGAATGGAAATTTTTAAGGCTTCACTTGTTTTCGCATTTTCATTGTCGTTAAAATAGCTCATCGCTTTCATAAACTCCAGTTTTGCTGCTAAAGCTGGAGTATTCAATTGTGAACTGATTTCGCTACATTTTTGATAATATTCGTTTATCCCGCCTCCTCTTTTCAAGGACAAGGCACGAACAATCCGATAGCCCATATTGAACTTGTCCAACGGATCGGTTGTTTGATCATAAACAGCTTTCAAGCTATCTATCTTTTCATAATCTCCTGCTTTACAAATTGAAGTAAAGAGAAAAAAGAAAATAAATACGATTTTAAATTTCTGTTTCACTAATTTAAATTAAATGATCCATAGATAAAAAAATTAACTCACTGCGGATTCTAAAAGTTTTAAGCTACAACTTGTCGCATCCATTTCTGCTTTAACTCCAATAGGAAGGGTATACTTGTTGACGATATGCCCAATCATTGCTCCATAAAAAGCAGGAATTCCTAAAGGTTGGATGTGTTGTTCCAATACTTGTTTTAAGGTAAATGCTTTTTCCGGTTCTTCCGCATCGCACTTTACACATTTGCCAAAAACAAATCCACTGATGGCGTCAAGCACTCCGGCTAATTTCAGTTGCGTCAGCATTCGATCAACACGATAGGGCTCTTCTCCGGTTTCTTCCAAAAAAAGAATTTTATTTTTCCAATCGGGCAAATAAATTGAACCCATCATTCCTGCTAATACTGTTAAGTTTCCACCTACCAATACCCCTTGTGTTTTTCCATTTGTAAGGGTATACGGTTTATCTGCATCCTCAGTCGGATAGCCATACACCATTTGTTCTTTATCCACCAAAACTCCTTTTACGTATTTTACGGTAAAGTCATTCCATCCACTATTCCCTACCGGTCCATGATAGGTTACTAATCCTGTTTTTGCGTGGATCGCAATCAACAACGAAGTAATATCACTAAATCCCATGATTACTTTCGGGTTATTCTTAATCACATCGTAATTCAGCTTGTCCAAAATTCTTGCACAACCCCAACCACCTTTCATGCAGAAAATGGCATTCACATATTTATCGGCAAAAAGATCATTGATTTCCTTGGCACGCAACTCATCCGTTCCGGCAAAATAGCCCGACTTTTCTTTAAGTGTTTGTCCTCTTTTTACTTGAAAGCCAGAATTTTCTAAAATAGAAACAAACTTATCTACTTGTGCTTCATCCCATACAGCGCCTGCTGGTGAGCTAATCGCAATTGTGTCTCCGGTTTTTAAAGCAGGAGGTTTTATTTGCAACATACTTGATTGATCACTTTGCAATATGGATTCCTTCATCCCAAGAAGTGGAATGGAAAGAGAAGCCAAGGCTGCAGTAGTGATAAATTGTCGCCTGTTTTTTTTCATTCAAATAAAGTAAAACGATTCGTGCTTAAACATGTGTGATGATTCTGATAAATTATCTGCGACAGACCTGATAAAAATTCTATCATATCCTTATCCCAATTACCAAAATATCATCTATCTGTTCTAAATTTCCTATCCAATCATTTATTGTTTTAGACAAAATGATACGTTGTCGTTGCATCGGCTGTTTGTGATTTTCCAACAAGAGTGTTTCAAATTGTTTGTACTTAAATTTTTTTCCTTTCGGTCCGCCAAACTGGTCTGCAAATCCATCTGTAAAAATGTAGATGCAATCCCCTTTTTGCAAATCGTATTCATGATTTGTAAATTTCTGAAGTTCTTCTCCAACAAAAGCACCTATCGGAAATTTATCTCCATTGATTTGAATGAGTTGATTATTCCGAATGATCCAAAGCGGATTGTTAGCACCTGCAAATTCAATTTTTAATTTCTGATAATTAATGGCAATAAGCGATACATCCATTCCATCGCGAACGGTCGCTTCATCCGGATCCTGATTTAATTTTTTCGAAAGCTGCGAATTGGTTTCATTTAAAATCAATGCCGGTTTTGAAAGTCCGAGTACATTCACTGCTTGTGTTAAAATATTATGACAAACAATACTCATAAATGCACCAGGTACACCGTGACCTGTGCAATCTACGGCAGCAAATAATATTTCATTGCCCCAACGTTCCAACCAGTAAAAATCACCACTTACAATTGCTTTGGGTTGGTAAAACACAAAGGATTCATTTAACGATTGTTTGATAAGGGCATCAGCAGGAAGGATCGCTTTTTGAATTCGTTTCGCATAATGAATACTATCAGTAATGTCTTTATTCTTTCCATCAATTTCAGAATAGGCAACTTGAAGTTTTTCTTTTTCCAACAACAATTCGTTTGTTCTGATGGCGACTTGTTCTTCCAAGAGTTTACGTGAATGAATTAAACTTCTGGTACGAATTTTAATCGTTATAAAAATACTTCCAACGCCAATCAAAATTGCAAATACAAAAAACCAAGGGCGCTTCCAAAAGGGTGGAATAATTTCAAAAGTGAAAGCAATCGGATTTGAATTCCACAATCCATCGTTGTTTGACGCTTTAATCAAAAATGTGTATTTACCGGATGGAAGATTCGAATAGGTTGTACTCGTTTCTTTTCCTTTCGGAAGCCAGCTTTCATCAAACCCTTCCAACATATATTGATAGCGAACCTTTGATGGAATGGTGTGAGAAATTCCAATAAAATCAAACGTCAAGTGGTTTTTATCATATGGCAGTTTTAAATTTTTTGGCAATCCATTTTCCAAACTATCTACATAGATTTTATAATCAAAATCCTCCAAAAACAAACGAATACCGCTGATATGTGTTTGCGGCTCAACACTGTTTTTCTTTTCTTGTTTTGGATCATAAATCGTTACACCACCAATTGTTCCGATCCAGAGGCGGCCATCGATGTCCTTGTAAAAAGCGTTCTGATTGCATTCTAAACCAATAAAACCTTCCTCTTTACCATAATGTTTCAAAACAATTTCTTTTTGATTTACAAATTGATTGAGGTCCAGTTTATCAATTCCATTATTTGTGCCCAGCCACAAGTTTCCATCCGCATCCGGTTTTACATAATAAACCGTATTCGAACTCAATCCATCATTTTCGGTGATGGTTCGAAAGGTCTTTCCATTGTAAACACAAACACCAGCATCCGTGCTAAACCAGGTATATCCGTATATATCACGTGTAATGTTTCGAATTTTAGGAAATCCTTCCGGACGTACAATTGTGGTAAACTTCTTTCCATCGTACTTGATAATTTTATCAATAGAACCAAACCACAATGTCCCGAGGTTATCTTCAAAAATTGCGTTTACACCTTGCGATGAAAACCCTTGATTGCTGCTATAATGAAGAAATGTTTTTCCATCAAATTTATCCAATCCGTTTTCGTGTGCAATCCATACATTTCCTTTTTTATCACATACCATCGATAAAATACGAATGCCATGCAATCCATCTTTTAAATGATACAACTTAAACGATTTTCCATCGAATACGGTAATGCCGGAACCGGATGTACCAAACCATACATTTCCTTTTTTATCTTCGCACATGCTCCAGGTATTGTTCACCCCAGATTCTTCTTTTTTGGAACCGTAATTTTGTATGCTTATTTCTCCTGTGGTTCGAAAGGCATTAAAATCGATTTTTGAAACACCACCGCCCCAAGTGCCAACCCACATATTATCTTTAGAATCTTTTAGAAAAGACATAACCGTATTGTTGGATAAGCCATGTTTTTCGTTGATGTTTATAAAAAGATCATTCCCATATTTGCTTACACCACCGGTAAAGGAGCCAAACCACATATTCCCTTCTTTATCCTGAAGAATACTGTAAATTCGATTATTACAAAGGCCATTTGCCGGAGTTATTCTTCTGATTTTATTATTGCTGATTTTGTCAACACCAACATTGTTCCCCATCCAAATGGCATCATGGGTATCCTTGTACAAGCGAAACACTCCTTCCAAATAGGGTTTCTCGTCTATCTTCAATGTATCCAGCTTTAAACCACCTGCATATGCTTTGGATGGATCGTATACATTTACTCCATGAAAAGTTGCAATCCAGACTTTACCCCCATTTATTAGAATGTCTCTGGTTCTGGGATCAATCAACCCATTCGATTTATCAAAATGAATAATGTTTGTCCCATCATACTTGTAAACACCATTAAATACAGTACCAATCCAAATATTCCCAATTCTGTCCTGTTTAATTGCTGCGATTTGATTGTTCCCTATTTCTGAGTTTTTTGCAAAAGGAACAAATTTCTTTCCATCATAAATAACAATCCCCGAAGAGGTTCCCAACCAGATGTTTCCATTGGTTTGCTCATGCATACTCATAATGCTTTTATTATTGAGCAAGGTGTCATCAACAATGAATAATTTTTTATCCTTAAACTGTGAAAGTCCTTTTACGGAGCCAATCCAAATCACCTGGTTTTTATCCTCTAGTGCCACATTCACTTTATTACTCCTTAAACCGTCTTTTGTACTGAAGTTTTTAAAATGCAACCCATCATAACAACTAATGCCGCCACCGTTGGTGGAAAACCAAATTGCCCCTGTATGATCCTGAAATGCATTTAGAATTTGTGATTGAGGAAGGCCATCCTCAATTGAGAAGTTCTTCATATTCAATTGCTGTCCGCTGATTGAAAAAGAAAGACTAAGCAAAAGAAAAATTGGGAACGTTATTTTTATCAATCTCCGGTTCACAAAAAAAGTCTTAAAACAGCACTAAATAAAAGAAATTTCAGCAAATAACCAATAAAAATCACCGATATTTCACTACTTTTGTACCCCTAAATTAAAAATGAAATGATTTCAGTATCCAATCTATCCTTGCGTTATGGCAAACGTGTATTGTTTGACGAGGCAAGCATTAAATTTACACCCGGCAATTGTTATGGTGTTATTGGCGCAAATGGTGCCGGAAAATCAACATTCATGAAGATTCTATCCGGTGAAATTGAACCAACAACCGGACAAGTTTCCATCACTCCTGGAGAGCGCCTAAGCGTGCTTAGCCAGAACCACTTTGCATTTGACGCATTTCCCGTTTTACAAACTGTAATGATGGGCAATAAAAAGCTTTGGGATGTCATGCAAGAGAAGGATGCGATTTATGCAAAAGCCGATTTTTCTGATGCTGATGGTATCAAAGCGGCAGAGTTAGAAAATGTATTTGCCGAAATGAATGGCTGGAATTATGAAAGTGATGCCGGAAATTTATTGAGTGAATTGGGCGTAAAAGAAGAGCATCACCATAAACTAATGAGCGAGCTGAATGGAAAAGAAAAAGTACGTGTTTTGCTTGCACAAGCCA
>Ga0075158_10003415_pt1 | contig 11174 bp, 9 predicted proteins | sample JI91814BDNA_FD_70968 | JGI IMG/M metagenome (GOLD analysis project Ga0075158, IMG submission 70968) | Wastewater effluent complex algal communities from Wisconsin, to seasonally profile nutrient transformation and Carbon sequestration -... | ecosystem: Engineered > WWTP > Effluent > Algae... | reverse complement strand
TGCTCGAGGTTCTCGAGCCCCGCGAGCGAGCTCAACTTGACGTCGTTGATATGAAAATTCCCGCCGACCCACCGCAGCGACGACAGCGCCTGCAAGCTGGAGAAATCGGAGTTGCTGATCCCAAAATTCCCGGTGATGCACTCGTACCCGATCAGACTGATCAGCGCCGCCTCGACCTCGTCGCCGAACGCCGCGATCGACCCCTGAAAGCAGTCCAGAGGCGCCCCGGTCGACCCGCTCGTGTCCTCTCCGCCGCTCGTGTCCTCCCCGCCCTCGCTCGTCGAGGACGACGAGGACGACGAACCTGGAGGGTTCGACGTCTCGGTCGCCTCCGACGGCTCGGTCGCCGCCCCGGACGTCGCGGGTTCGAGGCCGGTCGTCGGCGTCCCCGTCTCGGGCCCGGTGCTCGACGTGGTCTCCGCGTCCGTCGCGCTTTCGGGCCCTGAATCGCCAGAGTCCCAATCGCAGCCGATCACCAACAACGTCACGAATATGCGGTCACGAGTCGACATCACGTCACCATACCCGCGTCACTGTATTTGATGAAGCACCTCGCAAAAAATGTACGAAACCCGGAGCAGGTGCTCGCGCCGAAACATCCGTGGTACCCTGCGCCATGGCTTTCTATCGTCCTTTCCTTGTTGTTCTGCTCGCCGCCGCGCCGGCCTGCACCTTGAACCCGAACCCCGGCGCTGACGACGGCAGCTCCGGCGACAGCGGTGACGAGACCGCCGGTCACAGCGAGGGCGGCGGCCACAGCGACGACGGCGGCGACGACGCCCCCGTCATCCCGACCTCGGGCGCCGACGAGACCGCCGGCCACGGCAGCACCAGCACCGCCTCCGACCCGGGCTCGACCACCGTCCCGCCCGACCCCACCGACACATCCCCGCCCGACCCCACCGGCCCGGACAACGGCTGCGAGGACGGCGCGTCGCTCGAGTTCAAGCCTGACGGCCAACTCGAGCCGCTCAGCGACGACCTCCCCGGCACCGTCGACGCGCAGAACGGCGAGTTCGGCGGAGTCCTCGGCGTCACCGCCAGTCGCCCGGCGGAGGACCCGGCGTGGTTCCTCAGCGCCTGGGCGACCTTCTACACCATCTCGCACCCCGGCCCCTCGGTCATCTGCGGCGTCGAGCTCGACCCTCTGGACGGCCCCGACGACTGCGGCGTGCGCTACTTCGGCGGGTTCGGCTGGGGCAGCGGCGACTACGACGCCCACTCCGCGGGGGCCGCGACGCTCGTCGGCCCCGGCTTCAGCGAGGCGATGGTGATGGCCGAGCCGCCGAACGAGAGCTACTTCGTCAGCCTCGACGAACTCGGCCACACGCCCGCATGGAACGAGGCCTACGGCCTCGACTGGACCGGCGACGAGCTGCCCGCGGGCGAGCTGCCCGCGCTCGTCACGTTGCCGCAGGAGCTCCTGATCTCCGCCCCGACCGGCGGCGACTGGGTGTTCGCCGCCGCCGAGCTCGAGTTCGCGTGGACCGGCACCGGCGACGCGCCGCTGGTCCTGCGCGCGATCGTCACGCCGGATCCTCAGGGCGGCAGCGAGTGGTTCGAGCTCACCTGCACGATGGTCGACGACGGCGCCTTCGTCGTGCCCGCCGACATGCTCGCCCTGCTCCCACCCGGCTGGTCCGGCAGCGCCTCGCTGGTCCGCCTGCGCAACGCCACCGCGGAGGCCGCGGGTCGCACGATCCTCGGCGGCGCCACCGTGGCCGTCGACGCCAGGGTCCAGGTCGCCGGGTAGCCGCGCTCACCCGCGCGGCGGCGCGGCCTCGTCGGCATCGGTCTCACCCGGCGGATCCTCCACCGTCGGCGGGACCGCGACCGACCCCTCGCCGGTCGGCTCGTCCTCGCCGTACAGCTTCGCCACGAAGTCCCGGGCCCACCGCGGCCGGGCGAGGATCACCCACGCGATGGCGAGCGACCCGAGCGGCACGAGGAAGCTGAGGAAGTCGACGATCAGGATGAAGACGGCGAGCAGTACGCGCGGGACGATCCCCATGGGGATCAGCTAAAGCACGCGCCGCCGCCCACCGCAAGCCGCTTCCCGCCGATGCGCCCGTCCGGGTAACGTGTCCGCGGTGGACCCGAGCCAGCCAGAGCGCAGCGAGCCCCCGGTCACTCGCTCGCAGAAGACGGTCGCCTCGCAGTCGTCCACCGGAATTTTCAAGCAGCTCACGACGAGCGACCGCCTCGCGCGCCTGTGGGCCAGGCTCGGGCTGCAGCTCGGCCGCTCGCTCGCGAGCGTCGTGCGCGACGACCACGTGTTCCTGATCGTCATGGCCGCCGTCGTCGGCACCGCCAGCGGCGTCGCTGCCGGCGCCCTGCTCGCGTGGATCGCCTACGCGATCACCCTGTTCCCGCAGCCCGAGGACGGCAACCCGTGGCTGCGCTGGCTGGTCGTGCTCGGCGTGCCCGTCGTCGGCGGTCTGCTCGCCGGTGTGCTCCACCTGCTCGTCCGCCGCGTCCTCCGGCAAAAGCTCGTCATGGGCGTGCCCGCCGTGATCGAGGCCGTCGCCCTGCGCGGCGGGACCATCCGCGGACGTCAGGCCGTCATCACCGGCCTCGGCACCGGCATCACGATCGGCAGCGGCGGCTCGTGCGGCCACGAGGGCCCGTCCGTCGCGATCGGCGCCGCCGTCGGCAGCGTGCTCGCCCGCTTCTTCGGCATGCGCGCGCGCTGGCACCTGTCGATGGTCGGGGCCGGGTGCGCCGGCGGCCTCGCGGCGGCCTTCAACGCCCCGCTCGCCGGCGTCATCTTCGCGGTCGAGGTCGTGTTCGGCGGGGCCATCGGCGGCAACGTCGGCACCATGTCGGTGTTCGTCCCGCTGATCGTCGCCGCCGTCGCCGGCACCTTCACCTCCCACGCGATCCGCGGCGAGACGATCGTCTTCTCCGGCGTGTCCCACGGCGACGCGATCCTCGTCGACCTCGCGTTCTTCCTGCTGCTCGCCGCGCTGGCCGGCGTCGTCGGCACCGCCATGGGCCGCTGCATCATCCGCACCGGCTCATGGTTCGAGGCCCTCGAGATCCCCACGATCTTAAAACCAGCCGTCGGCGCCCTCGGCGTCGGCCTGCTCGCCGCCCTCGTGTCCAACGAACTGCTCGGCGCCGGCCACTCGACCGTCAGCGCCGCCCTGGACGGCGCCCTCGCGTGGAAGCTCGCCCTCGTCCTGTCATTATTAAAGATCGTCGCCACCGCGATGACCGTCGGCAGCGGCGGCTTCGGCGGCGTGTTCATGCCCTCGCTGTACATCGGCGCCTGCCTCGGCACATTGGTCGGCACCCTCGCGTTCGTCGTCGTCGGCCCCGGCGCCGAAAGCACCGGCGCCTACGCGCTCGTCGGCATGGGCGCCCTGTTCGCCGCGACGATGCACGCCCCGCTCACCCCGATCGTCATGATCTTCGAGCTCACCCGCGACTACGCGCTCATCCTCCCGCTGATGCTCGCGTGCATCCTGTCGGTGTTCGTCGCCCGCCGGATCTACCCGTACAACTTCTTTAAAGACATGCTGCACGCCCACGGCGTGATCCTCGGGCACGACGCCGAGGTCGAGGTCATGAAGCGCGGCCACGTCTCCGAGCTCATGCTGCGCGGCGTCGGCGTGCTCGCCGAGACCGCCGACTACGAGGAGGTCCGCCGCGCCGTGCTCGCCGCCGACATGCGCGCCACCTTCGTCGTCGACGCGGGCGGCACCGTCGTCGGGTTCGTCAACGGCAACCAGCTCGCCCGCAAGATGCTCACCGGCGACGTGAGCCCGGCCTCGACCGCCCGCGACATCATGGGCGAGGGCCTGCCGTTCCTCCACGAGACCGACACCCTCGCCGGGGCGATCCTCGCGTCCGCCAGATCCGGCATGGAGGTCCTGCCCGTCGTCGACGTCGACCGCCGGCTCGTCGGCATCGTCCGCCGCGGCGACCTCATGGCCCACTACAGCGACAAGGTCCTCGGCCAGCAGGAGGAGGCCATGACGATCCACGCCGGCGACCAGCACGACCACGAGGTCGGCCTCGGCAAGGGCGTCATCCTCGATCACATCGTCGTCGGCCGCCGCTGGGCCGGCCGCACCCTCGCCGACCTCAACGTCCGCGGCCAGACCGGCGTCACCGTGCTCGAGTGGGCCCGCGGCGACACCGTCCTGCCGATCGACCCGAAGGCCCCGCTGCACGAGTCCGACGTGCTCGCCGTCGCCGGCAGCCGCGAGCAGCTGCTGCACGCCCGCCGCCTGTGAGCCTCACGGCCCGGGCAGCGCCAGCGGCACCTTGACCTCGCTGCGCGACTCCTCCTCGAACGTCACCGCGATCCCCGGCCCCTCCGGGTGCCAGAACTTCAGCGCGCGCTCGTCCCCTGCCCCCCCCGGCGCCGCGACGTCCGCCCCGCTCTCCGAGTCGAACGACATCCCGACGACCTCCGCGATCCCACGTCCGCCGAGCCGTATCTCCTTCGCCACGATCACCCGGAGCACTACCATCTCCGGCACCTTGTCCCACCACGACGATATATTTAAATGACTCAACCTCAGCGTCCCCGCGCCCGGCAGCCGCACCGCCCAAAAGTCTCCGCCGATCCCCTCGACCACGATCACCCGCGGCGCCTCCGACACTTTAAAGATCTGCAGCTCCACCTCCTCGCCGCCGGGCGCCGGATCCTCGCGGCCCGCGTACGGGAACGTCGTCGGCAGGATCAACCAGCGCGGCTCCATGGAGGGATTTCGCAGCACCACGTCGAACCCGTGCGACTTCAGTGGCGGCTTGCCGTACCCCAGCGACACCGCCGTGGCCGCCACCACCGTCGGCTCCGGCGCGAACACCGGCGCCGGCTCCGGGTCCTCCGGCCGCGGCGCGCTGCTCGTGCAACCCGCGGCGCCGATCCACAACAGCGAGGCCAGCCGATGCGACATCACCACCCACTATATCGGAGCTACCCCGCGAACTCGACCACGAACACCTGCGGGCCCGTTCGCGCCCCGGCCTACGGCCCCTCGCGCACCGGCGGCGGCCGCTCGAGCACGACCGGCAGCTTGACGCGGAAGCTCGAGCCGATGCCCGGCTCGCTCGACACCGTGACCTCGCCGTCCATCAGCTTGCAGAATCGGTGGACGATCGCCAGCCCGAGCCCGGTCCCGCCGTACTTGCGCGTCGTCGACATGTCCGCCTGATAGAAGTCCTGGAACAGCTTGTCGATCTGGTCGGCGCGGAAGCCGATGCCGGTGTCGCTGACCGTGAACACCACCCAGTCGCGTTCGTGCTCCCGCAGCGGCACCGCCGTCAGCTTCACCACGCCGTCGCGGGTGAACTTGGTCGCGTTGCTCAGCAGATTGAACAGGATCTGCTTGACCTTGGTCTCGTCGCCGACCATCCGCGCCACGTTCGGGTCGACCGAGTGTGACAGCATGTTGCGGTTCTTGGCGACCATCGGCGTCAGCATCGTCGCGACCCGACCGATCAGCCCCGACACCGAGAACTCGAGGATCTCGAGCTCCATCCGCCCGGTCTCGACCTTCGACAGGTCGAGGATCGTGCTGATCAGATCCAGCAGGTGCTGGCCCGACATCCGGATCTTGCCGAGGTCGGCGACCATGTGCCGCGCGCCGAGGTGCTCGGCGTCCTCGACCAGCATCTCGGCGAACCCGATGATCGCGTTGAGCGGCGTGCGCAGCTCGTGCGACATGTTGGCCAGGAACGTGCTCTTGGCCCGGCTCGCCGCCAGCGCCTCGTCACGCGTCTGCGTCAGCTCCTCGTTGAGCCGCAGCAGGTTCTCCTCGCTGATCTTCCGCGGCGTGATGTCGCTGACCAGCAGCACGTGCCCCGCCTCCGCCCGCGTGAACTCGTGGAAGTGCCCCGTGAACGTCACCTCGAACACATGACGCTCACCCGTCGGCGTCATCAGGTCCGACACCACCTGGCCCAGCGTCTGCGCCTCGTTGCACCGCGGGCACGCCGAGGGCTCCGGCAGCAGCAGCTCGCGCGCCACGTCCAGCCACCACGCCTCCGCCGACGCCCAGCCCCGCGTCATCGTCCGCAGCGTCGGGCTGACCTGCGACAGCTTCCCGTCCGACTGCAGCACCGCCGTGCCGATGCCCACCGCGCTCGTCGCGTGCTCGATGAGCGCCGACTTCTCGTGCACCGACGCGACGACCTGCGGCTCAAGGGCTGTTCGAGCGGTCTCCAAGGGTCGGCCCAGTCATACCATGCCGGCCCGCGCGTCTTTGAGCAAGCGCCACGAGAGCCTGTCCCAAGGGCCAGGTCCGTGCCCTCGCGGCCCACGTCTGCAAATGCCGGTCAGCGCGGCGTATCCGGGCTTTTGGGCGTCACCAGGCGCTCGTACAGCCCGGCAGGGCCGCCCTCGCGCCGGGCCGCCTCGGCGCGCTCGAGCTCCTCCTGGATGACCAGCCGGAACTCGAGCTCGGGCACCGCGCCGTCGACCGCGCGCCCGTTCACGAAGTACGCCGGCGTGCCGCGCACCCCGAGCGTGTGCCCGAGCTGCTGGTCCCCGTAGATCTGCTGGTCGAACAGGTCGCTGTGCATGTTCGCCTTGAACTTCTTGAGGTCGAGCTTCAGGTCGCGGGCGATCGCCATCAGCGAGTCCTCGTCGAACTGCGCCTGCATCGCGTACAGCCGGTCGTGGAACTCCCAGAACTTGCCCGCGGCGTTGGCGGCCATGCTGGCGCGCGCCGCCGAGACCGCGTTGCGGTGGAAGTCGAGCGGGTAGTGGCGGAACACCACGCGCACGCGGTCGCCGTAGCGGCGGCGCAGCTTCTCGAGCGTCTCGTGCCCGCGGGCGCAGAAGCCACACTCGAAGTCGCCGAACTCGACGATCGTCACCAGCGCGTCGGCCGGTCCGCGCTGCGGCGCCCCCTCGATCGGCACCGGGTAGATGACGTCGGGTTTGAGCCCCTTGCGCGCCTTCTGGTACTGCACCTCGCGGTACCCGTTGGCGGTCGCGTGCGCGTAGATCTGGGCGGGCGCGACCCCGTTCTGCTTCCACTTCTCGGCGAGCTCGAGCTCCTTGTCGATCATCCCGCGCAGCACCTCGATCGGCTTGGCCCCGCTGAGGTACCGCCCATTGATAAAATACGCCGGCGTGCCCGTGACCCCGAGCTTGCGGCCCTGCCGGAGGTCGCGCTGGACCGACGAACCGAAGCGCAGCGCCTCGAGGTCGACGGCCACCTTCGTCATGTCGAGCCCGACCTCGCGCCCGTAGCCCGCGAGCCGCGGCATGTCGAGACCCTTCTGCAGGAACAGCTTGTCGTGGAACTCCCAGAACTTGCCCTGCTCCTGCGCCGACTTGGCGACCAGCGCCGCGACCATCGCGTGGCTGTGGAAGTCGAGCGGGAACGCCTTGTACGCGACCCGCAGCTTGTCGCCATACTCCCGCTCGAGCTGCAGGACCGTCTTGTGCCCGCGCTCGCAGTACGGGCACTCGAAGTCCGAGAACGCGATCAACGTCACCGGCGCGTCCGCGGGGCCGCGCACCGGCGCGTCGCCCACCTCGACGAAGAACCGCTCGTACGGCACGTCGCCGGTCTCCACCGGCGGCGCCGCCATGTCGAACCCCGGCAGCCTCGCCGCGTCCGCCGCCCCCGCGCCCTCCGCCGTCGGCGACTCGAGCGGCGCCTCGCCCTTGCCCACGCACCCGGGCCCGAGGCCCACCACGGCCGCCAGCGCGGCCCATGCGAAGAATGAGACGAATGACACGAACGATGCGGACGTGAAGCGCGGCATTGCGGTGGCGGGAGTGTACGCCGGGCCCCTGTAAAAGACTCAGGACCGCCGCCCCCGGGCAGGTGCGGCCGCGCACCGCCGCGCTCCACGCCGCGCGAGGATCCAGGTACCATGCCGGTCCCGCGGGGAGACAGCATGCAGCAGGTCCAGTGTGACGATGTCCATCACTCGTACGACGGCGTCCGCGACGCGGTCCACGGGTTCACGCTGACGATCAAGCGCGGCGAGGTGCTCGCCCTCATCGGCCCCAACGGCGCCGGCAAGAGCACGACGCTGCGCATCCTCGCCACGCTGCAGTGCCCCGACAAGGGCCGCGTGCTGTGGGACGGCCGCGACGCCTGGCCCGCGCGCTACGAGATCCGCCGCCGCATCGGCTTCCTCGGCGACGGCACCGCCCTCTACCCCGGCATGACCGCCTCCGGTTACCTGCAGTTCTTCGCCGAGTGCTACGGCCAGACCGACAAGCAGGCCAAGGAGCGCGTCAAGGACCTGCTGCAGATGTTCGACCTCGGCAGCAAGGCCGACGCCCGCATCTCCGAGCTCAGCAAGGGCATGCGCCAGCGCCTCGCGATCGCCCGCACGCTCGTGCACCGCCCCGAGCTGCTGCTGCTCGACGAACCGGCCGACGGCCTCGACCCCCTGGCCCGCCGCCAGCTGCGGGAGATCCTGCGCCAGGTCGCCAGCGAGGGCGTGGCCCTCGTGATCAGCAGCCACATCCTGCGCGAGCTCGACGGCTTCTGCGACGCCGTCGCCGTCATCCAAAAGGGCAAGCTCGAGGTCGCCGGCCCGGTCGAGGAGATCATCAACAAGTACGAGATCGGCCGCCGCGTCCACGAGGTCCAGGTGACCCGCGGCCTGCAGCTCGCGCTCGAGATCCTCCGCCGCCACGAGGGCCTCATCGAGGGCATCGTCCCGCTCCACAAGGGCGAGGAGATCACCGACCCGACCACCGCCGACCGCGGCCTCATCCGCGTCCGCATCCACGGCAGCGAGGACAAGGCCGCCGTCTTATTAAAGGAGCTGGTCCTCGCCGACGTCGAGGTCATCTCGCTGTCGAAGGTCCGCTCCGACCTCGAGGACGTCTATAGTAATTTGGGCCGCGACAAGGTCAGCTGAACCCCCTCCGCAGAATGAACGTGGTTCACATTACAGTTTCTGCGACGAGTGATCTGCTGACATAGCCCACGTGCACGCGCGCCTGGCCGCGTGCGTGCGCCCGTGGCAGACTCCGCGGCCTATGGAACGACGCGCCACGCGCCCGTGGATCCTCCTCCTGCTCCCCGCGCTCGCCTCCGGCTGCCTGTCGCAGAAGATCGACGACTTCATCGCCGGCCTCGAGCTGACGACCACCGGCGAGTCCTCGGATTCCTCCTCCTCCTCGTCGACCACCGGCGACCCCGCCGACACCGGCGAATCCACGCGCCCTGGCGAATCCACCGCCGCCGACTCCACCGATACGACCGCCGACCCGACCACCGGCACGTCCAGCAGCGACGATTCCTCCTCGACCGGCGAGCCCCCGGCCGCCTGCGGCGACGGCGTCGTGTCCGGCGATGAGGAGTGCGACGACGGCAACACCACCCCGGACGACGGCTGCTCGGCCACCTGCGCCGCCGACCTCCGCGTGTTCGTGACCAGCCAGCTCTACAAGGCCGGCGACCTCATGAGCCCCTACAAGGCCGACGCCGTGTGCCTCCACCGCGCCCAGGACGCCGGCCTGCCCGAGCCCCAGCGCTTCAAGGCCTGGCTCAGCGACAGCCGCGAGCACGCCCGCGACCGCATGAACCGCACCCGCGGCCGTCTCGTGATGGTCAACGGCCTGGTGTTCGCCGACGACTGGGAGACCCTGCTGACCGGCGTGCTCGAGAACCCGCTCGAGGTCACCGAGAAGGGCGAGACCTACCACGGCAAGGTCTGGACCGGCACCAAGGTCGACGGCACCGCGGCGACCGACACCACCCACTGTGACGACTGGACGTCCATTTCCCTCACCAAGAGCGCATATTACGGATACAGTGACGAGATCTCCTTTGAATGGACGCTGGCCGACCAACCGGACAATCCAGCGGCCTGTCCCATTACTTTTGCCATCTATTGCTTCGAGTCCCTCTGATGGTGTCGTCGGCGCCGACGAACAGTGCGACGACGGCGAGTCCAACGGCAACACCGCGTATTGCACCGAGCTGTGCCTCCTCAACATCTGCGGCGACGGCCTGCTGCTCGCGGGGGTCGAGTCGTGCGATCAGGGCCCCGCCAACTCCAATTTTTACGGCAGCCTGTGCAACGCCCAGTGCGGCCCCGGCAAGTGGTGCGGTGACGACGTCCTGCAGCCCGACCACGAGTGCGATCACGGCCCCGACAACGGCACGCCGAACGGCGACGACCAGGGCATCGCGTGCACCGACACCTGCAGCCAGATCGTCCACCGCGCCTTCATCACCAGCGACGCGTTCACCGGCGACCTCCGCGACCAGGAAGACCTCGACGGCCTCGCGGGCGCCGACAGGAAGTGCCGCGAGGCCGCCACCGCCGCCGGCCTCGACGAGCCGGCCAACTTCCGCGCCGTCCTCAGCACCGGCGACGTCTCGCTCAACATGCGGTTCGCCGACAAGCTCGGCGATGCGACCCCGTACATCTCGCTCGCTGGCCAGAAGCTCGCCGGCTCGTTCGCTGACCTCGTGACGCACGGCCCCGGCGACGCCGGCATCACGATGACCGAGCTCGGCGCGCCGATCACCTACGCGTTCGTCGCGTCGAACACCAACCAGGACGGCACCAGTCACAGCTTCGAACAGAGCTGCGGCGGCTGGCAGAGCGCCGACAAGAACGCCCTCGCGCACGTCGGCTACAACTCGCTCGCGGCCACCGACCCCGACTGGCAGACCTGGAAGGACGAGGGCTGGTGGCTCGACGCGCAGACCTGGACCTGCGACACCGAGGCCTTCCACCTCTACTGCCTCGAGTAACGCTTCACAGCAGCGCCGCGCCGGCCGCCAGCAGCCAGTAACGGGCCAGCTTGCCGAGCGCCATCCACACCAGCGCCTGCCACCAGACCATCCGCATCCACCCCGCGAGCCCGCACAGCAGGTCGCCGAACACCGGGGCCCACGCGAGCAGCAGGACCGGCGCGCCCCAGCGCTGCAGCCACCCGGCCCAGCGCGACGTCGCCTGCGCTGGCGACACGCGCCCCGCCACCCAGCGTCCGAGCGCGTACGTGGTCATCCCGCCGAGCGTATTGCCGATCGTCGCAACCGCGAGGATCTGCGGCAGCTGCTCCGGGTGCAGCCGGACCAGCGCGACCAGCAACACCTCCGAGCTGACCGGCACCACCGTCGCCGCCACGAACGCCACCACGAACATCGCCCACAGCGACACGCCGTCCGCGCTCAGGAGCTGCAGCAACGCGTCCACGCCGCGAGAGTGTACACTCCGCGCGTGCC
>Ga0075158_10003411_pt1 | contig 11178 bp, 9 predicted proteins | sample JI91814BDNA_FD_70968 | JGI IMG/M metagenome (GOLD analysis project Ga0075158, IMG submission 70968) | Wastewater effluent complex algal communities from Wisconsin, to seasonally profile nutrient transformation and Carbon sequestration -... | ecosystem: Engineered > WWTP > Effluent > Algae... | reverse complement strand
CTGGTCGACGCCGGACCCGAGCCGTCCGCGGTGGATCGCTGCCTTCGCCAGCTCAACGTGCGGCGTCTCGACGCCATCGTCCTGACCCACTTCCACGCGGATCACATCGCTGGCCTGTCCGGCGCGTTGGCCGGCCGCCAGGTCGGCACGATCCTGGTCTCACCGGTGGCAGACCCCACTCAAGGGGCGAATGAGGTTGCTGCCCAAGCGCATTCGCGATCCATTCCCGTTCGGTCGGTGCGCGTGGGTGAAGTCATCACCGCCGGCTCCGTCACCGCGACCGTCTGGTGGCCAGGGCGGCGCATCCTCGACGGCTCGGTCCCCAACAATGCGAGCATCGTGCTCGATGCCCACGTCGCTGGCCTCGACCTCTTCCTCTCCGGCGACATCGAGCGCGAGGCCGGTCACGCGCTCTGGCGCGCCGTCTCGGGTGACCCTGCCCTGCGATCGCGGCTCTCGGCATACGACGTGGTGAAGCTGCCCCATCACGGGTCGTCCAATCTCGATCCGTCTCTGATGGGCCTGCTGCGTGCCCCCTTGATGGTGGTCAGCGTGGGCGCCGACAACGACTACGGCCATCCCTCACCCGGTGCGTTGGCGTGGGTGCAGTCGACGGGAGCCCGGCTGCTGCGCACCGATGAGGACGGCGACATCGCGGTGTGGCTCGACCATGGCCGGCTCACCACCCGGACCCACCACTGAGCGCGGCGACTAACCCGTGCGGCGACCCCCCCAACACACGGGATCCCGCCGCCCGAGAGCAACTTGGGCGCCGACCTCAGAGGTAGTAGTCCAACTCCGGTCCGGTCGATGCTCCCGCAGGCTCAGGCGCCAGTGTCGGCAACAGATCGGGCGACGCCGCCACCTCGACCAGTGCGTCCAAGGCGGCGGCCACAGCCGGCACGCGCAACAGATCGGGTGTGGTCACGGCCACGATCTCCCGCCGGGAGGCGGGCGCGATCCGCCGCGCCACCACGCCCGGGTGATGAGTGGTGCGCAGGATCAGGTCGGGAATGAGGGCCACGCCCAGACCGCAGGCGACCATGCCCTGCACCGCAACGTAGTCCTCGGTCTCGAAGCTGACATCCGGCGTGAACCCGCCCCGCGAGCACATCTCCAACAAGTGCCCGCGACAGCGCGGGCACCCGGCGATCCAGGTGTCGGACTTGAGCTTGGCGATGTCGATCGGTCCGCTACTCGCGGCGAGAGGATGCTCGGGGGGCAGCGCCAGGAGCACCTCGTCATCGAGCAGTCGCCGGGTGACGAAGACGTCGAGGTCTTCTTCGCCCCGGGCGAGGTCGGTCCCCGGATAGGAGAACGCCACCGCGAGGTCGCACTCGCCGGCACGCAGGGCCGCCAGCGATTCCGGAGGTTCGGCTTCGGTGAAGGACATCGACACATCCGGATAGCGACTGCGCACCAAGGCCAGCGCCTTGGGCACGAGGGTCGCGGAGGCCGAGGGGAACGCCGCGACACGCACCCGGCCGGCGCGCAGACCCGCGAGGGCGGCCACCTCCTCCTCCGCGGAGTCGAGCGCAGCGAGCACGGTCTTGGCGTGCCGTGCGAGCACCTGACCGGCCTCGGTCAGCCGGACCGTCCGTCCGACCCGGTCGACGATGGCTGTTCCGGTGCGCTGCTCAAGGCGCCGGATCATCTGCGACACCGCGGGCTGTGAATAGCCGAGCATCGTCGCCGCGCCGGTGAAGCTGCCGGCCTCATCAATGGCCCGGACAACTCGAAGGCCGGCAGCGTCGATCATCCCGGCAGTCTATAACAGCATGTTATGAAGTTCGGAATCAGCTGCCGTTTCCATGGTAGTTTCGTCCCGGCCCGGAAACCCCCCGGCCCCATCCCGTCGAGAGGCCGGTCCAGCCCCGTCGAGAGGCCGGTTCGGCATGTGATGGGATGAAACCCACGAACATGCCCCGCCCGAGGAGCACCCCATGGCAGGCCGGCTTTGACCGACTCGACCTCCGTCACCGCACATACCGACACCGCGAATCGCGCTGTTGACGCGCTGGCCGGCCTCGTCGCACGCGGTGGGGTGCTTGCCCTGACCGGGGCCGGGATCAGCACGGACTCCGGCATTCCCGACTACCGCGGCCCCGACGGCCAGCGGCGCGTCACCCCGATGCAGCACGGCGAGTTCGTCACCTCCAGCTCCAGCCGCCAGCGCTACTGGGCCCGCTCGTATGCCGGCTGGTCCCGCTTCACCGCCGCCGAACCCAACGCGGGCCACCAGGCCCTCGCCGCCCTCGAAAGGCACGGCCTAGTCACCGACATCATCACCCAGAATGTCGACGGACTCCATCAACGGGCGGGCAGCAGTCGGGTCGTGGAGTTGCACGGCAGCCTCGCCGAGGTCGTCTGCCTCGATTGCGGCCAGCGCTATCCGCGCGAGCAGATACAGGCGGCCATCCGTCAGGCCAATCCGCACTTTGCCGACGACATCATCGGCCTGGCTCGCGACGGATCCCGGGTCAGCAGCCAGATCCGCCCGGACGGCGATGTGGTGCTCGATGACGCGCTCATCGCGCACTTCGTGACCCCGACCTGCCGCGCCTGCGGCCTGGACCGGCTCAAACCGGATGTCGTCTTCTTCGGTGGCAGCGTGCCGCGCGAGCGGGTTGACCAGTGCTTCCACCTCACCGATGCGGCCCACGCGCTCGTCGTCATCGGCAGCTCGCTACAGGTGATGAGCGGACTTCGCTTCGTGCGGCGCGCGGCGCGTGGCGGCATACCGATCGCTGCGGTGACGCGCGGAAACCTGCGCGATCGGCACCTGATCGACGTGCAGGTGGACGACGGCATCACCGAAACGTTGCGGCTGGTGGCCGACAACGTTGCGGCTGGTGGCCGACCGTCTCGGTGACTGACCGATCACACCCGGCGAAGGACTGCGGTCACCTTGCCGAGAATCGTCGCGTGGTCACCGTCGATGGGGCCGAACGCCGGATTGTGCGGCATCAGCCACACCTTGCCGTCACGGCGCTTGAACGTCTTGACCGTGGCCTCGTTATCGAGCAGCGCGGCGACGATGTCGCCATTGTCCGCAGTCGGTTGCTGACGCACCACAACCCAGTCGCCGTCGCAGATCGCGGCGTCGATCATCGAGTCGCCAACCACCCGCAGAAGGAAAAGAGTGCCGTCGCCGACGATCTGGCGCGGCAGAGGAAAGACGTCCTCGACCACTTCGTCGGCCATGATCGGTGAACCCGCGGCGATCCGTCCGATCACCGGCACGTATGACGCTTCCGGCCGCGCGTCGCCGCTGCCCGTCTCGTCCTGGTGACCATCGTCCTCGTGGTCGCCGGGGCGGTAGCCACGCTCACCCGGGGCGTTCGGGGAGACGACTTCGATCGCTCGGGGCCGGTTGGGATCGCGCCGCAGATAGCCCTTGCGCTCAAGGGCGTGGAGTTGGTGGGCAACCGAACTGGGGGAGACCAGTCCGACCGCCTCGCCGATCTCGCGCATGCTCGGGGGATAGCCACGTTGATCGATCGAGGTGCGGATGACATCCAGGACGCGTCGCTGGCGCACGGTCAGACCGTCGCCGTCCTCGCGCTCAGGCATGGGGTGCACCTGGCCGGTCGTGTTGTCGCTGCTCATCTGGGCCTCCATTGCCCTCGCGTGGCCTGCTCGACGGTGGCATTTCCGCAGCTGGGGCCGGTTGTCGGTGGTCGCTGACATGCTCGTCCCAGTTCGGAAGAGCCTATGCCGATCAGGTCACGATCTCAAACATCTGTTCGATCGCTTCTTGCATCAGTCGCAGATTCCGTGCTACATATCGTACAACCGTTCTATCGAACATTTCTTCGATGGACACGCCGAAGGAGGAGATCAACATGGCCGCAACGCTCACATCCTGGGGGACCGACGGATCGTTGGCCCTGTCCGCTCCGCTGACCCTGCCCGCCCCGTCGACCAGGCCGGGACGTGACCGCCGCCGCGCGCTTGCGCTCGTGCCGCCGGTCGCCCCGGCGCAGCCGTCGTCGCGTCGCCGTGGCATGGCGCCCGCGACCACGCATCCGGTTCGCGAGCTGGCCGTCCGGGGCACGGTTCATGTCACTCGGGCCGGCCGACTGGCGATTTCGCTGCTGGTGTCCACGCTGCTGGGCGGCGGCATCGTGCTGGGGGTCGCCATGGTCAACCGTCCGGGGGCGATCGCGTCGGCCTCGACCGCACCCGCCCTTCCGACTGTCGTCGTGGAGAAGGGGCAGACGCTGTCCGAGATCGCTCGCGACCACCTGCCCGACCTGGCCATTCATCAGGGTGTCGTCGCCCTTCAGCAGGCGAATGGGCTGTCCACGGACCGGATCATGATCGGCCAGCGACTGGTGATTCCGAAGGGCTGAGGCGGGCCGGACGCGTCTTGGGAAGTCTGTGGCGACGCGCCGGGGAAGAGACCTTGCGTTGGGGTCGTTGACGAAGTAGATTCCTACATCTAGTGGTTACACGGTTGTAGTTCGTCAACATGTAGTACACATGGGTGGCGAAGTTACCCACAGTTCATCCCCACGTTGTCCCCGCATTTATCCCCAGGTCGTGCTATTGGAGGGTTTGCCGTGCACTGTCCGTTCTGCCGGCATACCGACTCGCGCGTCGTGGATTCGCGCACCAGTGACGACGGTGCCCAGATCCGGCGCCGCCGTCAGTGCCCCGATTGCGGGCGGCGCTTCTCGACGATCGAGACGGCCGGTCTGACGGTGCTCAAGCGCTCCGGCGTGAGTGAGCCGTTCAGTCGGAGCAAGGTGCTCGTCGGTGTCCGGAAGGCCTGCCAGGGCCGACCGGTCACCGAGGACGATCTCGCGCTCCTCGCGCAGCGGGTCGAAGAATCCGTTCGGTCGCTCGGCATCGCCGAGGTCGATGCGCACGAGGTGGGCATGGCCATCCTCGGTCCCTTGCGGGTCCTCGACGAGGTGGCCTACCTCCGCTTCGCGAGCGTCTACCAGGCCTTCGAGTCCCTCGAGGACTTCGAGGCAGCCATCACCTTGCTACGCGCCGAGCGAGCCACGCTCGATCGCCTGGCCATCGACCATTGACTCCGGTGCCGCAGACCCGCGGCCCGCTTTGCCCAACCCAGCCCCATCGCATGACGCAACAACCCCAGGAGAAGGATTGATGACGGAGACCGCACGCTCGAGTGCCGCCCGTTCCGGCAAGGCCAAGGGCCTGACCATGGAGCGGATCTTCACCACGGCCGGAGTGCACCCCTATGACGAGGTCACGTGGGAGAAGCGGGAGGTCAACCAGACCAACTGGAAGACCGGCGAGGTCATCTTCGAGCAGTCGGGCGTCGAGTTCCCCGACTTTTGGTCGGTCAACGCCAGCACGATCGTCACGACCAAGTACTTCCGCGGGGCCCTGGGCACCGACGCCCGCGAGCGCAGCCTCCGTCAGTTGATCGACCGCGTCGTGCTGACCTATGTCCGCGCGGGCAAGCAGTACTGCTACTTCGCCACTGCGTCCGACGCCGAGGTCTTCGAGCACGAGTTGACCTATGCCCTGCTCCACCAGGTCTTCAGCTTCAACAGCCCCGTCTGGTTCAACGTCGGCACGCCCTCGCCCCAGCAGGTCAGCGCGTGCTTCATCCTCTCCGTCGACGACTCCATGGACAGCATCCTCAACTGGTACAAGGAGGAGGGCTTCATCTTCAAGGGCGGCTCAGGAGCCGGCCTCAACCTCTCCCGCATCCGCTCCAGCAAGGAGTTGCTCTCCTCCGGCGGCACCGCCTCCGGCCCGGTGTCCTTCATGCGCGGTGCGGACGCCTCGGCCGGCACCATCAAATCCGGTGGGGCCACGCGTCGCGCCGCCAAGATGGTCGTCCTGGACGTCGATCACCCCGACATCGTCGAGTTTGTCGAAACCAAGGCCCGCGAGGAGGACAAGATCCGGGCCCTGCGCGACGCGGGCTTCGACATGGACCTCGGTGGCAAGGACATCGTCTCGGTCCAGTACCAGAACGCAAACAACTCGGTGCGCGTCACCGACGAGTTCATGACCGCGGTCGAGAATGGGGCGTCCTTCGGGCTGACCAGCCGGATGGACGGCTCGGTCATCGAAGAGATCGACGCCCGCGACCTGATGCACAAGATTGCGACGGCGGCCTGGGAGTGCGCCGACCCAGGCATCCAGTACGACGACACCATCAACGCCTGGCACACCAACCCCGAGACCGGCCGGATCACCGCGTCCAACCCGTGCAGCGAGTACATGTCGCTCGACAACTCCTCCTGCAACCTCGCCTCCCTCAACCTGCTGAAGTTCCTGCGCGAGGACGAGACCTTCGACGCCGTCACCTTCCAAAAGGTCGTCGAGCTGGTCATCACGGCAATGGACATCTCCATCTGCTTCGCCGACTTCCCGACCGAGCCCATTGGCAAGACCACGGTCGACTACCGCCAGCTCGGCATCGGCTACGCCAACCTCGGCGCGCTGCTGATGGCGACCGGTCACGGCTACGACTCCGACGGGGGTCGGGCGCTGGCGGCCAGCATCACCTCCCTGCTCACCGGTGCCGCTTACAAGCGCTCCGCCGAACTGGCCGGCATCGTCGGCCCGTATGCCGGTTTCGCCCGCAACCAGGATGCGCACAAGCGCATCATGCGCAAGCACCAAGCCGCCAACGACGCCCTGCGCACCGTGCACACGATGGACAAGGACATCCACCGGGTCGCCACCAAGGCGTGGGATGACGTCTTGACGTTGGGGGAGAAGAACGGCTTCCGCAACGCCCAGGCCTCCGTCCTGGCCCCCACCGGGACCATCGGCTTCATGATGGACTGCGACACCACCGGCATCGAGCCGGACTTCTCACTGGTGAAGTTCAAGAAGCTCGTCGGCGGCGGCTCCATGCAGATCGTCAACCTGACCATCCCGCGAGCGCTGCGCAAGCTCGGCTACGCCGAGGAGACCGTCGAGGCGATCGTGGAGTTCATCGCCGACAAGGGCCACGTCATCGACGCCCCGGGGCTGAAGACCGAGCACTACGAGATCTTCGACACCGCCATGGGCGCGCGCGCCATCTCCCCGATGGGCCATGTACGGATGATGGCCGCCGTGCAGCCCTTCCTCTCGGGCGCCATCTCCAAGACCGTCAACCTGCCCGAGACGGCGACCGTCGACGAGATCGAGGACGTCTACGTTCAGGGTTGGAAGATGGGCCTGAAGGCGCTGGCCGTCTACCGCGACAACTGCAAGGTGGGCCAGCCGCTCTCGGACGGCGGGTCGACCGCCAAGGACGCTGCCGCTACCGCGGCTGCTCCGGTCGTGGAGAAGGTCGTCGAATACCGCCCGGTCCGCGAGCGCCTGCCCAAGCGCCGGATGAGCCAGACCACGTCGTTCACCGTCGGCGGCGCCGAGGGCTACCTCACCGCGGGCACGTATGACGATGGCCGCCTCGGTGAGCTCTTCCTCAAGTTCGGCAAGCAGGGCTCAACTCTGGCCGGCGTGATGGACGCCTTCTCGATCGCCATCTCCGTGGCGCTGCAGTACGGCGTTCCGTTGGAGACCTATGTCGAGAAGTTCACCAATATGCGCTTCGAGCCGGCCGGCATGACCGACGACCCCGACGTGCGGATGGCCCAGTCCCTCATGGACTACGTGTTCCGCCGGCTCGCCCTGGACTATATGGACTTCGACACCCGGTCGTTCATGGGCATCCACACGGCGGCCGAGCGGGCGCGTCAGCTCGAAACCGGTTCCTACCAAGCGATTTCGGTCGACACCGAGTCCGAGGACGAGATCGAGGACGAGATCGAGGGCTACGCCCAGGGCGTCGGTGCCTCCTCTAAGCGCTCCGCGCGTCCAGCCCACGAGGGCAAGGATCTCGACGCCGATGCCGTCAAGTCCGGCGCCGGTGCCGCCTCGGCCCGCGAGGTCTCGGACGAGATCCACTCCAGCCAGGACCTCCTGGCTCACTTCCAGGGCAAGACGGCCGACGCCCCGATGTGCCTGACCTGCGGCACCAAGATGCGTCCCGCCGGTTCCTGCTATGTGTGCGAGGGCTGCGGCTCGACCTCCGGCTGCAGCTGAGCCAGCATCCGACGGGCCGGTCGCGAACAGCTAATTTCGCGGCCGGCCCGTCCTCTGTCCGGGCCGTACACTCAGGCCAGGAGGATGATTCATGGACAGCCGCACCGGACGAGGCGTAGTCCTCGCAACCGTGATGGTCCTCGCAGGTTCCGTCCATGCGATCTTTGCGGCGGACCGTCAGGCAGCGCATCCCGAATGGTCGGCACCGCCCTCCGCTGCCGCCCTATGGACTCTCCTCGCGTACGTTCTGGTGGCAACCGCCGTCCTCGTCGGCGCTCGGATTACGGCCGCGCGTCGCCGACGCTGAACGAGGGCTGCATCCCCGGACACTCGCCCGGTCACGAATGCCGCACGGAACACATCCTCGTGATCTGGGAGGGGTCCGGGTCTGACGGGCCGAGGCTTGTCGGCCACGAGGCAATCGCCGCAAGAATGAAACATGGTGGGGCCGAACGGGCATGAACCGGTTGTGACCCAACACCACCCACGAGATCGACCCGCCACGGCGATCGAGGAGGCGGCGTACGCCGATCTCACCGACGCCGATCTCATCGCTCGCGCCCGCACCGACCCGCACGCCTTTCGCGCGCTCCACGACCGGTATGCCGAGCCCACCCACCCCTTCGCTGCTCGCCGCTGCGGCGACCACGAAACAGCACTGGACGTCACGGCCGAGACCTTCTGCCGGGCCTGGCGTTCAGGGCATACGTTCGCCGACCGGCGGGCGGGGAGCGCGGCTCCATGGCTGTTCGGCATTGCCCGGCACGTCTTCGCCCGAGCCGCGCGGGAGCGGCGGCTGCAGCTCGACGCCATGGCTGCCCTTGGGGTGGACCGCCGGTCCGCGACGCCCGCTCAGAGCCCGGAAGCGCGGTTCACGGAGTCCGGCCTCGACGCCGACCTTGCCGAAGCGTTCGAATCGCTCCCACCAGGCCAACGTCGAGCCGTCGAACTGCGCGTCATTCACGACGCGTCCTAGGCCGACCTCGCCCGCACCCTCGACACCTCCGAGACCGCCGCCCGCATCCGCGTTCACCGCGGCCTTGCCACCCTTCGATCCGCCCTCACCGAAACCCAGGACACGCCGTGACTGAATACTCGCCCTCTGTCACCCTTTCGGCCGACCTCTCGGCTCGGGGATGGTCTCGAGCAGGCTTTCACCCGCGACCTGGCGCCGGCGAACCCACGGCAGACTTGGCGACGCAAGGTCGTCGTCATCCCCGCCGCGCTGGCGCTGAGCACCATCGGCGTGGGTGTCGCCGCTGGGGCCGGCCTGTTCACCGGCGATCAGGTCGCGGCGGGCATGACCCGCGATCTGCTCTTCGGCGATGTGACGGCGACGTGCACGACGACCGACAGGTCAGCGTCGATTGCCGCACGACGACCCCGCCACCGGGCGAACCGGCCCCGGCTCCTGTTTCGGGGAAGGAGCCCGCCATTACACAGAACGATTTCACGGGATCGGTCTATCCCTTCGTCGTCGCGATCACGTGGCCGGCGGGTGCCGCGGCGAGAACAGCGTGGGCACGCACTGGACCTGTGACGCCGGCCAGGCTGCCGTCGATCGGCAGATCATCAGCGCGGACTTCCTCGGCCGACTATGTCGCCCCCGGTGTCCGCTCCCGCGGCTGACGAGCAAAGCCCCTAGCCCGTATGCCGTTCGCGCGCCGCGGTGAATGCGCTCACCGCGGCGCGCACATCCTCGGGGCTGTGCGCGGCGGACAGTTGAACCCGGATGCGTGCCGCACCCTTGGGCACCACCGGATAGGAGAAGGCGATGACATAGACCCCGTGGCTGAGCATGTCGTCGGCAATCTCGGCGGCGAGCCTGGCCCCGTCCTCGCCCCGGAACATCACCGGCACGATCGGGTGCTCGCCCGGCAGAAGCTCGAAACCCGCCTCATCCATCAGGGCGCGGAATAAGGAAGCATTGTCCTGCAAACGCTTTCGCGCATCAACGGCCGACGTGGCCAGCCTCAGAGCGGCCAGTGAGCCGGCAGCGACCGAGGGAGCAACGGCATTCGAGAAGAGGTAGGGCCGCGAGCGCTGGCGTAGCAGATCGACCACTTCTTGGTGGCTGCTGATGAAACCGCCGGAGGCGCCGCCCAGGGCCTTGCCGAGTGTCCCGCTGACGATGTCGACCCGATCGCGGACGCCGAACAGCTCCGGCGTCCCGGCGCCGGTCGCTCCGATGAAGCCGACCGCGTGCGAGTCGTCGACCATCACCATCGCGCCGAACTCCTCGGCCAGGTCGCAGATCTCGCCCAGCGGCGCGAAGGATCCATCCATGGAGAAGACGCCATCGGTGACGACGACGATGCGCTCCCCCCCACCATCCCGGGCCGCCACGAGCTGGCCCCGCAGGTCGGACATATCGGCATTGCGGTAGCGATAGCGCGCGGCCTTGCACAGCCGGATGCCATCGATGAGCGAGGCATGGTTCAACTCATCGGAGATGATGGCGTCGCCCTCGCCGAAGAGCACCTCGAAGACGCCGCCGTTGGCGTCGAAGCAGGAGGAGTAGAGGACGGTGTCGTCGGTGCCGAGGAAAGCCGACAGCGCGGCTTCCACGTCCTTGTGCAGGGTCTGGGTGCCGCAGATGAAGCGAACGCTCGCCATCCCGAACCCCCACTCGTCCAAGGCATTTCGCGCCGCAGCGATGATGTCGGGGTGGTCCGCGAGGCCGAGATAGTTGTTGGCGCAGAAGTTCAGCGAATCCCCGGCTGTTGTCGCGATGTGGGCCGACTGCGGCGAGGTCAATCGACGCTCGGGTTTGTAGAGCCCGGCCGAACGGATCTCCTCGAGCGTCGCGGCGAGTTCGTCGCGGACAGTTGCGTACACGGTCATACCTCCCAATTCATGACGACCTTGCCGCACTGCCCGGAGCGGGCGATGGCGAAGGCGTCGGCCCAGTCCGGTGCGGGAACGCGATGGGTGATCACCGAGCGCACAGCCTCGGTGAGCACGGCGGACGTCTGCAACATCGCACCCATGTGATACCAGGTGTCGAACATCTCCCGGCCATAGATGCCCTTGATCGTCAGCATGTGCGTGATGACTTTGCCCCAGTCGACGGGGTAGGGGCTCTTGGGCAGGCCCAGCATCGCCACTCGCCCGCCATGATTCATATTGTCGATGAGTTCGGTG